>Ga0207644_10001020_pt1 | contig 17918 bp, 18 predicted proteins | sample KBSS73metaG_FD_184326 | JGI IMG/M metagenome (GOLD analysis project Ga0207644, IMG submission 184326) | Switchgrass rhizosphere microbial communities from Kellogg Biological Station, Michigan, USA - KBS S7-3 metaG (SPAdes) (version 2) | ecosystem: Host-associated > Plants > Roots > Rhizosphere... | reverse complement strand
CGAGCTTCAGCAGTCGCTGCCATTGTTCGGGCGACGCCCTTAATGGTGTGAGTGAAAACTCGGCATTTCGCCCGTCGTCACTCGAGAAGAAGCCCACGTAGACCCAAATCTGTGGAAAGGGCGTATTAGCGCAGCTCTCTGCGACTTCGTCGGCGGCTTCGAAGACGTCAGGGCCGTCATAAAGTTCGCCGACGGCTACCCCCCGCGAGGTCGGTCACCGACTGCCAGATTGTTTTCGATGAAATGGTCGGGGAGACAGGATTCGAACCTGCGACCCTCTGCTCCCAAAGCAGATGCGCTACCAGACTGCGCTACTCCCCGAGACCCCGCTGGTAGGGCGGATCGCCACGCTCGCCAATCCCCCAGATTGGCTTTCACGTGGCGGTGGTGGGCCCGGCAGGATTCGAACCTACAACCTAGCCGTTATGAGCGGCCAGCTCTACCGTTGAGCTACAGGCCCTCCCCGGTCCCGCCGAGATAGACAAGCAGGCGCCGCGCGCCAAGGCGCTATCCGCGCGGGAAATGCAGAGCAAATGTATCGCGGCCGCTAACCAAGTCGCCTCCCGCGATCCGAGCGAGTCCTCTGGCTAGGCGAAGCGCGAAGCCGCCTTCCAGGCTTCCGGTTCGCCCTGCATTGAACAGCTGGGCGTCGTCCAATCCCTGCAGGGCGGCCGGTCGGCTTATCGAAATCCGGGCCCCATCCGACGCCGCTTCGATCGACAATTGCAGGCGTTCACCCTGCTCGGCCCGTTCAGCGAGCGCGCCGAACAGGCGGAACAGCAAGCGGTCGACAAGCTCCGGCTGAACCGCTGCCGCGACTTCAGCCCTTGGGCGCATGACGTCGAGTTCAGCCCCGCGCCGCGCTGCGAGGACGCGCAAGTCCGTTGTCTCGCGATCGACCAGTGCGCCCAGATCGACGCGCTCGCGTTTGCCGCCAGCGGAATGAACCTTTGCCGCAAAATCCAGGTCGTCGATCGCGGTCAGGAGCATCCGCGCTTGCCGAACGATCTCCGCCGCCCGGTCTCGATAGCCACGATCGGCAGGGCCAAGATACTGGCCCTCGATGATCTCTGCGAACCCGATGATCGCGTTTAGCGGCGTCTTGATTTCGTGCACGAGCTCGCGAAGCGAATCCGGATCGGAAAGCACGTCGGGTACGGCCTGGGCTATCGGCGCGGGTGGGACGTCCGCCATTTCGTCGCGCAACGCAACGCCTCGATAACCGGCAAACCGTCCGTCCGCGGGATCGAACGCGGGAACGCCGCTGATCTTCCACTCGCCGGCGATCGGGCCGCCGCTGGCAACGGTGAGCAGCGCATCGCGAAAGGGCGCTCGCATCGTGAAGGCGCGAATGACATCCTGATCTACCCGATCGCCATCGCTCTCCTGCGCCCGTGCGATCGAGCGGCCGATCAGTGGACCGCGCGGGGCGCCTTCGACCCAGGCGATCTCTCCGCCAGGACCGCACTCCCAGCGAAATAGCGACGGCGATTCGACCGGCATTCGAACTTCGCTCGGCGGTGCGGCCTGCGCCGCTCGAAGCCGTCGTCGCCGCTCGATCCGCTCGACGACGTCGTGAAGCGAGGGAGGGGTATAAGGGTGTGTCTCGGGCCCTGCCCCTTCCTCAGTGATTCCCTCTTCGGATCGAGGCGCCTCTCCGCTTGGGCGCGGCTGGACATGATGTTCGATGCGCAGGTCCGGGTGCAGCGTTTCGATGAACCGGCGAGTTTCCTCGTCGGCCGCGGCATGCAGCACCTGCCACTGATGCGTATCGAGCGTTGCGGCCGCGAGGACCGGCGCCGAGACCGTCAGGCTGTCAGCAGCGAAATACTCAAGGAGGCTGAGCGGCAAGGGAAGCGCTGCGACCGCCCGTGCGGCCGCCGCCCGCAGCGGTTCGTCCACGCGCTTCGATTCGCCCTGGATGGCCTGCAGGGCCTCAGCGACGACCGGGCTTGCACTACTGGAGCCGGCGCGCGCAACGAGGTCGACCAGCTGGCGCCAGCGCACCGCCGCGTCGTGACGGTCTTCGGCCGGCTGGTTGAGGACGGTCAGCAGACGATCGTCGAAGCGCACTGGCTAATCTTTTCCCTCTGACGCACCCTCCTCCCGCTCTATGCGAGCATTTACAATGCGCTAAGAAGGAAGAAACTAACTGCTCCGTAACGGGACAGGTGCTTCAGCGGGGGGAACACCCCAAAATAAAGAGGCGCCGGTAATCCGACGCCTCTTTTGAATTTCCAGGTTGATCGAGAAGGATCAGCCCTTCTGGTTGAGATAGGCCAGCCAGAACTTGGCAATATCGGCGCGGGGGCCAGTGACAGCATTAAGCGCTGCCGTTGCTCCCGCCTTGTCGCCAGCGCGCGTGAGAGCCATGCCAATGTGGAGGTTCGCCACGGCCGTATCGACCCCGGGCTTGCCCATCGACATCTTGTAGAGCTCGACCGCCTTCGCATAGTCGCCCATCGCATAGTAGCGATCGCCGATGCGAAGCAGCGCCATGCCGCTCTGTGCTGACTTCGTCGCGGCGGCAAGGTCGGCCGCCGTCGCCTTCGGCTTGGTCTTGAGACCGCCTACGAGGTCGCGGAACTCCGCGCTCGTCGGGTTGACGACCTTCGCCGCAATGCCCGCATCGAGGACGGCCTGTGCTTCGTTGAAATTGTTCTGCTCGGACGCCGCGCGAGCGTAGAGGCCATACTCACCGGCCCCCTTCAGCGCGCCCATGGCGTTCATCAACCGCAACAGGTCAAGGGTACCTTCGATATCCGGGTGGCTGAGGTTGCGGTAGATCGCGATCGCATCGCTCCAGCTGGCATTGCTCGGATAAGCAGCGACCCATTGACGGGCCAGATCCACTGCGGCCGGTGACTGCGCCTCATAAGCAACCCCGACGGCGCGCTTGATGAGGGCTTCGTCCGGCTTCTGGCCAGCTGCAACACGGGCCTGGACAGCCCTCTGGAATGCGCTGACGGCTTCGGCCTTTTGACCCTGCGCGAACAAGGCCTCTCCAAGGAGCGTTGTTGCTTCGGGGTTGCTGGGGTTTGCGGCTGCAGCCTTCTGGAAGGCGGCGACAGCCTGGGGGTACTGCTTGTTGTTATACATCGTCGAGCCGAGGCTCACGTAAAGCTCGGCGATTTTCGCCGCATCGAGATAGCCGGACGCTGCAATCGTGTCGATCGCGGCCGTCGTCGCCGCATTGTCCTTTGCTGCGAGCGCGGCCTTCAACTGCAGCTGCCCGATGAGGTAGCGGTCGTCCTTGGTGCTTGCGACGGCCTGCGCCGCAGCGACCTTCGCGGGGATGTTGGCCGTGTCATTCTTGTTTACAGCCGTCTGGAGCTCGATGATCGCCTTCAGCGCCTTGCTCGAAGGCTTGACGACCTGGGTTGGCTGCGCCGCGGCGGGAGCAGCTGGTTTTTGAGCTGAGGCCGGAACTGCAAAGGCTGCCACAAGAGCGAGCGCGGTGGTGGTCATGAACTTCATGGACTAGCTTCTCCCCGAATACGGCCGATGCGCGGCCATGAATAACGGCGGCGCATTAACCTCTAATGATGCAAGGCCAAGTTCCCTGCCAGTTTCGCCCTGAATATCCTTTGAACCGCTTGATTTCACAGGCAAAAGCGAGCGAACAAAAATAATCCTCCTCAACAATTCCCTCGCGCGCGTACGCGCGCGGGGGTGGCGCTTGGTGAAAACAGTCACTAGGGAAGCCTGACGGGGGGAGCGGCCATGCGCCGCTAGTCCCTAACGCACATCCAGTTCACGCAGGACCTTTTCTTGGCCACTCAGCCCCCTACCGCCGAACAGACCCCCCCTCCGGGCGACAGCGACATCGCGCCGATCTCCATCGTCGAGGAGATGAAGACCTCCTACCTCGACTATGCGATGAGCGTCATCGTCAGCCGCGCGCTGCCGGACGTTCGCGACGGCCTAAAGCCGGTCCATCGCCGGATCCTGCATGCCTGCCAGGAGGCGGGCTACGTCGCCGGGCGGCCCTACCGCAAATCGAGCCGCATCGTCGGTGACGTGATGGGTAAATATCACCCGCACGGCGACCAGGCGATCTACGATGCGCTCGCGCGCATGACGCAGGACTGGTCGATGCGCGTCCCGCTGATCGATGGACAGGGCAATTTCGGCTCGATGGACCCCGATCCTCCCGCGGCCATGCGTTACACCGAAGCGCGGCTCGCGAAAGTCGCCAACTTCCTCCTCGGCGACATCGACAAGGACACGGTCGATTTCCAGCCCAATTACGATGCCAGCGAGCGGGAGCCGCAGGTCCTCCCCGCACGTTTTCCCAATCTTCTCGTCAACGGCGCCGGCGGCATCGCCGTCGGCATGGCGACCAACATCCCGCCGCATAACCTCGGCGAAGTGCTCGCGGCATGCCGCGCCTATATCGACGATCCGGCGATCAGCTCCGAAGGCCTCATGGAGCATGTGAAGGGTCCCGACTTTCCAACGGGCGGCTACATCCTCGGACAATCGGGGATCCGCAGCGCCTACACCACCGGCCGCGGCTCCATCCTTCTTCGTTCGAAGCACCATGTTGAAGAAGGACGGGGGGATCGGCGTTCGATCGTCCTTACTGAAATTCCCTACCAGGTCGGCAAGTCGGGCCTGGTCGAGAAAATCGCCGAAGCCGCCAAGGACAAGAGGATCGAGGGCGTTTCCGATATTCGCGACGAATCGAACCGCGAAGGCGTGCGTGTCGTCATCGACCTGAAGCGCGACGCCACGCCGGACGTCGTCCTCAATCAGCTGTGGCGGCACACTCCGGCACAGTCGAGCTTCCCGGCGAACATGCTGGCAATTCGCGGCGGGCGCCCGGAAACGCTCGCGCTCCGCGACATCATCGAGAGCTTTGTCCGCTTCCGCGAGGAAGTGATCACTCGCCGCTCCAAGTTCGAGCTGTTCAAGGCCCGCGAGCGCGCGCACATCCTGCTCGGACTGGTCGTCGCCGTGACCAATCTCGACGAGGTCGTCCGCCTGATCCGCAGTTCGGCAAGTCCCGCGGTTGCCAGGGAGAAGCTACTCGGGCGCGAGTGGCCAATGGACGAAATCCGTTCCTACATCGCCCTGGTCGAGGCCGTCGAACCGCTGGCCGCGACGACGAGCTACCGACTTTCCGAAGCGCAGGTCCGTGCGATCCTCGAGCTTCGCCTCCACCGCCTCACCGCGCTTGGTCGCGACGAGATCGGAAGTGAGCTTGAAGGTCTTGCGAAGAACATCGGCGAACTCCTTGAAATTCTAGCGAACCGGTCTCGTCTCTATGAGGTGATGCGCGCGGAGTTCGACGAGGTCGAGGCCGAGTTCGCAACACCGCGCGTCACCGAGCTCGCGCCCGCTGCCGACGGCATCGAGGACGAGGACCTGATCGAGCGCGAGGATATGGTCGTCACGGTAACCGTAGAGGGGTACATCAAGCGCACTCCCCTCGCCGTATTCCGCGAGCAAAAGCGGGGCGGCAAGGGCCGTTCCGGCATGGCGACCAAGGAAGAGGACGCGGTCACGACTTTGTTCGTGACCTCGACCCATAATCCCGTCCTGTTCTTCTCGAACCTCGGCCGCGTTTACCGCATGAAGGTTTGGAAGCTTCCCGAAGGTGGCCCAAACACCCGCGGCCGGCCAATGATCAACCTTTTGCCGCTGGCGAGCGGCGAGACCATCTCGACAGTCCTGCCGCTTCCGGAGGACGAAACGGAATGGGGCAATCTGCACATCATGTTCGCCACGGCTCATGGCACGGTGCGACGCAACAGCATGGCCGCCTTCACCAACATCCCGACCGCAGGCAAGATCGCTATGCGTTTCGGGACCGGCGCCGCCGAGGATCTCGAAAATGGAGATGACACCGACGAGCAGGCCGATCCAACCGACCGCCTGATTGGCGTCGAGTTGCTCACTGAAGGCGACGACGTTCTACTAGCCACGCGACACGGTAAGGCAATTCGCTTCAAGGCCACCGACGTCCGCGAGTTCCAGTCGCGAACGTCGACCGGCGTTCGCGGTGTCCGCCTCCAGCCCGGGGATGAAGTCATCTCCATGTCGATCCTTCATCGCGTCGGGACCACGCAGGAGGAACGCGAGGCGTATCTTCGCTTCGCACCATGGAAGGGCGAAAAGGAAGGAGAGTGCTCGCTCTCGCAGGACCGGATCGCCGAACTGCACGAGGGCGAGCAGTTCATCCTCACCATTACCGAAAATGGTTATGGCAAACGCTCGTCGGCATACGAGTATCGCCGTACCAATCGTGGCGGCCAGGGTATCACCAACATCGACACTTCGGCCCGTAACGGCTGCGTCGTTGCGAGCTTTCCCGCCCGGCAGGGCGAGCAGCTGATGTTGGTCACCGATCAGGGCAAGATGATTCGCACCACCGTTGCCGACATCCGCATCGCCGGGCGCAATACGATGGGTGTGACGATCTTCAAGGTTGCCGACGGCGAGCATGTCGTCAGCGTGGCGAAGATCGAGGAAAGCGACGAGGAAGAGATCGAGATCGAGGGCGGTGACGAGATCGCGCCGGTCGATGATGCCGTCGTGGGCGAAAGCGAACTCGAGAAGCCCGCCGACCCTCCGACGGAATAGGGGTTCATCCGGGCACTAGGTCGGGACCCCCCTTCTTTCCTTTCGTGGCGATTAGGCAGAAATAGGAGTGTGCCGGGCAAGGCCCGGTACGCCTGATCGTGCGACGAGCCGCAGCAACCCCTCGCCGCATGTTCGCGTTCTCCTAGGCAAGCTGTTTGAGTAGGAGGAAACGTCCAATGCCCCTTCCCCACAATGCGCTGGTCCTGGTCGCCGACGGCCGCAAAATGCTGTTCTTTCGAAACCACGGCGACGGTAACCAGATCGATCTTCGCACCGAAGCGCATGACCAGAGGGAAGACTTCAAGGACCGCGAATTGAGAACGGACGCTCGCGGTGCCAAGGGCTCGTCATTGGCAGGAACGACGGACACGACAGGTGAAACGGACTTCCATGATCAGGAAGAGGTTCGCTGGATCGAGGAAGCAGCAGAAGAGCTGAGGAGACGGGCATTGCGCGGCGATTTCGAGACGCTCGCAATCATCGCGCCACCAAAATCGCTCGGCACCCTCCGGAAGAATCTTCACAAGGAAGTCGAGAAGCGCATCGTCTGCACCGTGAACAAGGAAATGAGCGGACGCCCCATTCCCGACATCGAAGCGCTCCTCGACGGTTATACTGCGCCCGAGGAGCTTCCGGCAGTCTAGCTGCGAGAGGAGAGCCGCGCGGCGAGCCTCAGCGCCAGCTGGGCACGCTCGTTCCCGTGCGGCTATCCCTCGATCGCTTTATAACCGCCGATTACGATGATTCTCGCTGCAAAAAGCCGCAGGTGGGGGACGGGCGATTGTGGCGACTACCTTGCGCGTCCGAACCTAACTGAGGCAATTCTCAACAACCGGCACGATCTCGAGGTCGAAGATCAGGCATAGAGGTGGACAACTTCTGCATCGCTCGCGACCGCGTCGAGGAGGAGGGTCCGATGACAGTGCGCAGGTTCGCGTTCCATGCAAAGGAGAGCGCTCGGCTTCTCGCGCGCCATTTCGAGCATGATTGCGGATTGGGCGATCGCGTCGGGCAGTTCGAGCTGACCTCGATAGATGCGCTCGAGATCTGCATGCCGTCCGGCCCTGGCGGCGGTGCGCCCCTCCGCCGGCGTGCCCAGGGCCTTCAAATGCACATATTCAATCCCGGCCTCTTCGAGCGCTGCTCGAAGCGGCGACTTTGAGAATCCGGGCCTGCGCGAGAGCGGCAACGCGCGCACGTCGATGACACGTTCTACGCCGGACTTCTCCAGCACTCCAATGAACTCGCCGACGGTCGTGCCTTCATAACCGATCGTGAAAATGCGCATGTGCGCTGGATAGCGCAGCTGCGTGGGACTAACAGCCCCCGCATGTCCTTCGATGTCCACATCATCGGCGGCGGGCTCGCCGGTTCCGAGGCTGCCTGGCAGCTGGCCGAAGCGGGTCTGCGCGTCCGTCTCAGTGAAATGCGAGGGGGCGGCGGCGGAACTCCCGCGCATGCGACGGATCACCTCGCTGAAATGGTGTGCAGCAACAGCTTCCGCTCCGACGATGCCTGCCACAACGCGGTCGGCCTGCTTCATCAAGAGATGCGCGCTCTGAACTCGTTGATCATGCGCGCTGGCGACCAGCACCGGGTCCCTGCCGGTTCGGCACTCGCTGTCGATCGCGAAGCTTTCGCAGCCGAGATCACGCGCACCATCGAGCAGCACCCGAACATCAATGTCGTCCGCGAGCGATTGGACAGTCTGCCCGATCATCCGGCGATCATTGCAACAGGTCCGCTCACCGGCTCGACGCTTGCAGAAAGCATCGCCGCCGAGACCGGCCAGGGCGCCCTCGCCTTTTTCGATGCGATCGCCCCGATCGTTCACCGCGACAGCGTCGACATGGACGTCGCTTGGATGGCCGCGCGCTGGGACAAGGGCGGCAAGGACTACATCAACTGCCCGCTGGACAAGGATCAGTACCAGGCGTTCGTCCAGGCGCTCATCGATGGCGAGAAGATGCCATTCAAGGACTGGGAACAGGACACACCCTACTTTGAAGGCTGCATGCCGATCGAGGTCATGGCCGAGCGCGGGCCCGAGACGCTGCGCCATGGTCCGATGAAGCCGATGGGGCTCGACAATCCGCGCACGGGTCGGTGGCCCTACGCCGTCGTCCAGCTGCGCCAGGACAATGCACTCGGTACCCTGTGGAACATGGTCGGCTTCCAGACCAAGCTGAAGCATGGCGAGCAGGTTAGAATTTTCCGGACGATACCCGGACTTGAAAACGCCGATTTCGCGCGGCTCGGCGGCATCCACCGGAACAGTTTCATCAATTCTCCGAGGTTGTTGGACGCCGAACTTCGCCTGAAGTCGAAACCCAACATCCGCTTTGCCGGACAGATCACCGGCTGCGAGGGCTATGTTGAAAGTGCCGCCGTGGGCATTCTCGCCGCACGTTTCGCTGCGGCGGAGCTTCGCGGTGAAAGCGTCCCTCCGCCGCCGGTCGAAACGGCTTTGGGTGCCCTCCTCAACCACATAACAGGAGGTGCACACGCAGACACGTTCCAGCCAATGAATGTCAATTTCGGCCTGATGCCGCCCATCGGCGGTCGCTGGAAACGAGCCGACCGCAAGAAGGCCTATACCGACCGCGCCCGTGCTGCGCTTGCCGATTGGCTCGACCGGCTGAAGATCAGCGAACCGGCCTGATCACCGATAGGAATGCGGCACGCCGCTTGACCAATAACTGGGACGGCTTCCTGTCACTTGCGGGGGAATGTCCCACGCGTGCCGTGCCGAAGCGCAGTGCTGAAACGGCCCCAGGAGCCGACCTTTGCAGATCGATCGGCGGTCAGCAGGTCGTGTGCAGCAATCGCGGCCAGAACGGTCAGTCGACGAAGGCGTCGCGGCACGGCGTCGGGAAGCGTCGTCAACAATGATCGGGCCTCGCCGAGCAGAACCTTTCGCGAAGCAGCGTCGCTGCAGTGGAGCGCGCCATCGACCAACGACCAAAGCTCGCCGGCTGAGCTGGAAACGCCGGGCTCACCGCCAAGCAGCCGCGCGCCGACACCGAACAGGATCCGGCCGCGCAGCTTGAGGCCGGCCACCTGTCGTTCGCTCCATGGGAACGGCTCGAGAAGCGGCTGCCACGCGTCCTCAAGCTGCGACAGCTCCTGGCCGCTCACGCCACGGAGCAAAAGCTCGCTTGCAACGCCGACCAGTCTCGGCTCCGCCGGCGCGGCTCCGCGCGCTTCCAATTCCTCAATGCGTTCGCGCCACCAGGCAAGGCGGATTTCGCCGAGGCGCAGATCGGTGCTCGTCGCCACCACATCGGCAAATGCAAGGTCGAGATCCCAAAGGGCGGAAAAGGCTGGCCGTAGCTCTCGCGGCAACTGCTCGAGCGCGATCTCGCGGTCCCGATCGAGCTTTCGCTCAGCGATATGTGACCGCCTTCACCGCCTCCACGACGTCCGCCACCTTGATGATCGCCAATTTCTCGAGGTTGGCGGCATAGGGCAAAGGCACATCTGCGTCCGTCACCCGAAGCACCGGCGCATCGAGGTCGTCGAAACCCTCGGTCATCGCAATCGCGATGATCTCGGACGAGATCGAGCACTCCGGCCAGCCTTCCTCAACCACCACCATGCGGTTGGTGCGCTTGAGGCTCTCCAGCACCGTCGCCTTGTCGAGCGGACGCAAGGTGCGCAGGTCAATGACCTCCGCGTTGATCCCTTGTGCCATCAGTTCCTGCGCTGCTTCGAGCGCAACGCCGACACCGATCGAGTAGCTGACGATCGTTACATCCTTGCCGGGGCGCACGATGCGCGCCTTGCCGATCGGAAGGACGTAGTCGTCGAGCTGCGGAACGTCGAAATGCTGGCCGTAGAGCAGCTCGTTCTCGAGGAAGACGACGGGATCGTCGGTCCGGATAGCAGCCTTTAAAAGTCCCTTCGCATCGGCCGCGCTGTAGGGGGCGATCACCACCAGGCCCGGCACGCTCGCGTACCACGGGCCATAGTTCTGGCTGTGCTGCGCGGCGACACGCGCCGCGGCGCCATTCGGCCCGCGGAAGACGATGGGACAGCGCATCTGGCCGCCCGACATGTAGTTGGTCTTGGCTGCCGAGTTGATGATGTGGTCGATCGCCTGCATCGCGAAGTTGAACGTCATGAACTCGACGATCGGGCGAAGGCCGCCCATCGCCGCGCCCGAACCGATGCCGGCGAAGCCATATTCGGTGATCGGGGTGTCGACGACGCGCTTGGCGCCGAACTCCTGCAGCAGGTTTTGCGTGACCTTGTAGGCGCCCTGGTACTCGGCGACCTCCTCGCCCATCACGAACACCCGCTCGTCCCGGCGCATCTCTTCCGCCATGGCGTCACGAAGCGCCTCGCGAACAGTGAGCGTTACAAGCGGCGTGCCCTCGGGAACCTCCGGCTCGTCGCGGGTCTTGGCGACATCGGCGACGAGGTCCCGCGCCGCGGTCTCGAACACGTGCGGCGTCGGAGTGGCCTCGTCCTGCTGTGATTCGGGTGCTGGTACCGACGGCTCTTCGGTCATTGCCGGCTTGGGTGCTTCGGCAGGCGCAGCGGCAGCAGCAGCCCGGGCTGCGCCTACCTCCTCCCCGTCACCGGCGAGCAGTGCGATCGGCTGTCCAACCTTCACGCCATCGGTGCCTTCCGGCACCAGGATCTTGGCGATCTTGCCTTCGTCGACCGCCTCGAACTCCATTGTTGCCTTGTCGGTCTCGATCTCGGCGAGGATGTCGCCCGATTTGACGTCATCCCCTTCCTTGACCAGCCACTTGGCAAGTGTCCCCTCCTCCATGGTCGGGGACAGTGCGGGCATTTTGAGCTCGACCGGCATCAGTAGCTCCCCACGAGCACGTCGGTGTAGAGCTCTGAAGGCTCGGGCTCCGGCGCATCTTCCGCAAACTTGGCTGCTTCGACCACGATATCCTTGATTTCCTTGTCGATCGCCTTGAGCTCTTCTTCCGCCACTCCAAGCGCCTTAAGATCCGTTTCGACGCGGCTGATGGGATCATTATGCTCGCGTACGTCCTGTACTTCTTCGCGCGTGCGGTAGCGTGCGGGATCGGACATGGAATGCCCGCGATAGCGGTAGGTCAGAAGCTCCATCAGGATCGGGCCCTTGCCGGAGCGGGTCCACTCGAGCGCTACTTGCGCCGCGCCCCGCACTGCCAGCACGTCCATCCCGTCGACCTGAAGGCCCGGGATCCGGTGCGCCTGTCCCCGCCGGAAAAGCTCCGGCTCCGCGGAAGAGCGCTGAATCGACGTGCCCATCGCATATTTGTTGTTTTCGACGACATAGATAACCGGAAGGTCCCACAGCTTGGCCATGTTGAAGGCCTCGTAGACCTGGCCCTGGTTGACCGCCCCATCGCCCATGTAGACGAGGCATACGCCGCCGTCGTCGGCATATTTGTGCTTGAAGGCGAGGCCTGTTCCGAGCGGCACCTGCGCGCCGACGATACCGTGCCCGCCGTAGAAACCGTGATCGACGCTGAACATGTGCATCGATCCGCCCTTGCCCTTGGAAATGCCTGCAGCACGGCCGGTCAGCTCGGCCATGATCACCTTCGGGTCGATCCCATAGGCAAGCATGTGTCCGTGATCGCGATAGCCGGTGATGACGCTGTCCTTGCCTACCGTCATTGCCGACTGCAGTCCGACTGCCACGGCTTCCTGCCCGATGTAGAGATGGCAGAAGCCACCAATCAGCCCCAGTCCGTACAGCTGGCCCGCGCGCTCCTCGAAGCGGCGGATCAACAGCATCTCGCGGTAGAACTGGAGCAGCTCGTCTTTGCCCGCCTTGTAGCGTTGCGGCTGGGACGGAAGTTCCATCCTTCGTTCGTGCTGCGCGGCGGAAGCGGCGGCTTTCTTGGCGGTTCTCGCCACGGCAATCTCTCTTATGACTGAAGCGCGCCCGCCTATAGGCAGCGGTTCGGCGGCCGGCAACTAGGCCCCGCCCGGATCAATCAAGCGGGATAATCACCTCGTCGGGCCGGACGAGCCCAAGGTCCTTGCGCACAAGCTCGTCGGCCATGTCCGGATCGGCCTTGCGCGGGTCGAGGAGCTGAGAACGATGCTTGAGCTGCGCGCGCTCCTGCTCGATCTGGGCCAGCTCCGCCTGCCGCTGCGCTAGCTCACGATGATAGCTGCCCCAGGCGAGAATCCCGTTCGGCCCGGCGATTGCGTGGCCGGCAAAGGTACCGACGACGATCACGGCGAGGGCCGGCATCGCGACCCTGCGGATCAAGCCAAAAATGCGGTTCGGTCCCCCCACCATGACGTCAGAAGAATCACGAAGGAGTCGGCAACGCAAGTGAAAAGAACGGTTTGGTGGACGAAGCGGGGATAAAATTGTGGATCAGGCCGCATCCCTGACCCGGAACTTAATCCAAACTGCATCTCCGAAACGCACATCGCGCCGCGCAAGCAGTGACGTCATTGCGGCCTGTAAGCCTTTAACGCCGCGCGGCCGGGATAACGCGCCGTTTCGCCCAACTCCTCCTCGATCCGCAGTAGCTGGTTGTATTTCGCCGTCCGGTCCGAACGTGCCAGGCTGCCCGTCTTGATCTGCCCGCAGGTGAGCGCGACAGCAAGATCGGCGATCGTCGAATCCTCGGTTTCGCCCGACCGGTGCGACATGACGGCCGTATAACCGTTTGTCTGCGCCATCCGGACCGCGCTGATCGTCTCGGTCAGCGACCCGATCTGGTTGACCTTCACCAGGATCGAGTTGGCGATTCCATCCGCAATGCCCTTCTCCAGCCGCTTGACGTTGGTGACGAACAGATCGTCACCGACGAGCTGCACCCGGCTGCCGAGGCCATCCGTCAGCGCCTTCCATCCTTCCATGTCGTCCTCGGACATGCCGTCCTCGATCGAGGCGATCGGATAATTTGAGGCGAGATCGCTGAGAAAACCGGCCATCTCGGCTGGCGAAAAGGTCTTGCCTTCGCCCTCCATACGGTAGGCGCCGTCCTTGAAGAACTCGGTCGACGCGCAGTCCAGCGCGAGCAGCACGTCGTCGCCGAGCCTGTATCCTGCAGCGCTCACCGCCTTGTCGATGAAATCCAGCGCTTCCCGAGCGCTGTTGATGGCCGGAGCGAAACCACCCTCGTCGCCAACGGCCGTCGAGAGCCCCGCCTGATGCAAGCCGCTCTTCAATGCATGGAAGATCTCGGCGCCGCATCGCAGCGCCTCGGCGAAGTTCGGAGCGCCAACAGGCATCACCATGAATTCCTGGAAGTCGATGCCGTTGTCGGCATGAACGCCCCCGTTGAGGATGTTCATCATCGGAACGGGGAGCAGGTTGGCATCGACGCCGCCGACATAGCGATAGAGGGGCAGCCCGACCGCATCGGCCGCTGCTTTTGCCGTTGCAAGGCTGACGCCCAGGATCGCATTGGCACCAAGGCGACCCTTGTTCTCCGTCCCGTCGAGATCGATGAGCGCGGCATCGACATCGACCTGGTCCTCGGCTTCCATTCCGACCACTGCGTCGGCGATTTCGCCGTTCACGGCCTCGACGGCGTTGCCGACGCCCTTCCCGCCCCAGCGGCTCTTGTCGCCGTCACGAAGTTCCACGGCCTCGTGCGCTCCGGTCGAGGCGCCCGACGGCACGGCAGCGCGGCCCATGCTGCCGTCTTCGAGGGTGACGTCCACCTCGACTGTCGGGTTGCCGCGGCTGTCGAGGATCTGGCGCGCGTGGACGTCGACGATAGCAGTCATGGCTTTCCTTCTTGCGGAGGCGTAACAATATGGGTGTACGCGAAGCCTAATAGGCCGAGCGTCCGGGCGTGCAACTTTCGCTGCAGCAGCCCGGAACGAAGGCCGAAGGCTCCGGGTTGAGTCGGCAAAGAAGGAGACTGGCCCATGATTGCTCAAAACGGTGACGACAGAAGCGCAGCTTTGCCGGAAGGTACCGACACGGTGATCGAGGGCGCCGCGAGAACAGACGATGACAGCGCCGCAGAGCAGAGCGCGGTTGCAGCCGGGGACCGACAGGTCGTGGCGTCGAGAGCAAACACCGGGCAGGCAACTCCGGACGAGAGTTCCGAGCGGGGCCTGGCCGAGCGCTTCCGCAGTGGGCGCGAGCAGCTCGCGAGCCAGGCAGGCGAGCGGACCCGGGGGCTTGTCAGCCAGGGGCTCGAACGCACGTCCGAAGCTCTGGCGAACGTCTCGCGGATGGTCGGCGACACGGCTTCCGGTATCGATGAGCGGCTTGGCAGTGAATATGGCGATTATGCAAGGCGCGCGGCAGGGGCGATCGAGAACGCGGCCAACACCCTCGCCGAAAAGGACCCGGACGAGCTGATCGAGGATACGCGCAACTTCGTGCGCAACAGCCCCGGCGTTGCGCTTGCCGGCGCCGCGGTTGTCGGGTTCGTCGTCGCACGGCTGCTCAAGACCGGTCTCGCCCGCGACGATGACGAGGACGACGCTTGAGAAACCTGGGGGACTGATGCTCAAGCGGACCGATCCCGAACCGCCGCCGCCAGAGCGACCGGTCGGTGAGCTCGTCCATGAGCTCATTGAGCAGGGCAAGGCCTACGCACGCGCCGAGATCGACGTCGCCAAGGCGATTGCGGCCGCCAAGGGCAAGGCCCTCGCGCTGCCCGCTGCGATGTTCGGCGCGGCGTTTATCTGTGTGTTGGCAGCCGTCACTGCCCTGGCTGTCGGCGTGGTGCTCGCCCTGCAATCCTTCATCGGACCGCTCGCTGCGGGTTTTCTCGGCGCGCTCATTTTCGGAGCAATCGCCGGGCTGCTCGGTTGGTACGGCTATAACCGTTTCAAGCGAGACTTCTGATGGGCGACACACCGCAAATCGCCGCCGCCAGGGCAGAAGCAGACCGCAGGCGCGCCTGCGTCATCGCGACCGCGCAAGAGCTCCAGGATCGCCTCAGTCCCAAGACTCTCGCGCGCAACACATGGCAGGGCGCAAAGGAAAAAGGCGCCGACCTCGCCGAAAATACGGTCGACGCCGTCAGGGCCCGACCGCTCGCCGCGACGGGCGTCGTCGCGGCAATCACGATGTTCCTCGCCCGCGAGCCATTGATGGATCTTGCGAGCAAGCTCGTCGACGGCTTTGGCGAGAAAAGAAAATCCCGAGGAAGCCGCAAGGCCAGACAGGACGAGACGGAGAAAGCTTCATGATCGACCAGAACAGCAGCCGTTCAGCAGACGACAGCGAGACCGAACGCACCTCGCCGCGCCAACGCGCAATCGAAGCCTATGACAGCGCCCGCGGACGCGCCGTCGATTCTCTTGGCGAAGCGCCGCTTCTGGCGCTCGCGGGCGGCCTCGCGGCCGGCGCGCTGATTGCGGCACTGCTGCCGCGCACGGACACGGAATCGCGGCTCGTCCGTCCAACGGCGCGCCGGGTGAAGGACACGGCTCGAGCGGCCTTCGACGCGGCGCGCGGCACGGGTACGCAGCGCCTCGACGAACTTGGTCTCAACCGGAGCAAGGGAGAGGAAACCATCCGCAGCCTGCTGGACGGCCTCAGCGACGCCGCGCGCGCGTCGGCCAGCGCAGCGATGGACACGGTCCGGAACAAGGGCTGACGAAACGGGATGGATCGGCTAGCGCACGAGCCATGAGCAAGCTCCACCTCGTCTTTGGCGGCCGGGTGAAAGACCCGCGCGGCCTCGACTTCGACCTCAGCACGATCGACCTCGTCGGAATTTACGACAGCTTTGCCGCGGCCGAAGAAGCCTGGCGCGGCAAGGCGCAGGGAACGGTCGACGATGCCGAGATGAAATATGTCGTCGTCCACCTCCATCGGCTCCTGGAACCCGATTCAGAGGGAATTTCGAGGCCCAGAGAGCCGGCCTAGGCCGAGCGGTATCTCCAAAGGAGCAGCGGGCGTTGCAATAGCAGCCCCGCGGCGAATCCGCCGACGTGCGCAGGGGTCGCAAGCAAGTAGCCCTGCCCACCGGCCAGCCAGGCCATCATGATCTGCAGAACGATCCAGGCGATCAGCAGCCAAAGGACGTTGATCCAGCGATTGATGCGCAGGTTATTGGTGAAGGCTCTTGCGCGTCCGAAGCTCAATGCGAACGCGCCCATGACTGCGCTGATCGCGCCGCTTGCGCCGATCATCGGTGTCGTACCACCTGGATCGAGCGCCCACTGGGCGCCCGCCGCCGCGTACGCGCCGATAAGATAGAGGACGACTAGCCCGCCGGGCCCGATCACTCGCTCGACGGCAGTACCGCACCACACGAGCATCAGCAGATTGAAGCCCAGGTGCACGAGCCCCGAATGAGCCAGGGTCGCCGTCAACGGGGTCAGGAAAGCCGGGACCGCCGCGAAGCCGCCAACCGGCTGCGTCATCCGGAGAGGAATGAAGCCGAGGGCGAAGTCCGCCTGCGCGGAATAACCGGACACTGCCGTTACGATCCACGCAACCGCCGTCAGGACGGCGATCATGTTCGTTGCAGTGCGCTCGATGCGCTGCATGAGCTTAGACGAACTCGACCTTCTTGATCGCGAAATAGCGCTCACCCGATGGCGTCGAGACCTCGACCTCCTCGCCTTTCTGGCGGCCGATCAGCGCACGGCCGAGTGGCGAGTTATAGCTGATGCGGCCGACGCGGGCATCCGCCTCCGTCTGGCCGACGAGCTGGTACCTCACCTGCTTGTCGTCCTCGTCGACGAGCGTGACCGTTGCGCCAAACACGACCTTGTCGCCCGACAAGGTCGTCGGGTCGATGATCATTGCGCGGCTGAGGCGGTCCTCGAGGTCGGCAATCGTTGCCTCGACCTGGCCCTGGCGCTCCTTGGCGGCGTGATATTCGGCATTCTCGCTGAGATCGCCGTGAGCACGCGCTTCCTCGATCGCCTCGACGATCGCAGGACGTTCCTCGACCTTCAGGCGCTTGAGTTCGTCCGTCAGCTTCCGGTGGCCCTCGGCCAGCATCGGTACCTTTTCGGCACTCGCCATTGTTCAAATCCCTTTTTCAAAACCCTGCCCCGGCGTGCCTTGGCCCGCGAAACGAAGCAGATTGTATGTGGAAGCCTAGCCTTGGGAGGCCGAATAATAGGATTGGAGCGAGCCGACTTCAAGCGCGCGTCCCCGAACCGCCTCGATCGCCCTTGCCGCCGAGACGCTCGCCGGTGCCGTCGTGAAGTAGGGCACCTTCTTGTTAAGCGCCGTAGTCCGGATCGAATGGCTGTCCTTCAGCGACTGCCAGCCCTCCGTCGTGTTGAACACGATGTCGACGTGACCGTCGAGCAGCCTGTCCACGATGTGCGGACGCCCCTGCGCGACCTTGTTCACGACCTCGACGGGAAGGCCCTTCGATTGCAGATGCGCGGCTGTCCCGCTCGTCGCGATGATCGTGAAG
>Ga0207644_10001018_pt1 | contig 17927 bp, 13 predicted proteins | sample KBSS73metaG_FD_184326 | JGI IMG/M metagenome (GOLD analysis project Ga0207644, IMG submission 184326) | Switchgrass rhizosphere microbial communities from Kellogg Biological Station, Michigan, USA - KBS S7-3 metaG (SPAdes) (version 2) | ecosystem: Host-associated > Plants > Roots > Rhizosphere... | reverse complement strand
GTCGACGCACCAGATCCCGGCGGAGACTTCGCGCACCCGGCGCTCCTCGGGGGTCGCGTCGCGCTCCTCGACGATGCCCGTCAGCTCGCCGAGCCCGTCGCGCAGGACCCGCCCGTAGCCCGCGGGGTTCTCGAGCGTGGTCGTGAGGACCGAGGCCGCCGCGCCGCTCTTGACGTGCCCCGAGACGAAGTCCTTCAGGGTGGAGGTGCGGATCGCGGGGGTGTCCCCGTTGAGGATGAGCAGATCGCCGGCGGCCTCGCGCAGCGGACGCTCGGCCTGCATCACCGCGTGGCCGGTCCCTCGCTGCTCGCGCTGGAGAAGGACCCGGAACGGCGTTCCCGCCACCAGGCCGCGCACCAGGTCCGCCTGGTGGCCGAGGACGATGAAGCTCTCTTTCGCAGGGACGCCGCGCAGCGCCTCGAGCACCCAGGTCAGCATCGGCCGGCCCGTCACTTCGTGCAGCAGCTTGATCCGCCGCGACTTCATGCGCTTGCCGTGGCCGGCGGCGAGGATCAGCGTGTAGAGCGGGCGCTTCTTAGGGGGCACCGGCTTCCTCCGGCTCGACGAGCTGGATGAATTCGTGCTCGTCCCGGATACGGTCGAAGTCGGGGTCGTTCTGCGCGTAGATGCGGTTCTTCTCGTTCAGCCGGATGGATTCCTGCAGCGCCCCGACGGCGCGGCTCTTGTCGCCCGACAGGGCATGAGCGGACGCGATCCCGTAGTGGACCATGTCGCTCTTCGGGTCCTTGGCGAGCGCCTTCTCGAACTCCTTCAGCGCCTTCTCCCAGTCGGCGCGGTTCAGGTAGAACACGCCGAGATGGAAGTGGTCCTCCACCGAAGCCGGGTTCGGCGTCTTCGGGTGGAGCTTCTCCTGGCAGATGGACAGGTAATGGCGCGCGCGATCGGAGATCTCGCGCTCGTCGCCGAAGTTGGCGATGATCGCCGTGAAGACGTCCGACGCGCCGCTGAAGTCGCGCTTCTGGATCAGCGCGATCCCGCGCTCGTACTCCTTGAGCGCGCGCTCGTAGGACTCCGAATAGCGGGGTGTCGCGGGCGCGACCTTGCGGATCGGCTTGGCCGCCTTCGAGGTGCGCGCGGGTAAGGCCTTCGTGGGCTTCTTCTTGGCGGTCGTCATCCCTGGGGGCTCCAACAAGTAGGTTCGCGGGGGACTGTGCCTGGTGGAAAACAACCGATAATAGAAGAGGAAGGCCATCGCGGTCAATCGAGGCGCGGATTTCGGCGCTTCTGCGCCTTGACAGGCCCCGCGCGCTTCCAGAGAATGCGGACGTGCCCCGCTTCCATCTCTCGCTCGGCTCCAACGTCGGCGATCGCGCGCGCGCGGTCGAGGAGGCCGTGGACCGGCTGCGCGCCGCCGGGCTCGCGATCGACCGCGTCTCCTCGCTCTGGGAAACGGAGCCCGTCGGCGAGCCGGCGGGCCCGGACTGGTTCCTGAACGCCGCGGCCTCCGGCGAGACGGACCTGGGGCCCGAGCAGGTCCTCGGGATCTGCCGCAGGGTCGAAGGGGCGATGGGCCGCGAGCGGACCGTCCCCGGAGGTCCGCGCGTCATCGACATCGACCTGCTGCTCCTGGGCGACGCCCGGGTCGCCCTGCCCGGGTGCGAGGTCCCGCATCCCCGTATGCACCAGCGCCGCTTCGTCCTCGAGCCGCTTTGCGAGATCGAGCCGCACGCCGTGCACCCCGCTCTCGGCCTCACGGTCGAGCGGCTCCTCGAGCGCCTCGTCGATCCGCACCGCGTGCGATCCCGGGGACCTCTCGCGCGCACCGCGTCCCTTTCATGATGATCGACCCCCTGCTGAGCCAGGTCGATGAAGCCGCGCGCGCCGGGCGGATCGGGGAGGGCGCGGCGGCGGCGCTGCGCACGTGGCTCTCGGGGCCCGCCTACGCGTCCCAGCGCGAAGCGATCGCCGCACTCGTCACGGGAGGCGCCTGGGAAGAGCTGTCGGATGCGTTCGGCTCGGTGATTCCCTTCGGGACGGGCGGACGGCGCGGTGCGATGGGACCGGGACCGAACCGCATCAACGAGCGCACGATCGGCGAATCCGCGCAGGGACTCGCGCGCTACGTCCTCGAGGCGCGCCGCCGGGAAGGTGCGGGGTCCGCCAGGCCCGGACGGATCGTCATCGCCTACGACACGCGCCGCAACTCGCGTCCGTTCGCCGAGGTCGCGGCCTCGGTCATCGCCGCAAACGGCCTCGAAGCGCTGCTCTTTACCGGACCCCGCGCCACGCCCGAGCTGTCGTTCGCGGTGCGCCACCTCGCGGCCGACGCCGGGATCGTCATCAGCGCGTCCCACAACCCGCCCGCCGACAACGGCTTCAAGGCGTACTGGAAGGACGGCGGACAGGTCGTGCCGCCGCACGACAAGGCCATCATCGACGAAGTCGTCAGGTCCGGCGATCCGATGCGGATGGATCTCGACGAGGCGGCGAGGCGCGGGCTCTACCGCGCGGTGAACGAGGACGTCGACCGCGCGTACGTCGCCTACACGGCCGGGCTCGTGTTCGGCGATGCGAAGCAGCTCGAGATCGTCCTGACGCCGCTCCACGGAACCGGGACCACGAGCGTCGCGCCGGCGCTCGCCGCGGCGGGCTTCGCGCGCGTGACGCCCGTCGGCTCGCAGTGGGAGGCCGACCCGGACTTCTCGGGCGTCCCCAACCGCTCGCCCAATCCCGAGAACCCCGCGGCGCTCGAGGCCGGCGTGCGCGAGGCCGAGAAGGCCGGCGCGGACGTCGTTTTCGGATCCGACCCCGACGCCGATCGGCTCGGCGCGATGGTCCGCCGCGGCCGGGAATGGTTCTTCCTCACGGGGAACCAGATCGGAGCCCTCCTCTTCGACCACATCGCGCGCACGCTCTCCGCTTCGGGCCGGATCCCGAAGAACGCCGCTCTGCTGAAGACGTGCGTTACGTCGGACCTTCTGGATCGGATCGCGGAGAAGCACGGCATCGCCGTCCAGGGGGATTACCTCGTCGGCTTCAAGTACATCGCAGAGGCCATCGGGGCGATGCCGGACCCGGCCGCGTTCGTCTTCGGGATCGAGGAGAGCCACGGCTACCTGCGCGGCCCGCAGGTGCGCGACAAGGACGCGGCGCAGGCCGCGGTCCTGCTCGCCGAAAGGGCCGCGCAGCTCAAGAAGGAAGGCCGGACCCTCCGCGACGATCTGGAGTCCATCTGGTCGCGCTACGGCTATCACGCCGAGCTCACGCGCTCGATCGCCCTCGAGGGGACGGGCGGCGGGGCGCTCGCGGCGAAGATGATGGACGCCCTGCGCGCGGATCCCCCGCGGGAGCTGGGCGGCGAGCGCATCGTCGCGGTCGCCGACCGCAAGACGGGCGCGATCGTCGATCCGGCCAGCGGCGCGCCGATCGGGAAGACGCGCGGCGTTCCGGGCAACCTCCTCGTCTTCCATCTGAAGCAGGGAGGCGCGGAGAGGATCTCCATCCGGCCCTCCGGCACCGAGCCGAAGATCAAGATGTACGTGCAGCTTCAGGGATCAGGGAGCGCCGCCGAGTCGGCCGCCGAGAAGGCCCGCGCGGCGACGGACGCGCGCGCGGCGCGGCTTTCGGCCGCTCTGGAAGAGAGGACGCGACGCGCATGAAGTTCCATCACATCGCGATCGAGGGGCCCATTGGCGTCGGCAAGACGAGCCTCGTCAAGCGGCTCGCGCAGAAGTTCGACGCGCACGTCGTCATGGAGAACGTCGAGAATCCGTTCCTCAAGGAGTTCTACGAGGAGAAGACCGGCGCCGCGTTCCAGGCCCAGCTCTTCTTCCTGCTGAACCGCTACCAGCAGCAGAGCGAGCTGGCGCAGCGCGATCTCTTCCGCCAGCTCACCATCAGCGACTACGTCTTCGCGAAGGACAAGATCTTCGCGTACCTCACGCTCACCGACGGCGAGCTCGTCATCTACAACCGCCTCTACGACATGCTCGAGCCGCAGGTCCGCAAGCAGGACCTCGTCATCTATCTGCACGCCACCACCGAAGTCCTACAGGCGCGCATCGCGAGCCGCAAGCGCGACTACGAAGCCGACATCTCCGCCGACTACCTCACGCAGCTCAACGAGGCGTACAACCATTTCTTCTTCCATTACAAGGACACGCCCCTGCTCGTCATCGACACGAGCCAGATCGACTTCGTCCACGAGACCGCGGACCTCGACGACCTCGTCGAGCGGATCCGCACCATGGACCGCGGCGTGCAGTACTACAACCCGCTCCCATCCAGCGAAAAGTAGGCAAGACGCGCCGTGGCGGCCTCGCCGCGGGAGTCGTTTCCTCGTGGAAACGCCGGCCGCAAGAAGCTCTTGCACGGGGTGTCCGGGCCCCCTATGATTTCAATGTGAGCCTGTCATTGGAAAGACGCGACGTGAAAGCGGAAGAGCTCTACGACCTCCCGGATGACAACCGCATCTACGAGCTCGTTGCCGGCTGCCTGATCTCGGAGCCCCTGCCCGGCATCCGGCACGGCGCCATCCTCATCCAGGTGGGGCACGTTCTTCGCGAGTATCTGGAGAGACATCCGATCGGCAAGGTCGTCGGGGGCGATTGTGGGTTCCTTCTCGCCCGCTGCCCGGACACCGTCCGGGGACCGGATGTGGCTTTCGTCTCGCGGGAGCGCTACGAGGCCGCCGATCCGACGAAGATGTTCCCCGGCGCGCCCGACCTCGCCGTCGAAGTCCGCTCTCCGAGCGACCGGACGGGAGCGGTGCGCTCCAAGGTGGCCGACTACCTCCTGTCGGGAACGCGCCTCGTCTGGGTGCTCGACCCCGACACGTCGGGAGTCACCGTGTACGGGCCCGGTATCGCGACGCTGCTCGCGCCGCGGGCCCTTGGCCCGGACGATACGCTCGATGGGGGGGACGTCCTGGCGGGCTTCTCCACACCCGTCCGGCGCCTCTTCGACCTGCCGTAGCCCCCGGGCTGCGGAGATTCCCCCCCCGCCGCCCCGAAAAACCGCGCCGCTCCGCGCGAATTCCAGGATGGCCTCCGGGTCGCTCTTGGCGTAAGATGAGTCTTGAGAACGATTTCCTTCGACCCCATGTCGGGGCGGGGAGAAAGGAGTTCCCGATGAGCCGTGGCACCGAAGGCGCGGATCCCCGCGTCACCGTCCCCCACATCCAGGCGCGCAAGTCCACCCGCGAGGGGGGCGGTGCGCCGATCGTCATGATCACGGCCTACGACGTGGCCTCCGCGAGGATCGCGGATCGCGCCGGGGCCGACATCCTCCTCGTCGGCGATTCGCTCGGCATGGTGGTCCTCGGCCGCGAGAACACGCTGTCGGTGACGATGGACGAGATGCTGCTCCACGCGCGTGCGGTGAGCGCCGCGCGGCCGCGGGCGCTCGTCGTCGGCGACATGCCGTACCTCTCCTACCACGTCAGCGTCCCCGACGCGGTCCGCAACGCGGGCCGCTTCATCACCGAAGGGGGATGTCAGGCCGTCAAGGTGGAAGGGGGCCGCCGCCGCATCGACACCGTCGAGGCGCTGATCGACGCCGAGATCCCCGTGATGGGGCATCTCGGTCTCACGCCGCAGTCCGTCCACAAGATGGGCGGCTTCCGCGTGCAGGGCAAGCAGGCGCGCGCGGCCGAGACGCTCGTCCGCGACGCGCGGCTGCTCGCGCAGGCGGGCGTCTTTTCGATCGTGCTCGAAGGGATCCCGGCGGAGGTCGCGGCGCTCGTCACGGAGGCGGTCGACGTCCCCACGATCGGGATCGGCGCCGGGGCGTCCTGCGACGGACAGGTGCTCGTCTATCACGACCTGCTCGGGCTCACGGAGGGGACGCCGCCGCGCTTCGTGCGCCGGTACGCCGACCTGGGCGAGATCGCCACCGGCGCGCTCGCGCGCTTCGCCGCGGACGTCCGCTCGGGCGCCTATCCGTCCCCGGAGGAGTCCTATCATCTCGCGCCGACGGAGACCGAGGCCCTTCGCGAGAGGCTCGGCGCCCGAACCCCGGAGAGGGACGTCGATCTGGGAGCCGCGCTCGATGCGGAGAGCGCGCACGGCGGGACGCAGGACAGGCGCCGCGGCGCCGTGGTTCCGCTCGACGGCGCGCGGAAGCGCCGCCGCTCCTGACCCGCGAAGGCGCTTCGATGAACCGGATGCAGCGGACGGGAACGGGCGCGGGCGTGGAGGCGCGTGCACTTGCCAACGCGTTCGCGTTCGCGGATACTCGCGAAGGGGGTAGGGAAGCACGTGCGCTCCATCGACGAAGTCGAAGAAATGCGTGCCGCGGTGCGCTCCGTGCGCGGCAAGGAGCAGAAGGTCGGTCTCGTGCCGACGATGGGCGCCCTTCACGAGGGGCATCTGTCGTTGGTGCGCCGCGCGAAGGACCTCTCCGACGTCGTCGTGATGTCGATCTTCGTGAACCCCGCGCAGTTCGGGCGGGGCGAGGACTTCGACCGATACCCGCGCGATCTCGCGCACGACGCCGGGCTTGCGGCGGAAGCGGGCGTCGACATCCTCTTCACGCCGTCCGTCGGCGTGATCTATCCCGAGGGCTTCTCGACCTACGCGACGGTGGAAGGGATCTCGGAGCGCTACGAGGGCGCGACGCGGCCGGGACACTTCCGGGGCGTCGCGACGGTCGTCCTCAAGCTGCTGCACCTGACGTCGCCCGGCGTGGCCGTGTTCGGCCAGAAGGACGCGCAGCAGACCGCGGTCATCAAGCGCCTGGTCCAGGATCTCGACATGGACGTCGAGGTGGTCGTCGCGCCCACCGTCCGCGAGAAGGACGGGCTGGCGATGTCCTCGCGCAACGCCTATCTCGACCCGCGCGACCGGGAGGCGGCCGTGATCCTCTCGGCCGCGCTCAAGAGGGCCGAAGGGCGGGTCGTCGAGGGAGAACGGGACGCCCGGCGGCTCGCGGCGTCCCTCGCCGAGGAGATCGCGCACGAGCCGCTGGCGACCCTGGACTATGCGGACGTCGTCTCGGCGGCGAGCTTCGCGCCCGTGGACGTCGTCGAGCCGGGATCGGTCGCGATCGTCGCCGCGCGCTTCGGGGCGACGCGGCTCCTGGACAACGCCGTCCTGCATCCGCCCGCGTCCGAAGGGAAGTAGGCGCGGTGCGGCGTGGAGGGGCGGGCCCTTGGGCGGGTCTCCCGGACGGGGATCCGGCACGGGATCGTGACAATGGCTGTAAGCATCTTATAGGTGGAAGTGACGTAGCGGCGTGACACGGGCGCGACCGGGTGACCGGCGTGCACCAAGGAGAGAGAAATGAAGCGAGAGATGCTCCGGGCCAAGGTCCACCGGGTGAAGGTGACCGAGGCGAACCTCGAGTACGAAGGCAGCCTCACCCTCGACCTCGCGCTCATGGAGGCGGGCGGCTTCGTTCCCTTCGAGCGGATCGACGTCTACAACGTCGCCAACGGCGCGCGCTTCTCGACCTACCTGATCGAGGGCGAGCGTGGCAGCGGCGTCTGCTGCGTCAACGGCGCCGCCGCGCACCACGCGGCGGTCGGCGACCCCGTGATCATCGCGTCCTACGTCTCCGTCGAGGACAGCGAGATCGCAACCCACAAGCCGATGATCGTCCTCGTGGACGAGAAGAACCGCGTCCGCCAGGTCAAGCACACCGAAGCCGCCGCCGTCCGCGTGTAGGCCCGCGGGGAGTCCGCGGTCGCGCGTCGAGAGCGGCACGAGAAGTGCGGCGCCGGCCGCGCGTCGCGGAGCCGGGCCTCGCTGTCTTCGCGGCTCGGGTCGGTGCGACAATCCCGCGATGACGGCACGCAGGCGATCGCGCAGCGCTCCCGGCCTTCGTCGCGCCGCCGAGCGCGCTCGCGCTCGCGTGCGCGCTCTCGAAACCACGCCCCGTCTCTACGACGATCTGGCGTCGTGGTGGCCGCTCCTCTCGGAGCCCGCCCACTACGCCGGCGAGGCCTCCCGCCATCGCCGGGCGCTCGTCGCCGCCTGCGCGCGCCGGCCGCGCACGCTCCTCGAGCTGGGCAGCGGCGGGGGGAACAACGCGCTCCACATGAAGCGGCACTTCCGGAAGACGACGCTCGTCGATCTGTCGGCGGGGATGCTCGCCGTCAGCCGCAAGCTGAATCCCGGCTGCGAGCACGTCCGGGGCGACATGCGGACCGTGCGCCTCGGCCGGACCTTCGACGCGGTCTTCGTCCACGACGCGATCGGCTACATGGCGACCGAGAAGGACCTCGCCGCCGCCATCGCCACCGCGTACGCGCACACGGCGCCGGGGGGCGCGGCTCTCTTCGTCCCCGACCACGTCCGCGAGACCTTCGCGCCCTCCACGCAGCACGGCGGCCACGACGGCAAGACGCGCGGCCTGCGCTATCTGATGTGGACCTGGGACCCGGATCCGAAGGACACGAGCTACCTTCTCGACTTCGCCTACCTGCTGCGCCATCCGGACGGCGCGGTGACCTCCGAGAGCGACAGGCACACGATCGGGATCTTCCCGAAGGCGACGTGGAAGCGCCTGCTGGCCGAGGCCGGCTTCAAGGTCAAGATCCTCCTCGACCCCGAGCCGGACCTCGAGCCGTCCGCGCGCGTCGTGTTCGTGGGAAAGAGGCCCCTCGGAAAGCAGCCCCTCGGAAGGAAGCCCGGCTGGTCCGGGCGTCCGAGCCGTCCGCGTCCCTAGGCCCCGGGCACGCGGTACTTCACGGTCTTCTTGGCGGCCGCATCGATCTCTTCGGACGTGATGAGCGGGACCACACGGCCGGTCACCATCCCGCTGGCGTTGACGGCCATCGAGAGCGCCACGATGCTCGCCGCGTCCGGAACATCGCAGAGGACGTAGGCGTCGGTCTTGCCGAAGCCGAAGTAGAAGGCCTCCATCGTCCCGCCGACGCTCTCGACGAGCTCCTTGGCGGCGGCCTTGCGCGCCGAGCCTCCTGCCTTCATGACCCCCTTCACTCCCTCGACCGTGTACGACGCTTCGATCAGGTACTTACCCACGCGGCACCTCCAAAGAGTTGAGCCGGTCCTGCCGCAGGAACCTCTCGCATCCCCCATGGATGAGCGAAGAGTGGCGAACCGGCATGATGACGATCAGGATCTCCCGGGGAGGGCGGACGGTATCACGGGCAATGCGCCGGGGATGCGGCGATCCCGGCGTCGCTCGAACCCATCTCGCCGGCATCGCCGGAATCGTAGGTTCCGTTCGCGCTCCCCTGGATGTCCCTTCCCAGGAACCAGAAGACGCGGCCCGGCAGCGGTGCGCCGGTGAACGGGGCGCTGGTGCCGGCGCGGTCGTTCGCCACGCACGCGGTCGTGGCGGCGGAGAAGTCGCCGTGCGTCTGTCGCAGTGTCGCGAGATCGCCCTGCACGAGGTCGTATCCCGTGGCCTCCGGCATCGCGTCCCATTGGACCAAGCCCCCGGCGACGCCGATGCGCATGAGCGGCCTGGCGTGGACCTCGAACACCGTGTCGAGGCAGTACCGGCCGTGGACCGAGATCTCGATGTCGATGGCGGGAAACGAGCCTCCACCGACCACGAGGCCGCTGTCGTAGTGTTCGACGGGGACGTCCCCCACCTTCAGATCGAGAGAAAGCTGTTGCTGCACCGCCACCTCGCCGCCGACCCTGTAGGTCCCCGATCCGGTCACTGTCAGCGTGCTCGTCCCTACCGTGATCCGCCAGTTGAGATCGGTGACCGTGTAATGGTCGAAGAGTCCGTCGAAGCCGGTGTGCGTGAGGCGAAAGACGCCCCGCACGCCCGACGACTGCACGACGGGGCACATGCAGGGCGCGAAGCAGCCGTGCTCGTAGGTGGCGGCGGGCGTGAGGCGATAGATCCTGGCGGTCGATGGATCAGCGCTCTGGGCGCGGGCGGTCGGGATACCGATCGATCCGCAGATCCCTAGAAGCAGGAACAAGGCCGAAAGCGATGGGCGATGGGGCATGGCCGTCCTCCACATGTCGGCGAGGAAACCCACTGACTCTGATGGGCATCATCATACGCCCGTGCTTCCGGGCCGCACAGGGAAAACTCGCGCGCGGCGCGCGTCCGACGACCTGATTCAGGGGGAAGGCCCCGGCAGAAGCGGGTGCCCCATCGAGGATCCCCCCAAAGGCGGGTCCGGGGCGGGTTACGGCCCACCCGCGAGAGCGTCGGCGAAATCCTCGGACTTCGGCTCGCCCCAGGCACCGGCGGGCTGGGACCCGGCGCGGACGGCGTGCTAGTCGAGGGTCTTCGTGCTCCCCGCGTTGCGGCTCATCACGTTGTGCAGGAACGTCTCGATCGTGAGGCGGTCCTCGGGCCCGAACTTCTCGAACTCGATCCCCATGCCGGTCGACGGCTCGGGGTCGGTGTGGGAGGAGGGGTCGATGTGCGTGATGGAGCGCACGACGCGGCCGATGACGTGGACGTTCTCCTCGGTGCCGGGGAGTGGGAAGGCGAGCGCGCAGCGCATCCCGGCCTCGAGGGGCGCCGGCGTCTTGACGAAGATGCCGGAGGGAGACAGGTCGGTCGAGAAGCCGACGATCGAGGGCTCGGTGCCGTCGAAATACACGGGAGTCTTGACCGGGACCCGGGCGCGGCGGGCATAGCACCAGACGCGGTTGCGTCCGAGCGCGCGGGCCTCGGAGAGCGCCTCGCGCGTGCGCTCCAGAAGGTCGGAGGCGCTCTCGGCGTCGGAGGGGTAGGTCGCGGCGCCGAGCGACAGCGTCACGAGACGGCCCGCCTCCTGGCCGACGCGCCCGCACAGCAGGCGCACCTGCTCCATGTTGGAGCGGATGCGCGCGGCGACCTGGCGCGCTTCGCCCCGCCCCGCGCCGACGAGCAAGATGCCGAAGTCGTCGTCGGAGAGCCGCGCGACCATGTCCTCACCGCCGACGGCGGCGCGCAGGATCCCCGCGAGCTTGCGCAGGAGCTCGTCGCCCGCGGAGCGTCCGAGCCGGTCGTTGATGCGCCGCAGGTGGTCGACGTCCGCGAGGATGATCGCGAGCGGGCGGGCGTGGGCATCCGCCTCCGCGATCTCGGCTTCGAGATGCGCGAGGAAGGCGGACTGGTCTTCGAGTCCGGTGAGGCGGTCGCGCCTCTCGGATCCCGCCGCCAACCCGGGGACCTCGGAGAGGGCGAGCACGCGCGCGACGTGAACGGACATGCGTCCGCCCGCGCCTCGCAGGGGCTTGACGAAGGCCTCCACGTCGAGGAGCCGGCCGTCGCGGCAGCGCAGGCGCAGGTCGAAGGCGCCGTCCGGCGTAGGGGCCGGGATCGAGCCCTCGTAGAGCGAGCGGACGATGCTTCCGCCGGCGCCGTCACCCGTCTCGCGGCCGCCCGCGTGGTCCTTGTGCCGTCCGACGACCTCGAAGGCCGGCCAGCCGGTCAGGTCCTCCATGCGCAGGTCGAAGGCGAGAACGACGCCGCGCCCATCGACGATGAAGGAGCCCTTGGGCCCTCGTGCATCCATTGCGTACGTCTCCCCGGAAGCCGTGTATTCGCCCATGAATGGAAGTTCTCCCTACCGGAAGAACATAGATTCCGGCCGGGGGAACGCCAAGCCGGGATGAGGTCGGGATCACAGGTTGGAAACCGCATGGCCGAAAAAGGCCCCTCGAGGTGGCTCGCCGGGGTCGGGAAAGGGTTAGAATGCCGGGCTCGGGATCGCGCCCGCCCGGGCACCTAACCATGAATGGCTCTTCCACTTAGGATGGATACCGCCCGCCGGGGGAAGCTGCTGGTCATCGCGATCGTGGCGGGGGGCCTGCTCCTCTCCCTGGGAGCTACCGCGTACATCATCGCCACCTGGGGAAAATAGCGCTTTCTTTCGTCCCGGCGGCGACACCGCGGCCCAGCCCTCCTCGTCCTAGACCTGATATGCGGATACCCCATCAATTCTATGGCTTCCCGCGAGCCGTCGGCGTATATCAACGCCACCCTTTCGCCGTCCCGGAAGGGGAATGGGGAGATGGGGAGCCGTTAATTCCGTCTTTACTGGCCCTACCGAGCGCCGCCCGGCGCCTGTTCCTCTGATCGATACCTGACCCTCACGAGGACCCTCCGCATGACATTTTTCAGGAACGCCCGCTTCCACGCTCCTCTTGCGCCTCCGGCGCTGCTGGTCGCGCTCCTCGCGATCTCCGCGTCCTTCGGCCTCGTGGTGCGCCAGGATCCCCATCGCTTCGACGCGAAGGTGATCGCGGACCCGGCCGCCGTCGCGAGCCCGGCCGTCCGATCCCTCCCCGAGTTCGAGGCGGACGCCGGCCTCACGGCCGGAGCCTCGCCGGTCGTCACGCGCTGGACGTCGTTTCGCGCGGACGCCCCTGCCGAGCGCTGGAGCGTGTGGGTGGATGCGCGCTCCGGAGCCCCCGCGCTCGTGCAGGGCGAGGGGATCCCCTGGATCCCGGGAAGCGGGAACCAGCTCGCGGGCGCGGCGGCGCCGACCCTCGATTCCCTTGCGGACTCCCTGAAGACCTACGTGCGCGACAACAGGGCCCTGTTCGTCGCCGACGATGCCGAGCTGGTCCTGAACCGCGAGGGGTCGGGCGCGATGACGCCCGATCTCTGGCAGATCGTGTTCGACCGGACGGTGGGCGGCGTCCCCGTCACGGGTGACGGGTACGTCTTCTCCATCAGCCACGGCAACCTGGTCTCCTTCGGCGCGCCGCGCTGGAGCCCGGTCACGGCCAGCCCGGTCCCGACCCTCGACGCGGGGGCCGCCTTCGCGCGCCTGCGCACCTACCTGGGACTGGGCAAGACCGAGTTCGTCTCGCTGTACGAGACGGGGACGCTCGCGTTCACGCCGATGACGGCGGCGGGGACCGACGGGGACACCTACACGGGCGCGGTCGGAGCGGGCTATCGCGCGGCGCTCACCTGGCGGTTCAGCTTCGGCTTCGGCGACGACGCGGCGACGTGGGTCGGCCTGGTCGACGCGCACACGGGCGCCGTCCTCGCGCTCTACGACGACACGAAGTACGCGCAGCTCAAGGGGGGCGTGTTTCCCTTCTCGAACGACGGCACGCCGCCCGACGGCGTGGAGGTCGCGAACTACCCGATGCCCTTCGCGACCATGACCGTGAACGGCGGGGCCGCGCAGTCGAACGCCTCGGGAAACTTTGCATGCACGGGCGGAAACGCCGTGGTGTCCATCCTCCAGGGACCCTACGTGCGCGTGTCGGACGCGTGCGGATCCTTCTCCCAGTCGGTTGCGTGCGACAACGATCTCAACTTCGGGACCAGCACAGGCACCGACTGCACCGTCCCCGTGGGTGCGAGCGCGGGAGACACGCACTCGACGCGCTCGAGCTTCTACCACCTGAACCGGATCAAGGAGCACGCGCGCGGCTGGCTGCCGGCGAACGCATGGCTCACCCAGCAGCTCACCGACAACGTCAACATCAACCTCACCTGCAATGCGTTCTGGAGCCCGGGGGCGGGGACGGTCAACTTCTACCGCTCGGGGGGCGGCTGCCGGAACACGGGAGAGATCGCGGGCGTCTTCCTCCACGAGTGGGGCCACGGGATGTCGCAGAACGACGGCGCCGGCTCGGCCAACCCGGACGAGGCGTACGGCGACATCACTTCGGTCATGCTGACGCACAACTCCTGCATCGGCCGCGGCTTCACCACCTCCAACTGCTCCGGCTACGGCAACGCGTGCCTCTCCTGCACCGGCGTTCGCGAGATGGACTACGACAAGCTCGCCGCGCACACGCCGCTCACCCCGGCGAACTTTCCCGGCAGCTGCCCCGCCGGCAGCGGTCCGTGCGGCAAGGAAGTCCACTGCGAGTCGTACCTTCCCGGGCAGGCCTTCTGGGACCTCGCCGTCCGGGACCTACCGGCCTCCGGCGTCGACCAGGCGACCGCCTGGGCCCTGCTCGATCGCATGTGGTACGTGTCGCGCACGGGCACGTCGGGCAATGCGTACGCGTGCAGTACTGCAGCGACTCGCAGTTGCGCTGCGACGGCCTGGATGCAGCAGCTCCGCGTCGTCGACGACGACGACGGGAACCTTGCCAACGGCACGCCGCATGCCGCGGCGATCTTCGCCGCCTTCAACCGACACGCCATTACGTGCGGCCTTGCCACGGACGCCAGCAACCTCAGCACGACCTCCTGTCCTGCTCTCGCCGCCCCCGTCCTGACGGGGACGCCGGGCTCGAACTCGGCGAGCCTCTCGTGGCCGGCCGTGGGGAGCGCCGCGACCTACAACATCCTGCGCAACGACCAGAGCTGCGCGTACGGGCACAACCTCGCCGCCAACCAGGCGGCGGTGAGCTACACGGACACCGGCCTCGCGATCGGCGTCCCCGAGTACTACGCCGTGCAGGCGGTCGGATCCAATAACCACTGCCTCGGCCCGCTCTCGAACTGCGTCGCGGTCACGCCCACCGCCGCGGTCGCCGACGTTTCCGTCACCGTCTCCGACGCGCCGGATCCGGCCGCCACCCTGTCGAACGTCACCTACACGATCACCGTGTCGAACGCCGGTCCCAATGCCGCGACGGCGCTCACCCTGACCGAGAACACCACCGCCAGCGCGACCTTCGTGTCGATGACCGCGGCGGGATGGACCTGCACGACGCCCCCCGTCGGCGCTTCGGGCGCGATCTCGTGCACGATGCCGACGCTCGGCAGCGGGGCCAGCTCGAACCTCACGCTCGTCGTGAAGCTCAAGGTCTGTCTCGGCAACGGCGCGACCGTCACGAACAACGCCTCGGTCGCGACGACCGCCAGCGATACCGTCCCGGCCAACAACAGCGCGTCGACCGGAACGACCGTCACCGACACCGGCGCCTGCGACGACGGCAACGCCTGCACGCTGGTCGACAGCTGCCAGGCCGGCTCCTGCGTGGGCGGCTCGCCGGTCGTCTGCACGGCGTCCGATCAGTGCCACACCGCGGGGACCTGCAACACCGGCACCGGCGTCTGCTCGAACCCGGCGAAGCCGAACAACTCCTCGTGCAGCGATGCGAACGCGTGCACGCTCGATGACCGCTGCCAGGCCGGGGCGTGCGTCCCGGGCGCGCCTCTGACCTGCACGGCGTCGGACCAGTGCCACCTGGCCGGGACGTGCAATACGGCCAACGGGCAGTGCTCGAACCCGGCCAAGCCCGACGGCTCGGCCTGCAGCGACGGCAACGCGTGCACGCAGACCGATACGTGCCAGGCGGGGAGCTGCGCGGGATCCAACCCCGTCACCTGCACGGCCTCCGATCAGTGTCATACGGCGGGAACCTGCAACACCGGCACGGGCGTCTGCACCAATCCGGCTTCGCCCAACGGCTCGGCCTGCAACGACGGCAACGCGTGCACGCAGACCGACACGTGCCAGGCGGGGAGCTGCGCGGGATCCAACCCCGTCACCTGCACGGCGTCCGATCAGTGCCACACGGCGGGAACCTGCAACACCGGCACGGGCGTCTGCACCAATCCGGCTTCGCCCAACGGCTCGGCCTGCAACGATGGCAACGCGTGCACGCAGACCGATACGTGCCAGGCGGGAAGCTGCGCGGGCTCGAACCCCGTCACCTGCACGGCGTCCGATCAGTGCCACACGGAGGGAACCTGCAACACCGGCACGGGCGTCTGCTCCGACCCGGTCGCGCCCGACGGCTCGCCCTGCAACGACAGCAATGCCTGTACGCAGACCGACACGTGCCAGGCGGGGAGCTGCGCGGGCTCCAACCCCGTCACCTGCACCGCGTCCGATCAGTGCCACACGGCGGGAGCCTGCAATCCGCTGGATGGTCTGTGCTCGAGCCCGAACGCGCCCAACGGCACGTCCTGCGAGGACGGCAACGTCTGCAGCATCGGCGATGCCTGCCAGGACGGGGCGTGCGCATCGGGCGCTCCGGCCCCGCCTCCGGCGGAGGTCAACGACTCCCTGACGGTCAGCGGATCGACCATCGCCTGGTCGGACGGCTCGGGCGCCTTCAACATCTACCGCGGCACGCAGACGGTGGGCGCGGCCTGGAGCTACGACCAAGCCTGCCTCGGCTCGGCGCTCGCGGGCCCCGCCAGCGACACGGCGGCGCCGGCGGCCGACGGCCTCTTCTACTATCTCGTCTCGCGCCGCGACACGTGCGGCGAGTCCGTGATCGGCCGGGACAGCCTCGGGACCGTCATCGCGAACACGAGCCCCTGTCCGTAGGCGGCCTCTCTTTCCGGATCGATTCCGGCCCGGCGGCTGAGCATGCCGCCGGGCCTTTTTTCTGGGATCCCCCCACCTGCCGGCGGGCGTGCGCCACGGATCGCCCCCTCCCGACACCCATGACGGGGAGCGAATGCGAGCGGAGGGCCCCTGCCCGGACGCGCCACCTCTCTCCGAGCGGGTCCGGAGGCGGGAGGGCGGGCCCTTTGACACCGTCTACGGCAGCAGGTGCTTCTTGAAGAAGTCCGTGATCGCGTTGTAGCAGCGGACCCGGTTCTCCATCTTCAGGACGTCGTGCCCCTCGTTCTCGAACATGAGGTACTCGACGTCCTTGCCCGTCGCGCGCAGGTGATCGACCAGGTCGCGCGACTCGCGCTCGACCACGCGCGGATCGTTCTTCCCCTGGATGACGAGGAGCGGGCAGCGGAGCTGATGGAGGTACGTCTTGGGCGAGCGCTCGGTCAGGAACTCCTTGTCGTTCGCCGCGGTTCCGAGCGCGATCTCGAAATAGGGCTTCCAGGTCTCGGGGATCCGTTCGAGGAAGGTGAAGAGGTCGAACGGGCCGAACATGTCGCAGGCCGCCGACCAGAGCTCGGGATGGCGCCCGGCGAGCGTGAGCGTCATGTACCCGCCGTAGCTGCGGCCGACGACCGCGGCGCGCGAGGCGTCCACGCGCTCGTCGCGCGGCAGGACCTTCGTCATCGCGTGCACGTGATCGAGCCGGTCCTGGCCCCCCCAGTCCTTGTCCACGCGCTTGGTGTAGTCGAGCCCGTAGCCGGTCGAGCCGCGCGCGTTGGGGACGAAGACCGAGAAGCCGTTCAGCGTCAGGAACTGGATGAGGGGCATCGAGAACCAGGCGAAGTTCGGCCGTTCCTGGCTCTGCGGGCCGCCGTGGACGTAATAGACGAGCGGACGCGGACCCTTGTAGCCGAGCTTCGGCGAGGGCAGGTAGAGCCGCGCCGAGACCCGCAGGCCGTCGTGCGAGGTGAAGGAGGCGTCCTCGCCGGGAGCCAGGTGCTCCAGCGGGACGCCGAGCACGCGCTCGCGCGTGACGGTCGTGATCCTGGCGCGGTCCGCGCCCTCGACCTTGTAGATCTGCGTGGGCGTCACGGCGGTCGAGAAGGAGAGGGTGTAGCGGTCGCCGGCTTCGTCGTAGTGCCATTCTCCGGCGACGCCGTTCGCGAGAGGCCCCTCGCCGCACACGACGCGGTCCAGCGTCATCGTGAGAGCGCGCTCGTCGAAGGACCCTTCGTAGAGCCAGTTGCAGCCGTCGATGCTGTAGCCCACGAGGAACCGCCCCGGGTGCAGCCGCTCGAGCTTCGTCATCTCGCCGGAGCCCTTGTGCCGCGCGCCCTTCACCGCGACGGCGCGCGGCTCGGGCGCGCCCGAGCCCTCGAGCGTGACGTAGCCGAGTCCATAGGTGTCCTCGAAGAGCGACGTGAGGAAGAGAAGCCCCTTGTCGCCGTCCGCGAAGTGGCAGTGTCCGACCGCATTGAGCGGCACCTTCTCGCCGGGCTTGCGCGCCGCCAGGGGCTTGCCGATGAGGACGCGGGGCTCGCCGCCTCCGCGCGTCCAGAGCCGGAGCAGGTTGTCGCCCACCGTGTACATGGACAGGATCGCCGCCTGGGTGCCGTCCTTGTTGACCCCCGAGATCTCGAATCCGTAGGGATCGCGCCCTAGCTCCTCGAGGGCGCCTGACGCGACGTTGCCCGCGAAGCCGTGGTTCATGCTCTCCTTGCGGGACTCGGCCGTCATGTAGGCGATCCCGCGCTCGTGGTCGACGTGGCCCAGATGGACCCGGTAGCCGTCGAGCTTGCCGCCGAAGGCGGGCGAGGGAAAG
>Ga0207644_10001011_pt1 | contig 17978 bp, 13 predicted proteins | sample KBSS73metaG_FD_184326 | JGI IMG/M metagenome (GOLD analysis project Ga0207644, IMG submission 184326) | Switchgrass rhizosphere microbial communities from Kellogg Biological Station, Michigan, USA - KBS S7-3 metaG (SPAdes) (version 2) | ecosystem: Host-associated > Plants > Roots > Rhizosphere... | reverse complement strand
CGTCGGAGCGGGCTTGCACGTTGATCTCGGCCTCTTCGTAGCCGTCCCAGTAATGCAGGCGCACGGCAACGACCTTCACCAGCAGCAGGCCGGGTGTGTCGATCCCTTCACGGAACCATGCCTCGAGATCCTTGGTCCAATGCTCGGCGAAGCGTCGCTTGTCGTCGATCAGCTCGCCCCGGCCCTCGACGGTAATGAAAAAGGGCTTCATTCCCAATGCGCCCGATTTGCCCTGGTAACTGAGACCGACGCAGGGCTCCCGGCGGATGTCGCCAACGGTCCTCGTACTTTCCAGAGTGAAGAAATAGCTGTCGCCGTCATATTCGACTTGGCGGTTGTTGCTCATCGGTCGCGCGGCGATAGCTCCCCCCTCGGTCCGGGTGGAAAGTAGGGCGAAGTCGATATCGCGCATCTTCTCGGAAATGTCCTTTAGGGTCAGATCGCCCATCCTCAGCTCCATCGTTTGGTGATTGCCTTCAAGAACGCGGCATGCCTCGAGCCGCTCCATGCATGGCCAAAAGCAGGTACTCGAACCCAGGGTCGCGTGATTTCCCAACTTTCGGCGCCACACTCGGCTTCGAAGAGCCGACAAGCGTCGTGAGCTTCATCGAAATTGGCTGAAAACTAGTCTTTCTAAGGACTGGCACGTCCGTTGCTTAAGTGAATGCATCGACGGCCGACGAGGCCGCGGAAAAGACAAAAGGGAAGATCGATGCAGGACCTACAGACCACCAGCGAACAGACTCTCGACGTCAAATCGAACCCGGATAGCCTGTTCGGTGTATGCCAGCTGGTCGGCGAGGATCTCGGGTTCAACCCATTCTTTCTGCGCCTCGCCTTCCTCGGCCTCGGCTTCTTCAGCATTCCCGTCACGATCGCTGCTTACGCATTGCTAGGCGTGGGCGTTGCTGCGTCGCGCTGGCTCTTCCCGAGGCCCGCGAGCGCCGATTCGGCGATCGATGCGGTCGTGGAGCGGCACGCAATTGAGGCAGCGCAGGAGCAGGAGTTGCTAGCTGCCTGAACGCGACCGGTACTCGCGCTTAAAAAGGAGGCAATGCGGCTTCCGTCCATTTCTGCTTAAGTTGGCTCCTCAAGCGGAAGCGAAGGACATAGTGGTGGCGCAAGCTTACATTGTCGAAGCGGCTCGGACGGCCGGCGGACGACGCGGCGGCGCGTTGAAGGACTGGCACCCCGCGGACCTGGGTGCGCAGGTCCTCAACGCTCTGGTTGACCGCAGCGGGATCGATCCCGCGAGCATTGACGATGTCATCGCCGGCTGCGTCAGCCAGGTTGGCGAGCAGAGCTTTCATATCGGCCGCAATCTCGTCCTCGCGTCAAAGCTTCCGGACAGCGTCCCAGCGGTCAGCATCGATCGGCAATGCGGCAGCAGCCAGCAGGCGCTTCATTTTGCGGCTCAGGCGGTCATGAGCGGGACCCAGGACCTTGTGGTCGCAGCGGGCGTGGAAAGCATGACCCGAGTCCCAATGGGGACCCCCACTTTGCTGCCGATGCAGGCCGGACTAGGTGTTGGGCCCTGGAGTCAGGCCATCAAGGACCGGTACGGAGTCACTGAGTTCAGCCAATTCACCGGCGCGGAAATGGTCGCGCGCAATTATCAGATGACCCGCGAGACGCTCGACAGCTTTGCGCTCGAAAGCCACCGCAAGGCCGCGGAAGCCACAGAGAATGGCCGGTTCGACGAGGAAATCATCCCAGTCACAATCGTCGACACTGAGGGTCGGGAACAACGGCACTTTCGGGACGAAGGCATCCGATACGATGCGTCGATGGAAGGACTTGCTGCACTGAAGACCCTGAAACCCGATGGATTGATTACCGCGGGCAACGCCAGCCAGGTTTGCGACGGCGCATCCGGAGTGCTCATCGCGAGTGAGCGGGCGGTCAAGGAGCATGGACTTACCCCTGTCGCGCGCGTCGATGCTCTGACCGTAACTGCCGGCGATCCGGTGATCATGCTGATGGAACCCGTTCCGGCAACGCGCCGCATATTGGAGCGCTCAGGCCGCAGGTTGGAAGACATAGACTTGTTCGAAGTCAACGAAGCCTTCGCTTCAGTACCGCTCGCATGGCTTAACGAAATGGGCGCCGATCCCGCGCGCCTGAACGTCAACGGCGGCGCGATTGCGCTCGGGCATCCGCTTGGTGCAACCGGAACCAAGCTGATGACCACACTCGTGCATGAGCTTCGACGGCGCGGTGCCCGGTTCGGCCTCCAGACAATGTGCGAGGGTGGCGGCATAGCGAATGCGACGATCATCGAGGTGCTGAATTGACCTCAATTCTGTCGATGCCTCGTAACCTCCTCTTTACGCCCGTCCGCTAGGGTGAAGTCACTGAGGCTTGCACTCAGCGTAGAGACGAGAGGTAAAGGATGGCGATTAATCGGTCCGTCGGCCGTTCACCGGTCAGCGTTGCCGAAGCACATCTGGCGCGAGTCGGCGCAGAAGGCTCCGCGCGTCATCGCCACGTCACGGCGCTCCTCGAAGCATCAGGTTCTCATTCGGCTCGCGACCTTGCGGATGCGGTCCACCTTCTTTGCAGCCTGCACGGCAGCCATCCGAGCCTCGTCGAGGTTGCCTATCGCAGGGCGGAAGACGGTGCGGCGCGCGACTGGCTCGCTCGGGCGGCCGAGGGTTTCGAGCGCGAGCGCTTGTTCCTCGTCCGGCTTACCTCGGCGGTAGGCCCGATTCCGAGCACTCCTGGTGCCATGGAAACCGAAACTTCTCTCAATGCCCAGCGAAACGCGCTTGAGATCCTCTCGACGTCCGAGCGCCGCGGTTGCGCGCTAGGAGCAGCAGCAGCTTTGGTCGGCGACTGGTGGCCCATCCGCCGACTGCTCGATCGGTCGGCAGCTCGCGTCGGTCTAGATACGCCGGCACCGGCGCTTCCGGATGAAGCATCAATCATTGCAGCCATCGAATCCGCATCGGATACGCCAGCGAGCGAACGAGCCCTCGCGTTCGGCTCCGAGCAATTGCTGCTCCAGCACCGCGGCCTTTTCGATCTGCTCGAAGCCCGTTCGGAAGCTCGCGTCGATTACTGAAAAAGCTTCGGGCCCCTGCTTTCGCAGGAGCCCGGCAAGGTTTCCAACAAAGCAGCGTGACGATTAGTCGTCGCGGTAGGCGAGTTCGTAATTGCCCCAGCGACGGCCCTTGATCCACAACGGAACGAAGACGTTCTTCACCGGGATGTTCTTTTCGCCCAACTCCATCCGATAGGTCGCCAGCATTGCGGGCTTTTCGCTGACGATGGCGGCTGCCGTCGTGTCGTCCATGAAGATGCGCTTGTTGCGGCAGTGCGCATCGTTCCAGACCGGATCCGGACCAGGCGCATGGCTGCGTTCGGAAAGATGGGTCGGGAGATAGCCATTCACGTCGGTGATGGCCGACCCGATTAGACGATCGTCACTGCCCTTCACCCGGTCGAGAACGGGCTGCACGTGCCGGTCGGCGAAGTCGCAAAAGCGAGATTCGTATTGCGGCGGGTTCGTCCCCTCGATCAGCTTGTAGTCGCGGTCGAAGACGTCATCGATTGTGATCTCGCCGGAATCGATTCCGTGTTCGACGGCTGTCTGGATTGCCCGCATCGCCTCCTGAGCTTTCAGGATGAAGGGCGTGTCGTCGATCTCGGCACCGGAATTGGCGAGCGTATCGAGCATGGTGTTCGACAGCATCTCAAGGTGCGCGAGGCGCTTCTGAGCCTGCGTCAGCTGGCTGCCGTTGTCGCGCGCATCCCCGGCGAAGTCGGTCAGCCCGGCTTTCACGCGATCAACGCTGGTCTGAATCATGCTGGTGGAGTGGGCAATGCCCTCTGTCTGGCGATCGACCATGGTGACGATCTCGGAAACTTCACGAACGGTCTCACTGATCTGCCCGAAGCCGGACTGGGCTGCGCGACTGCGTTCAACGCCCGTCTTGATCTCCGCGGTGACTGCACTGGCTTCGCGGGTAAGCTCGCCGATCGTCGAAGCGATCTGGCTGGTTGCCGCGCGCGTGTCGTGAGCAAGCTTCTTCACCTCGGCGGCGACGACTGCGAAGCTGCGGCCGGCGTCACCCGCCCGCGCAGCCTCGATCGTTGCGTTGAGAGCGAGCATGTTGGTCTTGCGAGCGATCGTCTCGATGGTCGATGACACGGTCTGCACCTGGTTCATGGCGATGGCGAAGCCCGCCATCCGCTCGCCCAGCTGCACCACGAGATTGGTCAAGCCCTTGAAGCCGGCAATTGTGCCTTCGATAGCTTCGCGGCCTGCCTCCAGCTTCGCCCTTGCCTGCTCAGACAGGAGCCGCGCTTCGTCGGTGGAATCCGAGACGCGGGCCTGGTCGGTGAGGAGGCGCGTCGTGACTTCCTCAAGCCCGTCCAGCATCTTGAGATGCTCATTGATGCGCGTGGCGACATCCTGGACGTAACCGGCGACATCACTGCATTCCATTGACAGCGATCCGCAGTCCCGGGCGACGGCCCGAATTGCGTTTTCAGTAACTTCTTCGATGCCGTGCGTGGCCATGGACCGCCCAATCCCAAACAACCCGCGGTCGGGAATAAGCGGAAGCTCCTACTCTTTCGTTAACCACGTGGCGGACCCAGCTTAATCAATAGCAGAGATGGGCCTTGCGCTGCTCTTCCCAGTCGCGCTCGTCAACGCTGGCCAAAGCCTCGAGATCGCCGGTTACGGCTGAATCGTCGTCAACCCATTCGCGGAGCAAAGGCGAACCGTTGATCACGTCGATCGCCAGCTTGTCGAATTCATACTCGTACGGGAAATCGCGCCACAGGTCATAGTTCGGACACAGCCGGCGGATCGTCTTGAATGCCGCTGCCTGCAGACGCCACGGCTTGAACGCCTGATGGTCATAGAAAGGGCCCTCGGCGTGGATGAAGACACCTCGATTGAGCTCGCCGGCGTGCTTGTGGAATGTCGGCTGGAAGTAGATGTCGCGCAACTTGCAGCCCTCGATCCATCGCGAGGCCGTCCGGTGCAACTCCGAAATGACATCGCGGGGATCGATATCTGGCGCTCCGAACATTTCCAGCGCGCGCGTTGTCCCCCTGCCCTCGCTCAAGGTCGTGCCTTCGAGCATGACCGTCCCGGCGTAGGCGCGGGCCATATTGAGTGTCGCGGCGTTCGGACTTGGATTGATCCAAACGCGGTCTTCCGGCCAGCCGAAGCCAGGTCCCTCATCCGGACGCCAACCGTCCATCTCGATCACGCGATAATCGACGTCGAGCTTGAAATGATCGATGAACCACGAGCCTAGCTCGCCCAATGTCAGGCCATGGCGCATCGGGATCGGGCCCGCGCCTACGAAACTCTCCCAACCAGGTCGAAGCGTCAGTCCTTCGACAGGCCGGCCCGCAGGGTTCGGACGATCGAGAACCCACACGCTCTTGCCGTGCTCAGCCGCTGCTTCGAGGATGTAGAGAAGCGTCGTGACGTAGGTGTAGATTCGGCAGCCGAGATCCTGAAGGTCGACGAGGATCGTGTCGAACGTTCCCATCGACTGCCCGGTCGGACGCCGAACCTCGCCGTAAAGGCTGAAGACGGGAATGCCATACGCAGGGTCGGTGAAGTCCGGCGACTCCATCATATTGTCCTGGAGGTCGCCGCGGACTCCATGCTGCGGGCCGAACACGGCCGAGACCTTCAGTCCCGCTGCGACAAGCGCATCGAGGCTGTGCGTCAGGTCTTTGGTCACTGAGGCCGGATGCGCGAGCAGCGCAACGCGCTTCCCTTCCATGGGACGGCGGAGCTCAGGATCGGCAAGCAGCCGGTCAATTCCGAACAGAGTCATGAAAGCTGCTTAAGGAAGGTGCGCGGCGAAGCAACCTGGGTCGTGGAAATCCGGCTTTTCTCCCGGGTGCGCGAGCGCCCAATAGGACTTGGTCCCGTCCTTCTCCTCAAGCACGGCTGACAATCCCAGCTCCCAATTCTCGTCGGCCGGGATCGCGATAGTCGCACCCAGGGTCCACCAGGTCAGATTGTCTTCCATGCGGATATAGGGCGGCTGTCCGACCTCCGCTTCCGCCATACCCTCGCGATAGGAGTTGAAATCGTATGCAGCCCAATCACCAGACGGCGCAAAATTCCACTCGGTATAACGGTCCTGCGCAAGCGGACGCAGGAAGGCCTCAAAGCAAGTGCTCTTCCAGAGCTCGTCCCTTCGCTGAGGCTCATCGGCTTCAGGGATCACGAATCGCGAAGCCGGCGCTCCGACGCCGAACCAGATGTTCGTTGTGGCCACCGCAGCGAGCGAAGCGGCATGGTCCACGCTTGCCCAGACCTTTACGGCGGGATTGGTCGGCGGGCTTGCAGGATGAGGCACGAGGTTCAGCTGCATCGCATCAATGTAGCAGCAGGCAGCGCATGACGCTAAGCGCCCACTCATGACCGAGTTTCGTTCCTCTTTGCTTAAGCTGCTCAACGAGCGCGGCTACATCCATCAGATCACGGACGCCGAGGCGCTCGACGCTCTTGCGGCAAAGGAGATCGTCACCGGCTATATCGGCTTCGACGCAACCGCTTCGAGCCTCCACGTCGGCAATCTCGTCTCGATCATGCTGCTGCGCCGACTTCAGCAGGCCGGACACAAGCCGATCGTGCTCATGGGCGGCGGAACGACGAAGGTCGGCGACCCGTCCGGCAAGGACGAAGCGCGCAAGCTCCTCACGCATGAGGCGATCGAAGCGAACATCGCGTCCATCCGTCGCTGCTTCGAACGTTTCCTGACGTTCGGCGACGGACCGACCGATGCAATACTCGTCAACAACGACGACTGGCTGGGGCGGCTGGAATACATTCCGTTCCTGCGTGACGTCGGTCGTCACTTCACGATCAACCGTATGCTGACCTTCGACAGCGTGAGGCTTCGGCTTGATCGCGAGCAGCCGCTGACCTTCCTCGAATTCAACTACATGATCCTCCAGGCCTACGACTTCATGGAGTTGGCGCGGCGATACGGGCTCAAGCTGCAGATGGGCGGTTCCGACCAGTGGGGGAACATCGTCAACGGCATCGAGCTGACGCGTCGCATCGAGGGCACGGAAGTTTTCGGGGTCACGACACCGCTCATCACAAATGCTGACGGCGCCAAGATGGGCAAGACGGCGCAGGGCGCGGTCTGGCTCAATCCCGACCTCCTCAGCCCCTACGACTATTGGCAGTTCTGGCGGAACGCTGCGGACGCGGACGTCGGCAAGTTTCTCCGCCTGTTCACAGATCTGCCACTGGACGTAATCGCCCGGCTTGAACGACTGCCCGGCGCGGAGGTCAACGACGCCAAGGTCGTGCTCGCGACCGAAGCGACAGCATTGCTTCACGGGCGCGACGCGGCGTTGGCGGCCAAGCAGACGGCCCACGAGACGTTCGAAAGCGGCGGTGCCGGCGAAGACCTGCCGACGCTCTCGGTCGGGGACGGCATGAACATCACCCATGCGCTGACGCAGCTGGGCTTCACGCCCTCCAACAAGGAAGCGAAGCGCAAGATCGCCGAGGGCGGAGTTCGGCTGGACGACGAAGTCGTGAGCGATCCAGGTCTGGTGGTCACCGGCGGCAAGCTGAGCCTGGGCAAGAAGCGGCACGGTCTTCTCGTCCGCTAGCCGCTCCTGATCAGCCCGACCGCCTGGTCTCGCTCGAAAAGATAGAGGCAGATCCGCGCCGCCTGACCCCGCGGGCCGGAAAGACCGCCATCCCGATCGAGCAACAGCTGCGCATCGCTCTGCGCGACCGGAGCAAGTTCGGCCACGTCCTCAGGTTTTGCGACGCGGAAGGCCACATCACCCGACTGCTTCGTTCCGAGGATTTCGCCTGGCCCGCGCAGCCGAAGGTCTTCCTCCGCGATGCGGAAGCCGTCGTTCGTCTCACGCATCAGGGCGAGGCGAGCCCGCCCCGTCTCGCTGAGCGTCTGGCCGCGAATAAGCAGGCAGGTACTCTTCCCCGATCCTCGCCCGACCCGCCCACGTAGCTGGTGAAGCTGCGCGAGACCGAAGCGCTCCGCCCCTTCGACGACCATTAATGTAGAATTTGGCACGTCGACACCAACTTCAATCACGGTCGTCGCGACAAGCACCGCGAGTTCGCCTGAAGCGAAGCGCCCCATCACCGCGTCTTTCTCAGGACCTTTCATTCGTCCGTGGACCAGACCGACCTTGTCATCGCCGAGACGCAAGCGAAGCACGCGAGCGCGTTCCTCCGCTGCCGCTGCGTCGCTTTTCTCGCTCTCCTCGACGAGCGGGCAGACCCAGTAACCTTGCCCGCCACCGGACACGTGCCGTCCCAAGCCATCGATGACATCGCCCAGCTTCTCGTCGCTGATCACACGCGTTTCGATCGGCGTCCGCCCCGGCGGCATCTCATCAATGCGGCTGACGTCCATCTCGCCATATTGAGTGAGCGTCAGCGTCCGCGGGATGGGTGTCGCCGTCATGACGAGCAAGTGGGGCGGGCGCTCTGCCTTCGAGGCGAGCAGCAGCCGCTGAGAAACCCCGAAACGATGCTGCTCGTCGATTACGGCGAGGCCGAGGTTCTTGTACGCGACCTTCTCCTGGAAGATCGCATGAGTTCCGACGAGGATGTCGATGGAACCGTCGGCCAGGCCCATCAGCACGGATTCGCGCGCCTTCCCTTTCTCACGACCTGTCAGGATGGCAACGCGCACTCCGATGCTGTCGAGCTGTCCGAGCAAGGTCGCATGGTGCTGGCGAGCGAGTATCTCTGTTGGCGCCAGCAAGGCCGACTGCGCTCCGGACTCGATCGCAGTGAGCATCGACATCAGCGCGACAAGCGTCTTGCCCGAGCCGACGTCGCCCTGAAGCAGGCGGAGCATCGGCGCAGACTGCGCCATGTCGCCACGGATCTCCTCGATGACCCGCCGCTGCGCGCCCGTAAGCTCGTAAGGAAGCTTCAGCTTGGCGATCAACTCGCCAGTGCCAGGCAGCGGCACGCCGCTCTTGCGCCGAGACGCCTGACGAAGGAGAACCAAGGCCAGCTGGTTGGCGAAGATCTCGTCATACGCGAGCCGCCGGCGTGGATCTTCGGAGCCCGGATCGCGATGCGCCTCAGCGATAGCGCTGCGCCACGGCCGCCACACCTCTCGTCCCAATAGCCCCGGCTCGATCCACTCGGGCAGATCTGGGGTGCGTTCGAGTGCCGCCGTGGCAAGTTCTCGTAGGCGCTTGCCGGTCATACCTTCCGTCAGCGGATAGACCGGCTCTCGGATCGAGATCTCGGCGCCTTTTTCAGCAGCGAGCACTTCGGGATGAATGATCTGCCATTCGTCGCCATAGGCCTCGAGCTTGCCCGCAACGGTTCGCTTCTCGTGCAGCGGCAGGCTCTTCTTCGCCCAACCCGGATTGTTGAAATAGATGAGGCTGACGGTGTTGCCTTCGGCATCTGACGCAAACACGCGCATTGGGCCCCTGCCCGACCGCGGCTCGCGCATCTGGAATGGCGTCACGTCGAGGATCACGTTCATGCCGAGAAGGCTCGGCGACGCTGCGCGCGCCCTCACCCGCTCGATCACACCTGTAGGAAGGTGATAAAGCAAGTCGACGATCCGAGTGATCTCCAGGCGTTTCAGCAGCTTGGCAACCTGCGGCCCCACGCCCGAAAGTGTTTCCACTTCGGCAAAAATCGGGTTGAGGATGTCGGGCCGCATGTGCGGTTGTTAGCGTGTGCTGCAGTCCTCGCAATGACGAGCAAATAATCCTACATGGCAGCCATGCTTCCAGACGAGGAATTGAGACGCCTGCACTGGCGGGCGCACCACCGCGGCACGCGTGAGGCCGACATGATGATCGGCGGCTTCTTCGATGCTCACCATGCGTCCTGGAATGCAGACGATCGCGCCCTCTTTTCTTCCATGCTCGAGGAGCAGGATGTTGACATCATGGCCTGGGCCATAGGAACCGCTGAGCCGCCGGAGCGCTTCGCTGGTCCCATGATCGATAGTCTGAAGCGCCTGGATTACATCCGGGTGGCACGATGACGGACACGCTCCAGCGCGTGCTCCGCGCAACAGAACCTTTGACGCTTGCCGGGGTGCCTTCGGGCTTCCTGCCGTGGCTTGCAGCAGACCTAGCGCGGGCCGCGCACGGCGCCTCTCAAAGTGGGCGCGCCGTCATCATTGCCTCTGACGAAGCGGCAATGCGGGCGCTCGCCGAGACAGTCCCCTTGTTCGCCCCGGAGGTAGAAGTCCTAACGCTGCCGGCGTGGGATTGTCTTCCCTACGACCGCACGTCCCCAGCCCTACGCGTCATGGCAGAGCGGCTCGCTACGCTAAACGAGCTCCAGGCAAAGTCCGAGGGTCCACAACTGCTCGTGACCACGGAGAACGCTGCGACTCAAAGGCTACTGACCCCATTTCGCGTGCGGCAACTCACGACGCGCGTCGAACACGGCGCCCGGATCGACCGCAACCAGTTGATCAGCCAGCTCAGCTCCTTGGGTTACGAGCGCGTTGAGTCCGTTGCCGAGCATGGCGAATATGCCGTGCGCGGGTCATTGATCGACCTTTTTCCCGCTGGCGAAACGCACGCGCTTCGGCTCGACTTCTTCGGCGACGAGATCGAAAGCCTTCGCCGCTTCGATCCGGCCGACCAGCGTTCGACCGACCGCGCAAAGGCGTTCATCTTGATGCCCGCCTCGGAAGCCTTGCTGGACGAAGAAACGATCAAGCGATTCCGGTCGCGCTACCGCGAGACATTCGGCGCTACCGCGACGGGTGACCCGCTCTACGAGGCCATCTCGGACGGTCGCCGTATGAGCGGAATGGAGCATTGGCTCCCGCTCTTCGAAGAGCGGCTGACGACGTTGTTCGACCATCTCGGCAAGAATGACCTGATCCTGCGCGACGCAGGAGTGGACCAGGCACTCGCGGCGAGACGCGAGTCGATCGACGACTATTTCGCCAACCGGCAACGGACGATGACTGGGGAAGCGGGCAGCTATCGCCCGCTTGAGCCGGATGCGCTGTATCTGTCAGCCGAAGAATGGGATGCCGCGATCGCCGAGCGTCCGATCCTCCTCACATCACAATTCCCCGAGCCGGAGAGTGCTCGCACCGTCAGCTTCGAAGTAGAGCCGGCGCGCGACTTCGCGCCGGAACGCACACGGCAAGAGAACATCTACGAGGCGGTTGCCAACCACGTAGCTAAGCTGCGGAAGGGCGGCAAAAAGGTCGTACTTGCCAGCTACACGACGGGTGCGCGCGAGCGCCTCGGTGGGCTTCTTCACGATCATGGCCTGAAGTCCCAGAAGCTCGTCGACAGCTGGCAGGAAGCACTTGGCAGTAAGACACAGCCTGTCCTGATGGTCCTGCCGCTGGATCATGGGTTCACCGGCAAAGACGTTGCGGTGCTCACCGAGCAAGACATGCTCGGCGACCGCCTCGTCCGGCGTCGGCGAAAGCGGAAGGCTGCTGCGGCGTTCCTCGAAGAGCTTGCTACCCTTTCGCCGGGCGATCTGGTGGTCCACGCCGAACATGGCATCGGCCGTTATGAGGGGCTGACCTCGATCCCGGTCGCCAAGGCGCCACACGACTGCGTGGCACTCGAATATGCCGGCGGCGACAAGCTCTACGTTCCGGTTGAGAATATCGAGCTTTTGACTCGGTACGGCAGCGAAAGCGAAGGCGTTGCGCTCGACCGGCTGGGCGGCGAAGCGTGGCAGCGCCGCAAGTCGCGAATGAAGGAGCGGATCCGGGAGATTGCCGGCGAACTCATAAAGACCGCCGCAATTAGGGCGACCCGATCCGGCGTGGTCGCAGAGCCAGACAGTGCCTTCCCGCAGTTCGTGGACCGCTTCCCCTATGAAGAGACCGACGACCAGGACCGCGCGATTGAGGACGTTCTTGCCGACCTCGAGGCAGGCAAGCCGATGGACCGGCTCGTTTGCGGCGACGTCGGCTTCGGCAAGACCGAAGTTGCTCTGCGGGCAGCCTTCGTCATGGCCATGTCGGGAATGCAGGTCGCGGTCGTCGCGCCGACAACATTGCTCGCGCGCCAGCATTATCGAAACTTCACCGAGCGGCTCGAAGGCTTCCCGGTCAAGGTGGGGCGGCTTTCGCGCCTTGTGTCATCGGGCGAGGCGAAAAAGACGAAGGAAGGCCTGGAAGATGGCCAGATCGATATTGTTATCGGTACGCACGCCATCCTTGCAAAAGGCATAAAGTTCAAGCGGTTGGGGCTCGTCATTGTCGACGAGGAGCAGCATTTCGGCGTCGTCCATAAGGAGCGGCTGAAGGCCCTGAAGACTGACGTTCACGTCCTGACGCTGACCGCAACGCCTATCCCGCGCACGCTGCAGATGGCGATGTCGGGCCTGCGCGACCTCAGCGTCATCCAGACGCCGCCAGTCGACCGGCTCGCCGTGCGTACCTACGTCAGCCCATGGGATCCGGTCGTGGTTCGCGAAGCCCTGCTTCGTGAGCATTATCGAGGCGGACAAAGCTTCTTCGTGGTTCCGCGCATCGCGGACTTGACCGACGTAGAGGAATGGATCCGCGAAGAGATCCCCGAGATCAAGGCGGTCACCGCGCACGGACAGATGAGCCCGACCGAGGTCGAGGAGCGGATGAGTGCCTTCTATGACCGGAAATATGACGTGCTCCTGTCGACGACGATCGTTGAGAGTGGCCTCGACATCCCCAGCGCGAATACTTTGATCGTGCACCGGGCCGACCGCTTCGGCCTTGCGCAACTGTACCAGCTGCGCGGGCGCGTCGGCCGAGCAAAGGTGCGCGCCTACGCCTATCTGACGACGCCAGCGGACAGGTCGATCACCGAGGGAGCTCAGAAGCGGCTCCAGGTGCTCGCCAACCTCGACAGCCTCGGCGCGGGATTCCAACTGGCAAGCCATGACCTCGACATCCGAGGCGCTGGCAACCTCTTGGGCGATGAGCAGTCGGGTCACATCAAAGAGGTCGGTTTCGAGCTCTATCAGTCGATGCTCGAGGATGCGATCGTCGAGCAGAAGGCGGGTGGAATCGCTCCAAAAGAGGAGTTTACGCCTCAGATTAATGTGGATGTTCCGATCCTCATCCCCGAGAATTACGTACCCGACCTCGACCTGCGCATGGGCCTATATCGCCGGCTCGGCGAGCTCGACGACAAGCAAGCAGTCGAAGAGTTCGCAGCCGAACTGATCGACCGCTTCGGACCGCTGCCATCAGAGACGCAGAACCTGCTCAAGATCGTCGAGACGAAGCTGAATTCGAAAAGGGCGATGATCGCCAAGCTGGACGTCGGGCCAAAGGGTGCTCTGGTGACATTTGCCGAAAGCGGATTCCCCAGCCTGGACGGACTTCTCGGCTACGTTCAGCGCCTCAAGGGCGCCGCTAAGCTTCGGCCCGACAGCAAGCTCGTCGTGACGCGTGACTGGTCAACGCCTGAGGCACGCCTCAACGGTGCGCTGCAGTTGTCTACGGGATTGGCTCGCGTTGTGGCAGCGTCCGAGCGAACGAAGGAGCTGGAGCCAGCCTAAGCCGCGTGGTTTAGGGAGACTGCAACGAAACGGGCAAGTTCGGCTTCGTCCAGCGCCCCAGCGCCGAGGAAGCCTTGATACAAATCGCAACCCCACTCCGCGAGCAGCACGAGTTGCGCGGTACTCTCGACGCCTTCGACCACTATGGTCAGCCCAAGATCCCGGGCAAGGCTGAAGATGGACCGGACGACAATCCTGTCACGCTCGCTGGTTCCGATTCGCGTAATCAAGCCGCGGTCGATCTTCAGCGCGTCCAGCGGCAGCGTGCCCAAGTAGGAAAGGCTCGCATAGCCCGTACCGAAGTCGTCCAGCGCAATGCGGATCCCAGCCTCGCGAAGGCGCTGCAAGCGGGCGCCGACGGAATCCAGGTCGCTGAGCAGGGCATTTTCGGTGATCTCGACGGTGACACGCAACGGGTCGATTCCCGCCGCATCCACTTCGTCAAGAAGCCAATCCTCATACCCTTCCTGAATGATGTCGTCAGCCAGGAGGTTGATCGAAACCCGAAGTCGACGAAGTGGACCCTCCCAGGCGGAGGCAGCGCGCAATGCCTTGCTCTGAACGAGCCGAGAAAGAGGTTCGGAAAGGCCCGCGGCCGCAGCTCGATTGAACAATTGCTCGGCGCCCGCGACACGGTCCCACCGCGCCAGAGCCTCGGCCCCGCTGACCTCGCCAGTGATCGGATTGATCTGCGGCTGAAAAACAACCGCAATCTGTCGGTGCGCAATCACTGCGGCCAGGAGATCATCACGTCGAACTCCGTTCGACTTATCGTCCGCTCGGCGGTCTGCCACGCGTTGATCCATTGTTTCGCCATCCCCATGCATGAGGACTGGCTAGCGCCGCGGTCGTGCGTTCGAAACGCCCCTTCTCGGCCCCGCACCACAACGGGACAGTGGCGCGTTCTGGCAAATCGCCTATGTTCGCCACGGAAAGGAGCGGCGTTTGAGCGCGGATGCTGCCAAGCTCGGAGCAAGTGACGGAACGACCGATCTTGCCAGCTTGAAGATCGGACTCCTCTCGTCCCACACTGAGGTGGCCATGGCCGCCGAAGCCATGCTCCGTCGCCGCTATAATTGGGCCAACGTTGATGAAGCCGACACCTTGGTCGCGCTCGGAGGCGACGGCTTCATGCTGCAAACGTTGCATCGAATGCTCGACGAAGGCTGCCCCAGGCCCGTCTTCGGCATGAATCGGGGCACCGTGGGGTTCCTGATGAACGACTGGCGGCTCGATCGTCTTGCCCAGCGCATTGCAAGCGCGAAGGCCATCCGCGTCGCCCCGCTGCAGATGGAGGCCACTACGGTAGACGGAAAAGTCCATCGCGCTGCGGCAATCAATGAAGTGTCGCTTCTGCGTGAGACGCGTCAGACAGCCAAGATCGAGATCCTCGTCAATGGACGCGTCGCCTTGCCGGAGCTCGCCTGCGACGGCGTCCTCGTCGCGACGCCCGCTGGCTCGACCGCTTATAACCTCTCTGCGAGAGGCCCGATCCTGCCACTCCAGGCCAAGATGCTTGCACTGACGCCGATCAGCCCCTTCCGTCCGCGGCGCTGGTCAGGAGCGATCCTGCCCGACGATACAGCCGTCTGCTTCCGTATTCTCGAAGCGGAAAACAGGCCGGTTTCCGCCGTCGCTGACCAAGATGAAGTCCGCGAAGTCTGCCGTGTCGAGGTCAGCCTGGACCGCGAACGGTCACTCACTTTGCTGTTCGATCCTGAACATGCGCTCGATGAGCGGATTGCGATGGAGCAATTCGCCACCTGAGAGACCTTTCGGCCTTGCCTTTAGGTCTGGCTTCGCTATCTAGCCGCCACGCTTCGGCCTGAAGTGTTCCCCGGTAGCTCAGCGGTAGAGCGTTCGACTGTTAATCGAATGGTCGCCTGTTCGAATCAGGCCCGGGGAGCCATCTCCTTGGCGTCGCACGGAATCCCACGGGCCAAATGGCCGTGGGTTCGGGCCTGCTCGTCGTGATTAACGGAACGGCCGCCCACAGCATCGGTTTCGAAATGTGCCCAACCACAGGAGAGCGACATGCTAGGCAAGGCCGACGCCACGCCGATGATTGCGGTCAAGGACATCGATCGAGCGAAGCAATTCTATGGGGATAAGCTGGGAATGGAGCCGTTCCAGGAGATGGGCGGCGAATTCTTCATGCTGAAAAGCGGCGACACGACGCTCAACGTCTACAAATCCGAGTTTGCCGGCACGAACAAGGCGACGTTGCTGACCTTTGATGTGGACGACATCGGCGCCGAGGTGAGCGAGCTCAAGGCCAAGGGCATTGCTTTCGAGCATTACGACCTCGAAGGCCTCACGCCCGAGGGCGACATCTACCGCGGCGAGGGTATGAAGACAGCCTGGTTCAAGGACCCGGACGGCAACATCCTGAGCCTCATCGAAGAGGATTGAAGTCCCGCTCATAAAAAACGAGGCGACCGTGTTACCGGCCGCCCCGTGCGAGGTGCGTTCGTGTCTGGGAAGACCACCCCGCCCTTAGAAAACGCTGTTGTTTCGGTGCCGGTCCGTCGAGTCCCGCGCGGGGACAAGCGAGACAATATCAACCGTCGATAGCGGCCATAAGACTGGCGTTTCCGCCGGCCGCAGTAGTGTCGATGCAGGTCACGCGTTCCGTCGCGAAGCGCGCGACATAATGTGGTCCACCGGCCTTAGGTCCAGTGCCTGAAAGGCCCTCACCGCCGAACGGCTGACTTTCGACGACTGCACCGATCTGATTTCGGTTCACATAGAAATTGCCGACGCGCGCATGCTCCTCGACATAATCGCGGACTGTGTCGATGCGGCTTTGCAGGCCGATGGTTAATCCGTAACCGGTCGCGTTGATCGCCTCGACCACCTCACCAAGCTTTTCGCCGGAAAAACGGACGACGTGAAGGATCGGACCGAAGTTCTCACGATTCAACCGACTTAGCGATCGTATCTCATAAAAGGCAGGAGCGACGAAACAGCCGTGGGCGGCCGCCTCTGGCTGCTTCAGGCGGCAAATCTTCTTTGCGTTCTTGTCGAGCCACTTCAAATGGTCGTCGAGCGCCTTTTTGGCGCCCTCGTCGATAACTGGGCCGACATCTATCTTGATGTCGCGTGGATCGCCGACGTCCAACGCCTCCATCGCACCCGCGATCATTCCGATCATTCCATCGGCAACATCCTCCTGGACAAACAGGACGCGGAGAGCCGAGCAACGTTGGCCCGCGCTCTGGAAGGCCGAGGAAATGACGTCACGCGTAACCTGCTCGGGCAACGCTGATGAGTCTACGATCATGGCATTCTGCCCGCCGGTTTCGGCGATAAACGGGATTATGGGTCCATCCCGCTCAGCCAGCGTACGGTTGATCATGCGCGCGGTCTCTGTCGAACCGGTGAAAACGACACCGGCAATAAGGGGATGCGCAGTCAGGGTCCCGCCGACGACACTGCCGGAACCGGGCGCGAGCTGAACGATCTCTCTTGGGATACCAGCCCGATGCATCAGCTCGATCGCCAGGGCGCCGATCAGCGGCGTTTGTCCGGCCGGCTTGGCGACGACTGCATTGCCCGCGGCCAGCGGAGCCGACACCAGGCCGGTGAAGATGGCGAGCGGGAAATTCCAAGGGGAAATGCTCGCGAACACTCCGCGCCCATGGAGGCGCAACTCGTTCTGCTCCCCCGTCGGGCCCGGGAGAGGAAGCGGTCTGGCAAACTGGCGTCGGGCTTCAGATGCATAAAAGCGCAAGAAATCGACCGCCTCGCGAACTTCGAGCACGGCGTCGACCAAGGTCTTCCCGGCTTCACGAATGCACAGGGAAAAAAGCTCTTCCGAATGTTCCTCATAAAGATCGGCGGTGCGATCAAGCAGCCGGGCACGAGCTTCGCCACCAAGCGCATCCCACCGGACCTGCGCCCCGTGCGCCGCCCGAACCATCCGGTCGACCTCGGCCGCAGTGGCTTCGTGCACGGTGCCGACTTCAATCCGCTGATCGTGGGGCGAAGTCACTGCCCTCGCCTTCCCTTTCCCGATCGTAGGCTTGGCGGTCCAATTGCGGCCTTCCAGCGCTTTCAGCCGCTCGAGGAGGGGCTCTCGCACGAGCGGATCGCTTAGGTCGAACCCGGCGCTGTTGCGACGCTGCTCCCCGAAAATCTCGCGCGGAAGGATGATCTTTGGATTGCGCTTGGGTTGGAGCTCCGCGAGATCCGCCACCGGATCACGAATCAGCTCGTCGAGGCTGACTTCCTCGTCGGCGATGCGGTTCACGAACGATGAATTGGCGCCATTTTCGAGAAGACGTCGCACAAGATACGCGAGCAGCTCCTTGTGGCTGCCTACTGGCGCATAAATACGCACCGGTGTGCGCTTGTCGCCAATTGCCATTTCGAGCTTCGCCAGCTCGCCGTAGAGCCCCTCGCCCATTCCGTGCAGCCGTTGAAACTCAAACGGCGTATTTCCGGCGATCGCCTTGATCGCGGCGATGGTGTTCGCGTTGTG
>Ga0207644_10001008_pt1 | contig 18010 bp, 16 predicted proteins | sample KBSS73metaG_FD_184326 | JGI IMG/M metagenome (GOLD analysis project Ga0207644, IMG submission 184326) | Switchgrass rhizosphere microbial communities from Kellogg Biological Station, Michigan, USA - KBS S7-3 metaG (SPAdes) (version 2) | ecosystem: Host-associated > Plants > Roots > Rhizosphere... | reverse complement strand
AGCGGAATCTGGAACGAGCGGCCGATGCCCAGGGTGCAGCGCTGCGCCGGCGAAGCCTGCGTGATGTCGCGGCCGCCATAAAGGACGCGGCCGGAATCCGGCGCCACGGTGCCGCTGACGATACCGAACAGCGTGGTCTTGCCGGCGCCGTTTGGGCCGATGATGCCGAGCGATTCACCTTCCGCCAGCGCCAGTTCGATCTCGTCGGCTATGACGATCGCTCCGAAGCGCTTGGAGATCTTAGCCAACGCCAGGATCGGTTCATTCATCTCCATCACGCCGCGGCATGTCGGTCGGGCAACGAAGCAGGTCCCTTCCCTGGCAGGGAAGGGACCTTGCGAACCTAGGAGACGTTACGTCAGAAGTTCAAGCTTGCCGCCAACCGGGATTTCGGGCGCCGACTTGTTTTCCGTGATGACGAGCTCGAACTCGCTGCCTCTGCGCTGCCACTGGCCGGCAACGAGCGGCGTCTTGGTGACGTTCTTCACCGGCTGGCCGGTCCATTTCACCGGCCCGACCATCGAGTGGTAGTCGGTCGCGACGATGGCATCGAGAATGGCCTTGGGCTCGATGGCCTTGGTGCGCTTGAGGACGTCGATCGCCACCTCGAACAGAGCGTGCTGGTAGCCGATCGGCTGCGTCCACGGCCGCTTGGTTGCGTCGACAAAGGCATCGGTGAGTTGCTGCGCGTTCTGGCCGGTCAGGCCGGACTTGAACGGGAATGTGGGGGTCCACCAGATCTCGGTGGTCAGGCCGTTGCCGCGCGGGCCGAGCGAGGCGACCACGGATGGAAAGAGCAACGCCTTGCCGATGGTCACGATCTTGGGACGAAAATTCTGCTGCGCCGCCTGCGACCAGAAGGTGGCGAAGTCGGGCGGGATCATGTTGCCGACGACGATCTCGGCGCCGGCGCTCTTGAATGCCGAAATCTGCGAAGTGAAGTCGTTGTTCATCACCTGATAGCGGCCGGGATCGATGAGCTTGTAGCCGGCCTTGGTAAGCGCTGGCGGCAGGCCGCGCTCGGGATCGCCCCAGGCGTTGCCGTCAGCGTCGTTGGGAAAGAGCCCGCCCATCACCTTGTTGGTGGGTGCGCCGTCCCATATCGGCAGATATGAGGCAATGACGTCTTCGAGGCCCCAGAAGAAGTGATAAGTCCAGGTGAAGCCCTTCTTGGGATCGCCGTTGCGGCCGAAGAAATAAGGTTGCCACGGGCAATTCGTGGTGACGCAGGGAACCTCGTTGACTTCCGCCTGATCGGCGACCGGATTGGTGGTGTCGGGTGCCGACGATGCGACGATGAGATCGACCTTGTCGCGCGTGATCAGTTCGGCAGCGACTTCCGCGGCCCGGGTGCCGCTGGACTGGCTGTCCTTGGAGATGATCTGTACCTGATAGGTCTTGCCGCCGCTCTGCAGCCCCGGCTTCAGGATGTTGTTCATCTGGTCGATGATGAAGCCGTCGCTCTCGCCGAAACCGGCAAGCGGCCCGGTCTTCGGGCTGACATGCCCGATCTTAATGGTCTTCGATTGCGCGTTGGCGGGGATCGCGCGGAGAACAGCGGGCGCCGCAAGCGCGCCGATGCCGCCCGCGATCACCGTGCGGCGATCGATGCCGGCGCGGGCGGGGGGCTGATTGGCAATGTTCGTTTTGTCACTCATGGAGATCCTCCCTTTCAGAGACTCTGCATGGACTTGAGATGCTGCGTCACCTTGGCGCGCAACGCCGCCTGTTGGCCGGGGCTCCATTTGCGGAAGCCTTCGCCGGATTTGAAACCGAGCTTTCCGTCGGCCACGAGCTTTCGCAGGTAGGACGACGATGCCGGCCGGCTGTCGATCGCTGGCAGCACGATGTCGTGGATGGCAAGCGTGAGGTCGGTGCCGACGAGGTCGGCATTCTCGAGCGGACCAAGCACCGGAAGCCTGCGCCCGAACGAGGCCTTGATGACTTCATCGACCGTCTCGGCATCGCAGATGCCGTTCTCGACCAGCGCAACCGCTTCGCGCCAGAGCGCGTGCTGCAGCCGGTTGCCGATGAAACCGGGCACGTCCTTTTTCACATGCGCGGGCTGCTTGCCCGCCGCTTTGTGCAAATCCATTGTCCAGGCGATCGCTTGCGGCGAGGTCCAGCGCGTCTCGATCACTTCCACGAGCGGCACCAGATAGGGCGGATTCCACCAGTGGGTGCCGAGCGCGCGCTCGCGCGCGGCGAGCCCCTGCATGATCGAGGTGATCGGGATCACCGAAGTATTGCTGGCGAGGATGGCGTCGCTACGTGTGTGCCGTTCGATCTCGGCAAACAGTTTCTGCTTCAGCGGCAGATTCTCCGATACCGCCTCGACCACATAGTCGGCGTCACGCACCGCCTCGGCGAGACTGGCGCACGGCCGCACGCGGGTAACCGCGCCGTCATCTTCGCCGAGTTCGCGCAGGTTGGCGGCGATGCGCGACAGCGCGGTGTCGAGGCTCGCCGCGTCCACGTCCGTGATCGTGACCGGATGGCCGGCGCCGGCAAAGACCTGGGCGATGCCGTGGCCCATGAGGCCGGCGCCGATGACGGCGATGCGCGCGTTGTTTGCATCGTTGGCCATGCTCAGCCCGCCGTGTAGCCGCCGTCGGCGTAGAGGATATGGCCGGTGTAGAAATCGGATGCCTTCGAGGCAAGAAACAGCAACGGACCGGCGAGGTCCGCCGGCTCGCCCAGGCGCCCCTTGGGCAGGCGCGTGAGAAAACCTTTGCGCACCGTGGTGGCGCGTTCGTTGTCCTCGAACATCCACTGCGTCAGCGGCGAGCGAAACACCGTTGGGCCCAGCGCATTGACGGTGATGCCGGTCTCGCCCCACTCGCAGCCGAGCGCCTTGGTGATGCCGTCGACCGCCGATTTCGACGCGCAATACGCAGAATAGCCGGCGGGGTGGCCGAGAAGGCCGCGCGCCGACGACATCAGGATGACTTTGCCGCCGTCGCCCTGCTTGATCATCTGCCGTCCGGCAGCGCGCGCCATCAGCCACGATTGCGTGACGTTGGCGTCGATGACTTCAAGAAAATCCGCCGCCGCCTGGTCGACGATCTTGCTGACCTTGTTGATGCCCGAGGCGACAACGAGGATGTCGAGCCGGCCGAAACGCTCTACGGCCGCTTGCACGATCGCCTCGCAATTGGCCTCCGAGCTCGGACGCTTCGCCAAACCCTCGACCTTGCCGCCGAGCTTCTTGCAGGCATCGGCGACCTTCTGCAGTTCGGCCGAATTGCCGGCGGCGATCAGAACATTGGCGCCAGCGCCCGCAAGCACTTTCGCGGCGAGTGCGCCGAACGCCCCGGATGCTCCGGTCACGATCGCCGTCTTGCCGCTGACGTCGAACAGCGAGAGCGGGTTTTTAAGGAAGTCTTCCGACATCAGGTAGCTCGTCCTTCCTCTCTGTTTCTCCGCAAGCAGCGAGTTCAGTGTTTTATCGGGAGCGTGGCTGTCGACGCGCATCCCGCCGGCCTTGCCGCTTCATTTCGCCGCCGGCGCGATCGCGACCAGGATCGAACAGATCTCGTTGCCACGGTTGACGATCTCGCGGTGCTCATTCGGTCCGATGCAGCACGAATCGCCTTTCTGCAGCACCGTTTCCTTGCCGCCGGTGATCACCGTCAACTCGCCCGCGAGTACGAAATAGACTTTCTCCGGCGGCGATGCGTCCGGCCCGGCGCCGCCGCCAGGAAGAAAGTGCGATACGCCGACGATGAGGTTCTGCGTGCCGCCCGCCTCGGCGCCGAACAGCCGCAAGGTCGAGCAGCCGCGGTGGTTGGGCGCGTCGTAGGTCTTCGCTTCGGAAAAACGGCGGGCCAGCATCAGAATTTCTCCCCCTTTTCGATCCGGTAGCTCCCTTTCGGATCGACCATGGCGACGAGGCGGATGATGCAGCCGTCGCCGCGCTCCCAGTTCCAGGGGAAAAACGCGAAGGTGCAGCGGCGGCCGGTGACCTTGTCGATGTCGCCGCCGACATTCTCGATGCCGAGAATGCCGTTCTTGAACAGGATGCGGTGGACCGGCTCCCAGTCGGGAAAGTCGTCCTTCCAGTCGCGACCGCCGGACCACTTTTTGTATTCCGCGGCAAGATGCGGATGCAGCGGCCCGTTGCGCTGCGGCCCGATCGCGGTCGCCAAGGGGTGATCGTTTGCCTGCGTGTCGTGGCCGACGACTTTCACCTGCTTTTCGACGAACCACTCGCCGGCCGAGGCAACGAAGCCGGGCGCGTAGCAGAAATAGTCCTCGCTGTCCTCGTACTTCTTGTGCCAGCCGGTATTGATGATCACGACGTCGCGCGGCCGCACCACCTTGCCGGCCGCTTTTTCCAGGTCGTCATAGGTGATCGATTCCCATTTCTTCTTCGGCAGCGACACGACAATGCCGCTGCCGAAGAAATGCGGCAGCGGCACCTCGTCGATGAACGGCGTGCCTTGCACGACATGGGCCGGGGCGTCGATGTGCGTGGTGTTGTGCATGCTGGTCGTGATGCGCTGCGACAGCACGCCCGATTTCGCCATGTAGTGAATGCGCTCGATCTTGACGTCTTCGAAGTACGGCCAGTTCGGCGACTGATAGCCGAAGCGATGGGAGAGATTGTAGAACGACAGCCCCATCGTGTTGTTCTCGTTCTCCTCGAACGAGACGCCGCGAATCTTCTTCGCCACACTCGCCTCCCATTTTCCTGCGGCCCGCCGTCTTGCGGCGGCGTTCGACCGTTGTACTGGGTGCCTGTACCCGGCGGTCTTTGTACCAGGATATGGTACAACTGTATCGAAATCCGGTCAGCGGGACAAGCCGCGGCGCCGCTTCACGCCGCCGCCGCCACCAGGCGCCGCTCCAGGGCGTCCTTGGTTGCGCGCAACCGCGCCGCGATCGTTCGCTGATGCTGATAGAAGCGCTGCGCCGGCACCGGCACCGAGATTGCGATGACGTTGCCGAGCGGGTCGCGGGTGGCGACGCCGGCGGCGCAGATGCCCTGCGTGTGCTCCTCGCGGTCGAGGGCGACGCCGGTCTTGCGCACCGATTTCAGGTCTTTCAGCAGGTCTTCGAGCCGCGTCAGCGTGCGCGGCGTGCGCTGTTCGTAGCTGATGCCGATGAGCCGGGCGATGGCGTCGGCGTCGAGCCCGGCGAGATAGGCCTTGCCGTTCGCCGTGCAGTGCAGCGGGAAGGTCTCGCCGACCGCAGACACCGCGCGCAGCCGCTGCGATCCGATCACCTGGTCGATGAATACGAGATGATCCTTCTTGACCACTGCGAGGTCGACTGTCTCCTTGAGTTCGCTCGACAGCTCCACCAGGAACGGCCGCGCGATCGCCACGAAATCGGTGCGCGCCGAGGCGGCGAGCCGCAAGATCGTCGGCCCGAGCCGCACCCGGCCGTTTGGGGACGCTGCAATCAGAAATTTCTCCGCCGCGAGCGCCGCCACGATGCGCTGCACGGTCGAGCGCGCGAGATTGACGCGCTGCGCGATCTGGCCGAGGCTCAGGCCGTCCGCCTCGTCTTCGAGCGAACGCAGGATCGCCGCGGCGCGGGCAATCACTTGCACCTGCGTCTTGTCGTTTAACGTCTGCGCACCGACCGCCTTCATGCGCGCTCCCGCCGTTTGCCGCTGCCTTGCTGCCTGACTTGCGATTTGATACAGCATCGCCGCCATGCGGTACAGCAGGATGCGCCACTGCAAGCGGCGCAAGTGAAAACGCAGGCGGCCGAGTGCTGACATGATCCGCAAGATCGCGCTCGAGGAGCATTTCTTGTGTCCCGGCTTCGACGGCTATTGGCGCGCTACGGTCGGCAGCATTGATCCCACAGTCGCCAGCGGCCTCCTTGCGCGCCTGACGGATTTCGGAGAAATGCGCCTCGAGACGATGGATCGCGCAGGCATCGCGCGCTCCGTTTTGTCCATTGCCGGGCCGGGAGTGCAGCGCGAGCGCGACGCCGCGGTCGCCGTCCGGCGGGCGCGCGAGGCCAACGATTTCTTGGCGCGCGAGGTCGAGAAGCGGCCCGACCGCTATTCCGGCTTTGCGCATCTGCCGATGCAGGACCCGCAGGCGGCCGCGGATGAATTGGAACGTTGCCTGCGCGCGCTGAAGTTTTGCGGGGCGATGATCAACGGCCACACCAACGGGCAATATCTCGATCACCCCGCGCTGTATCCGTTCTGGGAACGGGCCGAGGCGCTGCAGGCCACGATCTACATTCATCCTGCCGACCCGGTCACGCCGTCACCCGCGCTCGACGGCCATGACGGCCTGCGGCGCGCGACCTGGGAATGGGGTTTTGAAACCGGGTCGCATGCGCTCCGCCTCGTCTTTGGCGGCGTGTTTGATCGCTTCCCGCAGGCGCGGATCGCGCTCGGCCATCTCGGCGAGACGCTCCCCTATCTGCTGTGGCGTTTCGACAGTCGCGCCAAGCTCTATCGCGTTGCCCTCAAGAAGCGGCCGTCCGACTACATCAGGCAGAATGTCGTGGTCACCACGTCGGGAATGTGCTCGCCCGAACCGCTCAACTGCGCGCTCGCTGCGCTTGGGACCGATCGGGTGATGTTCGCCGCCGACTACCCGTTCGAGTCGGTGCAGGAGGCGGGGCAGTTCCTGGACGAAGTACCCCTCGGAGAGGGCGTGCGCGAGGATATCGCCTATCGGAATGCGGCTTCGCGCCTCGGTTTGGCGGCGCACTGACCGGCATTGCGGCCAAATAGATGGTGGAGGGCCCGGAACCCCCGGGCAGCGACGAATGTTCCACCATGGGTGGAAAATCTCGGAAATGATCGATGCAGGTGTTACGTTTTGGGACAGTACTGTGAAAACGATGGCGCCCCGCCCAACCAGTTGAACGCGCAGGGGAGTTGTCGATGCCGATCTATACCTTCGAACTTAGGGACGGGGATCGCACGATCGAGGACGGGAGCGGGGTCAATCTGCTCGATCGCGACCACGCCTTCCACTATGCGCTTGATGTCGCCCATGAACTTATGAGCTGCCGCGAAGCGCAAACGCGCACCTGGCGCCTCGACGTCTATGAGGGCAGCGGCGAACAGATCTTCCAATTGCCGTTCGCGCGAATTGACCCGACGCTCGATCACCTTGTTCCGGAAATGCGCAAGACGGTCGAGCGAGTATCCGATCTCTCCCGATCTCTAAGGGAGGCGATGGCCTCCGCCCGGGTCACATTGCGGGAATCGCGGGCGCTTATGGCGCTTTCGCGCGGCCGGCCGTATCTCGCCACGGAGATGGGGGAAAGGACGATCAGAGGCAGGTAGCACGACGGACAGGTGGGCCGGCGCGGCCAGCGTGGCGGAAAAAAATACGTCGCAAAGGGAACCTACGGCGCCGAGTTCTATTGCAAGTTCCAAAGACAGGATTGCCGCTCGGTCGGGCGCACGTGCGGCAGGGGGAAATTTGAGCGAGCGGGAGTCCACGCTGACGTAGGCGAGTACGAGCCCATGCAGATACCGGCATATGAGAAGAACACGTTTCTGGCTGCTCTCCCTGCTGCCGAATTCGCGGTCTTACGTTCCCATTTGGCGCCGTTCGACCTGCGCATAGGCCACTGCCTCTACTATCGCGGCGACCAGGTTGGGCATGTTGTGTTTCCGCTTTCGGGCCTGGTGGCAATGACCATGCCGGCGCGCGAAAACGGTGGGGCAGGGGTGATCCTGATCGGCCGGGATGGCCTTGTCGGCGCCTTCGCGGCGGAAGCATCGGCGCCGGCCGCCTGCGATGCTGAGGTGCATATCGGCGGACCAGCTTTGCGCATATCGGCGCCGGCCTTCCGTCATGTCTTGGAGCAGAGCCCGTCGATCCGCCGGCATGCTGCGCGCTTCGACAGCGCCATGATGGCGCAGGCCCAGCAGACCGCGCTCTGTCACGCCGCCCATTCGGTGGAGGCGCGCATCTGCCGCTGGCTTCTGGAAGTGGAGGCCCGCAGCGACAGCAGCAAAGTACCGCTGACGCAGAGCACCCTGGCCCAGATGCTGGGCGTGCGCCGCACGACCGTGACCCTGGTCGCCGGGAGGCTCGAGGCCGCGGGCGTGATCAAGTGCCATCGCGGCTATATCCAGATCATCAGCCACGAACAGCTCGAGCGCTGCAGCTGCGAGTGCTATGCGCAGGTAAGGGCTTATGTGGCGAAGCTTACTGCCGCCCCCGACGAAGGGGTTACGCCGCGCTCGCTCAGTGAGCCAGGCACTCCGAGCGCCGCTCGGCAGCCTTCCCGGATTATTCCGTCGATCGGTTTGAATTGAGCTGCACGATCAGGCGAGGCGCCGCCGACGAGCGGGCGCCGGGCGGTTCACGTCGGGGTCGCAGCGAAACACACCGCTGCCAAAAAGATCGGGGACCGGCAAAGCCGGCCCCCGACACTCTACGTTCACTTGCCTCGGCCGTGGCCGAGTCTCTCTTCGTCAGGTCACTCGTAGGACTTCTGGCAAGGCGGATTGTCGCGTCCGGGCGGGATGAACTTGTCGTACGCCGCCTTGGAGAAGCCGAGCCGCTGCTGCACGTTGGGCACGGTCTTGACCAGCTTGGAGACCAGTTCGCCCTTGTCGTCCTTCACGACCTCGGTGACGAAGCTGGTGCCGATCGCCTGGCGATTCTCGTCGAGCTTGATCGTTCCGTTCGGCGCGTCGAGCACCAGGCTCTGCAGCGTTGAGCGGAATTTCTTGTTGCCGTCGCTGAGGTCGCCCTTGACCTCGTCCAACGCTTTGAACACCGCGTCCGCCGAGTTGTAGTAGCTGATCGCGAGCAGCGACGGGCTGCCGAACGGGTTCTTGAAGTAGCCTTCCTTCGGCATCTGCTGGTAGGCCTTCACGAAAGCCTGCCATTTCGGGCTCGGATCGGCGTCGGCGAGGCCGCTGGCGGCGGGCGTGCCGATCAGCGTGTCTTTGGCCTTGCCTTTCGCCGACAGCACGGTCTGGTCGACCATGATCGAGCCGCCGATGAGCTTGGCGTTGCCGCCGGCCTGTTGGTACTGGTTGAGGAAGTTTACCGCATCGGCGCCGCCGAGGCCGAGATAGATGGCGTCGACGTCGTCGGGCAGCGACGCGATGGTCGAGGCGAAGTCCTTGGTGCCGAGCGGCACCCAGAAGCGCTTGGTGATCTGTCCGCCGGCCTTGCAGTACTCGACGGTCAGGCCCATCACCTGCGTGTAGGTGAACGCATAGTCTTCGGCGACCGTGGCGATCTTCTTGTACTTCTTGACGTTATAGACGTAATCGCCAAGGCCGGCGTGCCACTGCGCGCCATCCATGTTGAACCGATAGAAGGTCGGCGACGGAGTGACGCCGGCGGACGGATCGCCATAGGTCGTCTCAACCGCGCCGGACGAAGCGTTGATCACGGTGATCTGCGGCTGGGTCTTCGAATAGTCGCGGATGGCGATGCCCTCTGCGCCCGACAGCGGGGAGATGAGGACGTCAACCTTGTCCTGCTCGACCAGCTTCTTGGCAGCGCGGACGGCGGAATCGGGGCTAGCGTCGGTGGAGCCGACGATGGTCTCGATCTCCTTGCCGCCGGCCTTACCGCCGTGCGCCTTCACTGCGAGTTCGTAGCCGCGCATGCCGTCCTCGCCGAGGACGGTGTAAGTGCCTTCCAGGGTGGCGGTAACGCCGATTTTCAGCTTGTCGGCGGCGTGAGCCGTGCCGACTACCGCGGTCAACGCGGCCGCGGCCGCAATTCCAAAGCCCTTGTGCATGGGGTTCCCTCCTGTACCGAGCGCTGTGAGACGGGGTCGTTGCGCCGACCGAGTGCGCGCGTGCGCGGCCCGGGCTGATATCGTCACCCCGAGCCGCAATAAATCGTAACAGCGGGCGGGCTTGCGCCACAACCCGCGGCGGCCCAAACACGCCCGAATCCCCGTGTCTGGCAGTCTGATTCTTTGCTTAGTGCGGATTCCGATCGGCCTTTGCGGCGACCCCGCCAAGGCGCCCGCCGCCCCCCGGCGCCACTTGTCAAGCGCGCCCCGCCGTCGTTTAATCTGGCAAACAAAACAATGACGTGCGTCCTGGGAGGGAGCTTCTTGGGAGAGAACCTATGAGCACCGCTTTGGCGGTCTGCCACGGGTCGTTTGGCCGCGTCACCGTCTACCAGCTCGATCGGCCGATGCGCACCCACGCCCACCGCGAAGGTCACCTGACCTTCCATCTCGGGGGGCCGCCGGCAGTCGTGACAATTTGTGACACTCCGCATCTGGTCGATGAGAGTGCCGGCGTCGCCATCAACCCTTGGCAACCCCACTCCTTTCATCCCTGCGGAGGCGACAAACCCTCCGTCTTCCTGGTCGCCTATATTTGCGACCAATGGCTCGACCGCGATCATGAGGGCCGGGGCAGCCTGCGTTTCGGCGCCAATGCCATCCGGGTAGGAACGACGCTCCGCGCCATCTGCGCCAGCCTGGCGCATACACTGGTAACCAACGCCAGCTATCGGCTCGTGCATCGTTATTTGAATCAACTGTTCGACGCCTGTTTTGACGAGTCCTGGGCAGCCAGCGGGCGCGGGAGGCGACCGCTGCCGCCGCAGGCGCCCATCGACTTTCGGGTGCGCAAATCGCTCCGCATCCTCGATGACGGGCTGGCCCAGGGCATCGAACTCGACGCCGTGGCGCGCGATGCGGGCCTGTCACGCCCGCATTTTTTCAAGCTGTTTCGCGAGAATACCGGCGTAACGCCCGCGCTCTATGCCAACACGATGCGTGTCGAACGGGCGCTCGATCGCCTGACGCGCTCGCAGGATTCGGTCACCGACATCGGCTACGAGCTCGGCTTTTCGTCGCAAAGCCATTTCACTCATTTCTTTTCAGCGCATGTGGGGATTGCGCCCACGCTGTATCGCACCGTCGCGCGGGTGGTCAGCGAGTAGACCGGCGCGGGTGCCGCGATCGTTGCGTGAGCAACGAAGTGCAAACGAGAAATCGGAATCGGCTGACGGTCCCGCAACCGGCTACAAAGTGTCGCGGCCGGATACAAAAACCGGGTGCAAAAATCAGACTAGCAGGCATGCCTCGGCGTCCTCGGTCGGGTAGTTTCCGGCCGAAACCGGAGGGCAGGAGGTGACACAAGCCTTTGGCGATCAGGGAGCGGATCAAGCTCCGGGCCGCGGCAGTGCGCCGGCCGAGTGGATCGGACGCAATCCTGTCGCCGCGTTGGTCATCGCCGTCGCGATCATCCTCGCCCTTTGGCTCGTCCTCGCCCCCTGGCCGGCCGGGTTCGAGGACGTGTTCGGAAAGAAGCGCCTGTTCATCAACGCGCTGTTCAACGGCATCACCCTCGGCGGACTTTATTTCCTCGTTGCCACCGGCTTCACGCTGATCTTCGGGCTCATGCGCAACGTCAATCTGGCGCACGGCTCGCTCTATCTGTTCGGCGGCTATATGGGCTACGAGGCGGGTCAGTGGACCGGTTCCTGGCTGTTCAGCTACGTCATCGCGTTTGTTTGCTGTGCGTTGATCGGCATGGCCATGCAGTTTCTGATCTTCCGCCGCATGGAGGGTCAGGATCTGCGCCAGACGCTGGTTACGCTTGGTCTGTCGATCATCTTCTCCGACCTGATGGTGTGGGTTTGGGGCGGCAATGCGATCCAGATCGATACGCCCGATTATCTGGTCGGACCGGTGCCGACCCCGATCGTCGTCGCTGTCAAATCGAGCGGCGAGGCAGTCTTTCTTCAGTATCCCCGCGTGCGCCTTGTCATCTTCGCCGCCTCGGTCGTGATCGGCATCGCCATGTGGCTTGCGCTCCACCGCACGCGGATCGGCGTCATGATCCGCGCCGGGGTCGACGACCGCGACATGCTGTCGGTCCTGGGCTATCGGGTTCAGCTCCTGTTCGTCGCTGTCTTCGCTTTCGGCGCCGGCCTTGCCGGAATGGCCGGAATCGTCGGCGGTACCTTTCAATCGATCTCCCTCGGAGAGGATTCGCACTTCCTCTTGGCCTCGCTGGTCGTGGTCATCGTCGGCGGCATGGGATCGATCCCCGGCGCTGCGCTCGGGGCTCTCATCATCGGCTGCTCCGAGCAGTTCGGCCTCGTCTACTTCCAGAACTATGCGACCGTGCTCAGCTTTTTGATCATGATCATCGTGCTGGCCATTCGCCCTCAAGGCCTCTTGGGGAGACGCTGAGTGGCGCTCGCGCAGACCACGGAAACTCCGATCGGCGTCGGCGCGCAGCAGCGCAGCGTCTCGCCGTGGATCGCCAAGCAGGCGCCGAATCTGCTGCTCGGTCTGGTGCTCGTCCTTCTTCCCGCGGTCGCCAACGACTTCATCCTCGATCAGATTCTCGGCTGGACCCTGATCCTCGGCATGATCGCGCTGTCGCTGATGTTTCTCGCCGGCTATGGCGGCATGGTCAGCCTTGCACAGATGAGCGTGGCGGGAGTCTCCGGCTACATGATTGCCGTGCTGGGAACGAGCTCGCTTCCCAAGATCAGCTTGTTCTGGCCGTGGTGGGTTGCTGCGCCGCTCTCGATCGGGATCGCGGTCCTGTTCGGAACCTTCGCCGGCGCGCTGTCAGCGCGCACCGAGGGCATCTACACGATCATGATCACGCTCGCGCTGGCGGCCGCGTTCTTCTACCTGACCCTGCAGAACTGGCCGGTGTTCAACGGCTTCAACGGGTTCACGACCATTCCGGCACCGCATTTTCTCGGCGTCAATTGGCGCGACCCGGTCCCGCTCTACTACATGATTCTGTTTTTTGCGGCGCTCAGCTACGCCGTGGTCCTTTATCTCTCGCGGTCACCCTTCGGCCTCGCCTTGCAGGGGGTGCGTGACAATCCCCGCCGCATGGAGGCGATCGGCTACAACGTCACGGCCCACCGGATCGCCGCATACGCCTTCGCCGCCCTCATCGCCGCCGTCGGCGGAATCCTGATGGTTTGGTTGAACAATCAGATCTCCCCCTTCTCGATCGGCATCGACGTGGTGATCAACCTCCTGGTCATCGCCGTCGTTGGCGGCCTCAGTCACCCGATCGGCCCGTTCATCGGCGCCCTCATCTACGTCATCCTGCGCACCTTCGCCCTCGATGCACTGGTCGCGGTCGGCCTCGACGGACGCCGCTTCCAGACGCTGATCGGGCTTGGCTTTCTCATCATTGTTCTGTTCTCGCCGGATGGGGTCGTCGGCATCTGGCGGCGATTGTCGGAGCGTGCGCGCGCCGCGGGCGGGAGGAACGGCGCGTGAGCACGATCGCCGAACGGTTAGCTGCGGCCGGCACCGGCAACGCGATTGAGCTTCGGGGTGTAAGCCGCTTCTTCGGCGCGCTCGCGGCCCTGATCGACGTGACGCTGAGCGTGCGGCCTGGCGAACGGCGCGCCGTGCTGGGATCGAACGGCGCCGGCAAGACGACGCTGCTCAACTGCGTGACCGGCGATTTTCCTCCAAGCTCGGGGACGGTGCGCTTCTTCGGCGAGGACGTCACCATACTGCCGCCGCACGAGCGCATTCGCCGGGGGCTGCGCCGCACCTATCAGATTTCGCTGCTGTTCCAGGGCCTTTCGGTGCGCGACAACGTCTACCTCGCCTGCCGCGGCTGCTCGCGCGGGCGTTACTCGTTCATTCGCACGCGCGCCAACGACGCCATCATGCAATCGGTCGCCGATCTCATTTCGCTCGTGCATCTGGAAGCGGTGGCCGATCGCCTGGTCGGGGAATTGGCGCACGGCCAGCAGCGCCAGCTCGAAATCGCGCTCGCGCTCGCCGGAGCGCCGCGCTTCATTCTGCTCGACGAGCCGGCCGCGGGCCTCTCGCCGAATGAGCGCGGCGACCTCGTCGCCATCCTCACCGCGCTGCCGAGCCATATCGGCTACATCATCATCGAGCACGACATGGATGTCGCGCTCCGCGTCGTCGAAAGCGTGACGATGATGCACAACGGCCGCATCTTCAAGGAAGGCGCGCCGCGGGAGATCGAGGCGGACCCGGAAGTTCAGCAACTTTATCTCGGAGGCGGCCATGGCTGAGCGTCGGCCTCCCGACCTTCTGGAGATCAGGGGACTCAACGTCTTCTACGGCGGCAGCCATGCGCTGCAGGGCGTCGATCTGCGCATCGAGCACGGCGTGCTTTCCCTCGTCGGCCGCAACGGCATGGGCAAGACGACGCTGTGCAAAGCGATCGTCGGCCTGCTTCCGGTCGCGAGCGGCTCGGTCCGCTTCATGGGCGAGGAGCTTGTCGGCCGCCCTCCCGCGGCGATCACCCAACTCGGTCTCGGCTACGTGCCGCAGGGTCGCCGGCTTTGGCCTTCGCTCACGGTCGATGAGCATCTGCAGCTTGCCGCCGGTGGCGGCAAGGCGCGATGGACTATCCCGCGCATCTACGAAACGTTTCCGCGTCTCGCGGAGCGGCGCAGCAACCGCGGCAACCAGCTCTCCGGTGGCGAACAGCAGATGCTCGCGATCTCCCGCGCGCTCCTGCTCAATCCGCACCTCCTGATCATGGACGAGCCGACCGAGGGACTCGCACCGGTCATCGTCGAGCAGGTCGAAGAGATTCTGATCAGTCTCGGCGAGCAGGACGATATCGGTGTCCTCGTCGTCGAGCAGAATATCGGGGTCGCCACCACGGTCGCTGAGAAAGTGGCGATCATGATCAACGGCCGCATCAACCGGGTCATGGAGGCGGCGCGGCTCGAGGCCGACCGCGATCTGCAGCAGCGGCTGCTTGGCGTCGGCCAGCACAGTGAGGCTGAGCCCGCCGAAGAGGCGGGACCGGCGGCGCCGTCGCCGGAAGGCGAGCGGCGGCCGGCAAGGGCCCGCGGCCCGATCCGCGTCTACAACTCGAACCCGGCGATGCCGACGCGCTGGTCGCAGCCGGTGCCGGTCGCCCAGATCGAGACCGCCGCGCGTACGCGCACAGCCGCACCCGAGCCGGCGGCGACCGCGACCGCGCCAGCGGTCGAGCTGCGGCCGATGCATCGTGGCGGCTCGGCGCCGGTGATCGTTGCCGGAACGCTCGACACCAAGGGAGACGAGCTGCGTTTCATTCGCGACCAGATCGCTGCCGCCGGCGTCCGTGTCGTTCTCGTCGACCTGTCGACTTCCGGCCAACCCTCGCCGGCCGACGTCCCGCCGCATCACATCGCCGCCTATTTCCGCGGCGGGCCAAACGCGGTGTTCACCGGCGAGCGCGGCGCCGCGATCACCGCCATGGCCGAGGCGTTCGAGGCGTGGGTGCGGCGTCAGGAGCCGGTCGGCGGGCTGATCTCCGCCGGCGGATCGGGCGGCAGCGCGCTGGTCGCTCCGGCGATGCGCGCCTTGCCGATCGGCGTGCCCAAGGTGCTCATTTCCTCGGTCGCCTCCGGCAACGTCGCGCCTTATGTCGGCCCTTCCGACATCATGATGCTTCACTCGGTGACCGACGTCTCCGGGCTCAACTCGGTGAGTCGCCAGGTTCTGGCCAACGGCGCCGCCGCTATTGTCGGCATGGTGAAGGCGCGCGCCGCCGCGAGCAATGAGCGCGACCGCGAGCCGGCGCGACGCGGCAACCGCAAGCCGGCGATCGGACTGACCATGTTCGGCGTGACGACGCCCTGCGTGCAAGCGGTCGCCGCCGCACTCGAAGACGACTTCGAATGCCTCGTCTTCCACGCCACCGGCGTCGGCGGGCAATCGATGGAGAAGCTCGTCGACTCCGGTGCCCTGTCGGGCGTGATCGACATCACGACGACCGAAGTCTGCGATCTTCTGTTCGGCGGTACATTGCCGGCCACGGAAGATCGCTTTGGAGCGATCGCGCGTGCCCGAATTCCGTATATCGGCTCCTGCGGCGCGCTCGACATGGTCAACTTCGGGCCGATGGAAAGCGTACCCGAGCGCTACCGCGGCCGCACGCTCCATGTTCACAATCCCACTGTGACGCTGATGCGTACGACGCCGGAGGAAAACGCGCGCATTGGGCGCTGGATCGGCGAACGGCTCAATCTGATGGACGGTGCGGTGCGCTTCTTCCTGCCGGAGGGCGGCGTATCGGCGCTCGACTCGCCCGGCCGCCCGTTCTCGGATCCGAGCGCTGACGAAGAGCTGTTCCGCGCCCTCGAAGCGACGGTTCGGCAGACCGGCTCGCGCCGGCTCATCCGCATGCCGGAGCACATCAACGATCCGCGCTTCTCCGCTGCAATCGTTGCCGAATTCCGGCGGCTGTTTGGTGGCCGGCTCGCCCGCCGGCAGGCCAAAGGTTAACAGGGTTAGCGTTATGCCGCGCGTTCCGCGTTCCGACATCCTCGCCCGCTTCCGCGCCATGAAAGCGCGCGGCGAGCCGATTATCGGCGCCGGCGCCGGCACCGGTATTTCCGCCAAGGGCGAAGAGGAGGGCGGCGCCGACCTGATCGTCATCTACAATTCTGGCCGCTACCGCATGGCCGGGCGCGGATCGCTCGCCGGCATGATGCCGTTCGGCGACGCCAACGGCATCGTCGTCGACATGGCGCGCGAGGTGCTCCCGGTCGTTGGCCGCACGCCGGTCCTTGCCGGTGTATGCGGCACCGATCCGTTCCGGCAGATGGACGTCTTTCTCGACGAGATTCTGCGGCTCGGCTTCAGCGGCGTGCAGAACTTCCCGACGGTCGGGCTCATCGACGGGCGCTTCCGCGCCGGGCTTGAGGAGACGGGCATGGGTTATGGCCGCGAGGTCGAGATGATCGCCAAGGCGCACGAGCGCGATCTTTTGGCGACGCCTTACGTATTCGACCCGGCCGAGGCGGTCGCCATGGCCCGCGCCGGTGCCGACATTCTGGTCTGTCATTTTGGCCTGACAGTCGGCGGCTCGATCGGCGCGACCACCTCGACCAAGCTCGAAGACTGTCCGGCTCTGACCGACGTGATGGCCGAGGCGGCGCTGGCGGTGAACCCCGACGTGCTGATCCTTGTTCACGGCGGGCCGATCGCCGAACCTGCCGACGCCGAATATGTGCTGGCGCGCGCCCGCCACTGCGACGGCTTCTACGGTGCCTCGTCGATGGAGCGACTGCCGGTCGAGCGCGCGTTGTCTGCGCAAGTCGCGAAATTCAAATCGATCAAGAAAGCAAATCACACCGAGCAACACGCTCGCGGCGGACCTCAGGGTCGGCGGGCGGGGAGGGAGTAAGATGTCCGTCGCCATCCTCGGCAGCCTGATCATCTGGCTCATCGTCGCGGTCATCGTCATCGCGATCGTCGTTTACTTCGTGAACTGGCTGTACCGCCGCTCGTCGAAGGAGGTCTCCTTCGTGCGCACCGGCCTGTTCGGCGAAAAAGTGGTGATCAACAGCGGCGCCTTCGTCCTCCCGTTCATTCACGATGTCACCCCGGTCAACATGAACGTGCTGCGCATGCAGGTCGTGCGCAACCGCGACGACGCCCTGATCACCAAGGACCGGATGCGCGTCGACATTGAATCCGAGTTTTACGTGCGCGTGCCGCCGACGCCGGAGGCGGTGACCATCGCCGCCGCCACGCTTGGTCGGCGCACGATGAATGTCGCCGACCTTGACGCGCTCCTTTCCGGCAAGTTCGTCTCGGCGCTGCGTTCGGTCGCGTCAGAGATGACGATGGTGGAGATGCACGAGCGCCGCGGCGAGTATGTCTCGCGCGTCAAGGCGTCGGCCTTGGAAGGCCTGGCGCAGAACGGGCTCGAGCTCGAATCGGTGGCGATCACCGATCTCGATCAGACCGATCTCGAATTCTTCAACCCTTCGAATCGCTTCGACGCCGAGGGTTTGACCAAGCTGATCGAGGATATCGAGTCGCGGCGCAAGCTGCGCAACGACATAGAACAGGATTCGATGATCCTGATCCGCACCCGCAATCTCGAAGCCGAGAAGCAGGCATTGGAGATCGACCGCGAGAGCGAGACCGCGCGGCTGAACCAGGAACGCGACATCGAGGTGCGGCGCGCGGTGCAGCGCGCCGAGCTCGCGCGCGAGCGCTCGCTGCGCGACACCGAAGCGGAGCAGGCGCAGATCGCAGCGCGCGAGGAAGTGGAGAAGACCCGCATCGCCCATGAGCGTGCGCTTGCCGAAGCGCACGCTCA
>Ga0207644_10001007_pt1 | contig 18011 bp, 19 predicted proteins | sample KBSS73metaG_FD_184326 | JGI IMG/M metagenome (GOLD analysis project Ga0207644, IMG submission 184326) | Switchgrass rhizosphere microbial communities from Kellogg Biological Station, Michigan, USA - KBS S7-3 metaG (SPAdes) (version 2) | ecosystem: Host-associated > Plants > Roots > Rhizosphere... | reverse complement strand
TCGTGTCCTCGGTCAGCTCGGAGAGATCGTGCTGGCCGTGGCGTCCCTCGAGGAGCTGCTGGAGGCGCGCGTGGACGTCCTCGATGTCCCCGCCCCGCTCCTTGAGGTAGGGATCCTTCATCTCGGCGAAGACGCCCAGGAGGCGGTGGACGACCTCGCGAAGCGCCCATTCGGCGTTGACCTTCTCTTCGCGGATCTTCTTGACGGTCTCGCCGGTGAGCGAGCGGTCGTCGAGGATGAGAAGGTGCGCGTCGAAGATCTGGGCGTAGGAATCCCCGAGGCTCGTCGAGACGCGCTTGCCGAGGGCATCGAGCTGGTCGCGGGCGGCGTCGCGCGCCGCGAGGAAGCGCGAGATCTCGGCCTCGATGCGGTCCGCCTCGACCGGAACGCGGAAGATCGTCGTCTCCTGGCTCTCGAGAACGAGGGCCTTCCCCACGGCGATGCCCGGGGAGCCGCCGATCCCCTGAAGCTTCACGAAGACTCCCCGAAGCGTCCCTCGACGAGGGCGGCCAGCTCGCGCGCGGCGACCTCTTCGTCCTCACCGTCGACATGGAGCTTGAGCGAGGAGCCCTGGCACCCCGCGAGCGTGAGAAGGCCCAGGATCGACTTGCCGTCGACCTGCAGTCCGTCCTTCACGAGCTGGATCCGCGAGCGGAAGCGGCTGGCCAGGTGGACGAACCGGGCGGCCGCGCGGGCGTGGAGGCCCAGGCGGTTCATGATGACGAGCTCGCGCTCGATCATGCCGCGCCCTTGCCGGATTTGAGGACTTCGCTCGCCGTGTAGATGGCCTTGCGGCCCTCGTCGCGAAGCTTCTGAGCGACCTCGTCGAGGCGGTCCATGCCCCGCAGGTTCGTGAACTTCAGCAGCATGGGGAGATTGACGCCGGTGACGACGTCGATCTTGCCGGGCTGGCTGAGCGCGAAGCTGAGGTTCGAGGCCGTCCCCCCGAACAGGTCGGTGAGGATGAGGATCCCCTGGCCCTGCTGGTTGCGCTCGATCGCGTCCTCGATCCGCTTGCGGGCCTGGGACTGGTCTTCGTCCCAGCCCAGCGCGACCGCTTCCATGTGCGCCGTCTCGCCCACGATCTTCTGCGTGGCGGCCACCAGCTCCTGGGCCAGCGGTCCGTGGGTCACGATCAGCAGTCCGATCATTCCGTCATTCCTTGTCGATGTCGCGGTGGGTGACGCGCGCCGGCCAGCCCCGGGTCGAAAGCAGGCTGGCGGCGGCCTCGGCGGCCGCCACGGAGCGGTGCTTGCCGCCCGTGCATCCTATCGCGACGGTCAAGTAGCTCTTCCCTTCCTTCACGTATCCGGGCAGGAGGAATCCCAGGAAGTCGTCGAGCTTCGTGAGGAATTCGCTGTATTCGGGCAGCTCCCGCAGAAACGCGAGGACCTCGGGATCGAGCCCGGTCTTGCGCTTGAGACGCTCCACGAAGAACGGGTTCTGGAGGAAGCGGATGTCGAACACCAGGTCCGCCTCCATCGGGACCCCGTACTTGAAGCCGAACGAGACGACCGAGGCCTGGAGCGCCGCGTGGTCCTCCGGGTGCGAGAACTCCTGCTTGAGAAAGGCGCGCAGCTGGTGCGCGTTGTAGCGCGTCGTGTCGATGACACGGTCCGCGAGGTCGCGCACCTCCGTCATCATGGCGCGCTCGCGGGCGATGGCGGTCTCGAGCGGGATCCCCACGGACAGGGGATGCGGCCGCCGCGTCTCGGAGAAGCGCCGGATGAGCGCGTCGGTGGCGGCCTCGAACCAGAGGATCCGCGTCGGCACGCCGCGCTCGCGAAGGTCCGTGACGATCTTCGGGAAGTCGTGCAGGTACGCGCCCTCGCGGATGTCGATGACGAGCGCGACCTGGCTGAGCGAGTCCTGCGAGCGCGCGACGAGGTCCGCGAAGACGGGGATCAGCGCGACGGGGAGGTTGTCGACGCAGTAGTAGCCGAGGTCCTCGAAGACGCGCGCGGCGAGGGATTTCCCCGAGCCGGACAGGCCGGTGATGATGAGGATCGGGCGCACCTAGGGCTCGTCCCCCGGATCGTCGCGCTCGCGCTGGGCGTCCTTGGCGCGCGAAAGCTCGCCGATCTGATGGAGGATCTTCCGCTCCAGCTCCTGCGCCGGATTGTAGCCGCGCAGCTTCATGAGATGGTGGCGCGAGGCGACCTCGATGAGGACGGAGAGGTTGCGCCCGGCCGCCACGGGGATCGTCACGAGGGGCAGCGGCGTTCCCAGGATGTCCTCGAAGCGCTCGTCGATTCCCAGCCGCTCATAGGGGTGGCCGGCCTTCCACGGGTCGAGCCGGATGATCAGCTCGACGAACTTGCGCTGGCGGACCGCGGCGATCCCGAACAGCTCCTTGACGTTGATGATCCCCAGCCCGCGCACCTCCATGTGATACCGGGTCATGTCCACGCCGGTGCCGACGAGGTGATCGCCGATCTTGCGGATCTGGACGAGATCGTCCGAGACGAGCCGGTGGCCGCGCACGACCAGGTCGAGAGCGCACTCGCTCTTCCCCACGCCGCTGTCGCCGAGCAGGAGCACGCCGAGCCCGTAGACGTCCACGAGGACGCCGTGCAGCGACGTGACGGGCGCGAGCCTCTCCTCGAGGAAGCGATGGAAACCCTCGATCGCCTCGGCGCTCAGGTGATCCGTGCCGAGAAGCGGGATCAGGCGCCGCTCCGCCTCCTCGAGCAGCGCCTGCGGCGCGGGCAAAGAGCGCGTGACGACGAAGCACGCGGGGCGCGATTCGGCGAGAGCCGCGATGACCTGGCGGCGCTTCTCTTCGGAAAGCCCCTCGAGGAACTCGACCTCGCTGCGGCCCAGGATCTGGACGCGGCCGGGATGGAGGTACTCGAAGAATCCCGCGAGCGCGAGGCCGGGCTTCTGGATCTGCGGGGACGTGATCGCGCTCGAGAGCCCTTTTTCGCCGGCGATGAGACGCAGATCGAGGGAGGCGGCGGCGTCGGTCAGAAGGTCCTGGACGCGGAGGCTCGGAACGACGACGGATGATTCCATAATGTCCCTGAAATCAATGATATAAACATTCCCTGCGGTTGACAATAACGCCGCCCGAGGCGATCATTCTCTCGCCCAAAAACCGACACCCGGAGCGCTTTCATGGCCAAGAGCAAGATCGTCCACATCATCGGCACAGGAACCATCGGAGAGCCCCTGATCGGGCTTCTCACGACCCATCGCGAGCAGCTCGGGATCGACGAGGTGACCTTCCACAAGCGGACTCCCCTGGTGACCGACCGGTCCAAGGTCGTCAACCTGGTCAAGCGCGGGGCGAAGCTGGCGGTGGACAAGGGCGCGGCCGCGGGCTTCAAGGAGCTCGGCATGCAGGCGGTGCTCGAGGCCGAGGAGGCGATCGAGCGTGCCGCCGTGGTCATCGACTGCACGCCCTCGGGGGTGGGGTCGCAGAACAAGGTCGATTACTACGAAAAGTACACGGCCAACACTCTCGGCTTCATCGCCCAGGGGAGCGAGTTCGGCTTCGGCAAGATGTACGCCCGCGGGATCAACGACAAATCGCTCAAGGTCGGCGAGGACCAGTTCATCCACGTCGTCTCGTGCAACACGCACAACCTGGCGGCGCTGATCGATACGATGGCGCTGCAGGACGGCGGTCCGGAGAATCTCGCCGAGGCGCGGTTCCTGTGCATCCGCCGCGCCAACGACATCAGCCAGGACGGATCGTTCTGCCCCTCGCCCCAGGTCGGGAAGCACAAGGACACGCGCTTCGGCACTCATCACGCGCGCGACGCCTGGCACCTGTTCCACACCCTCGGCTACGATCTCAACGTCTTCTCCTCGGCGATCAAGGTGAACTCGCAGTACATGCACCTGATCCAGTTCAACATCCGCGTCAAGAAGGCGACTTCGGTAGGCGCCATCCTCGACCGCGTGCGAGCCAACGATCGCATCGCCCTCACCGAAAAGATCTCCTGCAATGCCGTCTTCTCGTTCGGACGCGATTACGGGCACTACGGCCGCATCCTCAACCAGACGGTCATCTCCGAGCAGACCCTCGCCGTCCACGGCGACGGCCATGAAGTGATCGGCTTCAGCTTCACGCCGCAGGACGGCAATCCCCTGCTCTCCTCCGTGGCGGCGACGTGCTGGTACCTGGATCCGAAGACCTACGAGGAGAAGATCCAGTGCCTGAAGCCGTATTTCTTCAACGAGGTGTAGGCTCGTCGTGACCCGAGGTCCGGGGCGGCATCCCATCCTGGCCGGGTCGGCGTGAACCTCATGCGCCCGGTAAGGAGAGTCCCGATGCTCCGCTGGCGACGCTCGCTGCTCGTTCCCCTCGCTTCTACTGTGCTGGTTGTGTGTGCCGCTGCGTCGATCGCGGCCCGGGCCGACGGGACCGCGCCCCCGGAAGGCGTGAAGGCGCCCGCGCCGATGTCCCCGCCCAAGCCCGGTCCCGCGGCGCCCAAGGCCCTGGAGAAGGCCACGTTCGCCGGGGGATGCTTCTGGTGCATGGAGGCGGCGTTCGAGGGCGTGGAGGGGGTCGTCTCGGCGACCTCGGGCTACGCCGGCGGGAACACCGAAAACCCCACCTACGAGGAAGTCTCCACGGGCACCACGGGCCATGCGGAATCGGTCCAGGTGACCTTCGACCCGAAGAAGATCACCTACGAGAAGCTCCTCGACATCTACTGGCACAACATCGATCCGACCACCCCGTACGGGCAGTTCTGCGACATCGGCAGCCAGTACCGCCCGATCATCTTCACGGTGGACGACGCGCAGAAGCGGCTCGCCGAGGCCTCGAAGCGCAAGCTCGAGGCCGCGAAGACGTTCGAAGGGCCGATCGCGACGGAGATCCAGCCCCTGAAGGCCTTCTATCCGGCCGAAGAGCACCATCAGAACTTCTGCGAGAAGAACCCCGTGAACTACAAGGCCTACCGTCTCGGCTGCGGGCGCGACCAGAGGCTCGAGCAGCTCTGGGGCAAGGCGCCGGAGCACCGGTAGCGGGTCGGTATCTCAGCGCGGATCGGCGCTCGAGTGGACCCGCCCTTCACCGGCGACGATCTCGAAGTCGAAGCGCACGTCGTAGAAGACGCGAATCCTGTCACTGCGCTCGATGCTCTTCGAATCCGGCTGGCCGTCGCCGTCGACGTCCGCCCCATCCTCGTACTGGACGATTTCTCCGGGCGTGAAGCGCCAGCGTCTGACGGCCGTCTCGGCGGCGGCGCGAAACTCCGCCGCGAAGGGGGAGGCCGTCGACGGCGCGAGGGGGCTATCGCGAACGTCCGCCACGAAGCCATCGTCCCCGATGACGATGCGCAGCCCGACGCTTGCCGGGGCCGCGTCGGCCGCCAGGGCCCCCGCAGGATAGATCGCGGGGACGAGCCTGCCAATAGGGTCCGGCGCCACGAGCTCCTGGTGGTCGCTGACCTTGGGCGGCGAGACGGAGGGATCGGCCATGAAGGTGAAGGCCGTTCGGCCCCCAAGGGGGACCGGCGTCGCCGCCGTCGCCGGACTCGACGGCTCCGGTGCTCGTGGAGCGGCGTTTTTGTGCGCGCACGCCATCGTCCCGAGCGTCAGCAGGACGGCCGCACTGGCGAGAATCCTCCTCACCCCGCCATTCTCCACAATGCATCACCCGTGACAAGAGCGCACCGCCGTAGATGACGCGGGTTCTGCAACCGTATGACTGCAGGATCGTATAGTTCTCTAGAGATCTCGCGCACGTTGAGACCGTGTGGGTTGCCCATGAAAAACACATGGAAGTGCCTTGCCAAAGCCGGACTCGTGGCTGGCGCGTTGGCGCTTCCCCTAACGGGCCAGGCCGCCGAGATCCGTGTCGTCGACGACGCGGAGAGCCCCCTTGCCGACGTCATGGTGGCATGTACGAAAGGATCGACTGACGCCGGGCTGTCGGGCTCCGATGGGCGCGTCCAGGTCGCCGCCGCGTGCCGCGAGGTTTATTGCGATCGCGGCGACCGTGTCAACGACCAGGTGCGGATCGTTGACGGTAAGGCGACATGTCACGTCAGGGCCGGCGCCGTCCTGTCGGTCGTGGCCCGCCCGGGAACCTGTGCGAACGGTTGCTTGGTGTACATCGGAAACCCGAGCGAACCCGTACCGCGCAGGGGAACCATCGAGGGTGGTGCTCCGCGGCGATACACCCACGGCGTCCTCACGTGGGACAAGCCCGAACCGAACAAGGGCCGGGAGGCGCGTGAAAGGGTACCGGGGCGCTGGACCTCGAAGCCGATCGCTCCGGGTCGCCTGACGCTGAGCCTCACCGAGAACGGTCTCGAGGTGTTTGGCGAGGCCCGAGGGGAGTCGCCCTGGTCTTGTCGGACGGATCTCGGTGCCGTTGCCGCCGGCTCGACCGAGGTCACGGCCGTGTGGAGGGAGCCCGTCGAGATCACAGGGCGCGTCCTCGATCGAGACGGCAAGCCCGTGTCCGACGTGCCGATCTTCCTCGCTCCGCAGACCCCCGCGAGCGCCGGCGAGCGCGTCTGGACCTGCTCCGCGGACGATACGGACCGGGAGCCTGTCACCGGCGCCGACGGCTCGTTCCGGGTGATGATCGATCCGTCGATGCCGGTCAGGATCGACGCGGGCTGGAAGAACTACCCGATCGGGACCGCAACCGCCACGCTCCACGGAAAGCCCGCCGGCGAGCTGGTCCTCAGGCTGAAGTGAGCGTTGTCTCGCGGGCGCTTGCAGCGCCGTCCGTCGCGCGCGTCCGGCCTATCGGGCCTTGATCTTCTCGACTTCCTCGATGAACTTCGGCACGACCTCGAAGAGATCTCCCACGATCCCGTAGTTGGCGATCTTGAAGATCGGCGCCTCGGCGTCCTTGTTGATGGCGACGATGACGCGCGAGGTCGACATCCCGGCGAGATGCTGGATGGCGCCGGAGACGCCGCACGCGATGTAGAGCGCGGGCGAGACGACCTTTCCGGTCTGGCCCACCTGGTGTTTGTGCTCGATCCAGCCCGCGTCGACCACGGCGCGCGACGCGCCGACGGCCCCGCCCAGCGCGTTCGCGAGCCGGCGCACGAGCTCGAAGTGCTGCGGCTCCTTGAGGCCGCGCCCGCCCGAGACGATGATCTGCGCCTCGGCGACGTCGAGCTCCTTCTCCTCGGGCGCGAGCACTTCGACGACGCGGCTCTTCAGGTCTGAGGCGGAGGGCGCCCAGGCGAGCGCCTCCACGGCCCCGGCGCTCCCGGCGGCGGCTTCGGCGCGGAAGACGTTGGGACGAAGCGTCACGACGGCGGGAGCGGCGACCTCGAAGCTCGCGACCGCCTTTCCCGAGTACACCGGGCGCTTGCCGCGCAGCTTTCCGCCGTCGGCCGAAAGCTCGACGACGTCCGTCGCGAGAGGCCATCCGAGCCGCGCGGCGACGCGCGCGCCCAGATCCTTCCCCATCGAGGACGCCGGAAAGAGGATCGCGGACGGATCGGCCTTCTTGACGGCCTCGGCGACAGCGCCCGCATAGGCCGCGGGCGCGTAGTTCGCGAGGTCGGCGTGATCGATCGAAAGGACGCGCTCGGCGCCTGCGCTCGCGGCCTGCGAGGCGGCCGCGGCGACGTTCGCGCCGATGACGACCGCCGTGACGGGGCCCATGCCCGCTGCGGACATCCTGCGGCCCTGGGAGAGGGCCTCGAGGCCTGCGCGCTTGACGGCGCCGCCCCTCTGCTCCACGAAGACGAGAATTCCTGGCATGTCGATTCCTTGGATGAGGGGCGCGGAGGCGGCGATCCCGGCCCGCCGCGTCACGGCTCAGATCAGCTTGTCGACCTCGTGAAGGGCCTTGACGACGGCGCGGGCGGCCTCGGCGGGGTCGCCCGTGAACACCTGCCCGGCGGGACGAGGGGCCGGAAGCTCGAGTTTGGTCCAGACGACGCGGGGCGCGACGTCCGCCGGCTGAAGACCGACCGACGCCAGGTCGCGCGTTTCGATCGTCTTCTTCTTCGCCGCCATGATCCCCTTGAGAGACGCGTAGCGCGGCTCGTTGAGACCCTTGTCGGCCGTCAGGACCGCCGGGAGCACGCACTCGTAGACCTCGCGCGCGCCCTCGATCTCGCGCTCCGCGCGCACGGAGCCGTCCTTCACTTCGAGCTTCACGATCGCCGAGACGTGGGGCAGGCCCAGCATCTCCGCCACCATGACGCCCACGGCGTTCTGGTCCGTTCCCACGGCGTAGCGGCCGAAGAGCACGAGATCGTGCGGGACGGTCTTGAGCAGGGCCGCGAGCGCCCGCGCCGTCCCCAGCGCGTCCGTGCGGTCGAGCGCGTCCGCCTTGAGATGAACCGCCCGGTCGGCGCCCATCGCGAGGCAGCTGCGCAAGGCGGTCGCGGCACGCTCGGGTCCGGCCGAGATCACCACGACCTCGCCGGCGCCCTTCGCCTCCCTGATCTTGAGGGCTTCCTCGACGGCGTACTCGTCGTAGGGGCTCACGACGAAGTTGACCCCGGCCTCGTCGATGAAGGTCCCCGCCCCGTCGATCTTGATCTTGGTCTCGGTGTCGGGAACCTGCTTGATGCAGACGGCGATGTTCATCGGATCAGTCCCTGTACTTGCCGACGAGGATCGAGGCGTTCGTGCCCCCGAAACCGAAGGAGTTGTTGAGCGCCCAGCGGACCTCGACCCGGCGCGCCTTGTTGGGAACGAAATCGAGGTCGCACTCCGGGTCGGGCTTGTGGAGGTTGATCGTCGGCGGAACGACGTCTCGGCTCGCCGCCAGGACGCAGACGGCCGTCTCGACGCCGCCCGCGGCGCCGAGCAGGTGACCCATCGCGGACTTGGTGGAGGACACGGGGATCTTCTTCGCGTGCTCGCCGAAGACGGTCTTGATAGCGAGCGACTCGATGCGGTCCCCCGCGGGGGTCGACGTGCCGTGGGCGTTGATGTACGAGACCTCGCCCGGATCGACCCCGGCGTCCTGCAGTGTCGAGCGCATGACGCGGATGGGGCCGTCGCCGTCTTCGGACGGTGACGAGATGTGATACGCGTCCGAGCTCATCCCGTAGCCCGCGATCTCCGCGAGGATCTTCGCGCCCCTCCGTCGGGCGTGCTCGAGCTCCTCGATGACGAGAATCCCCGCCCCCTCTCCCATGACGAACCCGTCTCGGTCGAGATCGAACGGCCGCGACGCCGTCTCGGGCGCGTCGTTGCGCGTCGAAAGAGCCTTCATCGCGCAGAAGCCGCCGACCGCCAGGGGCGTGATGACGCCCTCGGTGCCGCCGGTGATCATCGCGTCCGCGAAGCCGTTCTGGATGAGGCGGAAGGAATCCCCGATGGCGTGGGTCCCCGTCGCGCAGGCGGTGCAGACGGCCGAGTTGGGCCCCTTCGCCCCCGTGCGGATCGAGACCTGCCCGGAGGCGAGGTTCACGATCATGCCCGGGATGAGGAAGGGGCTGAGCCGGTCCGGGCCTCGTTCGAGCAGGATCTGGTGCTGGCGCTCGAAGAAGTTCATCCCTCCGATGCCGGAGCCGATGAGGACGCCGACCCTCTCGGCGTTCTCGGGCGTGATCGTCAGGCCCGACTGCTCCTGAGCGAACGCCGCCGCGGCCACGGCGTAGTGGATGAAGAGGTCCATCTTCTTGACGTCCTTCTTCCCGATGAATACCTCGGGATCGAAGCCACGGACCTCTCCCGCGATGCGGCTGTCGAACTTCGCCGCGTCGAACTTCGTGATCGGACCGATCCCGCTCTTGCCTTCGAGCAGGGCCCCCCAGGTGGGCTCCGTGCCCACCCCGCAGGGCGTGATCAGCCCGATGCCGGTGACGACGACTCGTCGCTTCAAGAAACCTCCGGTGGATGCGGCGATAACGCGGCGCTGACTACTTGGCTTCCTTCAGGTGCTCGTCGATGTACTTCACCGCGTCTCCGACCGTCGTGATCTTCTCCGCGTCCTCGTCGCTGATCTCGAGATGGAACTCCTCCTCGAGCGCCATGACGAGCTCGACCGTGTCGAGCGAATCCGCGCCCAGATCGTCGACGAACGACGCCGTCGCGACGACTTCCTCGGCGTCCACTCCCAGCTGCTCGACGATGATTCCCCTGACCTTTTCCTCGACGTTCATCTCGATCGGCCCTCCTTTGGGCTACATGTACATCCCGCCGTTGACGTTCAGAACCTGGCCCGTAATGTACCCACCCGCCTCGCTCGCCAGGAAAAGCGTGGCCGCGGCAATGTCCGCCGGCTTGCCGAAGCGAGCCAGCGGGATCATCTCGAACAACCGCGCCTTCGCCTCTTCGGGAAGGGCGGCCGTCATGTCCGTTTCGATGTACCCGGGCGCGATCGTGTTGACCGTCACGCTGCGCGGCGCCAGCTCGCGTGCGAGGGCCTTGGAGAAGCCGATGAGGCCCGCCTTGGAGGCGGCGTAGTTGACCTGACCGGCGTTGCCCATCAGGCCGACGACCGATCCGATGTTCACGATCCGTCCCCAGCGCTTCTTGATCATCGCGGGCGCGAGCGAGCGGCACATCAGGAACGCGCCGCGCAGGTTCGTGGCCATCACGGCGTCCCAGTCCGCGGGCTTCATGCGCAGGATGAGACCGTCGCGCGTGACGCCGGCGTTGTTCACGAGGATGTCCACGCGGGCGTGCTTGGCCAGGACCGCGCCAACGCCCGCCTCGACCGACGCGGCATCGGCGACGTCGACCGCGAGGACGTCGGTGGGCCCGTCGATCGCATCGGCCGCTTTGCGCGCGGCCTCCTCGGTGCGCGCGGCGAGGATCACCGTCGCTCCGGCGCCCGCGAGCGCGGCGGCGATCTCGCGTCCGATACCGCGCGAGGCCCCGGTGACGAGAGCGATCTTCCCTTCCAGGCTCACGCGCTTCCCTTCCCCGCGGAGGATCCTGCCGCGCCGGCGCCCGCGACTGCGGCGACGGTCTCGATCCCGGCGCGATCTCCCGCGCCGGCCGACTCCGCGGCGCGATCGATGCGGCGCAGCAGGCCCGCGAGGACACGGCCGGGTCCCACCTCGACGAACCGGACCGCCCCGGCGGCGCGAAGAGCGCGCACGGAGTCGACCCAGCGCACGGGCGAGCAGACCTGCCGGATGAGGGCGTCCCTCGCGGCGGCGCCCGTCGCGACGGGAAGAGCGTCCACGTTGACGACGACGGGGATGCGCGGATCCGAGAAGCTCACCGACGCGAGGTGCTCGGCGAGGCGGATCTCCGCCGGCCGCATCAGCGAGCAGTGGAAGGGCGCGCTCACCGCCAGCGGGACGGCTTTGCTGGCGCCGCGCTCCGTCGCGAGGGCCGAGGCCCGGGCGACGGCGTCCGCGTGCCCGGCGATGACGGTCTGCTCGGGCGTGTTGTAGTTCGCGGGCGAGACGACGCGTCCCTGCGCCGCGTCCCTGCAGACGGCCTCCACGGCCTCGGGGGCCAGCCCCAGGATCGCGGCCATCGCGCCTTCGCCCTGCGGGACGGCCTCCTGCATCGCGGTCCCGCGCAGACGCACCGCGCGCACGGCGTCGCGAAACGGAATCACGCCGGCCGTGACGAGCGCCGAGTACTCGCCCAGGCTGTGCCCCGCCGTCCAGGCGGGCGCGACGCCGAGCGACGCCAGCGCGCGCGCGGCCGCGACCGATGCGGTCAGGATGGCGGGCTGCGTGTTCGCGGTGAGCGTCAGATCGGATTCGGGCCCCTCGAAGCAGAGCCGCGAGATCGGGAAGGACAGGGCGTCGTCCGCTTCCTGGAAGGTCTCGCGGCAGACGGCCCAGGCCTCGGCGAGGTCCTTCCCCATGCCGACCGCCTGAGAGCCCTGTCCCGGAAAGACGAACGCGGGCTGCGTCACCAGCGCACCAGCGAGGCGGCCCAGGTCAGGCCCGCCCCGAACGCGGCCAAAAGCACGGTGTCTCCGGTCTTGATGAACCCGGCCCGGCTGGCCTCGTCGAGCGCGACCGGTATCGAGGCCGCCGACGTGTTCCCGACACGGTCGATGTTGACGTAGATCTTGGACTCGTCGATCCCCAGCCGCGTCGCGACGGCGTCGATGATCCGCCGGTTGGCCTGATGGGGAACGAAGACGTCGATGTCGGCGGGTGTCAGTCCCTCGCGGGCGAGGACCTCGCGGGAAACGTCCTCGATCGAGCGGACGGCGATCTTGAAGGTCTCGTTCCCCTTCATGCGGATGAAATGTTCGTTGTTCCTGACGGTCTCGGCGGTCGTGGGCCTCTCGGTCCCTCCGGCGAGGATCGTGATGAACTCCGCCATCTCGCCGTCGGTGTGCAGCGCGGTCGACAGGATGCCGCGCGGAGGATCGCCCGCGGTCACGATGGCCGCGCCGGCCCCGTCCGCGAAGATCACGCAGGTCGCACGGTCGTTCCAGTCCAGATACTTGGACAGGAGCTCCGCCCCGATCACGAGCGCGTTCTTGTATTCACCCGTCATGATGCCCATCCGCGCGAGCTGCAGCGCGTACAGGAAGCCCGAGCAGCCCGCCTGGATGTCGAAGGCCGCCGCGCGAGGAGCGCCGAGCGCCCGCTGGATGAAGCACGAGGACGCGGGGATGAGACGGTCCGGCGTGACGGTCGCCGTGACGATCAGATCGATGTCGCCCACCGCGATGCCCGAGCGCGCAATGGCCTGCTTGGAGGCCTCGATCGCGAACTTGGAGACCGCCTCCCCGGGAGCGGCGATGCGGCGCTCCTTGATTCCCGTGCGGGTCGTGATCCATTCGTCGGTCGTGTCGACCATCTTCTCCAGGTCGTGGTTCGTGAGGACCCTGGAGGGCAGCGACGCTCCCGTGCCCGCGATGACGGCGTTCTTCACGCGGAACCTCGCGCGCCGTGCGTGACGCTTCCGCCGACCGGGGACTCGAAGCGGCTCTCGGCCTCGGCGAGGGAGCGGATGCCGGCGTGGATGTGATGCGCGACGCAGTTGACGACGAACTCCCGTGCGACGCGCACCGCGTTCTTGATCGCCTTCGGCGAGGAGCGGCCGTGGCAGATGATGACGCACTCGCGGGCGCCGAGCAGCGGCGCCCCGCCGTATTCTTCGTAGTCGGTCTTCTTCTGGATGGCGCGCAGGGCGGGCATCATGAGCCACGCGCCGAGCTTCGCGCGCATGCTCTTGGCCACCTCGCGACGCACCATGACGTTCAGGCTGGAGACGATGGACTCGGTCACCTTGAGCGAGATGTTACCGCTGAACCCGTCGGTGATGATGACGTCCACCTTCCCGCTGTAGACGTGGTTGCCCTCGACGTTGCCGATGAAGTTGAGATGCGTCCCCGAGAGGACCTTGAAGACCTCCTTCGTCGTGTCGGTCCCCTTCGTGTCCTCTTCTCCGATGCTCAGAAGGCCGATGCGCGGACGCTCGATGCCGAGGACGTAGCGCGCATACAGATCGCCCATGACGGCGAACTGCCGGAAGTGGTGGGGCTTGCAGTCCACGTTGGCTCCCGCGTCGAGGAGCACCATGCGCCCGGCCTGGGTGGGAAGGACCGCGGCGATCGCGGGGCGGTCCACCCCTTCGATCGCGCCGAGAACGATCTTGCTGGCGACCAGGACCGCGCCGGTCGAGCCCGCGCTGACGAGACCCGACGCCTTGCCCTCCTTCACGAGGCGGCACGCGACGCGGATCGAGCTGTCCTTCTTCTTGCGCAGGGCCAGGCTCGGAGGCTCGTTCATGTCGACGATCTCGGAGGCGTGGACGATCTCGATCTCCTTGGCGGACGAGCCGATGCGCGCGAGCTCGCGCGCGAGATCCGGCTCGCGCCCGACGAGGATGGGATGCAGCCCCAGCTCGCGCACCGCCTGGACAGCGCCCTCCACGATGTTCGCCGGGGCGAAATCGCCACCCATCGCGTCGACGGCGATCCTGACGGGCTTCAGGTCCAAGGACAGTCGATCCTCCGGTTCCCGCTCCTCATGCTCGTCCGTGGGGCTCCACGTGGGGGGAAGCGGGTCGTCGCGAATGGATCACTCAGCTCTCGGAGACGGCGATGACCGCCCGGCCCTTGTAATGGCCGCAATGAGGGCACGCGCGATGCGGCAGACGGTCCTCGTGGCAGTTCTGGCATTTCGAAAGCCCGGGGTTCGTCAGCGCATCGTGACTTCGCCTCTTGTCGCGTCGCTGTTTGGAGTGCCTGCGTTTGGGATTGGGCATCTTCGGGTGTCCTTCGCCGCGAACGTGCGGCCGAGAATGGAACGCGGATCAGACGACCCGCACGTTGGACTGGGCGGAGCAGTGGCACGTGCCGCGATTCAGATCCACGCCGCAGGCCGGGCAGAGCCCCCGGCAGCCTTCGCTGCACACGGGCTTGAGCGGGAGCTGAAGGTAGATCTGCTCGCGGGCGATGGAGGTGAGGTCGACCTTGCCGTCGGCGTGGGGATACAGATCGCAATCCCCGGCCTGGAGCTGCGTCTCCCCCGCCTGCGGACGCTCCCCTTCCACGAACGTGAGATGAAATGGGAACGAGAGCGGATACTCGAAGTTCTCCAGGCAGCGGACGCACGTCATTGTCACGCGTCCCGTCAGGGCGGCGTCCATCTCGAAACCGCGGCGCGCCTGCACGATCGTCCCCGTGAGCACGATGGGGTCGACGGGGATTTCCTGCCCGCGCTCCCATTCGAGCACACCGATCGGAAGGGTGGCGTCGAGACGTCCCCCCTGCTGAACCACTTTTTCGAGGTCGATGCGCATAAATGCGGGCCGAATTATAGCAAATGGCCGGAGGGGGTCAACCGCGGGGCTGCGAGCGTTCCGTTAGGCGGAAAAGCGGGCGGCGAAAAGGCGGGGGGGCCGGCCCGTGGGGCCGCGGCCGGCCTACGAAACGCTGCCGAGCTCTTCCCGCGCCCGGGCGTGCCCCGGCTGCATGGCCAGGGCCTTCTCGAACTGCCGGCGCGCCCGCACCGCGAACCCCTGCTTGCGGTAGAACGTTCCCAGAACGACGAGGTAGTCCGCGTTCCAGGGGTCGAGCTTGATCGCGTTCAGGTAGGACTGCTCGGCCATCTTCTGCCAGCGCCGGTCGGGGTTGCGAGCCTGGGACTCGGCGAGCAGGAAGTGGAAGCGAGAGATCTGGTCGCTCTGCCGGATCGCCTGCTGGCAGTACTGGATGCAGTTGTAGTAATCGCCCATGCCGAAGTACTTCTTGGCTTTCTGGTAGTACGACTCGGCGAGCCGCTCCTGTTCGTTCAGCGTCGCGGCGACGCCGGTCTTCGTGACCTCGCGCCGCAGCGCCAGGGCCTCCAGGTCGAGGTCCTCCTCGGGGACACCGTCGTGGGTCGAGGCGCCGCCCTGCAGGGCGAGGAAGACCTCCGTCAGGCGCGCTTCGATGAGCGTGAGCTCTTGGCGCATGCGCTCCCGCACGCGCGCAAGGAAGCGGTCGTTCTGCAGCGCGCGCTTGCGCTCTTCGTAGGCCTTGCGGACTTCGTTCGAGTCCGCGGTCTCGGAGATCCCCAGGATCTGGTAGGGGTTCTGGGACTTCACGGCAGCGAACATCTCGCGCACGAAGGCGAGCTCCGCCTCTTCACGCGCGAACTCGCGACGATGATCGTTGAGCAGAAGCTCGACCTTGAGCAGTCCGTGCGGAAACGGCGGATCCGCCACGACGGATCCGAGCAGCAGCAGCGAGAAGATGAAGCGCGCGGCCTCGAGCTCGTCCTCGGGGCCCACGGTGGCCGCGATCTCGCCGAAGCTCAGGTGGCCCGAGAGACGCGAGAGGATGAAGCCGTGGATCGGCTTGAGGGTCAGCCGCTCGAGCGGCACCGACGGATTGGCCCGCAGCGCCAGACGCTGGTCGAGTCCGAGAAGCGCGTGACGGACGTCCTCGAAACCCGCGAGCACGCGCACGCCGGCGAGGAAGAGCTCGACCGTGCTGAGGATGTCGCTCTCCGAATCCTCGTTCGGAGGCTGCGTGGCGTGGAACTCGACCAGCTCGGGAATGCAGGAGAACGCGCTCTCGATGAGGCGCGCCGTGCGCTTCTCTCCCGCCTCGAGCGTGCCTTCCTCGGGGTGGTCGCTCTGCGCGCCGGCGACGAGCCCCCGATTGAAGAAGATCGAATACGTCACCGGGCCCGAACGGACGGTGAGGACACCGCTCTCTTCAGAGAGAAAGGTGTTCCTGAAGGTCTCCGCCACGAGCGCCGGGCTCGTCGTCGTCTGCATTCTCGAATCCCCAGGGCCTCCGGCAGGAGGTCTGGCACCCGTATCCAATATAGGTGCGCGAGGGCCGGAGACAAAGACCCGGGCAAGTATGAACGATGTATCGAAAGGACCGAAGGGAGGCCCTGGCGGAGGGGTCCGGCTACTTGCCGAGATAGCGCTTCAGGACCTTGACGACGTAGTCCGTGGTCTCCCGGTACGGCGGAATCCCCTTGTGCTTCGAGACCGCGCCCTGCCCCGCGTTGTAGGCGGCGAGGGCGAGCCCGTAATCGCCGTGGTAGCGGGCGAGCAGACCCTTCAGGTGCCCGATCCCGGCGCGCAGGTTCTGATCCGGATCGAAGACGTCGCTCACGCCCAGGCTCCGGGCCGTGGCGGGCATGAGCTGCATCAGGCCGGCGGCCCCCTTGGGGGACACGGCGAAGGTATCGCCCCCCGATTCCACCGACATCACGGCGGCGACGAGCCCCGGCTCGACCTCGAGCTCGCGCGCCAGCCGCAGTGCGCGGGCCTCGATCGTCTCGGCGCCGGCCGGCTGGGGCGGTCCGGCTTCGGGCGCCGGATCGGGCGGCAGATCGCTGAAGGAATGGATGCGCGAGGCGGACACGGTCATCACGCCCCCGTCGGTGCGCAGGAGCCAAGTGCCGTCGGCTCCCGCCTCGTGGCTCGCGATCGTGATGCTTCGCCCGTCCTCGAAAAGGACCATTTCCGCCGCGTCGATGGCGGGCGACAGCAGCAGGGCGGCGCAGGCCGCGGCAACGATGCCCCAGGGACGGCTCATCCCGAAAAGGATACCGCGGTCCGCTCCGGCCGGCAACGGGGAGGAGGCGCCACGAAGCGGAGCCGGAGGCGAATCAGCGACGGTGCAGGCCGCGCTCGATGTCTTCGAGCGGGAGCGTCAGGAAGACGGGCCGGCCGTGGGGGCAGGTCGTGGGCGTCTGGCACCGCGCCAGCTCCGCGAGGATCCACGCCATCTTCGGAGCCGTCAGCGGGAAATGAACCTTGATGGCCGCCTGGCAGGCCGTCGAGGCCGCGACACGGCGGCGCGCGTCGGCTGTGGTCGCAGCCGTGCGGCCTCCGCCCAGGTCGGACAGAACGTCGCGCAGGAGACCGGCCGGATCGGCGTGATCCAGATCGGCGCCCAGACGTCCCGTGCGCTCGCGCGCGCCGGGAAGGCCCGCGGGAACCCCGCGCAGCAGGAGCGCGCCGCTCCCGAAGGGCTCCAGCTCGAAGCCGACCTCGCTCAGGGCGTCGAGGAGTCCGAGGACCGCCTCCTCCTGGCCCCGGGCCAGCTCCAGGATCACGGGCTCGAGGAGCCTCTGGCTGGGCGCGCGCCCTTCCAGGCCGGGGTCGGACCCCGCCATGATCCCCTCGAAGAGGATCCTCTCGTGCGCCGCGTGCTGGTCCACGATCACGAGCGCGCTGCCGTGCGCCGCGAGGATGTAGGAGTCCAGGAACTGCCCGAGCGGGACCAGGGAGCTCAGCCCCGAGGGAGCGCGTTCGGGGTGCGCCGCTCCCGCCGCGGACGGAGGCTCTTCCGGGCCGGGGCGCCCCCCCGCCTCCGCCCCGGGCTCGGCGCGCGGCTTCCCGGCGAACGATCCTCCGAACCGGGAAGGGGCGTAGACGGCGGGCGGACCGACAGGCAGCCGAGACGCCGGGGCGCCGCTCGCCTGGCCGGGCTCCCCGGCGACGTAGCGCCACGGTTCGTCGTCTTCGGACGCGGAGGTGGCGCCGGGGCCTCGTTCGATCCGGTAGGACGGCAAGGGCAGGGCGGCTCGGGGCGCAGCTCCCGCCTCCTGGAGCGCGCGCCGCAGCGCTTCCTCGAGGAAATCGTGGACCTCGCCGGGACGGCGGAAGCGGACCTCCGCCTTGGCGGGATGGACGTTCACGTCCACCTGTCCGGCGGGGACCGTGAGCAGCAGGAC
>Ga0207644_10001005_pt1 | contig 18037 bp, 17 predicted proteins | sample KBSS73metaG_FD_184326 | JGI IMG/M metagenome (GOLD analysis project Ga0207644, IMG submission 184326) | Switchgrass rhizosphere microbial communities from Kellogg Biological Station, Michigan, USA - KBS S7-3 metaG (SPAdes) (version 2) | ecosystem: Host-associated > Plants > Roots > Rhizosphere... | reverse complement strand
CGCGAGTCGCACAACAGTCCGCGCGAGTCGCACAACAGTCCGCGCGAGTCGCACAGCAGTCCGCGCGAGTCGCACAGCAGTCTTCGCGAGTCGCACAGCCGTCGTCGAGTGTGGCGGGGCTCGTCGACTACCTCGTGCCGGTTCGCGGATCGGGGTTGTCCGTGCCCGCCACCCGGCCCGACCTGCACACCCCGCCCGGGTTCAACCTCGCGATGGCACGTGCCTTCCTGGGCCGCGGGGTGCCGGTCGTGCTGCAGGGCAGCGTGGTCGATCCCGCCATGGCCGAGGCCGCGGTCGAGGAGGGGTTCGGGCTCGTCGAGATGACGCGGGCGCAGATCGCCGACCCCGGGCTCGTCGCGCACGTCCGGGCGGGGACGCCGGAGCGGATCCGGCCCTGCACGCTGGCGAACCAGCACCGCGCCCGCGATCCCCGCAACCCGCTGATCAGCGACGAGGCCGAGCCGCGATCCGGGCACGAGACCCTCGACCCGCCCCTCCCGCGGTCGCCGCGTCCGCGCACCGGCCCCCCGCTGCTCGTCGTCGGGGGCGGGCCCGCGGGGATGGAGGCGGCCCGGACGGCGGCGCTGCTGGGGCGGCCCGTGCGGCTCGTCGACCGGGCCGAGCGGCTCGGTGGTGCGCTGTGGCCCGCTGCCGCGTTGCCCGGACGGGCCCGGTTCGCGCTGCTCGTCCAGTGGTGGGAACGGGAGCTGGCCCGCCTCGGCGTGGAGGTCCTGCTCGGCGTGGAGGTCCTGCTCGGGCGGGAGGTGGGGCCGGAGGACCTGGTCGGAGACGTCGTCCTGGCGACGGGCTCGGTGCCCTCCGCGCCGACCTTCGCGGCGGGTCCCGACGTGCTGGTGCTGTCCGCGGCCGATCTCCTCGCCGGAGCCGGAGCCGGAGCCGGAGCCGGAGCCGGGACCGGGCTGAGCGCGGCCACGGAGCCACCCCGGCTCTCGGCGGGACTCGGCCTCCCCACCGACGCCGCGGTCGTCGTGCACGATCCGATCGGGGACTGGACCGGGGTGGGGGTTGCGGAGAGGGTCGCGGCGGCGGGCCTGCGGTGCGCCCTCGTCACGCCCGACGCCGTGGCCGGGACCCAGCTCGCCCGCACCGGCGACCTCGCGGACGCCAACGCCCGGCTCGAACGGGGAGGCGTCGAGCGCGTGCTGTTCTCGCGGGTCGAGTCCGTCCGCGGGGGAACGGCGCTGGTCCGCGACGTGCACCACGGCGCGACCCGCGAGCTGCCCGCGACCGTGGTGGTCGACTGCGCGCACCGGCTGCCGGACACCACACTGGGCGGTCACCCCCGGATCGGGGACTGCGTGGCGCCGCGGACGGTCCACGAGGCCGTCCGCGAGGCCCGGCGGGTCGTCGGATGCTGAACGACCCGGTGCGCGTCGGCCGCGCCACGGTGCGGAACCGGATCGTGTTCACCGCCCACCTCACCGGCTATGCCGAGGACGGGCTCCCCACCGCCCGGCACGCGGCGTACTACGGCGAGCGCGCCCGCACGGCCGGACTGGTGATCACCGAGGAGCACGCCGTCCACCCGGGCGACCATCCCTACGAGCACATGATCCGAGGCCACGATCCCGCCGTCCTGCCCGGCTACCGCGCCCTCACCGACGCCGTCCACGCGCACGGGTCGCTGGTCCTCGCCCAGCTGAACCACAACGGTCCGCAGGCCTCCGGGATGTACTCGCGCGAGCCCGTCCGGGGTCCGGCGGCGATCCCGGACCCGATGTTCCGCGAGGTCCCGGTCGTGCTCACCGAGTCCGACCTCGACGAGATCGTCGCCGGGTACGCGCTGGTGGCGCGGCACTGCGTGCAGGGCGGGTTCGACGGCGTCGAGCTGCAGTGCTCACAGGCCTCCCTGCTGCGGTGCTACCTCGCCCCGTCGACCAACCCCCACGACGAGGACCGCACGCGCCTGCTGCGGCGGGTGCTCGCGGCGGTGCGGGCGGAGCTCGGCGACCGGGTGCTCGGGATCCGGCTCGGGCACGAGGACGGCGTCGACGTCCCGGGGGTCGCGCGGCAGGTCGAGTCCGCTGTGGACTACGTCAGCACGACGATCGGGGTCGCGACCTCGTCGCTGTACCTGGTCGAGCCGTCGATGCACACACCCGCGGGATATGCGACGCATCTGCCCTCCGCCGTCCGCGCCGCCGTGTCCGTGCCGGTGCTCGCCGTCGGCCGCTACACCACCCCCGAGCTGGGGGAACAGGTGCTGCGCGAGGGGCACGCCGATCTCGTCGGGTTCGCGCGGGGGCTCATCGCCGGGCCGGGCTTCGAGCGGGTGTGCGTGGGGTGCAACCAGGAGTGCGTCGGGCGGGTGGGGATGAACCGGGCGCTGGGGTGCGCGGTGAACCCGCGGGCGGGGCGGGAGGCCGTCGCGGTGACTCTCGGGCCGCCCAAGCGTCGGGTCACGGTCGTCGGGGGCGGGCCCGCCGGGCTCCGGGCCGCGGCGACCGCTGCCGCGCGCGGGTTGCGGGTGTCGCTGCACGAGCGGGGGCGGCTCGGTGGGCGGTTGGCGCTCGCCGCCCTCGCCCCCGGGCGCGCCGAGCTGGGGTTCGTGATCCGCGACCTCGTCGCGGAGTGTCGGGCGGCGGGGGTGCGGATCACCGACGACGAGCCCGATCTCGACGCCGAGGTGGTCGTCCTCGCGACCGGGTCCCGGCCTGCGCGGCGGCGTCCCGGTTCGCTCGACGTGTGCGACGTCCTCGACGGCACCGCCGCCCCGACCGGTCGCGTGCTGGTGGTCGACGAGCTGGGCTTCCACGAGGCCACCTCCGTCGCGGAGCTGCTGGCCGGGCGCGGCTGCGCGGTGGAGATCGTGACGCCCGCGATGGTCGTCGGGCAGGACCTGGGCCTGACCCTGGACCGGGAGGGCTTCCGCAGGCGCGCCCACGCGCTGGGCATCCGGCTGACGACCGACACGCTCGTCACGGACGTGGGGCGGGAGGTCACGCTGGTGCACCACCCGACCGGGCGGACGACGGTGCGGGAGGTCGACGTCGTCGTCGAGGCGGTCCCGCCGCAACCGGCGGACGAGCTGTGGGAGACCCTGCGGGGGCGTCCCGGCGTGCACCGGATCGGGGACTGCCTGGCGCCGCGGCGGATGGACGCTGCGATCCGTGACGGTGAACGAGTGGCGGTGGCCCTGTGAGTGATATCCACCTGTGGACCGATCCTGTGGACAACCCGGTTTCGGCAGGTCAGACGTGTTGATCCGGGCGCTCACGTGGCGTGATGTCCACAACGGTCCACCGCGGACTCTCATGGTTCCCGTCGGGTCGGTGGAGCAGCACGGCCCCCATCTGCCGCTCACGACGGACCTCCGGGTGGCCGAACACCTTGCTGCGGAGCTGGAACGGGGCGATCCGGAGCTGGTGCTCGCACCCGTCGTGGCCTACGGGGCGGCGGGGGAGCACGAGGGGTTCGCCGGGACCGTCTCCATCGGACACGAGGGTCTGCGGGTGCTGCTCGTCGAGCTGGGGCGGTCCGCGTGCCGCTGGGCGACGCGGGTGGTGTTCGTGAACGGGCACGGCGGGAACGTCGCGACCCTCGTCGAGGCGTGCCGGTTGCTGCGCTACGAGGGGCGCGACGTCGCGTGGGTGCCCTGTGCCGCACCTGGGGACGCGCACGCGGGGCGGACGGAGACCTCGCTGATGCTGGCGCTCGACCCGGGGTCGGTGGGACCGGAGCGGGAGCCGGGCGCGACGGCCCCGCTGCGCGAGCTGCTGCCGATGATGCGCGAGCGAGGGGTCCGCGGGGTCAGCCGGAACGGGATCCTCGGCGATCCGCGGGGAGCCTCGGCCGCCGAGGGCGAGACGATGTGGACGGCGATGGTCTCCACGGCGTCGGCCGCCCTCGCGCGGTGGGACGTCGACGAGGAGACGGCGCGGCTGCGGTGACGCGTCCATGTGAAACGCCACGGGCCGTCGGTACCTGCCGGCACGATGGTCGTCGAGATGGCCGTCGGAGGAGGTAGGAGATGACGAGCCTGTCGTGGCCGACCCACCCGCTCACGCCGGCGGAGTGGGAGGCGCTGCCGGAGAGCGACGAGTTCCGCCTCGAGGTGGCGGAGGGGATGCTGGTCATGGCGGCGAAGCCTCACGGACGACACCAGGTGGCGACCGGCCGCCTGTTCGCGGCGATGGATGTGGCCCTGCCGCGTGAGCTGATGGCGGTGCCGGACGTCGAGGTGCTCCTGGAGAGTGCGCCCCTCACGATCCGGGCCCCGAACCTCGCCGTGGTCCCGACCTCGGTGTACGACCTGGACCCTCCGCGCTACAGCGCCGCGGACGTGCTGCTCGCCGTCGAGATCCTGTCCGACGGCACTCGGCGGGTGGACCGTGTCCTTACGTTCTCCGAGTACGCCGACGCCAGCATTCCGCAGTACTGGATCGTGGACCTGGGCTCGCCGACGGTGCTGACGGCCTACCTGCTGGTCGACGGGGCCTACGAGCTCGTCGGCGAGTTCCGCGACGAGGCCGGGCTCACGGTCGCGGGGTCCTCGGTCACGCTCGACCTGGCGGCACTCACCGCACGGTAGTGGCCAGGGCCAGCGGGACCAGCTGCTCGGCGGCCGTGAGGGAGCCGTGTTGGCCGGGGAGGGTGGCGAGGGTCGGCTCGGCGATCGAGCGGACCACCCCCGCGGAGCCGCGCATCGCCACCACCAGGTCGCCGATGCGCTCCGCCACGTGCTCGCCGACGGGGCCGAACCAGTTCTGCGCGACGGCCTCGTCCCGGGTGGCGATCCAGGCGTCGTCGCCGAGGGTGTCCTGCCAGGACGCGCGGACGTCGGCGAGGGCGCCGTCGCGCACGTAGATGTGCCGGGCGCGGGGATCGCCGCCGAGCAGCCGGACGCCGAGGCGCAGCGGGGTGAGTTGGTCGGCGTCGTGGCGGCGGGTCACCCGGACCATCCCGTGGTCCCCCGTGACCAGCAGCAACGCGTCGGGGGGCAGCTGCTCGACGAGGGTGGACACCATCCGGTCGATCACCCGCAGCTGGAAGCGCCACGGGGTGGAGCCGGGGCCGTGGAGGTGGCCGAGCGTGTCGAGGTCGGCGTGGTAGCCGTAGACGAGCCTGCGGCCGGGACCCGACAGCGCTGCGACGATCTCCGCGGTGAGGTCTCCCAGTGCGAGGACGCCCTGGTAGTGGCCGCCGCGCAGGGCGGCCCGGGTCAGGCCGGACCCGCGGAACGACCGCGGTCCCACGCTCGTGACGCGGACCTGGTCGGCTGCGGCGCGCTGCAGGGCCGTGTCGTGGGGCTGGATCCGTTCGGGCGGCAGCGACTCGCGCAGGTCCGTGTCCTCGGGATCGCCGTAGGCGGTCCACTTCAGCGAGTCGAGCATCTGCTCGCCGCAGGCCTTGAAGGTGATGCCGACCAGGCCGTGGGTGCCGGGCGGCAGGCCCGTCCCGAGCGAGGTCACGCTGATCGACGTGCTCGACGGGAACCCGACGGTCACCGGCTCGCCCGCGAGTGCGGCGAGCGTCGGGGCGTCGGGGGCGTGGTCGCGCAGGAGCTCGGAGCCGAGGCCGTCGACGAGCAGGACGGCCGCGGCCGGGGCCGGGGGCAGGGTGATCGCGGGGGCGGGGCCGGGGACGCCCAGCGCGGCGAGCACCGCCGGGAACACCTCGGCCAGTGAGCGCTCCCCGTAGCGGGGGAGCAGGGGGACCGCGGACTCCGGACGGGTCGCCACGGGCGGGGCTTCGTGCACGGCGGAAGGGTCCCACGCCCCGCTCCGCGCCGCCGAGGCGAGAGGCGACGACACGCACACCGACTCGTGGACCGCCGGAGCGCGACTCGTGGGTCGGGGGTGGGGGACTCGCGGGTTGGTGGTCGGATCGCCGGGCGTGGTGGGATCGCCCGGTGAGCGTGCCGGACGGGATGCGGGTGGTGCTGGACCGGCGGGTCCGGCGGTTGGCGGGCAGGGACGGCGGGTCGGCGCTGCTCGGCGGGGCACCGCCTCGGTTGGTGCACCTCGTGCCGAAGGCCCAGGCGGCGCTGGGGGAGCGCGACACGCTGACCGTGACCGATCCCCTCACCCGCGCGCTGGCCCGCACCCTGCTCGACGCAGGCCTCGCCCACCCGGCACCCGGAATTCCCGGCGGACCGACGAGAAAGGAGGTCACGGTCGTCGTGCCGGTGAAGGACCGGCCGCTGGACCGGCTGCTCGCGACACTGCCCCCCGAGGTGGGGCTCGTCGTGGTCGACGACGGGAGCGCGGACCCGGACGCCGTCGCCGCCGCGGTGAAGGCCGCCCACGGCACGGTGATCCGACACGAGACCTCGCGGGGGCCGAGCGCCTCCCGCAACGCTGGCCTGGCCGCGGCCACCACGCCGCTGGTGATGTTCCTCGACTCCGACGTCGTCCCCCAGGGAGACTGGCTCGATCCCCTGCTCGAGCACCTCGCCGACCCGACGGTCGCGCTGGTCGCCCCCCGGATCGTCGCGCTGCACCCGGTGGCGGGAGCCCTGGGGCGGTACGAGGCCGTGCGGTCCAGTCTGGACCTCGGGCCCGATCCCGCGCTGATCGTGCCCCGCAGCCGGGTCGCCTACGTGCCGAGCGCGGCGATGCTGGTCCGGAAGGCGGCCGTCGGACGGGGGTTCGACGAGGACATGCACGTCGCCGAGGACGTCGACCTGGTCCTGCGGCTGCACGCCGAGGGGCATCGGCTCCGCTACGAGCCCCGCGCCCGGGTGGCGCACGACCATCGGACGGCCCCGGCGGCGTGGTGGCTGCGCAAGGCCTACTACGGCACCGGCGCCGCCCCGCTCGCCCGTCGCCACGAGGGCTCCGTGCCGCCGATGGTGCTCAGTCCCTGGACGGCGGCGGCGTGCGCGGCGGTGCTCGCGCAGCGTCGCTGGTCCCTTCCGGTCGCCGCGATGATCACCGCAGTAGCGGCGGAACGTCTGTCCCGCAAGCTGTCCCGGCTCCAGGGTCCGCGCAGCGCTGCGCTGCGACTCGCCGGCCTGGGGCTGTCCGGCGCGGCTCTGCAGGTCGGCAACGCGCTCCTGCGTCACCACTGGCCGGTGGCGGCCCTGCTCGCCCTCGTGTCCCGCCGGGCCCGGCGCGCGGTGCTCGTGGCGGCGGTCGCGGAGGGACTCGGGGACTGGTGGACCCATCGGAACCGGGACGCGGGCGTCCGGACCGACCCGCTGACCCACCTGGTCGCGCACCGGCTGGACGACCTGGCCTACGGTGCGGGCCTCTGGTGGGGCGCGCTGACGCACCGCGACGCCGCCGCGCTCCTGCCCGTCCGGTCGGGTGCACCCCCCAAGGGGGTTGCTCCGGTCAGGTGAAAGGCGCCGACCGGAACAGCCGCGTGTGCGGACTCTCGAGGCGAAGTGTTCCGCGGTTGCGGAAGGCGTTCGGGCAGCGCAGGTGAGAGCGTCGATCATCGCCGGACGTCGTCTTGCACGCCCCGATGATCGGGAGTGTGATGTGGTCGCCGCCACAGCGGGCGGCCCGAGAGCGCCGGGCGACCGGCGGCTCCCCGAGGGACGCGACCACCACCGCGGTTGGGAGAAGACTCATGGCAGAGGTCCGGGTGACCGTCGACGGCGTGAACTACGCCGACGAGGTCGAACCCCGCATGTTGCTGGTCCAGTACCTCAGGGAACGGTTGGGCAAGACCGGCACACTGATCGGCTGCGACACCAGCAACTGCGGCGCCTGCACCGTGCACCTGAACGGGCAGAGCGTGAAGTCCTGCTCGGTGCTCGCCGTACAGGCGGACGGCGCGGAGGTCCTGACCATCGAGGGCCTCGCCCGCGACGGTGAGCTGCACCCCGTGCAGAAGGCGTTCAACGAGTGCCACGGCCTGCAGTGCGGCTACTGCACGCCGGGGATGATCATGGCCTCGGTCGACCTGCTCGGGGACAACCCCGACCCGGACGAGCACGAGGTGCGCGAGGGCATCGAGGGCAACCTCTGTCGCTGCACCGGCTACCAGAACATCGTCCGCTCGGTGCAGCGCGCCGCGCAGATGATGAAGCCCGGCGCCGCCGTGCCGACCGAGCAGCCCGCACCCGTGGCGGGGGACTGACATGACCGCCACCGCTGACGCCACCGCCCTCGAGTTCGGCAAGTCGCGCACGCGCAAGGAGGACGCGCGGCTCATCACCGGCCGGACCCGGTTCACCGACTCGATCACCCCGTCGGGCTGCCTGCACGTCGCTGTCGTCCGCTCCCCGCTCTCCCACGCGAAGATCGTGAGCATCGACACCGCCGAGGCCAAGAAGGCGCCGGGCGTGCACGGCGTCTACACCGTCGCCGACCTGGGTGCCGAGGCTGTCGGGATGCCCTGCGCCTGGCCGATCACGCCGGACCAGAAGGCGCCGCAGCGCCCGGTCCTGGCCAAGGACACCGTGCACTTCGCAGGCGAGGGCGTGGCCGTCGTCGTGGCCCGCACGCTGGCCGAGGCGAAGGACGCCGCCGAGCTCGTCGAGGTCGACTACGACCCGCTGGACCCGGTGCTGGACATGGAGGCCGCGCTCGCCGAGGGCGCCACCCTCGTCCACCCCGACCTGGGCTCCAACGAGTCCGCCACCTGGGTCTTCGACTCCGGCGAGGCAGGCACCGGCGGCTCGGTGTCCGACGCGATCGCCGCGGCCGAGGCCGACCCGGACCAGATCGTCGTCCGGCGTCGGTTCCGCCAGCAGCGGCTGGTCCCGGCGTTCATGGAGCCCCGCTCCTGCGTCGTCGACCCGACGGGCGAGCAGATCGTCATCTGGGCCGCCACCCAGGTCCCGCACATCCTGCGCACCATGACCACGGTGACCCTCGGGGTGCCGGAGTCGAAGCTGCGTGTGATCGCGCCGGACGTCGGCGGCGGCTTCGGCGGCAAGATCGGCGTGCTGCCCGAGGAGATGATGACGGTCCTGCTGGCGCAGAAGCTGCGCAAGCCGGTCAAGTGGACCGAGACCCGCTCCGAGTGCATGCTCACCGCGCACCACGGTCGCGACCAGATCCAGGACCTCACGATCACCGCCAAGAAGGACGGCACGATCACCGGCCTGGACGTGAAGCTGCTCGCCGACATGGGCGCCTACCTGGGCCTCGTCGGTCCGGGTGTGCCGGTGCTGGGTGCGTTCATGTTCAACGCGATCTACAAGATCCCGGCCTACCGCTTCGCCACCACGAACGTCTTCACCACGAAGACGCTCACCGACGCCTACCGCGGTGCCGGGCGACCGGAGGCCACGTTCGGCATCGAGCGGATCATCGACGAGCTGGCGGTCGAGCTGGGCCGGGAGCCGCTGGAGCTGCGCGAGCAGAACTGGATCTCCCACGAGGAGTTCCCGTTCACCACGGTGTGCGGGCTGACCTACGACTCGGGCAACTACGAGCAGGCCACCGCCCGGGCCAAGGAGCTCTTCGACTACGAGGGGCTGCGGCGCGAGCAGGCCGAGCGCCGGGCGAACGGCGACAAGGTCCAGCTGGGCATCGGCATCTCGACCTTCACCGAGATGTGTGGCCTCGCCCCCTCCCGGGTGCTGGGCTCGCTGGCGTACGGCGCGGGCGGCTGGGAGGCCGCGAGCGTCCGGATGCTGGCCACCGGCAAGGTCGAGGTGATCACCGGGGCGTCGGCGCACGGGCAGGGCCACGAGACCGCGTTCAGCCAGATCGTCGCGGACAAGCTCGGGGTGCCGTTCGAGGACGTCGAGGTGCTGCACGGGGACACCGCGTCCTCGCCGAAGGGCCTGGACACCTACGGGTCCCGCTCGCTCGTCGTCGGCGGCATCGCGATCACGATGGCCGCGGACAAGGTCATCGAGAAGGCGAAGAAGTTCGCCGCCCACATGCTCGAGGCGGACGTCAGCGACATCGAGTTCAACGCGGGGCAGTTCACCGTCCGGGGTACCGGGGCGGGCAAGGCCATCCAGGAGATCGCCTTCGCCGCGTTCATGGCGCACGACTACCCGGAGGGCATCGAGCCCACGCTGGACTCCGACGCCGTGTACGACCCGGAGAACTTCTCCTTCCCGCACGGCACGCACCTCGCCGCGATGGAGGTCGACACCGAGACCGGCCGGGTCACCCTGCGGCACTACGTCTGCGTCGACGACATCGGCAACGTGGTCAACCCGCTGATCGCGGAGGGCCAGGTGCACGGCGGTCTCGCCCAGGGCATCGCGCAGGCGCTGTTCGAGGAGGCCAACTACGACGACCAGGGCACCCTGGTCAACGGCACCTTCGTGGACTACACGCTGCCGTCGGCGGCCGACCTGCCGAGCTTCACGACCGAGATCGTGAGCACCCCGGCGACGTCGAACCCGCTGGGCGTCAAGGGCGTGGGCGAGGCGGGCACCATCGCCTCGACGCCGGCCATCGTCAACGGTGTGCTCGACGCCGTCCGGCACCTCGGCGTGGCCGACATCGAGATGCCGACGACCTCGCAGCGCGTCTGGCGGGCCCTCCAGGACGCGAAGGGGCGCTCGACCCAGGAGACCCCGATCGACACCCACTCGCCGGGCGCGGGCCTCGGCTCGATCGACCCGAACAACCCTCAGGGAGAGGTCCAGTGATCCCGGCGAAGTTCGACTACGTCAAGCCCGCGACCGTCGCGGAGGCGGTCGCGGCGCTGCGGCAGGGCGGCGAGGACGCCAAGATCCTCGCCGGTGGCCAGAGCCTGCTGCCCGTGCTGCGGCTGCGCCTGGCGGCCCCGTCCGTGGTCATCGACCTCGGCGGGATCGCCGAGCTGCGGCAGATCCGCGACGAGGGGGACCGGCTCGTCATCGGCGCGATGGTCCCGCACCACGACGTCATGCGGGACGACCTGGTGAAGCAGCACCTCACGCTGCTGCAGCAGGCCACCGAGACCGTCGCGGACCCGCAGGTGCGCCACCGCGGCACCCTCGGCGGGGCGCTGGCGCACGCCGACCCGGCCGGTGACCTCGGTGCCGTCGCGCTGGCGCTGGAGGCCGAGTTCGTCATCGCGGGCTCGGACGGCTCGCGCACCGTCCCGGCGAGTGAGTTCTTCGTCGACTACTTCACCACCGCGATCGGCGAGGGCGAGATCCTCACCGAGATGCGGTTCCCGAAGTACACGGGGTGGAAGACCCACTACGAGAAGTTCAACCGCGTCGCGCAGGCGTGGTCCATGGTGGCCATCGCCGTGGCGCTGCGGGTCGAGGGCGGCGCGATCGCCGAGGCCCGCGTCGGGCTGACCAACATGGGCACCACGCCCATCCGGGCGAGCGGGGTCGAGGCGGCGCTCGTCGGGCAGCAGGCCTCCGCGGACGCCGCGCAGGCGGCGGCGGAACACGTCACCGAGGGCACAGCCGCCCCGAGTGACGCCGATGCCGCGGCGGACTACCGTGAACACCTGGCCAGGGTGCTGACCGGCCGCGCGGTGCTGGCGGCCGCGGGCTAGCGGCACCTCGCGAGACGGGGAGGACGCCCGCCCGGTCATCCGGGTGGGCGTCCCCTCGTTTCCCCACAGACGCGCTCGCGACGAGGAGACTGGAGCTCATGCAGCTGGAGAACAAGTTCACGATCGCCGCGCCCATCGAGGACGCCTGGGCGGCCCTGAACAACCCCGAGACCGTCGCCCCCTGCTTCCCCGGCGCCGCGCTCACCGAGTACACGGGCGACTCCTTCACCGGCACCGTCAAGGTGAAGCTGGGCCCGATCTCGCTGACGTACAAGGGCAAGGGCACCTACATCGACCGGGACGACGCGAACCACAAGGTGGTCATCGACGCCACCGGCCGGGACTCGCGCGGCAACGGCACGGCGAAGGCCAAGGTCACCGGCACCATGGTGGCGGACGGTCCGGACAAGACCGAGGTCACGATGTCCACGGACATGACCATCACCGGCCGTCCGGCCCAGTTCGGCCGCGGTGTCATCTCGGACGTCGCCGACAAGATCATCGGACAGTTCGCGTCCTGTCTGGCGGACAAGCTGACCGACGACCAGCCGGAGGCTCCCGCGGTCGCCACGACCGGCTCGGCCCCGCAGGCGGTGTCGACCCCGTCCACCACGCCCGCGACGCCGGTGAAGACCGCTCCGCGGCCCGCCAACATGGAGGCCATCGACCTGCTGGACACCGCCGGTGCTCCGGTGATCAAGCGGCTGGTGCCGGTGGCGGGTGTGCTCGCGGTGCTCCTCGCGATCTTCGTGATCGTGAGGCGCCTGCGCGCGAGCTGACCGCTCTCCGTACCGAACGGGGCGTCCACGCAGCACGTGCGTGGGCGCCCCGTCGTACGTCACCCGGACGGAGTGGGTCGGGCCGTGGGTCTCAGTCGTCGAGCCGGTCCCGGGTGACGGCGCCGGTCGTGGCGTCGACGTCGAGATCGTGCTCGACGGCGCCGTCGGTCACCTCCACCTCCCAGACGCGGACGCCGTGCTCCCACTCCAGCTCGGAACCGTCGGAGATGCGCCCGCCGCCCACGTGGTCGAGGGCGATGCGCTCCGCGGCGGCGCGGTCGACCGCGGGGGCCGCGGCATCGGGCACAGCGGCGGGCACAGCGGCGGGCACAGCGGGCGCAGCTGCGGGCGCGGCAGCAGGCACAGCGACGGTGACGGCCGCGGGCCGGTCGTCGGCCCCGTTCGAGGCGAGCGCGACGCCCCCGGCGGCGACGAGGAGGGCGGCGGTGGCGCCTGCGAGGACGAACAGTCGGGTCTTCATGGCGATGTCCTTTCGTGTCGGTGTGTCCCGCACGATTCCGCGATGATCACCAAGGCCGCGCTGCCGCACACCTAACGCCCCGCTAAGACCGTGGGCGGAGGCCATGATCAGTCTCTGGGGGGATGTGCCGCCCGGCGGTCCCGGACCAGGCTGGGGACCGTGAACGCTCAGCTCGTGCCCGCAGTGCTGGCCATCGGCGGCGGGGTGGTGCTCGCCCTCGCCCTCTTCGTCCCCTACGTCGCGGCGAGCTACCGCCGCCGCGGGCGCGTCGGCTGGGGCCACGCGCTGCTCGCCGCCGCGTCGCTGGTCTACGCGCTCGCGCTCGTCACCTACACGCTGCTGCCGCTCCCGGCCTCCGACGGCGACCTCTGCTCGAGCCGGATCGCCCGGGCCGGCGCCCAGCTGCACCCCTTCGCGTTCGTGGACGACATCGCGACGTACGACGTGGCGAACCCGCTGCGCAATCCCGCGGTGCTGCAGGTGCTGTTCAACGTCGCGCTCTTCGTGCCGCTCGGGGCACTGCTGCGCCACCTGGGCCGCCGTTCCGTGCTCACGGTGACGCTCGCGGGGGCCGCGGTCTCGGCCCTGATCGAGCTCACCCAGCTCACCGGCGTCTGGTTCCTCTACCCCTGCCCCTACCGGCTGTTCGACGTCGACGACCTCCTCGCCAACACCGTCGGCGCCCTGCTCGGCGGGCTGGTCGCGCCGTTGCTGCGGTTCGTGCCCGGCCAGCGCCTCGCCGGGGAGCCGGGTGCGCCGCGTCCGGTCACCATCCCGCGCAGGCTGCTCGGCGTCGTCTGCGACCTGCTGGGGGCCTGGCTGCTCGGGGCGCTGCTCGCGACCGGGTTCGTCGCCGTCGTCCTGCTGGCGGGTGGGGACGGCCAGGAGCCCTGGGTGAGCTCCACGAGCACGCTGCTGGGCACCTGGGTGCCGTTCGTGCTGCTGTTCGTCCTGCTCCCGATGGTCGGCCGGGGCGGGACGCTCGGGCAGCGCACGGTGCTGCTGCGCCCCGCCCTGCGCGACGGCGGCGTCCCCGGCCGGGGCGCCCTGCTCGCCCGCAGCCTGCTCGGGGTCGGCGGGTACGTGCTGCTGCAGGGCCTGGAGGCCTCCGGTGGTCTCGCCGGACTCTGGGGACTGGCCGGGCTCATCGGGATCCTGGCGACCGCCGATCGCCGTGGCATCGGGGGTGCGCTGACCTCGACGACCCTGATCGACCGCCGCGCGGTCGCCCCCGCGGAGCACGAGGACGGCGACCGCGTCCGGCGCTGAGCCGGTCAGCCCCGACCGAGCTCGACGACCACGCGCGCGCCCGCGGCCGACTCCAGCCGCAGGCCGCCGCCCGAGCGCTCGGCGCCGCGGCGGGCGATGTCCAGGCCGAGCCCCGTGGAGCCCGCGCCGCTGATCCCTCGGTCGAGGACCGCGTCGTCGGGCAGGCCGGGGCCGGAGTCGGCGACCTCCAGCTCGGCCCCGCTCGCGGTCCCGCGCAGCCGCACGGCGAAGGCGGTGCCGTCCGGGGTGTGGGCGAAGACGTTGCCCAGCAGCGCGTCGACCAGCGCGGCGAGGTCGGTGCGGCCCAGCGCGACGGGCAGCGGCCCGGGGGCGAGGTCGACGGTCACCGGCCGGTCGGTGTCCTCCGCCAGCACCGCCCAGAACGCCACTCGCTCCGCGACGACCGCCGCCGCGTCGGCGTGCCCGGTGTCCGTGCCGCGCTGCCGGGCCTGCGCGATGGCGCTGTTCACGGCCCGCTCGACGCCGTCGACCGCGGTCCCGAGGCGCGCCGCCTCGGCCGGGTCCCGCAGCGCCTCGGCCTCCAGCCGCAGGGCGGTCAGCGGGGTCCGCACCCGGTGCGCGACGTCGGCGATGGACTCGCGCTCCTCGCGCAGCAGCTCGCTGATCCGGCCCGCCAGCCCGTTGAGCGCGCGGGCGACGGACCCGAGCTCGCCCGGCGCCGCGGGATCGGCGCGGGCCTCCAGCTCGCCGCGGGCCACCCGGTCCGAGACCTCCGCCAGCTCGGTGGCGCCGCGGACGAAGGTGCGCGCGAGCCGGTCGCCGAGCAGCAGCCCGACGGCGAGCAGCGCCACCCCCAACGCCGCCAGGATCAGCCAGGACCGGGCCACACCGCGGCTCAGCTCGGCGTCGGGCACGAAGGCGCGCACGGCGCCGCCCGCCCCGGTCCGGTCCCGCACGGCCGTGACGATCTCCCGCCCGCCCGGCACCTCGGCGGACGCACTGACCCCGCGGAACCCCAGCTCGACCAGGGGGGTGCGGTCGGCGGACCCGAGCACCGTCCCGTCGGGGAGGAACAGGGCGACGTCCGAGAGCTGCTCGACGGCCAACCGCAGCGACTCCCGGTCCGTGGTCGCCACCAACGGCACGAGGGACTGGGCCCGCGCGGTCGCCGTCGCCACCGCCCGGTCCTCCGCGACGGTCCGCACCAGCACGGCCAGCGGGACGAGGAAGGCGAGCAGCAACAGCGTCGCGATCGCCGCGACGAGGACCAGGACCCGCCTACGCATCGGCCTGCTCGTCGGGCGGAGCCGAGACGCGCACCCCGACCCCGCGCACCGAGTGCAGGTAGCGCGGGGCCTGCGCGGTCTCGCCGAGCTTGCGCCGCAGCCACGACAGGTGCACGTCGACGGTCTTGTCCGCGCCGCCGTAGGGCAGCTGCCAGACCTCGGTGAGCAGCTCCCGCTTGCCGACGACCTCCCCGGCCCGCGCGGCCAGGTGGTGCAGCAGGTCGAACTCCCGCGGCGTGAGGTCCAGCTCGCGTCCGTCGAGGACCGCGCGGCGGCCGCGGGGATCGATCCGCAGGCCGCCGACGGCCACGGTCTCGTCCGTGCGCGTCGCCTCGCCGCGGCGCAGCACGGCCCGGATCCGGGCGTCGAGCTGGGCGGCGCCGAAGGGCTTGACCAGGTAGTCGTCCGCGCCGGCGTCGAGCACGGCGACGATCTCCTGCTCGTCGTCCCGCGCGGTCGCGACGATCACCGGCACCCGGCTCGCCCCGCGCAGCATCCGGAGCACCACGGTTCCGTCGACGTCCGGCAGCCCGAGGTCGAGCACCACGATGTCCGGCGCGTTCCCGACGGCGGCCTGCAGGCCCGCCATGCCCGCGGCGGCGGAGTCCACGGCGTGCCCGCGCTCGGTGAGCCCGCGGATGAGCGCGCCGCGGATCGCGGGATCGTCCTCCACCAGAAGTACCTGGGCCACAGCGGAACCGTAGGCCACGGCGACCGGCCCGGGGCGGGTCCCGGCGACCCGATAGGGGCGCCTTAGCCGCCCGTTAACCCGCCGCGCGGGAGACTGCCGACATGATGCGCTCCGCCGGACTCGCCGCGCTGTGGGCGGTCGTCGCCGTGGGCGCGGTGCTCGCCGGGCTGTGGGCGGTGGGCGGGGTCGGGAGCGGGATCACCTCCGCGGGACCGCGACCGCTCACCGTCGCCGAGGTCGAGGCCCGGCTCTCCGCCGAACCCGTCCCCGCCCCGGGCGTGCCCGCGGTGGGGGGTCCGGGAGCGGCCGCCGTCGTCCCCGCCCCGCCCGGGGGCACGGTCGTCGCGGCGTGCCCCGGCCCGCAGGTGGTCTCGGTGAGCCCGGCACAGGGGTGGGAGTCCACCAACGAGCGTGAGGACGGGCAGCCGCGCGTCACGTTCGAGTCCACGGCCGACGACACCGAGGTCCGCGTGACCCTGCGGTGCGACGGCGCGGTCCCGGTGGGGGACGTGCGGGTCGAGCGGGAGTGAGCGAGGGGCAGACTCGGGGAATGCGACCCGGAGCGCTCAACGCCCTGACCGACGTCGCCGGCCTTCGGGTCGGGCACGCCGAGCTCGCCGACGGGTTGTCCGGCACGACCGTCGTCGTCTGCCCGCCGGGGGGCGCGGCCGCCGGGATCGACGTCCGCGGCGCCGCACCCGGCACCCGGGAGACCGACCTGCTGCGACCGGGGACCACTGTGGACCGCGTGCACGCGGTCGTGCTGAGTGGAGGCAGTGCCTACGGGCTCGCCGCCGCACAGGGCGTGATGGAGCGGCTCGAGGCCGCGGGCGAGGGCTTCCCCGTCCCGGGCGGTCCGGTCCCGATCGTCCCCGCCGCGGTGCTGTTCGACCTGGGCCGCGGCGGCCGGTTCGACGCCCGGCCCACCGCCGCGACCGGTGCCGCGGCGTACGACGCCGCCACCGCGGGGCCGATCGCGATGGGCTCGGTCGGAGCCGGGACCGGGGCGGTCGCGGGCGGGTTGAAGGGCGGGATCGGCACGGCGAGCACGGTGCTGCCGGACGGCACCACCGTCGCCGCGCTGGTGGCCGTCAACGCGGTCGGCTCGCCCGTGCACCTCCCCACCGGCGAGCTGCTGGGAGCCCGCTCGGGGCTGCCCGACGAGTTCGACCCGCCGACCCCGGGCCCGGCGGCCGTCGCGGCGCTCGCCGACGCCTTCCTGAGCCGCGCCGCGCCCGCTCCGGGCACGGCGACCTCGCTCGCGGTGGTGGCCACGGACGCGACGCTGGACAAGGTCGGGTGTGGACGGTTGGCCACCGTGGCCCACGACGGCTACGCCCGCGCGCTCGACCCCGTCCACACCGTCATGGACGGCGACACGATCTTCGGCCTCGCCACCGGCGACCGCCCCGCCCCCGCCCCGCAGCTGCTCTTCGCGATCCACGCGGCGGCGGCCACGGTCGTGACCAGGGCGATCGTGCACGGCCTGCTCTCCGCGACCGCGGTCACGACCGCCGGCGGGCACTGGCCCTCCTACCGCTCCCTGGTCGGCTGACCGTGGGGCGGTGTCACTCCTCGGCGGCCGCCAGCACCCGGATCTCCCGGGACGCGGAGTCGCCGAGGACTCGCAGGGCCTCCTGGTAGGCGTCGGACTCGTAGGCCGCGCGGGCGGCCGCCGCGTCCGGGAACTCGATGATCGTGGTGCGCAGCCCCGACCCCTCCAGGACGTCGACCGGGTTGCCGCGGGCGAGGAACCGCCCACCGCCTGCCCGCATGGCCGGGCCCGCGAGCGCGGCGTAGCGCCGCATGCGGTCCTCGTCATGGATGGCCGTGAACGTGTTGACCCAGTACACCGTCATGCCCACGATCCTGGCCCCCGCACCGGCTCGTGTCCCGCGCATCACCCCGTTCACCGCGCCTCCGGGTCCTGGCCACGGGCGGCCCGGCCACCGTCGACGGGGAGCACCACGCCGCTGAGGAAGCTCGCGGCCTCCGACAGCAGGAAGGCGACCGCGTCGGCGACCTCGGCCGGGCGGCCCACCCTCCCCAACGGGTGGATCCGGGCCATCTCCGCCCGGGTCCGGTCGCCGCCCGGCGTGGGACTCACCGGGTCGGGCGGCGGACGAGCAGGCCGAGGGCGGTGGGCCCGACACCCCACAGGAGCACGACGGCGAGGGCCAGGGCCCAG
>Ga0207644_10001004_pt1 | contig 18043 bp, 14 predicted proteins | sample KBSS73metaG_FD_184326 | JGI IMG/M metagenome (GOLD analysis project Ga0207644, IMG submission 184326) | Switchgrass rhizosphere microbial communities from Kellogg Biological Station, Michigan, USA - KBS S7-3 metaG (SPAdes) (version 2) | ecosystem: Host-associated > Plants > Roots > Rhizosphere... | reverse complement strand
AGCGCGGCGTGAGCGGACCCGGCGGTGAAGGCGGACAGCGACGCGGCGATGGCGAGAACCACCCCGGCCAGCTTCCCGCGACGAGACATCCTCGCAGACTAGCGCAGAACCGAGGAAGGACGCACCTGAATAGGGCGGGCGACGAGCCCCGGCTCGCGCCACGTCGCCCATTGTCGGGTGACAAGCGCTACCTCATCACTATAGGCATAGGGGCGTACCGCCGGGGGTCGCCGGTCCCGTAGTACCCTATCGGGGCGAACTGAGGTGCACGTCATGAAACGCTCCTGGCCAGGTCGAGAGATCATTGCGGTTGCCTGCGCGTGTCTCATCGTTCTCGAGCACGCTCCGGGGTTCGCTCAGCAGCCCACGGGGAGTCCTCCGGCGGCTCCGGCTCCCGCACCGGCGAAGCCCGCTGAGACGAAGCGGCTCCCGCCCGAGCAGCTCGACTCGCTCGTGGCGCCCGTCGCGCTCTACCCCGACCCCCTGCTGGCGCAGACGCTCGCGGCGTCCACCTATCCTCTCGAGGTCGTCCAGCTCCAGCAGTGGCTGGCGAAGAACCAGAACTTGAAGGAAAAGGCCCTCGTGGACGCGGTCGCCAAGCAGCCCTGGGATTCGGCGGTGCAAGCGATGGCCGCGTTCCCGGACGTCGTGAAGCGGCTCGGCGACGACATCCAGTGGACTCTCCGGCTCGGCGATGCCGTCCTGGCGCAACAGTCCGACGTCATGGAGGCCGTGCAGCGCATGCGCAAGAAGGCCGTGGACAAGGGGACGCTGACGTCGGGCGAGCAGCAGAAGGTCGAGACGAAGGTCATCGAAGAGAAGCAGGTCATCGTCATCCAATCGTCCAATCCCGAGGTGATCTACGTCCCCTCGTACGATCCCTATGCCGTCTGGGGAGCGCCCTACTATCCCTACCCGTCGATCTACTATCCGTACTGGTATCCGGGGGCGGCGTTCGTCTCTTTCGGATTTGGCTTCGCGATGGGCGCGTTCTGGGGCGGGATGTGGGGGAACTGCGGCTGGGGCGGAGGCGGCAGCATCGACATCGACATCAACAACAATTTCAACCGAAACAACAACAACCTCGGAGACCGCGGCAACCGGGGCCAGGGCAATCGCGGCCAGGGAAACCGTGGCCAGGGGAACGTCGGCGGAGGCCGCGGCCAGACCAAGCCGGGGGGCGGGGCGGGCGGCGGAAACTGGAAGCACAATCCGCAGCACCGCGGCGGTACGCCCTACGGCGACCGCGCAACCGCCAACAAGTTCGGCGGCAACTCCCGCGGCGACTCGCTCTCGTCCTCGAACCGCATGGCCAGCGCCCGCCAGCAGCTCGGCAGCTCGGGCGCGGGGCTGGGAAACCGCGGCGGGACGGGCGCCGGAAATCGCGGCGGAGCGGGCGTTTCCAACCGCGGCGGCGCCGGCACGTCCGGAGGGTTCAATCGATCGGGAAGCTCCAACAGGGTCGGAGGGCGGGACGTCGGCGGCGGAAGCTCGCGCGGTCCCAGCGGCCTCGGCGGTGGCGCCTCCGGTGGATACAACGGCAGCCGGAGCCGGGCCAGCAGCTCGCGCGGCTCTTCGAGCTATGGCGGGCGCGGGGGAGGCGGAGGCGGGCGCGGAGGCGGTGGTGGACGCGGAGGCGGAGGACGAAGGTGAAGATCCCGATAAAGGCCTTGTGCGCATGTCTGCTCGTCACCGTCGCCTGGGCGGCGGCGCCGCCGGCGGCGAAGCAGCGCTCGTTCGCGACGGCGAAGGCTGCGGCGGACGCGCTCGTCGCCGCCGCCGACAGCTTCGATGTCCCGGCCCTCGTCGCGATACTCGGTCCTGAAGGCAAGGACCTCGTCGGCACCGGCGATGCGGTTCTCGACCGGAACCAGGCGGAAGAATTCGTGAAGCAGGCGAAAGCGAAGCTCGTCGTCGCTCCCGATCCGAAGAATGCGGCGCGGGCGACGGTCATCCTCGGCAGCGAAGACTGGCCCCTCCCGATCCCGCTCGTCAAAGGGCAGGCGGGATGGCGCTTCGACACGGTGGCGGGAAAACGGGAGATCCTCTTCCGCCGCATCGGCCGCAACGAGCTCGACGCGATCGAGGTCTGCCGCGGCTACGTCGAAGCCCAGATTGAGTACGCCTCAGAGCCTCGCGGCACCGCGACCGACGTGCAATACGCCCAGCGCGTGATCGGGACGGCGGAAAAACAGGACGGCCTTGCCTGGCACGATGCCGACGGCACGTGGCGCGGCCCGGTCGGCGAATCGATCGCGCGCGCCATCGACGAGGGCTACTCGAGCAAAACCGAGCCCTACCACGGGTACTATTTCAAGATCCTCAAGGCCCAGGGACCGCACGCGCCTCTCGGCGAGCTCGACTACGTCATCAAGGGAATGATGATCGGGGGTTTCGCCCTGGTCGCGGCGCCGGCCCAATACGAAGTCACGGGCATCAAGTCCTTCATCGTGAGCCACGACGGTGTCGTCTTCGAGAAGGATCTGGGTCCCAAGACCCTCGAAGCGTTCCATTCGATGGAGCGCTTCGACCCCGATCCGTCCTGGAGCGTCGTCCCGGAGGACTGAGCGACTCCGCGAGTCCTCGCACCACACGACGTCGATCTCTTCGCGCAGCTCTGCATCTCGCCTGCGAGATGCCTGCGAACCGCCTCGTTCTGGGCACGCAAAAAAGGATGTCGATAGCAAGTGAGATTGTCCGGTTTCTGTAGCAAGTGATCTGGCCGCTTTGGTTTTTGTGCTGTTGGTGCCCCTTTTCCTTCCTGAGAGAGACCAGCTGGCGGGCCTGTGCAGCCTGTGGGCGGCGCGTGCTGTTCGCGCCGCCCAAGGAGCTGTGGGAAACGCGCTGTTTGCGTTTTCCACAGCTCCGGCAGGATGCATAGGCCAGGTTGTCGTTCTCACGCGACGCCTCTTGTTTTTGCCCTGGGAGTTGTCTTGGCCGGCCTTCCTTCGTTGTCGTATCGACCGATCAGTCGAGGGCCGTACCAGACGCTGATCCTGCCATCCAGGTGTTCACGAACCGTCACTTCGCAGCGTGCAAAGCTGAATCGCAGGTCCGAGGAGCTCAGTTGCAGCACCCGCTTCTCAAAACGCACGGTGTTGTCGTTGTCGACCAAGCGCTTGTGTTCGAGACTGAAGATCCGATCGAGAAGCGTTGTATCCACGAGCGGAGTAAAGGCGCTACCCGCTTGCTCGGGAGCGATCGCGATCTTCCGGTTGTGCCAGGGCAAGAAGGTCTTGCGAATGAACGCGTTGGCCGATTCGCGGTCTCGGATCCCCCTCAGTCGTAGCTCCTGGGGCAGGCGCCCCTGCCAGGTGCCGAAGAGCCGTTCGCTTCGGCCCCGGGCCTGGGGGGAGTAGGCCAGGATCGCCTCGATGTGTAGATCCTTGAGAGCTCGCCCGAGCTGGGTGGGCCGAGACCGGTCCACGGGGCCGCCCTGCTTGGGTGTTAACGCAAAGTGACTTCCCCGGTCGGTGTACAGCGAACAGAAAATGCCGCGCTTCTTCACACAGTCCCGAATGATCATCATCGAACTTCGGGTGTCCTCTTCCTCGACCAGACACGCCTCATAAACACGCGATGAGGCGTCGTCCATGAGAACCAGCAAGTCGTCGCGCTGCTGCGGACACAGGGTCAGCCACGGATGCTTGCTTCCGTCGAGATGAAGCATCATCCCCTCCATCGGGCGACGGGGCCTCTTCTTGCGGTGCGGTCCGCCTCGCTTCTGGCGCGCGATCAGTCCGGCTTCCTGAAGCGCCGTCTTCACCCAGGTGTAGCTCAGAGTGATCCCATGCTCGGAAGCCAACTTCTCGTGAAAGTGCTTGACGTTGAAGTCGGAGTACTTCTCCCGGAACAGACGCAGCACCGACTCCACCTGGGCATAGGGGACACGCTTGGGACTCGGACGGCGCCGACGACGGTCAAACAGCCCGTCGTAACCCCGCTTCTGGTAGTAGGACTTCCACCGGCTCATGGTCCTGACCGAGACACCCAGGATCTCCGCCGCTTGGAACCACTGAATCTTCCCCGCTATCGCCCGGCAAATCACTTCCTGTATCCGCATGGCCCGCTCCACGGCGGCCTCTGGGAATAGCACCCGGCACCCCCTTCAACGAACGTGCGCAGGCTACCCCTGGACCAGCCTGAACCGGCCAACTCACTTGCTACGAACACCGGACAGATCATGTGCTACCGACAGGCACGCAAAAAAGGATTGACAGCCTGCAACCAGGCGCGTATAGCGGTGTCATCTACACAGTAGAAATAAGTACCACGGATGGCGTACCGGTCGGTCCGGCCAGCCGTTTCTGATCGCGCGCTGGCAGGGGCTGATCGCCGGGCTGCTCGCCGGTGGCGGGAGTATCCCGTCAACCGGGCCGCACATCGAACGCGCCGTTTTCCCTGGAGGGGACAATGATGAAAGCGCATAAGAGTGGACGCGTGTGGCTGTGGGCGACGGTGATCCTCTTCCTCGCAATGGCAGGACGGCATGCGGCGGCCATAACGCTGGCACCGCCCGGCAACCTCATCGAGATGCTGACCCATTCGAACGCGATCTTCCGAGGCACGGTCACGACGGTGACGGACGGTGTGGACATGAGGGGCCTCACCTATACCGAGGTCACCGTGAAGGTCAGCGAGAGGCTCGTCGGCCGCGTGTCGGGGACCTACACCTTCAGGCAGTTCGGCTTGATGGCCCCCAGGCTCTCGGAGGACGGCTCGCGGATGCTCCTGCCGGCGCCGGAGGGCCTCCCGAAGTACGCGGTCGGAGAGGACGTGCTCCTCTTCATGAACGCTCCCGCAAGGATCACCGGCCTGCAATCACCCTATGGGCTGGGCGCCGGCAAGTTCGTCTTCGGTCCGGGCCGGGTGGAGAACGACCTGAGCAACACCGGATTGTTCCGTGACATCAGCCTCGATGCGAGCCTCATGACGAACAACGTCTCGCGCCTGCTCGGCACCGATTACGGCGCGGTGAACCCCGACGACTTCATGTCGGTCGTGCGCAGGGCCGTCCACGAGAACTGGATCGGAACCTGCCGCATGTGGAAAACGAGCGCAGGAAGGATTTGCCGCACTCCCGGCCCGAAGCCGGCCGTTCCGCAGTTTGGAGGTGCCGAATGAACCGCAACCTGCTCCGCCTGATCGGCGCCCTCCTGCTCGCCACGGCATGCTCCGCCGTCTTCGCCGGCGGCCCCAACTACATGTACGACCCGGCGAACAAGATCCCGTACCGCTGGCACCTGGACACCTGGCCGAACGGCGCCGTCCCGGTCCATACCGACCTCGGCGGCCTGGGGTTGATGGACAACACGATGACCACCAACTGGGTGATCGGGGCGCTGGCTCAGTGGACCAACGTCCCCACCTCGACGTACAAGGCGCAGGTCGTCGGGACCGTCGCCGATTACGGCCTGGGAGACATCACCACGGCGAACGTCGACCAGGTCTTCCCGAGCCGCTTCAACGGCGGCGGCATCACCGTCGTCTACGACGTCGACGGGACGATCTTCCGGGACTACCTGGGTTTCGGGATCGACCAGATTCTGGGCATCGCGTTGCCGGAGTACGTGGACGTCGACAGCAACGAGATCCTGGAGTACACGGTCTTCATCAACGGCTACATGCAGTGGTTCAACGACACCGACGGGCGCGGTATGTCCGGTGTCTTCACCCACGAGCTCGGCCACGCGGCGAACCTGTCGCACTCGCAGGCCAACGGCAGCGTGTTCAACAACTCCCTGCGGGAATACCCCTGGCCCAATCTGTGCCCCACCGGGCCCTACCCGGGCGGACAACACTCCGGACCGAGCCGGGAGCAGATCGAGACCATGTATCCCTTCATCGACAACCAGATCACGGGAACGGGCGAATTCCAGTTCACCGTGGACAAGCTCGACGACATCTCGGCCATCTCGGACCTCTATCCGGAGCCCGGCTGGCCCGACAACTACGGAACGATCAAGGGCACGATCCGGAGCCTGACCAAGATCCTCGGCAACGGCACCGGCCCCACGCAGGAGGTCACGAGCGTCAACCTGATCGCGCGCAACCTGGCCGATCCCTACAACAACTTCATCTCCGCCGTCTCCGGCGGTCTGACCCGCGGCGTCAACGGTCCCGACGGGACCTTCGAGATGCACGGCCTCACCCCGGGAGCCCAGTACGTCCTCTACGTGGACACCATCAACAAGGGCGGCTATCCCTACCCGTCGGTCGGGATCCTCCCCGGACCCGAGGAGTGGTACAACGGCGCCCTCGAGAGCGGGGACGGCGCGACCGACGACCGCTGCGCCTGGACCCCCATCACGGTCGCCGCGCACACGTCCAACACGGCCGACATCACCTTCAACCGCGTGAAGGGTCAGCCGTCCTTCCAGTTCCTCCTGGACTTCCCCCCAGGCAGCAACATCCCGACCACGATGAGCGCGGACGGCTCGATCATTCTCGGCACCAGACTCTCCCTCGACGGCTACTGGATGTGGTCGGAGGCCGGCGGCTACAGGGAGATCGGCGGCTTCGCGCGGGGCGGGGGACTCCCCGGGATCAGCGACGACAACTCCAAGATCTCCGGCAACATCATCGACACCGACGGAATCTACAAGTGGGGGCTCTACGACGTGGCGACGGGGACCTGGACGGGGATCGCGCCGCCGGCGACGACGCCGACGAACTGCACGGTCAGCATCGAGGGGATCAACTATATAGGCTATGGCACGGCCTGGGGGATCTCGGGGGACGGCTCGACGGTCGTGGGCAACACCTACAATAATCGGTCTTCCGTCGGCACCTGCCGCAAGAGCCGCGCGACCAAGTGGACCGCCGCCGGCGGATCCGTGGTCCTTCCCAAGGCCTCGCCGGACATCAACACCAACGCCAGCCGTGCCAACTACGCCAGCTACGACGGCTCGGTGATCGCCGGGCAGGACGATAGCGGGGCCAACTCGGTCGGAGCGTACTGGGTCAACGGCATCGAGCATGGCGTCGGGGGCAGCCTTCCCGTGACTCTATCCACCTACTTTGGCTCGAGCGTCTTCGTCACCCGGGACGGCTCGACGGTGACCGGAGGTACCGGCGTGGGTGTGCCGAACTCAGGTGCCTACCTGGCAAGCACGGGGACCCTCGACAACACGATCATCGGCAACCCGCCCACCGATTTCCTCCTCAACTCCATCGCGTTCCGCGCCAACGACGCCGCGACCGTGGTCGGCGGGTTCGACAGGGTCGACCTGAACTTCGTCCCCAGAATCTGGACGCGCGAGATCGGCTGGAGCTTGCTGGATGACTTCCTGCACGCCCAGGGGACCTGGATGGAGGGTTACGGAGCCGGCCCCATCCAGTCGATGAGCGCGGACGGGCGCACCTGGGCCGTCGTAGGATTGGTTCCGGGCGGATTTGATCCACTGATCATCGAGATTCCGAAGGCGGTCGTCTGCCACAAGGCCCCCGGCAGCACCCAGCCGCCGAAGAACCTCGACGTGACCTTCCCCGAAGGTCTCGCGGAGCATCTGGCTCACGGCGACACCCTCGGTATCTGTCCGTTCGGCGGCGACTAACTCACTGAAAGGTCTGCCGTTTCATGGAAGCCCGGGCTCCGGCCCGGGCTTCTTCTTCTCTTCTGTGGTCTGGATCGCTCTCTTGCCGGCTCGATCGCGTCGTGAGTCTGCGAGAGTCCCTACAATCGGGCGCGGCGAATGCGAGCGTCCAGGAAGGCTTTCGATCTCGACGATCCGAGCAGCGACGCGGGCGCCCTCTGTCGCGCGAGCAGCGAGTCGACGCTCGGCGCCGCGCGGAGCGGCGCGGCCCGCTCTCCTCGCACGCCGATCTCCGCGGGCCACTCGTGCGAAAGGAACAGGGGCATCGATTCGGTGAAGCCGTAGGCGCCGGCCTTCTCCGCAACGACGAGGTCGCCGGGGCGCGGGAGGGGGGCGAGAACACCGGCGCCCAGCGAGTCGAGCGCGGTGCACAGGGGGCCGCCGATCGAGAATCGCGCGCGCGGGGCGGAGCGGCCCGACGAGGGGACGATCCGGATCGGATGCGGCGCGCCGACGAGCGCGGGACGGGCGAAGTGGTGGATCCCCCCGTCGACGAGGACGTGCCGGTGCCCCCGCATGCGCTTCACTTCGATGACGCGGGAGACGTAGACGCCGGCGTCCGCGACCAGCCACCGCCCCGGCTCGAAGAGGAGCTTCGTGCCGTCGAACACCGGATCTCCCGCGACCCGACGGGCGAGGGAGTGCAACCCGCGGGACAGACGAGCGACGTCGAGAGGTTTCTCGCTTGCTGCATAGGGAACGCCGAGCCCTCCGCCGAAGTCGATCTTCCGGAGCGGAAGTTCGTATCGGAGCGAGAGCTCCCGCGAGAGCGCGAGCACCCGCCGGACATTCCGAAGGAGGCGGTCCGCCGAGAGGACGTTCGAGGCCTGAAAGACCTGGAATCCGCCGAAGTCGAGGGAGCGCCATCGGCCGCGGCGCGCGAGCACCCGCTCGGCCGTCGGAAGATCCATCCCGAACTTCGTCGCACCGGACCCGCCGATGATCGAGCGACCTTCGCGAGTCCCGAAGTCGGGGCTCAGACGGAGCTGCACCGGAACGCGAAGGCGCCGCCGCCGTGCGATCCGGTCGAGGCGATCGAGCTCGTGCTCCCCTTCCGCGTTGATGCCGAAGATCCGCGCCCCGACGGCGCGCTCGAGGTCGGCGTCGCTCTTCGCCGGCCCCGTCATGATGATCCGATCGGGCGCGAACCCCGCCCGCCGCGCGAGCGCCAGCTCGCCTCGCGACGCGACGTCGGCGCCCAGACCGAGCCGCGCGAAGAGCGACAGGACGGCGAGCGAGGGGTTCGCCTTGACGGCGTAGAAGAGGTCGAAGCGCGGCGCGAGCAGGCCCCCGAGCAGGTGCGCCCGGCGCTCGAGCTCGTCGAAGTCGTACGCGTAGAAAGGCGTTCCGAAGCGGCGCGCGAGGCGACGGATCGCGGCGTCGGTGAAAGCGCTCTTACTCATGCGGCGTCCCTCGTGAGCGCCCGCGCGAGGAGGGCGAGCGCGGTCCTCGCGTTCGGTCCGGGCATCGCGCCGCTCGATCCCGTTCCTCCTCCCACTCGAGGGCCTGGCGCCGAGCCGGCGATTCCCTCCCTGCTCACGAGCTCCCCCGGAGCGCCGATTCGAGCGCGGTCTTCGCGTCGGTCCGGCCATCGCGCCGCTTGACGATGAGGGGAGTGGCGAGGCCGAGACCGTGCGACGCGGCGAACGCTCCCGAGGCGGGGCGCGAGCCCATGACGACGACGGAGCGCTCGGGGATGACGAGCGAGGATCCCGGCTCGGCCCGGAGGAGGGTCTCGTTCGCGAGGTCGTAGACGGCGCTCGATCCCGTGAGGATCACGCCGGCGGCGAGCACCGACCCCTGCTTCACGATCACGCCCTCGTAGATCCCGGCCCCCCCGCCGACGAAGACGTCGTCCTCGACGACGACCGGCATCGCCCCGACGGGCTCGAGAACGCCCCCGATCTGCGCGGCCGCGGACAGGTGAACACGGCGCCCGATCTGCGCGCAGGACCCGACGAGCGCGTGGCTGTCGACGAGCGATCCTTCGCCGACGAAGGCGCCCACGTTCACGTAGGCCGGAGGGACGACGACGACTCCGCGCGCGAGATGGGCTCCGCGGCGGATCGCGGTCCCGCCCGGCACCACACGCACGCCGTCCGGAAGCCGGGTGATCGGGCGCAGGAGATCGCGGTCCCGGAACGGGAAGTCGCCTTCTCCCCAGTCGGTGTCGCGGCCGAGCGCGAAGGCCGCGAGGATTCCTTCCTTCACCGACGGCTCGGTCCGCCACCCTCCCGGGGCCGTGTCGTCCGGCACGGCGGCGCGGACCTCACCGGACTCGAGCGCGTCGAGGAATCGCTCGATCCGTTCGCGCGACTCGCCGGCGGGGAGGTCGCGGAGCGTCGTCGCCGTCGGATGGCCGGCGATCGCGGTCATCTCGCGGCCTCGGCGGCCACGGACGCCGTCAGGACCCCGGCGAGCTCGAGCGCCTCTTCCAGCGGAGCGTGGTGAGCCGGTGAGAGGGGAACGAGCGGAAGCCGCAGCGAGCCGCCGATGAGCCCCATCCTCGCGAGCGCCCACTTCACCGGGATCGGGTTCGACTCACGGAAGTTGGCGCGCATGAGCGGGTAGAGCCGCGCGTGGCACGCCGCGGCCTCGTCGCGCCGGCCGGCGCGCGCGAGATCCACGAGGCGCACGAGGAGCTCCGGCGCCTCGTTCGAGACGACGGCCACGACCCCGTCGGCGCCGAGCGCCATCATGGAGAGGGTCAGCGAGTCCTCGCCGGACAGGACGGAGAAGCGCTCCGGCCTGCGCCGGAGGATCGCCGAGGCCTGGTCGAGATCGCCGGACGCTTCCTTGACGGCGGCGAAGCGCGCGTCCTTCGCCAGCTCGAGCGTCGTCTCGGGGAGGAGGTTGACGCCGGTCCGCCCGGGGACGTTGTAGAGGACGATCGGGAGATCGACGGCGTCGGCGATCGCGCGGTAGTGCGCGAGCAGCCCGGCCTGGGTCGGCTTGTTGTAGTACGGCGTCACGACGAGGAGCGCGTCCGCGCCGGCCTCGGCCGAGACCCGGGCCAGAGCGATTGCCTTTCGCGTGTCGTTCGATCCGGCGCCGGCGACGACCTGGATCCTCCGCGCCGCGCTCCGGGCTTCGTCCGCGACGATTCCGACGACGCGCGCGTGCTCGGCGGGATCGAGCGTCGCGCTCTCGCCGGTCGTTCCGCAAGGGACGATCCCGCGAACACCGGCGGCGGTCTGGCGCTTCACGAGCGCGCGCAGGGCGGGCTCGTCGATCGCACCCGACGCCGTGAACGGTGTGACGAGGGCGGTGTAGACGCCAGAGAACGGCCGTTCGGTGGTCATGCTCGGCTCCTTTCGAGAAAGTCCTCGAAGCGCACCGCCCCGGATGGGCGGGCGCGGACGATCCACTCGGCCGCGGCGATCGCGCCCGTCGCGAAGACCGCGCGGGAGCGGACACGGTGGGTGAGGAGGAGCTCCTCGCTTTCCCCCTCGAAGTGAACGGTGTGCTCGCCGGGCTGCGATCCTTGACGCAGCGCGGCGATGGGAACCTGGTCCCGCCCCGATCCGTCGGCGATCGCCCGCGCGAGGAGCTTCGCGCTCCCGCTCGGGGAGTCGGCCTTCTGCGAGTGATGCCGCTCGAAGACGCCGGGCTCGAACCCGGGAAACGGGGCGAGTCTCTGCGCCGCCAGGGAGGCGAGGGCGCGAAGCACGGCCATGCCGATCGAGAAGTTCGGCGCGACGAGCAGCGGGACGCCTCGCGCGTCGGCGCGCGACTCGGCCCCCGCGGGGCTCCATCCGGTCGTGCCGCAGACCGTAGGGATCCCCATCTCGACGAGCGCGGTGACGTTCCGCTCGGCCTGGTCGGGACGGGTGAACTCGATGGCGACGTCCGCCGCGACGGCGCTCGCCAGGTCGTCCCCCCGGCCGAGGCGTGCGAGGACGCGGTGGCCGCGGCCCGCGGCGGCCTCTTCGACGGCGCGGCCCATCCGTCCGGTACCGACGATGGCGAGGTTCATGGGGCCACCTCGGCGGAGACGGCCGCACCGCTCGCCGCGGTCGCCGCGCTCGCCGCACTTGACACGACGCGCGCCGCCCCGAAGAACTCGTCATGCAGGCGGTTCATCGCCGCGCCGAGCGCCTCCTCTTCGACGACGAACGTGACGTTCGTCTCCGAGGCCCCCTGCGAGACGAGGAGAACGTTGATGTCGCCGAGCGCGCGGAAGATCCGAGCGCCGACCCCGGGCGTCGAACGAAGCCGCTGCCCGACGACGGTGAGGACGCCGAGACCCCTGCGGACGTCGACGTCGGCGAACGACTCCAGATCCCGGAGGATCCGCTCGAGCGATGCGCCGGAGTCCACGGTCACCGCGATCGACACCTCGCTCGTCGCGATGACGTCGACCGGGACCCGCGCCCGCTCGAACACCGCGAAGACTCTCGCAGCGTATCCGTGCGCGAGAAGCATCCGCGGATTCGTCACGAAGATCGCGGTGGTCCCCTTGCGCGAGGCCAGGGCGCGGACTCCGTCGCCCGCGGCGCCGGCATGGATGATCGTTCCCGCCGACTCGGGCCGGAAGGTGTTCCGGATCGTGACGGGAATGCCCCGCCGGACCGCCGGGCGGATCGACGCGGGATGGATGACCTTCGCACCGAAGAAGGCGAGCTCCGCCGCCTCGGCGTAGGAGATCTCGGGGATGCGCCGGGCGCCTTCGACGAGACGCGGGTCGGCGGTGAGGATGCCGTCGACGTCGGTCCAGATCTCGATGGCGCCGGCGCCCAGCGCCGCGCCGAGGAGGGCCGCGGTCGTGTCGGATCCTCCGCGGCCGAGGGTCGTCGTCTCTCCGCCCTCGGAGCGTCCGACGAACCCGCCGGTCACCACGATCCGCCCGTCGGCGACCGGCGCGCCGATCCGCCGAGGGGCCGCCGCCGCGATCGCATCCTCGTCCGGATTCGCCGCGCCGAACGCATCGTCGGTCGCGATGAGATCGCGGGGATCGATCCACACCACCGGTTCGCCCCGCGCCGAGAGCGCCGCGGCGGCGATCCGCGAGGAGAGAAGCTCTCCGATCGCGAGGATCTCGTCCCGGGTCCGCGCGGTCAGCTCCCTGAGGAGCGCGACGCCGCGGGCGAGCTCCCCGGCGCGGCCAAGCTCCCGCTCGATCTCCGCGAGGAGCCGCTCGAGGTCGATTCCGCCGACTCCCGATTCACGCGCGGCCCGGCGATGCCGCTCTCCGAGCGAGGCCACGACCGGAGCGATCGCATCGCTCTCCCCCTGCCGTGCGCGCTCGGCGAGGCGGATCAGCTCTTCGGTGACGCCGGCGAGAGCGCTCACGACGAGGATCGGCTTCCGGCGCTTCTGCTTCGAGACCAGCTCCGCCACCGTCGCGATCCGCGAACCATCTCCGACCGATGTCCCGCCGAACTTGAGAACGATCACAGGATCCGCTCCTAAAATGAAAAAGCCCGCCGTGCCGGCGGGCTTTTTGGGTTGCTCGTTGTTTTTGTTGTCTACAAAGAGGTCACGCCCCGCCTGTGCGTGGATCGATGAGGCACTTTCGCTTGGGCTTGACCGCCAGTAGCCAGTTCATTGCGTCGAGGAGAATAACGTAGCCTCGACGCCCGCGTCAAATGCGTCCGCCTCGCGGCGTCGCCGTCGCCTAGGACATGAAGGCGGTCAGGTCGGTCTTGTAGTACCTCTGGAGGATCACCGCGTAGTCGTTCCGGAGACCCTCGTCGTCCCTGTCGGCATAGGTATCGAACAGGGGTCTCGCGATCCCGCCGAAGACGTCGATGATGGCCGGATCGAAGTGCGTGCCGCGTCCCGCTGCGAGGAGGTTCATGGCGTCGTCGAATCCCATCGGGGTGTGGTACGGACGATGCGAGGTGACGGCGTCGAAGACGTCCGCCACGGTGAAGATCCGCGCCAGGAACGGGATCTCGTCGCCCTTCAGCCCCTGGTAGTATCCCGAACCGTCGAACTTCTCGTGGTGCCCGCCCACGATCGCCGCGGAATCCTTGAGCCAGGCCGACCTGTTCACGATGTCCAGCCCGTGCTTCACGTGCTGCTTCATCACGCCGAACTCGGTCTCGTCCAGCCGCCCCGGCTTCAAGAGGACCGAGTCGGTGATCCCGATCTTGCCCACGTCGTGGAGAAGCGCGCCCTTGACCAGGGAGCGCATGGTCGCGTCGTCGAGACCGAGCGCCTCTCCGATGCGGGTCGAGAGAATGGTGACCCGGTAGTTGTGGGCGTCGGTGTCGCTGTCCCGCTTCGCGATCGCGCGTCCGATCACCTGGAGCATCTCGAGGTTCGAGTCGAGGAGGCTGACGGAGAGCCGCGCGAGGCGATGGAGCAGCTGAAGGATGATGGGATAGAGAAGCGCCGTCGTCGCCAGGACGGTGCCCACCGCCACACCCAGAGCCACGAGCAGTCTGTGCCACGCGGCCCTGTCCTCCTCCGGGGTCGTGGAGAAAAACCCTTCGGCCCACGCCGCAACGTGGCCCTCGCTGTCCGCCAGCGACAGCACCGAGTGAATGTAGGAGCGCCCCCCTATCGTCCGATCGTCGAACTGCGGTTCTCCGGTGGCAGGGGCCATGGGCGTCGAGGCGCCCACGTGCGCCTCGAGCGCTTCGATTCCGGCGTGCGACGGGTCCGTGCTGCGGGCGATCTCCTGCATCGTCGGCCCGAGGATCCGGATCAGGACGTAGTGGCCGGTCGAGACCTTGATGCCCTTGTAGGCGACGGTCTTGAGGGCCTTTTCGACCGCTTCGTCGTCGGACAGGTCGCCTGCATCCAGCCTGTCGAGCAGCATGACCCGCAGCGTCCCGATCCGGACGAAGGCCCGGTCTTTCGCCACGTCCTTCAGCCGCGCGCTCTCGTTATGGACCACGAGCGCGCCGACCGCGACCGACACGACAGCAGCCACCAATACGAGCCGTCCGAGAAGGTGCAGATGAAGCTGGCGCGCCTGATTCATCCGAGATTCCCCGAGCTCCAATCTAGGGACTCTCGCCCCGCCAGGCCATTGCCGGCGGGAAAGGCCGCTGAATCATGAACTCCGATGACGAGCGGGTCGGGGGCCGGCGCGATGGGGATGGCGCCGGCCCCTTCGGGTACGACCGCACGCCTACGCCTACAGACAGACCCCGGACTGGAGCTGGTAGCTGAGCGTGTACGGAGCGCATTTGAAGCCCGGCGCGCTGCCCGGCGAGACACGTACGTAGGCGGAGTAGGAGTCGGTCGCGGTGCACGATCCGTTGAGGCTGTATGTCCAGGTGTGGCTCGACCCCGCGTTGACGGTCGTGCAGGTGTTCCCCACGGTGCCGCAGGCCGTATCGGTGCAGAACGTGTAGGACCCCGCGCCCGCGGGCACCGTCAGCGTCACGTTCAGGCGGTAGTCCTCTTGAGTGCAGAAGAAGTCGCAGCAGGCGCAGGTGCTGTCGGTTTCGACGGCATTGATGCGGAAGTAGTCGACGTCCCCCGAGGGATAGAGGGTGAGCGTGCTCTGGGTGAGCGTCTGGTTGCTTCCCACCGTCGGAAGCGTTCGGTACGTTCCGCAGTCGTTGTTGAACTCCTGGGCGTCGGCGAACGCGGCGTTGTTGTCGACGACGCCGTCGCAGTTGTCGTCCAGGTTGTTGCAGGTCTCGGTGGTCGGGTTACCGGGGGTGCACGTTAAGGGAGCGCCGTTGGAGCACCGGGGGACGGTCACCTGGCAGATCCCCTGGCCGCAGGTCTGGTTGCCGGGATTCACATTAACGCAGGTGCCGGCCGTCGTTCCGGTGCAGGTCGCCAGCGAAGGGTCCTGACAAAGGGCGTTGCAGGTGGTCGCGGCAGCCCCCTGGGTGGACTGGAGCGAGCACTCGGTGCTCTGCGTCCGGCAGGCGCTCGTGCCGCCGCACGTCGCCTGTGAGGCGCTGACATCCGCCTTGCGGAAGCACGTATCGCCCGTCCAGCCCCAATAGAAGCTCGCGCAGGACACCCCGCCGCACTCGGCGTCGGGATCCGTCCCCGAGGTGGCCGTCGTGCACGTGCCGGCGGTCCCGGGCAGGTTGCACGAGGTGCACGTACTCGAGCACGAGTTGTTGCAGCACACGCCGTCGACGCACTGGGACGAGGCGCATTGGGTGCCGGCCGCGCAGGGATTCCCGAGAGGCGCCAGCCCGCACGTGCCCGAGCCGCAGTAGCCCGTGACGCAGCTGACCCCGGCGCAGCAGCCCTTCCCGTTCGCGCAGGCGGGGCAGCCGCCGCCGCCGCAGTCCACGTCCGTCTCGCTCCCGTTCTGGATGCCGTCGTTGCACGTCGGCGCGACACAGTCCCCGGACGCATTCACGACGCGAGTTCCCGCGGTGGCGCTCCCGGCGGTGCCCTCTCCTTCGCAGTTCTTCGCCGTGACGAGGTACCAGAGGAGTCCTCCGGGGGGCGGCGCTTCGTTGAGGACGGAGCCCGTGCTCGTCAGCCCGGTCGTCATCCGGACGAGACACGAATCGACGGACGCATTGAGCAGCCCCGGAAGGCCCGCCGCCGTCCCCTGGTAGAGCCGGTACTGGACGCTGCCGAGATTCGACCAGCTCAGGCAGGTCTTCGATCCCGCGCAGTAGCCCAAGGTCGTCACCTCGGCAGGCGGAGCCGCCCATGCCGGTACCGTGACCGACCCGATGAAGAGCGCCAACGTCCACATCCACGATCGCCTCATAGCGACTCCTTCCAGCCGTGCTGCCGGCCGATGGGTTTGACACACGGGGTGGCCCCGGACGAAAGAAGCGGGCTCATGACTCCTCCGAGGCGCCGCGCGCGGCGGCGAGGAGATCGCCGACGCGACGGCGGAGCGTGCGCGCGTTGAAGGGCTTCCGGAGCAGGGGCTCGGCGCCGGGTCCGGGGTTCTCGCCCGTGATCAAGAGCACGGCCGGGGCGCCGAGGGCGGGATCGGTGGCGAGCGCCTTGCGCAGTGACAGGCCGTCCATCCCCGGCATCACGATGTCGGCGATGATCAGATCGAAGCCGCCCGGACCGGCCTCGCGGACGAATCCCAGGGCCTCGGCTCCGTTGCTGGCCTCGACCACGCGGCCCGCCATGGGACGCAAACAGCGCCCCACGTAGCGGCGCATGTCCGCGTCGTCGTCGACGATGAGGAAGGCCGGCAGGGAGGCTTCCCTCTCCCGCTCTTCCTGCCGGTCGACGGCTTCGTCCGTTCCCGGGTTCATGCGCGAGAAGATGCGTCGAGGTGCGGGGAGGGTGTTATCGGCGGCGTACCGATCTTTTTCACCGGTATTCCGCGGGACGCCGGTGAAAGAAATGGGACGGGGAGAGAGTGAGGGACGGGGGGCTAGGCGTTCACGCCGGGATCGCGCGGCGACCGCCGGTAGGCGCTCGGCGTCGCCCCGAACTGCTCCTTGAAGCTGGACGAGAAGTGCGCCACGCTGCGGAATCCGACGGCATAGGCGATCTCGCCGATCGCCCCGTCTCCTCGTTCCAGGAGCAGGGCCGCGTGCTCCAGCCGCATCCGTCGGATGAGCCCCATGGGGGACTGCCCCAGGAGATCCTTGAGCCGGCGATAGAGCGTGGTCCGGCCGGCGCCGACCTCCCGGGCGAGGGCGTCGGAGTCGAAGTCCTCGTCGCCGAGGTGCGCCTCGACGGCGGCGCGAACCTGGTCGAGGAATCCGGCGTCGGCCGAGGCGACGCCGACGATTCCCGGCGTGATCGAGAGGGTGTAGGCGCGCGGGGCGTCCTCCTCGGCCCCCGGGCTCCGAGCCACGGCCGGTCCGCCGTCGTCGACCGACGCCTTCTCCATTCCCGCCGCGGCCGCGAAGCGCTCCCTGAGCCGGCGCCGCGAGGCGATCAGGTTGTCGACGCGCACCTCGAGCTCGCGCACGTTGAAGGGCTTCGTGAGGTAGTCGTCCGCGCCTTCCTGCAAGCCCTCGATCCTGCTCTCGCTCGAGGCGCGCGCCGTGAGAAGGACCACCGGAATGTAGTCCGTCTCGGGATCCGACTTGAGGGCGCGGCACAGGTCGAAGCCGTCCATGCGGGGCATCATGACGTCGCTCACCACGAGATCGGGGAGCGCGCGGCGCGCGACGTCGAGCGCCTCATGTCCGTCCGCGGCCTCGATGACACGGTAGCGCCGCTCGAGGTGGGCGCGGACGTACGCGCGGACCTCGGCGTTGTCGTCGGCGACGAGGATGGTGGTGACGTCCGTGCCGGGATCGAGGCCCGCGGGGAGGCCGGGCTCGGCATTCCCCGCCGGTCGCGCCGGCTCGACGCAGAGCTCCTCGATCAGCCGGCCGGGCCGTGGAGCTTCCGGCGCGTCCGCAGCGATCGGCCGGGTTCCGGAAGCAGGATCCGGGACAGGGTCGCCCATGGCGCGCAGAAGGTCCGCCTCGTCCTCGGGGGCCAGCTCCGCGCCGGCGAGATGCGTGCGCCCGCGAGGAAGCCGGATCGTGAACACGCTGCCCTCTCCTTCGCGGCTCTGGACGCTCAAGGATCCGCGGTGAAGG
>Ga0207644_10001003_pt1 | contig 18047 bp, 16 predicted proteins | sample KBSS73metaG_FD_184326 | JGI IMG/M metagenome (GOLD analysis project Ga0207644, IMG submission 184326) | Switchgrass rhizosphere microbial communities from Kellogg Biological Station, Michigan, USA - KBS S7-3 metaG (SPAdes) (version 2) | ecosystem: Host-associated > Plants > Roots > Rhizosphere... | reverse complement strand
GAGCGAGTTGGTGTTGAGTGCACCGGCTCGGGCTGAGGACCTGGAGTTGTTGCCGAGTCCGTTGTTGGCGGAGTGGTTGGTCTCGGGATCGGCACCGTCAGGACGTGGGGCCGCGGCGGCGGGTGGGCCCGCAGCGGCGGGTGGGTCCGCGGCGTCAGCCGCGAATGCGGCCCCTGTTGCGGCCGGCGCGATGTCCGCCGCACGTGGGTCGGGCACCGGCCGCAGGACTGCCGCTGCTGCTGCATCGGCGTCTGCTATGCAGTTGACGTTTGCGTTTGGCACGGAGCCCACTGCGGATACCGGCGCGATGGCACCATCGCACGGTCCTGTTTGGCTGCCGCAACTCATGCACCGCGCCAACATGGTGGAGTGCTTCGAGGATACCGTGGGTGTCCCATGGCCGGCGGGCCACACTCTCCCTGCAGGCACTCGTAGTGTTGAGCTGCAAAACTTATGCGCCTTTCGCGCCTATTCCGAATTACGCCTGGGCAGCTCCGAGCTTGGCGCGCCGGAGCCTGGCGTTGCTCCGGACGAGCGCGGAAAACTTTTGCACGCCGCACTGCAGGTCTTATGGCGTGAACTTCGCGACTCCGAGTCGCTCGCGCGGTACACCGAACCCACACTCGAATCGCTCATTGAGCAGAGCGTGGCGGAAGCGGCCGACACAGTTTTAGGGCGGCCGACTGGGGGCGATCGCTCGCCGCTGTTCGCACGTGAATGCCGCCGCACGATTCGCCTGATCAAAACACTCTGCGTGCTGGAGCTCAGTCGCGCCCCATTCCGTGTTCAGGACACGGAATTCGAGAAAACTCTGACGGTGTCAGGCGCACAAATGAAGGTGCGCATTGATCGTCTCGACATACTCGCGGGTGGCGGCAGGGCCATCCTGGATTACAAGAGCGGACGCCGTACCACCGCGGACTGGTACGGGGAGCGGCCATCGCATCCCCAACTCCTCGCGTACCTCGCAGCGATAGGTGAGGACGTCGTCGCGATGGCGACGGTCAATGTCACCGCACGCGAAGTACGATTCGACGGCATCGCCAATTCGTCTCAGCTGTTGCCCAAGGTAAGGGGAGTCGAGCCCCCGGGCGGCGATTTCTCCGGCGACGCCTGGGAATTCCGCCGGCATGCGTGGCTGGCCTGCATTGAACGCCTCGCCAATTCTTTCCTGGCAGGACGCGCGGACGTCGACCCGAAGATGGGAGCGTGCGACTACTGCCACGCTGTCAGCGTGTGCCGCGTTTCGGATCGAGGAATCGATGTGGCGGCTGAGTTGCTGCCCATCGAGTTCGAGGGCACTGACACCAATGGTTGAGGCGCCCACAGGAAGTACAGCGATTGCCGAGGCGACGGCCGCGGACGCGTTGGCGCGTGACCGGGCATCTGATCCCGGGCGGTCCATTCTATTGCAGGCACCCGCCGGGTCGGGCAAGACGACCGTACTGACGGAGCGGTTGTTACGCCTTCTCTCCGTCGTAGATCAACCGGAGGAAATTCTCGCCATTACCTTTACTCGTAAGGCCGCCGCCGAGATGCGAGTGCGCGTTCTCAAGGCGCTGCGTGGTGAAGTGGATGCATCGAGCGCTCAAGGCGCGCGAATGCGCGCGTTTGCCGACGCGGCGATTGCCCGCGCCACCGCGCGTGGATGGGACTTGGCACAGGATCCAGGTCGGCTCCGAATTCAGACCATCGACTCGTTCAATTTCCGGCTCGCGACTCAGCTCACTGTAACCGCAAAGGCCGGCGGGTCACTCGTCATCACGGAGCGGCCGCACGAGCTGTACAACAGAGCCGCCCGCCAAACGTTGGCGGCCGCTGATGACGACCCGCACCTCGCTGAAGATGTGGAGCTGTTGTTCGAGCGCCTCGACAACAATTGGGGCAACGTCCAGAGATTGCTGGCGGACATGCTGCGTCAGCGCGGTCACTGGCTGCGGTACGTGTTGGGCCATGAGCCTGGAGCGTTGTGTGCACGGATCAGCGCAAGTCTCGAAGAGATCGTACGCGACCATCTGCGGCCAGTGTGCGCACTACTGACACCTGCGCTTCGCAAAGAGGCGGGCGCACTACCGCACATAGGTCCGCTCGGAAGTGACCTGAGCTCTTTGCCTGCCTGGAAATGCCTGGCGGCTGTCACGCTGACCGCAAAAAGTGAGTGGCGTAAACCCAAGGGGATCACCCGGGCAGCGGGTATTGCATACGAAAGCGCGGAAGCGAGGGATGCGTTGCGGGCTGTGATCGAGCGGCTCAGTGGCGTAGCAGGGTTTCGCGAAGCCCTGGTGGAGCTTGCGGCTCTTCCGGCGGCCGTGTTGAGTAATGCCGATGCCGCTGCTATCGAGGCGTTATCCCGGGTGTTGCGATCCGCAGCAGCACACTTGCAGGCCGAATTTGCGGTGAATGGTCGCGTCGACCATACGTACGTAGCAGGCGCTGCGCGCGAGGCTTTGACGGATGCGGGGTTGCCTACCGATCTCGCATTGCGCACCGGAATGTCGTTGCGACACATTCTGGTGGATGAGTTTCAGGACACTTCGCTCGCGCAGTTCGATTTGATCGAGATGCTGACGGCAGGTTGGGAACAGGGCGACGGGCGCACGCTGTTTGTCGTCGGGGATCCGATGCAGTCGATCTATCAATTCCGCGAGGCGGAAGTGGGGTTGTTCCTGCGAGCGCGGGATAGCGGAATTGGGGGCGTGCGATTGGAGCCGTTGCAGCTGACCCGCAATTTCCGCTCGGTACCGGAGTTGATCGGGTGGATCAACGACGCGTTCACGACGTTATTTCCCGAACGCGATGACCTGCGTGCCAGCGCCGTGTCGTTTACGCGGAGTGTTGCAGGGAGGCGTGCCACAGGCGGGACGCTGGCGCCGAATGCCGCGCAGGCGGATGCCGTGACGACGGTGGGTGCCGTGACGACGGTGGGTGCCGTGACGACGGTGGGTGCCGTGACGACGGTGGGTGCCGGGGCGACGGCGGGTACCGGGGCGACGGCGGGTACCGGGGCGACGGCGGGTACCGGGGCGACGGCGGGTACCGGGGCGACGGCGGGCGCCTTGGCGCCGCAATCCCCAGTCCGGGTCCGGCTCTTCGACAACGACAATCGTGAAACCGAAACGGCCGCCATCATCGAACGCATCGCCGATCTGAAGGCTGGCGATGCGAGCGCCACGATCGCTGTATTGGTCGCCTCGAGATCACATGCGGCCCCCATCATCACCAGCCTCGAGGCGCGGAAGATCGACGCTGTGGGCGTCGACCTCGTGCCGCTGCGCGAGCTGTCGATCGTTCGTGATCTTGTCGCGCTCGTCCAGGCCACCGGCCATATGGGCGATCGTACGGCGTGGTTGGCGGTGCTACGTGCCCCGTGGTGCGGGGTGTCGCTACCGACCCTGACCGCACTGTCCAAGAGACGCGATTCACTGTTGGTCTGGGAAGCGATGGCAGACCAGGAGCGCCTCGCACGCTGTATACCGGAGGACCTTCCGCGGCTGAATCGTGTACGCCAGGTATTCGAAACAGCCCTCGAGTCGCGCAACAGCATGCCATTGGCGGATTGGCTCGAGCTGACCTGGTTGAGACTTGGTGCGGCGGACGCTTACGCGGAGTTGGAACTGCGGCACGCACGCGCCTTCTTTGCCGCCCTCAGCGAGCGCGTTGCCGGTGGTGAGTGGTCGGGACCGCAGGATCTGGAGTCGTTGCTGTCAGACCTATACGCTCAGCCGCAAACCGCCGCGCCGAACCCGGTGCAGCTGATGACGATACACCGTGCGAAGGGACTGGAATTCGATCATGTGTTTGTTCCCAGTCTCGATCGCGAGCTCAACAGAGGACGGGAGCCTCTGCTGCGCTGGCTGGATTTGCCGCGTACTGAGGGCAAAAGCGACCTGATCATGGCACCAGTGCCGACAATTGGCGACGACGAGGGAGGGGAGGTCACCACGTACCTCAAGCGCCTCACGTCGAGGCGCAAAGCGAACGAGCAGATACGCCTGCTGTATGTTGCGGCGACACGTGCCAAGCAAACACTGGAGTTCTCGGCCGCTCCCAAGGCAAAGGCAGACGGCACGATCGCCCCGAGAAACGGGACGCTGCTCGCGTGCTTGTGGCCGGCCGTAGCGCCCATGTTGGCTACAGGCGAGACCGCCAGCAGCATGGGCAGCGCCGCCGTTGGGCGCGCTGCTGAGGGGCGCGCTGCTGAGGGGCGCGGTGATGGCGACGCGGCGCTGGCCAGCGGCGCTGGCCCTATTGGCGCGGTACGGCCTACCGCCGGCTCCGTTGGGCAAACAAGCGCGCCGGCGCGGCCTGCCGCCAGCCCGGCTGGCCCTGGCGAGCCTCCAGCCGACTCACCCCACCTCGTCCGCCGCCTGATCAATACCTGGTCGCTCCCCCGGTTTGCCACTACACCTGAGCTACCGCGCCTGCCCATTTCCCATCAATCACTCGAGCCACCCGAATTCAGCTGGGTGGGTGAGACGGCGCGGCACATTGGAACCGTAGTGCATGCCGCGCTCGAGGGTTATGCGGGGATGTCTGAGTTACCCGCGGAAGGGGCAATCGCGGCCGAGCGCGATTTCTACGTCTATCAGTTGCGGCGCCACGGCGTACCCGAAGGTGACCTGCCGCGTGCCACGTCGATTGTCATCGAGGCATTGATACGCACGGTTAACAGCCCCCGGGGGCGTTGGATATTCGCGGCGGAGCACCGTGAAGCACGGAGCGAGTGGGCACTCACGGGCCTCGCGGCGGGTCGGCTCACAAACGTGGTGATTGACCGCACATTCATCGACAGTGACGGAACCCGCTGGGTGATCGACTTCAAGACGAGCCGACACGAGGGTGGTGGGCTTGACGCCTTCCTGGAACAGGAAATGGCGCGCTATCGGGCGCAGTTAGAGACGTATGTGGCGCTGGCTCGCGGGATCGACACGACGCCCGTCAGGGCAGGGTTGTATTTCCCGTGGTTGGATGTGTTTCGCGAGCTGACGTGAGAGCCGTGCGCGACTCGGCGCGTCGTGCCTTGTTGGTTGCTGGCCCGCCGGTGGCGCGGCGCAACCCTGGCGATCCGGTGGGCGGGAGTGCGGCTGCGCCGCGATTATCGTCAGAACGTTCCAGCTAACGAAAACGGCCGACGGCCCTGCGCGTCGGGCGAGCCAAGGAACTGAATGTCCTTCGCCAGGTCGGGCGGTGCGGTGGGACGCGCCGTGACGAGGCCTTCGAGGTCAAATCCTGGTTCCGGCGTCAGACGCAGCGTGCCTTCAACAGCTAGCGGACCTCCACCCAAATCCTTGAGCTGACCTATCGGATCGCCACCCGTCGAGGGTGGAAAGGTCAGTGAATAGCTGCCCCAGCGCTGAGCGTTGCTGCCGTCGCCATCCCTCAGGTCGTCCGCTTGGATCACACCCTGGATTGCCTTAAGCGTCTGGCCCTTAACCTGTAGGTGCGCAAGCTCAGCGTGAATCTTGCCCCGCAGGCCTTGAAGGTTCGGTGGTAGCGCCGACACCAGCTCCCTATCCAGCGGGAGGTCGGCTTTGACATCGCGCGCGTTGATCACCTTGTCGAATCCGACCTCCACGTTCCCCTGGGCATTTCCAGTGGGGCGGGTGACGGCAATGTCGGCGTTCAGCTTGCCGGCCAACAGCCTCGAGGCGTGCACCTCCCATGTCAGATCTCCGACCGGTTGCTGCTGCACGGCGAGTCCCGTACACGTACCAGCCCAGATCGTCCCGTCCGCATCCGCGCAGGTCACACCGGACTTCGGGCCGGGTAACACCCAACTGGCGGGCAAACGCGCAACCACGATGCCGGCAAATACCAACACGCCGAACAAAATCAGCCAGATCGCTCGTTTCATTTAGATGCCCAGCCGGGCAGGCTTCGGTTAGATGCCCAGCCGGGCAGGGTTTGTTTCGTCACTGATGCAGCACGATTGCTGCATTCACGACGCCGGGAGCGCCGGCAGTGTCGATGCTGGCGCCTTCCACGCCGATACCATTCTGCTGTGACAGCCGCGACAGCCAGGCGACGATGGCATCGAACGGCGCTTTCTCCATACGGACCTGGATACCACCCGGGCCGCTGGGCTCGCTGCCGGCCAGGGCCTTGTCCAACCCCGACTCGCGCGTAGAACGGTCGACGATGACGATCAGCGACTCGTTCGCCGCACCGGGATGCGCAGCAGGTCCACTGGCCGCGAGGACCGGAGCGACATTCTTCATCCACGCGAGATCGGCCTGCTTCTGCGCAATACGGGCATGTGCCTTCGCGACACTGCTGTCGAGCGGGATCAAGACCCCGAAGATGAGTATCAGGACTGCGGCAATACCGCCGAACTTCAGCAACCGCTGCTCGCGTTCCGACATCGTATCGAAGGATAGTTTCATGGCGGGCAACTCCTCATTTGCCGCGGATCTGAATCCGCCCTTCGTATTCGCCGGCGCTGGTGGTGTTGCCCGAAGTCAGGTCAGCCTGCCAACCGTTCGCGCGCAGAGCCTGAGTCATGTGATCGAGACTGGAGGCATCTTTCGCGGCGATCTTCATGTCAATCGCGCCCTGCCGCAGGCTCAGGGCCTTGACTGTGGCGCCGGGTGCCACGGTGCGGGCCTGTACCAGGGCTTGAAGTGCCGGCAGAAGCCCGCCTGGCCCGCCACCGCTCTGGGCGGCCGCAAGGCGTTGCTCCATCCGGCGGCGCGCATCGAGCGTGTTGGTCTCGCCAGGCATCGCCATGCGAAACGTCTCGCCAATTGAGTTGTCCAGCGAGCGCTCGCTGCGTTTCAATGAAGTGAGCTCGGCCGCCTTGCCCGCCACGTGCAGCCCAACCAACGAGGCGAGGAGAATTGCGGCAACTCTCCAGGACTTCCAGCCAACGGTGCGCGCGGTGGTCGGAGCATACGGTCCCTGCAGCAGGTTGATCGGCTGGACCGTCGGTAATTGCTGTCCAAACAAGGCGAGGGGACCGGCGCTCAACAGTTGTATCTTGATTCCGTCAAAGCGCTCGCGCAGCGCTTCGATCTTGGCTGAATGCTGGTGCCACTCCGCGGCGCCCGTATAGAGCACCAGTCCGCGTACCCCGGTAGCAGCCAGCTCGGGGGAGGTACCTTGCTGGGCTATTTCGAGTGCCTCACCGAGAGCTTCCACCGGCAATGTCACCGGTGATCCCAAGGGAGGACGGACGACAACGACGTCTTCCTCCAACAGCGCAACTGCTTGCCCAGGGTTCTGCGGCAGCAGATCGCTTTCGGTGTACATCGACTCAGGATCCAGGCCGTTGGACTTCAGAGCCACCAACCATTCGTCCATGAGGGAGCGTCTGATTACGGCGACGGGTGTCCGCGCCGAGTCCGGTGCTCGCTTGCCGATCGCAAAGTGCAGGTCATCGATGTCGTCGGCGAGCTGCTCTTCCAAGGCGTAGGGCACGACCTGTTGCAGCTTCGTACCCGCCTTCATGGGCACTTCAGGCTCCGCCAACAGGACGTCGGTACTCGGTACGAGCACGCATATGCGGCGGCCGACAGCCCGCGGTGCCGCAAGCGACAGGGGACCGCTCTGCGGCGGGCCCGACGGGTTGCCGCGCGGATCGACCGTGAGCCAGGTCGCCGGGTGCTCCGGTGTGCGGGGCAACCTGATCAGAAGCCAGTCAGCCATGTGCGAACACCTTCATGCGGCCTCAATCGGGTGAGAAACTGCGCTGAATGGGAAAAACGACATATTGCGGGTTCATGAACAGAAGACTGTACAAGTTGAATTCAGTAGTGCCAATAGTCACTAGGCTCGAGAGCCGGAAGTAGCTCGACGTCGTCACGACCTTGCCCGATATCTGCCCGTATCTCTGCTGGTCGAACGGCGCCTTGAAAGCGTTGGCATCCGGGAAGCAGGTATTCGGCGGTGCGGCCGCCCGGTTCTTCTCGAAGCCCGCCGCGTCACTGGTGTAGTCCTGGTGGCCCGGATTCAGGGAGTCCAGCACGATGGCCTTGGCCGAGCAGATGTTGAGCTTCGAATCAGGCGGAAGCGCGACGATATAAGGAGCGATCTTCATGTAGTTCTCGCGTCCGAAGCCCGGCAGCGCCAACAGCTCGCTGGTGCTCGTTATGAACTGATTCGCGGCCCGATAGGGCGGAGTCTGACCGAGGTAGGTGCCGTCCTCCGCGCCCTCGTTCTGCGCCTGGTCATCCTTGTCAATCCAGTCTACGACCTTATCGGCCCATTTTGGGTCAACCCCAGCCAAGTGCAGCAGGTACTTGAAGGAGTCCACCATGACAGGATCGGGCTTACCGGTGTCCGGGCCTGAGATTTGCACCAGCCAGTTGAGGTTGAATCGTCCCTGCAGGTCCTCGAGAGACGCCTCCAGGGTCACGCCTGGGACGACCTCGACGGGCCCGTAGGGCTCTGCCCAGGGCTGCGTAGGACTCACGATGGGTCCACCGGCTCCGGCGCCGGCACCAGCGCCGCGGCCTCCGGAGGAGCCCAGCTGTTGCATGACTGTCTTCAAGCCGTACGCCGCCAATGCCTCCGCCCCCTCTGCAACGAGCAAAGACTCTTCGAATGACAGCGTCGCACTGCCGCGACGCGCCGTCATGGCGCTCTCATACGCAACAGCCGCCGCGACAATAGTGCCAAGCGCGACGAGCAAAATCGCGACCAGCATCGCGATTCCGCGTTGCCGCGATGGCGGGGTGCCGCAGGCCCGCAATGCGCGCGCAGTGCGTGAAGCGATCATCCCGCGATCTCGACGACGCGCACGACCTTGCCCCAGTCCTCGGTCTCCAGAGTGATCTCGACTGCAATCGGCCGATACCGGTCGTTGTTCTGAACCGCGCCCATCGGCGGCGGCCACTGGGGTTGCCAGTTCTGTCCGGTTCCGGTTGCGCCGCCGCCCCGATCCAGGAAACGCAAGGATACCGACTTCAGATGTGTCAGCAGCTCACGGCTGACAGTGGGACTGGACTGTGTTGGATCAAGTACGGTCCAATAGTTGCGCCGCAACGTGCCGTTCTCAAAGTAGTAGGCAACGCGTTGCAGCCCGGGCCGTTGCAAGCCTGTGGGGTTTGTCCAACCGCCCCGGGTGAGCGCAACAAAAGGTTGCGTGGTGGTACTGGATATCAAGGCAGGCTGGTAGGTGCCGGTGCTACCAACCGGCTCGCGTATCGGCCGCGGCGCCAGCTGCACGAAATCCTGCTCGATCATTCTCACGGCAGTCTGCAATTCGAGCAGCTTCGCCTGTTGCTCCTGCAACTCCACACGGCTTTTGACTGCCTGGTTGATGGCGCCATAACCCATCGCGAAAATAACTGCCGCAATGAACATCGCAACGAGCAGCTCCAGCAGTGTGAATCCTGCGCTGCGTGCGGGCCTCATACAGTGCGCGGCGCTCATCGATTTGGATTGCGGCCAGGCGGATTGCCGGGATTACCAGGATTACCAGGATTGCCAGGATTACCAGGATTGCCGGGATTGCCAGGACTACCGGGGGGATTGAGACCACTTTGCGGGCTGGGGTCCCAGTTGATCAGGGAGGCGCTCGTACCGGGCGCACCCAGTGAATTACCCGCAATGCCACTCACAGTGACATACCAACTATCGTCGTCACCCCCCTTGACCTCCTTCGGCCGCACCTTCACGTCGATGCGCACAACTCCCGGCACCTGGCTCGTAACCACATCCTGCCGCCAGTGCCAGGTGCGATTTACCATGTCAATGTCACCGTTCGTGGTGCCCGTTGCCGGCAGTTGTCCCTGCTGCAGACCAATGCGCACGTTGGCGATCTGATTGAGTGCCACCCACTCGGCGAAGGTCTTGTCCTGCATGTATGCAACGGTCTTCGCCGAGGAGCTCAATGCGCCCATCAACGCCGACATGCCGACGGCCACGATGACGAGCGCGACCAACACCTCGATGAGCGTAAAACCGCCACTCCGAAGCTCATGCCGGCCGCGCTGACTCATAACTTGGTCTCCACCATCGGCTTGGCGATGACTTTGCCCTTGTCATCCGGTGCGATCGTGACACTGCGGATGCCACCGTCGCGCTCCAGAGTCACCTCGAACGAGCTGAGATCCCCGTTGGAGAAGATCGTGACCTGCGGGGCGATCTTCTTGGCCTGCTCGAAAGTGGACTTGTCGTCCTCTCCCAGGTGGCGGCCCTCGCCGACGGCATCCTTCAGGTCTGCGACCTCTTTCAGGGTCTTCACCTTCGGCTTCTTGTCCTTGGGGCTGGGTGGTTTGACATCACTCGTTGGAACCAGGACAACGGGGCGCGCGTCGACGATCAGTTTGACATCCAGCCCGTCCGGGAGTTTGCGAAGCCGCAGGATCTCGTCCTCGTAGATATCCCGCCACAGCCCACGGCGCACGTCGTAAGCGACGAACCTGTAGCCGTCATCGTTGAAGATAACGCCGTATTCGCGGGTCTGTAGCTCTGCCTGCTCGCGCGCGTAGTTGACCAGGGTCAACAGGCGCTCGCTTTCCTTCTCGAGGTCCTGATCCCGCCCGGTGAGATTGACTGACAGCAGCACGGCCGCCGAGATGACCCCGATGATCACCACGACGATCATGATCTCGATCAGCGTGAAACCCCTGGGTGGCCTGCAATGAAAGGCACGCGAGGTCGGGAGCCTCAGACCGCCGCGAACTAAGGGACCTCGTGATCGAGACCGTGCGGGCGCAGTCTTCATGCGCTTCTCTAGTCGCCCATGTTCCAGTTACCGATGTCGGCGTTCACGCCCTCACCACCGGGTTGTCCGTCAGCGCCCAGAGTGTAGAGGTCGTATTCCTTGCCGTGAGTGCCCGGAAATACATACTGATAGTCGACGCCCCAGGGGTCCTTGCTAACGCGCTGCAGATAACCGCCGATACGCCAGTGGCGGATCGAGGGATCGGTGGGTTGCGTAACCAGCGCTGTCAGACCTTGGTCCGTGGTCGGATACTTCGAGTTGTCGAGCCGGTACATCGTGAGCGCCGTCTCGAGGCTCTGGATGTCTGCCTTGGCCTTGGAGACGCGTGCTTCGTCCACCTTGTTGATCACCTGGGGGACGATCACCGCGGCCAGCAGGCCGATGATGATCACCACCACCATGATCTCGATGAGGGTGAAGCCTCGCTGCTGCGCCGGGCGCAGCGGCCGTTGTCTGTTAACCTTTTGATCGTCCCGATATTGATTCATGCGGTTAGTTCCAGGTGTCGGCCGGAATCTGGCCGTGTAATGGGCGGCGGATCATAACAAATGAATGTGACTCGGCCTGTGAACGGGGTTAGACGGGGCGCGCAGCGGCTGCTCAAGTCTCTCAATTGCGACGGCAAGTGGGGCTTGGCCCTGCTGGCCACCTGCGCCTTGCTGCTCCTGCCCGTCCTTGCAGGTGAAGCGGGCCGCGAAGCGCTGCGCTATGACAGGACCGCATTGGCCGCCGGGCAATGGTGGCGCCTGCTGAGCGCACATATTGTTCATCTGGATTTCAGTCATGCGGCACTCAACAGCCTCGGGCTGGTGCTCATGTGGGCGCTGTTCGCGCGGGACTATCGACCCCGTCAGTGGCTCGCGATTGTCGCTTGTTCCGTAGCAGCCATCGATGCGGGCCTCTGGCTCCGCGATTCGACAATCGCCTGGTATGTGGGTTCCTCCGGCCTTCTGCACGGGCTGATGGCGGCCGGCACGCTAGCGCATCTGCGCCGCCGCGATCTGGACGGCTGGATCCTAGCTGTGTTCATAGTGGTGAAGATTGCATACGAGCAGAGCGCTGGCGCATTGCCATTTTCCGACAGCCATGGCGGTGGCGTAGTCGTCGATGCCCATCTTTTTGGCGCGCTGGGAGGAGCGGCTATTGCTGCGTTCCTCAAGCCGCGCGCAGAGACGCTATAATCCGACGATTTTGGGGTGGGAGATTTCATGTCGTTTGCATTCGTGTTCCCTGGGCAGGGCTCCCAGTCCCTTGGGATGCTCGCGGGGCTTGCGCAGTCCGATCCGGTCGTGCGGGCCACCTTCGACGAGGCATCCGCGGTGTTGGGCTATGACCTGTGGAATCTCGCCCAGGACGGCCCGAAGGAGCGGCTGGATTCCACCGAGTGCACACAGCCAGCCATGCTGGCGGCAGGGGTCGCAACCTGGCGGCTCTGGCACAACCGGGGCGGCGGCGAGCCGTCGATCGTCTCGGGCCATAGCCTCGGAGAGTTCACTGCGTTCGTCTGTGCGGGTGCAATCGAGTTTGCCGCAGCGATCGATCTGGTCCGCTTTCGTGGGCGAGTCATGCAGGAAGCGGTGCCTCTGGGCACAGGGGCCATGGCCGCGATCCTCGGGCTCGAGGATGAGGATGTAGAGCAGGCGTGCCGCGAGGCAGCTGGCGCGGATGTCGTCGAGGCCGTCAATTTCAATTCTCCGGGCCAGGTGGTCATTGCAGGGCAGACTGAGGCCGTGCAGCGGGCGATCGAAGCGGCCAAGGCCCGGGGCGCCAAAAAGGCAATCGCACTGCCGGTCAGCGTTCCGTCGCACAGCAGTCTCATGCGCGGCGCTGGGGAGCGGCTGGGTGAGCGGCTGGCGACCGTCGAAATTCGGGCGCCCCGAATTCCGTGCCTGAGCCCCGTCGACGTCACTCTTCACCAAGAGCCCGCGCAGATTCGGGTTCACCTCAGTCAGCAGCTCTCAAAGCCGGTGCAGTGGTGGGCCACCGTACGCGCAATTGCAAAGGAGGGTATCGGACAGATGGTCGAGTGTGGTCCCGGGAAGGTGCTCACGGCGCTCAACCGACGCATCGAAAAGCGTCCGGGGCTCGAATTCATGGCGCTGGAAGATCCAGCTTCAATTGATGCCGCACTCGTCGCCACACAGGACGCAGGCCAAGGAGTTGCACATGCTTGAGAAACAGGTGGCCCTCGTCACAGGAGCTTCCCGCGGCATCGGCAATGCCATTGCGATGGCCTTGGCAGGAGCCGGCGCCACAGTGGTTGGCACATCTACGAGCGCGGAGGGGGCCTCTGCATTATCCATGAGCCTGGCGTCGCACGGATACAACGGCCGTGGCGCGGTGCTCGACGTTGGCAATGCAGCATCCATCGATGCCCTGATGCAGGATCTGGAAGCAGCCGGACAGATGCCGAACATCCTCGTCAACAACGCCGCCATCACTCGCGACACGCTGCTGCTGCGGATGAAGCCGGATGATTGGGACCAGGTCATCGCGACCAACCTGACTTCCGTTTTCCGTCTCTCCAAGGCGTGTCTGAAGCGGATGATGAAAGAACGGCACGGCCGCATCATCAACCTCACGTCGATCGTGGGCGTGACCGGCAACGCTGGGCAGGCCAATTATGCGGCTGCCAAGGCGGGGGTCCTCGGTTTCACCAAATCGCTCGCCAAGGAGGTTGCATCCAGAGGCATCACGGTGAACGCGGTGGCTCCGGGATTCATCGATACCGACATGACACGCGCGCTTGGCGAAGAGCAGAGGAGTGCGCTGCTTGCTCAGATCCCGATGGGACGCCTGGGCTCGGCCGCCGACATCGCCGCGACGGTGCTGTTCCTGAGTTCCGACCCCGCTGGGTACATCACAGGCGAAACCCTGCACGTCAACGGCGGAATGTACATGCCGTGACCTGATAGAGTGCGAGTGCGTTGGGTACGCGCCACAGCACGAGCGCGGCCGGCGCCTTGCCCCCAGGAACGGTGGGCTGGAGTTTCGCCAGATAAAACAACTACTCGCAACCCGTTCGAGTGGCACCCCCGGGGGTGTTCCCCTACAATACCGCGCCCGCGCCGCCGGCCACCGCTGAGCAGGCCGCAGGCGATTACGAGTTAACGACTACAAAAGGACAATGCGCTAATGAGCACAGTTGAGCAGCAGGTCAAAGCCATCGTTGCCGAGCAGCTGGGCGTCAAGCAGGAACAAGTCACGAACGATGCTTCGTTTGTGGACGATCTGGGAGCTGATTCGCTCGACACAGTCGAGCTGGTCATGGCTCTGGAAGAAGAATTCGAGATCGAGATTCCCGATGAGGACGCCGAGAAAATCACCACGGTCCAGCAGGCAATTGAGTACATCAACGATCGCCGTACCAAAGCCTGACCTCAGCGCGTTATGGGTGTCCCGGCCCGGTTTCGACCGCGGCCGGAGTGCCACTGGGTTGTCAATTTTGGCTACACGGGGCTCGCGCCCCTTCCTCCCCGGTTCTTTATACAGGTAGCGTGTGAGTAAGCGTCGCGTCGTCGTCACTGGCCTCGGCATCATTTCCCCCGTGGGCAGCACAGTAAAATCCGCTTGGGATACCGTCGTCCGCGGTGAAAGCGGCATCGGACCGATCACGAAGTTCGATGTGTCCGCCTTCCCGGTCCGCTTTGGCGGCTCGGTACGCGACTTTGATGTAACGCAGTACATCACGCCGAAGGATGCGCGGCGGATGGACGAATTCATGCACTACGGAGTCGCTGCCGGCATACAGGCAGTCACCGATTCCGGAATCGATTTCAGCAAGCTCGATACGGAGCGCTGCGGCGCGGTCTGCGGTGCCGGCATCGGCGGCCTGGGGACCATCGAGCAGGAGTACGACAATTTTCTGAAGGGCGGGCCGCGGAAGATTTCACCCTTCTTCGTGCCGGCCTCCATCGTCAATATGATTGCCGGTCATCTGTCGATCAAGTACGGCCTGAAGGGGCCGAACCTCGGCGTCGTCACGGCGTGTACGACGTCGACCCATGCCATCGGACTCGGCATGCGGACGATTCAGTACGGCGATGCTGACATGATCATCGCCGGCGGCGGCGAGATGGCTACGACTCCTTGCGGCCTGGGGAGCTTCGGTCAGGCGAAAGCACTTTCGACGCGCAACGATGCCCCGGCACAGGCCAGTCGGCCTTGGGATGCCGACCGCGACGGATTCGTTCTGAGTGACGGCGGAGGCGCGGTCATACTCGAAGAGCTCGAGCATGCGCGGCGCCGCGGTGCCAACATCTATGCCGAGCTGGTTGGTTTCGGCATGAGCGGTGATGCCCATCACATTACCGCGCCTCCCGAGGACGGCGAGGGTGCACGGCTCGCTATGAGCAATGCTCTCAAGGACGCCTCGATGAATCCGAGCGACGTCAATTACATCAACGCACACGCGACCTCCACCCCCTTGGGCGACCGGGCGGAGACGTTCGCAATGAAGCGTGCGTTTGGCGATTACGCCAAAAAGCTCGTAGTCAGCTCGACCAAATCGATGACCGGTCATCTGCTTGGCGCGGCGGGCGTAGTCGAGGCGATCTTCTCGCTACTCGCGATTCGCGACGGCATCGTGCCGCCAACCATCAACCTTCACAAGCCGGATCCAGACTGCGATCTCGACTACGTGCCGAACACGGCCCGCAAGATGAAGGTCGATGTCGCGTTGTCGAACTCCTTCGGCTTCGGCGGCACCAATGGCTCGGTCATTTTCCGGCGCTTCACCGGCTAATCCCCACATACGCGAGCTCGATGTTCCGCCAGACGTGCTGCGGCGTCTGGCTGCGCTCCATCCGAGCCGCTATCCGGTCCTCTTCGACAGTGCGGCAGATGGCCCGCTGAGCAGGACCAGCATTCTGGTGGCCGAGCCGCGCGCTTCGTTGTGGCTCGACTCCAGTGGCCGTGTTGGAGCGGAGGGCATTACCCCACGCGGGGCCGACTTCCTGACGGCCCTCGAGAACTGGTGGCTCGCTGAGCGTCTGCCGGCCAACGCTGCCGACCCCGCCGACCGAAGGTCTGGTCACGCTGGCCGACAATCCGGCCAGCGGCGACTCCCGTTTGCCGGCGGGTGGGCGGTGTTTCTGAGCTACGAAGCCGCACAGGAAATCGAGCCCCGGTTGCGGCTGCCGGCTTCGAGTCTGCCCTGGCGAGCCTTTGCGCTGCGCACGCCGTGTGCTCTCGTGCACGAGAGGGCAACTGGAAAGGTCTTTGCAATTGCCGAAGGCGCTGCGGCCGATTCACTCGAGCGTCTCGAGGCGGATGCTCGCTCAGTGGCGGGCTTCTCAGAGTCCACTGCGGATTCGCTGGACGTCGAGTCCGTGATCGAAGAAGACCCGGCGGCCTATCTCGGGCGGGTCGTCAGGGCGAAGGAGTATGTGCGCGCGGGAGATATTTATCAGGCCAATCTGTCGCGCCCCTGGCGCGTCGAGCTGGCGCGCGAGCCGGATATCGGGTCCCTCTACAACCGGCTATGCAAGGCGAACCCGGCGCCCTTCGCGGCTCTGGCGCAATGGCGCGGCACCACGATCCTCAGCTCCTCCCCGGAGCGCCTGGTCCGAATAGCGGACGGCCATATCGACACCCGGCCCATCGCAGGCACGCGGCCCCGAAGCCGCCGTCCGGGCGAGGATCTTGCCGAGATGAGAGAGCTCGCGGCGCATCCGAAAGAGCGCGCGGAACACATCATGTTGATCGACCTCGAGCGCAACGACCTTGGCCGGGTCAGCGAGCCGGGCAGCGTGCGCGTCGATGAGCTCATGACCATCGAGTCGTACGCGCACGTGCATCACATCGTCTCCAACGTCAGTGGCAGGTTGCGCGCTGATGTAACTCCCATCGGGGCTTTGCGTGCGGTGTTTCCGGGAGGCACGATCACGGGAGTGCCGAAGTTCCGCTGCATGCAGATCATCGCGGAGTTGGAAGGCACTGGCCGGGGCGCCTACACCGGTTCGCTCGGATTCCTCGGCCGTGATGGCACGATGGATATGAATATCCTGATCCGCACTTTGAGTGTGCAGGGGCACCGCGTCGAGCTGCGCGCCGGGGGCGGCATCGTCGCCGATTCGGATCCACAGCGGGAGCTGGAGGAAACGCGCGCCAAGGCGCGGGGAATGCTGGCGGCATTTGCTGTGACTCAGCCGGCGGGAGCCCTGGCGTGAGTGCCACGGACGCTGTGGTCCTGGTGAACGGAGTCCGCGATGCGGGCGTATCCGCCCTGGATCGCGGTGTGCACTTCGGCGACGGACTCTTCGAGACCATCGCCTGTGTCAGGGGCCGGCCACGGTTTCTGCCGTTGCACCTGGAGCGGCTCGAATTCGGGTGCGGGCGCTTAGGCGTCGCGGCTCCCAACCTGGAAGATATCCGTGCCGAGGTGGTGCAGCTCGCGCGGGATGTTGATCGGGCGATCGTCAAGGTCCTGGTCACAGCGGGAGAGGCACTTGCCCGTGGCTATGCCCGCGCCGGCAACGAGACAGCGACACGCATCACAATTCGATATCCCTGGCCGCACGAGAGCGCCGCGCAGTTGCACGATGGCGTGATGGTTCGGACACTGACCTTGCGCCTGGGCGAGAATCCGCGGCTCGCGGGCCTGAAACACTGCAACCGCCTGGAGCAGATTCTGGCCCGCGCGGAATTGGCCACGGACTCAGGCCATGAGGAAGGCATTCTGTTCAGCAGCTCGGGAAATCTCGTTTCGGGCACCTTCAGCAACGTGTTTCTCGTTCGCGACGGCTGCCTGCTGACACCGCGCATCGATCTGTGTGGAGTGGCCGGAGTGATGCGCCGTGTCGTGCTGCGCGAAGCGCGCCAGGTTGGGATTCCGACCCGTGAGTGCGAGCTGCGCGCGGCGGATGTCCAGGCCGCCGATGAAATGTTTCTCACCAACGCGCGCATCGGGATCTGGCCGGTGCGTTCGCTCGATGCCCGGGAGCTGACACCCGGTCCCATCACCTGCCACCTGCAGTCAGTGTTGGCGCCGCTGCTCGATGAGCCCGCAGATGCGTAGCGGCGTGCGCCGGTTCGTGCTGCTGCTGTTGGTGCTCGTCGTGCTGTTGGCAGGGGCGGCGGCGGGCGGTTACTACTGGCTGCAGAGTGCGTTTTATGCTCCGGGTCCCTCGAAAGAAATCGTACGGATCCAGGTAGAGCAGGGCGCCAGTGTCAGAACGGTATTGCTGGAACTTACGAAACAGGGCGCGCTGAAGCAACCGCGCACCGTCGAGCTGTACCTGCGTTTAGCGCGGCACATAAACGGCCATCAACCTCGTATCCAGGCCGGCATGTACGAAATCCCGGCCGGGGCCAGCGCGGCTCAGATTCTCGAGTTGTTCGATCAAGGCCGGGTGGTTCTCGAACAGCTCACCATCAT
>Ga0207644_10000998_pt1 | contig 18072 bp, 23 predicted proteins | sample KBSS73metaG_FD_184326 | JGI IMG/M metagenome (GOLD analysis project Ga0207644, IMG submission 184326) | Switchgrass rhizosphere microbial communities from Kellogg Biological Station, Michigan, USA - KBS S7-3 metaG (SPAdes) (version 2) | ecosystem: Host-associated > Plants > Roots > Rhizosphere... | reverse complement strand
ACTGGAAGTGGCGTGCCCTTACCTGCTGTTCGTGGGCAATTTGCGGCCGGCATTGTCAGTACTGAACGGTGACTTTTGTCGTCACGCTGTTGGCGATGAAACAGGCTTCGTGGGCGCGGTGGTGGAGCTCGGCGATCGCGGCTTCATCTGGCCGGTCGCCGCCCCAGTTAACGTGCGGCCGCAAGGTCACGCTGGTCATCGCCATATTGCCGTCTGGCCGCTCCTCCATGATTCCTTCAGCCTCATCGACGTAATTCTCGACGACGAACCCGGCGCGCCGGGCGAAATCGAGGAAGAAGAGCATGTGGCACGACGAGAGCGCCGCGACGAACGCCTCTTCCGGGTCGACGGCGGCCGCGTTGGACCATGGCACGGGAACGATGTGAGGACTGGCACTCGCCGGCACGATCGTGCCGCCGTCAAATGACCATTCATGCGCCCGACTGTACTGCCCCTTGGCGAAGCCCTCGCGGCTTTCCCTGCAGTTCCAGCGGACGGTCGCGGTATAGGTGCTCATTTCATGCCGACCCGTATTGGCGGACCCAGATCAGTAAGATGATTGTGGTGGCCCAGACCACCATCGATAAGCCGAGCCCGGACGGCGTCCGCTCGGTTGCCGAGCTCTCCGGCCGCGCCAGTTGCCAAGCAGCAAGGCAGATCCGGCTTGAGCCTACGGCGAGGATCGCCGGGAAAAGAGCATCGATCCTCAGGAAAATCTGCAGGCAGATGCTCACGACAAGGATCCCCGACCCGCCCAGGTAGACGGACGAGAACAGCCGCTGCTCCCAGGTCAGAGCGGAATATTGTCGTGCTTCTTCCACGGATTCTCGAGCTGTTTGTTCCTCAGCTTGCGCAATCCCATCGCGACACGGCGCCGCGTCGAGTGTGGCATGATGACCTCGTCGATGAAGCCTTTGCTCGCCGCCACGAAGGGGTTGGCGAAACGCTCTTCATATTCGCGGGTGCGCTCGGCGATTTGCTCCGGGTCCCCGATGTCCTTGCGGAAGATGATCTCGACTGCGCCCTTGGCGCCCATCACGGCGATCTCGGCGGTCGGCCAGGCATAGTTCAAGTCGCCGCGCAGGTGCTTCGAGGCCATGACGTCATAGGCGCCGCCGTACGCCTTGCGGGTGATGACCGTGATCTTCGGCACAGTCGCTTCGGCATAGGCAAACAGCAGCTTGGCACCATGCTTGATAATTCCGTGATGCTCTTGCCCCACGCCCGGGAGGAAGCCCGGGACGTCGACGAAGGTCAGGATCGGGATGTCGAAGGCATCGCAGAAGCGGACGAACCGCGCCGCCTTTTTGGACGAATTGATGTCGAGAACGCCGGCAAGCACCGTCGGCTGGTTGGCGATGACGCCGACGGGGCGACCTTCGATACGGATGAAGCCGACGAGGATGTTCGCCGCGTGCGCCGGCTGGATCTCGAAAAACTCGCCCTCGTCCGCGACCTTCCGGATCAGTTCGTGCATGTCGTAAGGCGTGGACGCACTCGGCGGGACGAGCGTGTCGAGGCTGTCCTCGATCCGGTCGATCGGGTCTTCGCAGGGCCGTTCGGGCAGGCCATGGCGGTTCGAGAGTGGCAGGAAATCGACGAAGTCGCGGGTCGCGAGCAAAGCGTCAATGTCGTTCTCGAATGCAACGTCGGCGACGCCCGACTTGGTCGTGTGCGTGACGGCTCCGCCAAGCTCTTCTTGGGTCACCACCTCGTTCGTGACGGTCTTCACAACGTCGGGGCCGGTCACGAACATGTAGGAACTGTCCTTCACCATGAAGATGAAGTCCGTCATCGCGGGCGAATAAACGGCACCCCCCGCGCAAGGCCCCATGATCAGGCTGATCTGGGGGATCACCCCCGAAGCGAGCACGTTGCGCTGGAACACCTCGGCATAACCGGCAAGGCTGGCGACGCCCTCCTGGATGCGCGCACCACCCGAATCGTTGAGGCCGATCACCGGCGCGCCGACCTTCATCGCCATGTCCATGACCTTGCAGATCTTCTGGGCGTGACGCTCGGAGAGCGAGCCTCCGAACACGGTGAAATCCTGGGCGAAGACATAGACCAGTCGGCCATTGATGGTGCCGGATCCCGTGACGACGCCGTCGCCCGGGATCTTCTGCTTGTCCATGCCGAAGTCGATGGCGTTGTGCTCAACGAACATGTCATATTCTTCGAAGCTGCCCGGATCGAGCAGGACGCTGAGCCGCTCGCGGGCGGTCAGGCGTCCCTTCGCGTGCTGAGCCTCGATACGCTTTTCGCCGCCGCCCAGCCGGGCCATTTCACGCCGCTTTTCGAGCTCTTCGATCGTCGTCGCCAAGACATCCTCCTGTGACCTTTTCTCCTTCCACGCGGTGTTCGTCGGGTCAATCGGGCGGACCGCCGTTTGTTGCAGTGCAACAACGGCAATTTTGCATTAACTTCGATTAGTGTTGCGGAACCGTAATCCCTTCCGGCCCGTTCATTGCTCGGGCAACATATTGCACGGAGGATAAACCGAAAATGCTGACTCGCGTCGGGGTGCCAGTACAGTCTGAAGCCGAGCACTCGGCGCCGGATCCAGAGCCCACAACCTTGCTCTGCTTTTCGCACCTGCGGTGGGACTTTGTATTCCAGCGCCCGCAACATCTCATGAGCCGCTTCGCGCGCGAGATGAGCGTCATCTACTGGGAAGAGCCGGTCGACATCGGAGCGAACGAGACCGCGTACCTGAAGGTCCGCGAAGTCCAGGATGCGCCGGGCGTGCGCATCGTCGCCCCGCATCTGCCGCAGGGCATGCCCGAGGATGCCCGCGAGGCTGTCCTGAAGCGCTTGCTTGACGCCCACGTCGCGTCGATCCGCGGCACGCTGATCAGCTGGTACTACACGCCGATGATGCTGCCTTTCTCGCGGCACATCGAGACTGATGTCACCGTTTTCGACGCGATGGACGAACTTTCCAAGTTCAAGTTCGCGCCAACCAGGCTGATCGAGCTCGAGCAGGAACTGATCGACCGTTCCGACGTCGTCTTCACCGGCGGGTCCAGCCTCTACGAGGCAAAGAAGGACCGGCATTCCAACGTCCATTGTTTCCCGTCATCGGTCGACCGCGCGCACTTCTGCAAGGCGCGTGCGCGCCAGTTCGAACCCGGCGACCAGGAGGACCTGCCGAAACCGCGCCTCGGCTTCTACGGAGTGATTGACGAGCGGTTCGACATCGAGCTTCTCAACGAGGTCGCCGCCATGCGGCCGTCCTGGACGTTCGTGATGGTCGGCCCTGTCGTGAAGATCTCCGAGGAGGATCTGCCGCGCCGTCCCAATATTCATTATCTCGGCGGCAAGACCTACGACCAGCTCCCGGCTTATCTATCCGGCTGGGACGTCGCACTGATGCCGTTCGCGATGAACGAATCGACGCAGTTCATCTCGCCGACCAAGACGCCCGAGTATCTGGCAGGCGGAAAGCCTGTTGTTTCCACACCGATCAGGGACGTCGTGCGCCACTATGGCCAGCTCGAGGGCGTGAAGATCGCCTCCACGCCTGCCGAGTTCGTCGAGGCGTGCGAGCAAGCGCTCGAACTTTCGCGCAATCCGGAAAGCGGCTGGCTGGCCGAGGCCGACGTCATGCTGTCGGCAGCCAGCTGGGACACGACGCAGGCCCGGATGGACGGCCTCATCGCCGACGCGCTCGGCATTCGCGAAGGTACTTCATCGGCTCTGCTGGTAGCCGCAGAATGAACGCGCCGTTCGAAGATTCGCGCGCCCTCGGGCGGCGCTACGACTATCTCGTCGTGGGTGCAGGCTTTGCCGGCTCGGTCCTCTCGGAGCGGCTGGCGAGCCAGCACGGAGCGCGCGTCCTGCTGATCGACCGCCGGCCGCACGTCGGCGGTAATGCCTATGACGAGCCGAACGAGGCTGGCATCCTCTATCACAAATATGGTCCGCACATTTTCCATACGAACAGCGAGCAGGTGGTCGACTACCTGTCGCAGTTCACGGATTGGCGGCCCTACGAGCATCGCGTCCGGGCGTTCGTTCGCGGTCAGCTGGTGCCGATCCCAATCAACAGGACGACGCTCAACAAGCTGTTCGGCCTCGATCTCAGGACCGACGAAGAGGCGGCGAATTATCTCGCATCGCGGGCGGAACCTGTGGACGAGATCAGGACATCGGAAGATGTCGTCGTCAACGCCGTCGGCCAGGAACTCTACGAGCTCTTCTTCCGCGGTTACACTCGCAAGCAGTGGGGCCTCGACCCCAGCGAACTCGACAAGCAGGTCACCTCGCGCATCCCGACGAGGACGAACACTGACGACCGCTATTTCAGTGACGCGTTCCAGGCGATGCCGCTTGAAGGCTACACGAAAATGTTCGAGCGCATGCTCGATCAGCCCTTGATAGACAGGCGGCTGGGAACGGACTTCCGGGACATCAAAGACCAGGCCCACGAACTCGCCGACCACATCATCTACACGGGTCCAATCGACGAATATTTCGACTTCCGCTTCGGCAGGCTGCCGTACCGGTCACTGAAATTCGATCATCAGACGCTGGATCGAGAACAGTTTCAGGAAGTCGCAGTGGTCAACTACCCGTCCGAGGACGTGCCCTTCACGCGCATCAGCGAGTACAAGCATTTGACCGGGCAGGAAGCGCCGGTAACGACGGTGACCTACGAATATCCGTCGGCCGAAGGCGATCCCTACTACCCGATCCCCCGCCCGGAAAACCAGGAGCTGTTCAAGCGTTACGAGGCGCTTGCGGACGCCACCGACAGCGTCACTTTCGTCGGGCGCCTCGCTACCTATCGCTATTACAACATGGACCAGATCGTGGGCCAGGCGCTCGCGACGTTCAGGCGCATGGACGAGGACCACAAGCGAAAGAGAGAGCAGCCGACGTCGGTCGCAGCCGAGTGATTCTTGGCACAATCCTGACCCTCATGCTTTGAGGCGTTCAGGAGGAAACAATGCGGCAGAACTGGCCTCAGCGGCTGTGGCTGGTCCGGCACGGTCAAAGTCAGGGCAATGTGGCGCGCGACGCCGCCGACGAAGCGGGCGCGCACGAGATCGATATCGACATGCGCGACGTTGACGTGCCCCTGTCAGCGCTCGGCTTGAAACAGGCGGAGGCCGCAGGCCGCTGGTTCGCGGCCCTCCCCAAGGAAGAGCGCCCGGAGCTGATCCTCTCCTCCCCTTACATCCGCGCCAAGCAGACTGCCGAGATCATTTGCCGGCAGGGTGCGCTCGCTGGCGGCCCCGCGAGAACGCTCATCGATGAACGCTTGCGCGAGCGCGAGTTCGGGATCTTCGACCGGCTGACAACGCTCGGCATCCGCGAACGCTTCCCCGAGGAGGCTGCGCACCGGCGCCGGCTAGGCAAGTTCTACCACCGTCCGCCAGGCGGCGAGAGCTGGGCCGACGTGATCCTGCGCTTGAGGTCGATGCTGAACACGATCAACCTCCACTATTGCGACAGGCGCGTGCTGATCGTGTGTCATCAGGTTGTCGTGCTCTGCTTTCGCTACATCCTCGAGGAGCTCGACGAGGAGACGATCCTGTCGATCGACAAGCAGGCAGAGATCCTGAACTGCGGGATTGCGGCCTACGATTTCGAGCATGACGCTAAGGGGGTGTGCATCCCCGACCTCAGCTTGTGGAACTACGGCGCGCCGCTCGAGGAGGAAGGAGCGCCGAAGACATCGGCACCGGATGCAATGGCAGGGACCCGGTGACGCCGAGGCCGCTCGACAGCGCCGCCTTGAACGAACATCCGCTTCCTCCGGTCGTCGACGGCGACAAGGAGACGAAGGGCCGTATCCTCGTGATTGCAGGAAGCCGCGAGGTTCCCGGAGCGGCGCTTCTCACTGCACGGGCAGCGATGCGTGCCGGTGCGGGGAAGCTGCGAATTGCCGCCGTGGAAGGCACTGCCGTCCAGCTCGGATTGGCAATGCCGGAGGCGATGGTGGTCGGATTTCCTGAAGATGAAGATGGCGGCTTCGCATCGGGCGCGGCGAAGCTGCTTGCCCAGCAGGCGGCGAATAGCGATGCAGTGGTAGCGGGGCCCGGAATGGCACGTGGAGACGGTTGCGCGAGAATTGCAGCAGCTCTGACGGCGACGGAAACGCCGCTTGCTCTCGATGCGGCTCTCCTCCACGAGCTTCGGCCTCCACGCGAGCGTTCCAGCCCGCCCGTCCTGTTGCCCCATTCAGGTGAACTCGCCTCGCTCCTCGATTGCGACGAAGAGGAGGTGGAGCGGGACCCCCTCGGGTGCGGCGTTCGGGCGGCCGATCGGTATCGTTCGCTGGTCCTCGTCAAAGGCGTCACGAGCCATGTCGTCACGCCTGAAGGTCAAGCCTGGCGTTACGATGGCGGAGCGCCGGGGCTTGGCGTCTCCGGCAGCGGAGACGTGCTCGCCGGCATCGTTGGCGGACTACTCGCGCGCGGCGCGGAGCCGCTGAATGCGCTTCTGTGGGCTGTATGGCTGCACGGAGAAGCCGGTGGGGCGCTGGCGAAGAAAGTCGGGCCGATCGGCTTTCTCGCGCGCGAGATCACGGACGAGATACCCTCTCTCCTCCCCAGTTAGGTGCGATGCCGGTCGAGCTCGTCGCCGATCAGCCGCACGACGTGCAGCACGTTTGTTGAGCCTGCGGTGCCGAAGGGAATTCCGGCCATGACGATTACGCGGTCTCCACCCTTGGCGATCTGGTGCCGGAGCGCCATGCGCTTGGCTTTCTCGACCATCTCCTCGAAGCTCGACACGTCCCGGGAATGAACCGGATGCACGCCCCACAGCAGGCCCATCCTCCGCGCCGTGTGCAGCGAGGCGCTCATCGCCAGGAGCGGTACCGGAGGACGCTCACGCGCGATTCGGCGCGCCGTTGAGCCGGAGCTCGTATAGCAGAGCATTGCCGTGGCCGAGATGGTGCTGGCGATCTGCCGCGCGGATCCGGCGAGCGCATCGGCGGTGGTCGCCTCGAGCCGCGTCTGGGTGAAATGAATGCGCGCCTGGTACGATGGATCCCGCTCGACGCTGGTCGCAATGCGATCCATCATCTGCACTGCCTCGCACGGGTACTGGCCAGTCGCGCTCTCCGCCGAGAGCATCACCGCATCGGCACCATCGTAAATGGCCTTGGCGACGTCGCTCACTTCCGCCCGCGTCGGAGTGGGCGAGGTGACCATCGATTCGAGCATCTGCGTCGCGACCACGACCGGCTTGCCGTACTGCCGGGCGGTCGCGACGATCTTGTTCTGGAGTGGCGGCACCTGCTCGGGCGGAAGCTCCACACCCAAATCGCCGCGGGCGACCATCACGGCATCGGCAAGCGCAACGATGTCGTTCAGCCGGTCAATCGCCGCCGGCTTCTCGATCTTGGCAAGCAGTGCTGCACGATCCCCGATTAGCGTTCGCGCCTCGGCCACGTCTTCCGGACGCTGGACAAAAGACAGGGCGATCCAGTCGGCCCTCTGATCGAGCGCGAACTGGAGGTCGTCGCGGTCTTTCTCCGTGAGGGCCGGAATCGGGACAAGCACGTCGGGCACGTTGACGCCCTTATTGTCGGAAACGGGGCCGCCGACCTTCACCTCGGTCACGATCTGGCCGTCGCCAGCCTCGAGCACGTTCAGCCGCACCTTGCCGTCATCGATCAGGATGTTCGTTCCGGGTCTGACGGAATCGAACAGCTCGGCGTGCGGAAGATGGACGCGACTGCTGTTACCAGCCGCCTCGTCGCGATCGAAGATGAATCGCTTGCCCTTCTCGAGCACCGTGCGCCCGCCCTCAAAATGGCCGACGCGAAGTTTCGGCCCCTGCAGGTCGAACAGGATGGTGGTCGGTCGCCCGAACTCCTTCTCCAGCGAGCGAATGACCTCGACCAGCCTCGCCTTTTGCTTCTGATCGCCGTGGCTCATGTTGATGCGAAACGCATCCGCACCCAGCAGCATTAGCTTGCGGATCATTTTCGGATCGCTGGTCGCCGGTCCAAGCGTCGCGAGAATCTTCACTTTGCGCGATCGGGGCGCGAACGTTTCGGTCAAAGGGCAACTCCGTTGTCGCCGTCCGCTCTAGCTGCTTGATATGACCGTTCAACCCGCTACAGCCCGCCCCACAATTCAAATCAGTGGAGATTAGCAAGCATGGCGGATGGCACCGTCGCGGCCGACCAGTTGCGGCTGTTTATCGAGCGAATCGAACGTCTCGAGGAGGAGAAGAAGGGAATCGCGGACGACATCAAGGACGTCTACGCCGAGTCGAAGGCCAACGGCTACGACACCAAGACGATGCGAGCGATTGTCCGGCTTCGGAAGATGGAAGCCCACGCCCGGCAGGAAGCCGACGCGCTGCTGGAAACCTATCGCCAGGCGCTTGGACTGGAATAGCCGGGCTCTAGATCCCGAAAGCGGTGTGAACGAGGACCACGGCGGCGTTCAGGCTGGCGTGGATGGTGATGTTCGCCCACATTCCGTAGCGAACACGCGCATAGCCGAGGATCGTGCCGCCGATGAACTGCGGCAGGATCAAAAGGATCGCCACGGGCGGCGCGTGAATGCCGTAATTCATCAGGTGAGCGCCGGCAAAAAGCGCGGTACTCGTCCAGAATGCCGCGGGGAAAACGGGCTGGAGCCACTCGACGACCCGCTGCTGCCGCCGGCTGAAGATCAATCCAGCCAGTGCCAGCCAGAGCGTGAGAAGGGCTACGACCCCCCACACCCCGAACCGAGCCGCGGCGGGGCCGAGTACGACTAGAAAAACGGCCGCGGCTGCAGCGGTGATCGCGAGGCGGTTTCCTGTCAGCCAGCCGCGAAACAGCACTTCTTCAAGCGCCGGGATCAGCGTGATCGCCAAGACCTGGAGGAGGCGAGAATCGATATCGATGCTGGGCTCCGGAAAATGAACGCCGAGCGCCTCGATCGCCGAAAATGAGCCCAGCAGTATGCTGGCCATCAGAAGAATCAGGAGGACGAGCCAACCGACGCCAGCGAACGCGGCGCGGCCGAGCGGCTCAGCTCGCTCGTAAAGCCTGGGATTGCGGATGAACCGGAAATAATCTCGCCAGACTCCGGGCCAGATCGGCCCGCGCTGAACGCTTGTGCTAAGCTCGCTCACCCGTCTACTGCACCCCCAAACCCACCGTTCGAGCAGACGAGATGGCAGGTCATTCCAAGTTCAAGAACATCATGTATCGCAAGGGTGCGCAGGACAAGAAGCGCTCCGCCCTCTTTTCCAAGCTGAGCCGCGAGATCACCGTCGCGGCAAAGATGGGGCTTCCGGATCCCGACGCGAACGCGCGTCTTCGCGCCGCAATCATTGCCGCGCGGGCCCAGTCGATGCCAAAGGACAATATCCAGCGCGCCATCGACAAGGCATCCGGCTCCGACGCCGATAATTACGAGGAGATCCGCTACGAGGGCTTCGGTCCGGGCGGCGTCGCAATCATCGTCGAGGCACTCTCGGACAATCGCAACCGCACCGCCACGAATGTCCGCACGGCGTTTTCCAAGAACGGCGGCAATCTCGGTGCCGGCGGCAGCGTCAGCCACGGTTTTTCCCGGCTCGGCCTGATCGAATATCCGGCGAGCGCCGGCGACGCCGACAAGGTTCTCGAAGCCGCGATTGAAGCGGGGGCCGAGGACGTCGAAAGTGACGATGACGGTCACCGCATCTGGACCAGCATCGACAGTCTCCACGACGTTGCCCGGTCGCTGGAGCCGATGCTCGGGGAAAGCGAAGGAGTGAAGCTCGCCTGGAAACCCTCGACCGAGGTCGAGGTTCGTGGCGAAGACGCGCAGCAGCTTCTGAAGCTGATGGACGCGCTCGAGGAGGACGACGACGTCCAGACCGTCTGGGGCAATGAGCGGGTGCCGGACGAGGAGCTTGCGAAGCTCGCGTGAAGATCCTCGGACTGGATCCGGGGCTCGGAACAACGGGCTGGGGGCTGATCGAGGCTGAAGGCAATCGCCTGTCCCATGTCGCTAACGGACAAATAAAAACCGATGCCGCTGCGCCCCTGGCGCGGAGGCTCGCGGCGCTTGCCGATCAGCTCGAAGCGTTGATCGGCGACAATGTCCCGGCTGCTGCGGCGGTCGAGGAGGTCTTCACCAACCAAAACCCCCAGTCGACGCTCAAGCTCGGCCAGGCGCGCGGGGTAGTGTTGATGTGCGCTGCGCGGGCCGGAATCGATGTCGGCGAATATGCGCCGCGGCTCGTCAAGAAGGCTGTGGTCGGGGTCGGCAACGCAGAGAAAGCTCAGGTCCACGCAATGGTTTCCCGCCTATTGCCAGGCGTGAAGATCGCCGGCGCCGATGCTGCCGATGCACTCGCGGTCGCGATCACCCATGCGCACCATCTGGCGACCGCGCGGCGCATCGCTTAAGCCTTGCTGCTGATGATCGCACGTCTCTCAGGAACACTTGCCGAAACAAGCCCCGACAACGCGGTCATAGACGTAGGCGGTGTCGGATACCTGGTTCACGTCAGCGGCCGCACGCTCGACGCGATCGGTTCGGTAGGAAGCCAGGTGCTCCTCCTCACCGAGCTCCAGGTACGCGAAGATGCCTGGACGCTCTTCGGCTTCGGCTCCGCTTCCGAGCGGGACGCCTTTCGGGCGCTGACCTCGATCCAGGGCGTTGGCGGACGCTTGGCGCTCGCGATCCTATCCGTGCTTTCGCCGGACGAACTGGCGCGCGCGGTGGCCCAGGAAGACAAGGCCATGATCGGCCGAGCGAACGGCGTCGGACCCAAGCTTGCAGCGCGCATCGCGAACGAGCTTCAGGGCAAGCTCGGCGTCACGGCCGTCGGTGGGGCGGCTCCGGCACCTCGCGGCAGCACCGCTGCCGATGCCTTGTCTGCTCTCGCGAACCTTGGCTTTAAATCTGCGGACGCGAGCACTGCTGTCAATGCCGCGCACGACGAGCTCGGCCCCGACGCAACCCTCGACGCGCTTGTTCGTCTCGCTCTCAAGAAGGCCGCGAAGTGACGACAAGGACCGCTTCGTGCCGCTGCGGTCAGTTGACCGCCACGATCGAGGGCGAGCCCGTCCGGATCTCGGTCTGTCACTGCCTCGCCTGTCAGAAGCGAACCGGGAGCGCGTTCTCGGCGCAGGCGCGGTGGCCGATCGAGTGCGTGGAGGTCGACGGTCGATCGAAGCTATGGGTCCGCACCGCCGACAGCGGACAGACGACGACCTACAACTTCTGCCCCGATTGCGGTTCAACCGTCCATTATGGCGGCGGCAACTACCCCGAACTAATCGCGATCCCGTTGGGCGCGCTCGACGACCCCTATGTCTCGGGCATCGATTATTCCGTGTGGGAGCGGCGCAAGCACGATTGGGTCGAGATCGTCGGCGACGACGTTCAGCATCTCGATTGACTGAAGATCAGGCACTCCACGCTTCGCGATAGACGCGCAGGAAATTCCCTCCCATCAGCTTTTCGACACGCGACTGCGTCCACCCGCGCCGTTGCAGCTGCGCTGCTATCCAGCGGTAACGGTCGGCGCGGTTTAGATCCTCCACCATGGGATAGACGCCAATCGCCTCGCCCGGTGCCGCAATGCCCGCCGCGATGCGCTGCTTTTGCCAATCGTCGAGCTTGCGCCGGGCTTCGGCATCCAGCTGCTGCGGCAACACACCGTTGTCGGTCCCGATCCCGACATGATCTTCGCCCGCGACGTTCGCGATATGCTCGATGTGCGCGATCACGTCCGTCGCCGTTGGATGCCCGTCGAGCTTCAGGAATGGCATGAAATAGACGCCAACGACGCCGCCCTTGTCAGCTACCGCGCGAATGGTCGAATCGTCAGTATTGCGGACGTGATCCGCAAGGGCCCTTGCGCCAGTGTGGCTGATCACCGGCGGGCGCTTCGCGAATGCCGCCGCCTCCGCCATCGTCCGCGCTCCGCCGTGGCTGAGGTCGAGCAGCAGCCTCTCGGCCTCGATCCTCTCGATGGTCGCCTTGCCGAGTTTCGAAAGTCCGGCGTTTGCGGGCTCGAGCGCGCCGTCGCCCGCGAGATTGCGGTTGTTGTAGGTCAGCTGGACGGTCAGCACTCCGTCCTTCCTGAGCTGCGCCAGGCGGTCGAGCGCCGGGCCGACCATCGACGTATCCTGCGTCCCGAGGATCACGCCGAACTTCCGCTCGACCTTGGCACGGAGGATATCCGCGCCGCTGCGGACGTGGATCAGCCGGTCGGGGTTGGCCGCAAACAGGTTCTGCTTGTTCGAGACATCCTGCTGATATTCGGCCCAGCTGTCGGTCCCGTTGCCCACCGGGAAAACGGTGTCGCGGACGATGGTGACACCGGTGGCGACCGTCTCGCTCCAGGCGCGGTCGCTCATGCGTGTCTGGCCGTCGGGAGCATAGGGATCGCCGGTTCCGCCAAGAGCGTCGATGATGATCGAACGGTCGTACCACCCGGCGGGGCCAACCCGCCTCTGGCCAGCGAGGGGGGAGGCGGCAGCGATTGCAACGCCGCACGCGAGAAAGGCCCGCCGATCCACGTTCATCAAGTCCCCTCCCCCGCAATGAGGCACATCCGCCGCTTGTCGTAGGCCGATCCTTCTGCGAATCAACAGAGCGGATGGCTACCGATCCTGCCCGCATAACGACGCCCGAGCGCACAAGCGAAGACGCCGACGCGGCTCTTCGGCCCAAGAGCCTCGACGAGTTCATCGGCCAGCAGGCGGCCCGCGAGAACCTGCGCGTGTTCGTCAATGCAGCGAAGAGCCGCGGCGAGGCACTCGACCACGTCCTCCTTCATGGCCCGCCAGGGCTCGGCAAAACGACGCTCGCCGGCATCCTCGCGCGCGAGATGGGCGTCGGATTCCGGGCCACGTCCGGTCCGGTGATCGCCAAGTCGGGCGATCTTGCGGCGCTGCTGACGAACCTTGAGGACGGCGACGTCCTCTTCATCGACGAGATCCACCGCCTAAACCCCGCCGTCGAAGAGGTGCTTTATCCAGCGATGGAGGATCGCGCGCTCGACCTCATGATCGGGGAAGGCCCCTCGGCACGCTCCGTCAGGATCGACCTGCCGCGCTTCACGCTCGTGGGCGCGACGACGCGGCAGGGACTGCTGACCACGCCTCTTCGCGACCGCTTCGGAATTCCGGTGCGGCTCAATTTCTACACGATCGAGGAGCTCGAACAGGTTGTCCGTCGCGCAGCGCGGCTGCTCGGCGCCGGCCTCAGCGAGGACGGAGCGCGGGAAGTCGCGCGGCGCTCTCGGGGCACGCCGCGCATTGCCGGGCGACTGCTGCGCCGTGTTCGGGACTTCGCTCATGCTTCCGGGTCAGACATGATCGATGCCGCGGTCGCCGACAGGGCCCTCTCACGGCTCGAGATCGACGCACTCGGCCTCGATGCGATGGACCGGCGCTACCTGATGATGATCGCCGACCTTTATGGCGGGGGTCCGGTCGGCGTTGAGACGCTCGCCGCCGGGCTCAGTGAGCCACGCGACACGATCGAGGATGTTATCGAGCCCTATCTCATTCAGCTCGGCCTCATCGCCCGAACGGCACGAGGGCGATGCCTCAATGGCCGTGGCTATGCCCACCTAGGGTTGCCCGTGCCGCAAGGCAGCCAGGGTGGTTTGTTCGAGCAAGGAGCAGCGTCAAAATAATGCGCAGTCTGTTTTTGCTGGTTGCGGCAGCGTTCCTCGCCGCGACACCTGCTGCCGCCCAACCGAATGCGCTGGCCGCGGCGACTGATTATTCGAAGGATTCGAACTGGCTCTGTCTGCCGGGCCATGCGGACGTCTGTTCGACGCCGCTTGCAACTACCGCGCTCAATGCCAACGGCTATGGCTCGACGGGCCAGAGTGTCGTCGCGAATGACCCGGCGCTCGACTGCTTCTACGTCTACCCGACGGTCTCGCGTGATCAGGGGATGAACAGCGACCTCAACCCGAGCGAGGAGAAAGCGGCTGCGCAGGCGCAATTTGCGCGTTTCGCGTCGGTGTGCCGGCCGTTCGCGCCGCTCTACCGGCAGATGACGCTTGGCGCGGTTGCCGCATTCTCTGCGGGGGCCGACATCAGCGCAGCGGGAGCGCTAGCCTACCGCGACGTCGTCGCCGCGTGGCGCAACTATCTCGCCACGAAGAATGGCGGCAGGCCTTTCGTCCTTGTCGGCCACAGCCAGGGAAGCCTGATGCTGCAGATGCTCATCTCTAACGAGATCGAGAATAACCCGGCGCTCGCGGCACGGATGAGGCTTGCAATCCTGCCCGGCTTCAACGTCCTTGTCCCGCAGGGCAAGCTGGTTGGCGGCACGTTCAGGAAAACGCCGCTCTGTAGCCGTTCCGGCGAGACCGGCTGCGTGATCAGCTGGACCAGCTTCCGGGAGAAAAACGTCCCGCCCGAAGGAGCGATCTTCGGGATTGCGGACCGGCCAGGAATGACGGTCGGCTGCGTCAATCCTGCGCAGCCTGGCGCGACCGGCTGGGTGCCGCTCGATAGCTATTGGTACGCGCGGTCGACGCTTCCGGTGCCCGGCGGGCCGATCGCCTGGTCGAGCGAAGGCCCGCCGCCCTCCCCCTATCTGCGAACCGAGGGCCTGGTTTCGGCTAGGTGCATGAGTGACGGACAGCGCGGTTATCTGTGGATCCGCACGAATCACAAGCCTGGCGAGAAGTGGACCGACCGCATCGGTGGCGAGGTCGGAGTAATGAGCATGTTCCTACCCGGCTGGGGCATGCACCTGTCTGACATGGCCGAAGCGCAGGGCGACCTCATTCGGCAGGTCGGGGATGTCAGCGCTCGATCCAGAACAGCTGCTCGACGCTGAGCCCCAGTTCACGGGCGAGCTTGATGGCCAGAGTTGCGGACGGCGTGAAGACGCCGTTCTCAACCGTATTCACGGTCTTGCGCGTCACGCCGACCTTCTCGGCAAGCTCCGCCTGGGTGAGGCCAAGTTCCCCCCGGCGATCCTTGAGGCGATTGGCTAGCCGTTCAGCCATCCTTGTATGCGCGGCGCTCGAGCAGCCCCCAGCGGATCAACGCCGCGGCAAGGCCAAACGTCATGATAATGTGCACTGCTTCCCTGCCGCTTACCGTGTCGAACATCGTCAGTACGTAGACCGCGATCGCCGAACCCATCGCAAACAGAAAGCCCCAGCGCATCGCCTCATTACGGTTCGCTCGCGTGTTCTCGTCATCGATGAGGTCGCGAACTTCCCTTGGCTGGAGCCAGAACCCCTTGGATGCGAGCGCCGCGAGGAGAATGACCGAGAGGACGAGCCAGGCCCCAATCTTCGCCCGTTCCGCCGAATGCGGCCCCGGAGCTGCCATTTGCAAAAAGAAAGTCGCCTGTTGCGACAGGAAGATCACGGCCAAGACCGGGAGCATGCGCGCCCGGCGTTTGCTAAGATATTCCGCCCGCTCCGCGATGCTGCGCCCGTTCATGACTCGCCCCTCAGCGTGTAACCGATGTGTTACATGTAACCTTTGCGTTACAAAATAGTCAAGCGGGGGTTTACGAAGGCGGTCCGCCCGCTAGAGCACCGGCATGACGCGAGACCTCGACACGCCCTACCGCGGCGGCTTCGTCGGAACGGAGCACCATTTCGCGCTTACCGTCTATTTTGAAGACACGGATGCCTACGGCATCGTTTATTATGCAAATTATCTGAGGTTCATGGAAAGGGCGCGGTCCGACTTTATTCGGGCCGTCGGCGTCGACCAGGCGTCCGAGCTTGGATCGACTGGCAGCGCCTATGCCGTCGTCGAAGTCGATATCCGCTACAAGAAGCCAGCGCGCCTCGGCGACGACTTGCTGCTCGTCACCACCGTGGACCATGTTCGCGCGTCCTCGGTTCACATTCAGCAGCGAGTCATGCGCGGGCCCGAACTGTTGACCGAGGCGCGCGTTACGGCGGCTTTCCTCGACGGGGAAGGCCGGCCAAGGCGGCAACCGCGCGACTGGGTCGAGAAGTTCAAGGCAATCACCACGCAGTAATGATGAACAGACTGATTCTCTCCGCTCTCTTGCTTGGCGCTGCCACGGCGGCTCAAGCGCAGCAGTCCGCTACACCGGCGGCGACCGTCATTGCGGTCCCGCCGCTCACCAGTCCCGATGAGGGGACCAAGGGCAACCAGATGCTGGCGGTCGGTTTCCAGATCAGCCAGCTCATCGAGACAGACCTCAAGCAGACGTCGGAGCTGATGCCGCTGCCTTCGAGGCGGGACGACTATTATTCCTATCCGGAGGTGACTGCGCCGAGCCTGTACAAGTGGCGGACCGCGCACGCCAAGGCGCTGCTCATGGGATTCGTGCGTTCCCGTTCCGACGGGCGCCTTACCGTGGGCTGCTATGTCTATGACGTCGAGAAGGGCCGCGAACTTGCCCGCAAGGGTTTCGTGATCGGCCCGAACGACTGGCGACGCGCGGCCCATAAATGTTCTGGCCTCGCCTACACGGCAATCACTGGCGCCCCCGGGATCTTCGACTCCCGTATCGCTTATGTTGCCGAGAGCGGCATCGGAGACGCGCGGAGCAGGCGCGTGGCGATGATGGACAGCGACGGCTATGGCCATCGTTATTTGACGGCGGGCGACACGATGGTGCTGACTCCGCGGATTTCGCCGAACGGGTCTCAGCTCGCCTACGTCAGTTTCGCCGAGGGCAAACCAAGCGTGCGGCTCGCCGATCTCGACACCAACCAGCAGCGACCGCTGGTTGCTGGCGATGCGATCACCTTCGCGCCCCGCTACTCAACCGACGGACGCCGGATCGTCTTTTCGATGATGCAGGGCGCGAACAGCGACATTTACGTGATCGGCGCCACCGGGGGCATCCCACAGCGCCTCACGACATCGCCCGGTGTCGACACCGACCCCAGCTTTTCGCCGGACGGAAGTAAGATTGTCTTCGAAAGCGATCGCAGTGGGTCGCAACAGCTCTACGTGATGAATGCCGACGGCACCGGCCAAAGGCGGATCAGCTTCGGCGGCGGCTGGTACGCCTCGCCCGAATGGAGCCCCGACGGCGGGATGATCGCGTTCACCAGGCGGGGTCAGGATGGGCGCCGCATCGGTGTCGTGAAACCAGACGGCACTGGCGAACGCGTATTGACGTCCGGCCCGAGCGACGAGGGCGCGAGCTGGGCGCCGAGCAGCCGGGAGCTTCTGTTCCAGCGGGTCGCAGCAACTGGGCGCACGGCGCTCTATCGCATAACGCTTGATGGCAGCGAGCCGCGCCCGATTACCATTCCACAGGATGGATCTGACCCCGACTGGTCGGGAGTGATGGACTGATGCGCAGAGCAATTCTTCTGTTCACCGCGATCGCAATCGCGAGTGTCGCCGAGGCGCAACTGCCCTTCCTCAGCAAACGAGGGCCCGCGCAGCCCGTCGTCCAGGGGATCGACGCGCTCCGTGCCGACTTCGCCGCGCAATCGGGCGGCACGACGGTCTATTTCGGAAATGACAGCTCGATTCTCGGCGTGCCGGCGCGGACGATGCTGACGGCGCAGGCCGCCTGGCTCCGTCGCCATCCCGAAGTCGTCGTGCGAGTCGAGGGATATGGCGACACGGGCGACACCCGCGACCATGCGCTCGCCGTCGGCGCCAAGCGGGCCGAGGAGGCCCGAGCCTATCTCGTGCTGCTCGGCGTACCCGCAGCCCAGGTGTCGACGAGCAGCTGGGGCAAGGAACGGCCAGGTCTTGGCCGCGCCATCACGGTGTTGGTCCGCTGAACTTACGCGGCGTGGCGCTGGTAGCCCGTCGTGGAAAGCCAGGAGCGGGCTTGCCGCTGCGCCTCGGCGATCTCGCGCGCCGTCATCTCGCACGCGATCTCGGCCCGGCATTCCTGGCCACGAGTGCAGCCCGACAACGCCGCGAGATTGAACCACTTGTGGGCTTCGATCAGATCGACCGTGATGCCGCCGCGGCCGGTCGAATAGGTCACTCCAAGCTCGAATAGTGCGTCAACGTCGCCGGACTCGGCATCGGCAAGGCGGCTCCGAAGCAGGAATTCCGCGCTCTTCTGACTAATTGCCCCCATTTGTCGTCCCCCTCATTCCCTTGTTGAAGGTGAGGTTCGTCCGCGAACGGCAAAAAAATGGTTAACGCGATTCAACTATGATCAAACG
>Ga0207644_10000996_pt1 | contig 18076 bp, 21 predicted proteins | sample KBSS73metaG_FD_184326 | JGI IMG/M metagenome (GOLD analysis project Ga0207644, IMG submission 184326) | Switchgrass rhizosphere microbial communities from Kellogg Biological Station, Michigan, USA - KBS S7-3 metaG (SPAdes) (version 2) | ecosystem: Host-associated > Plants > Roots > Rhizosphere... | reverse complement strand
TCCGTCGGTCCCGGTGGTCGCGCACGAGCCCGGATTGTCGGCGCGCTCGCTGACGATTGTCGCATCGAAGGCGACGCCCATCGTGTTGCTGCCGTTGCGCGCCGCGGCCGCGACCGCGCTCACGGCCGTTCCGTGCCCACCCTCGTCGCTGACGCCGCGATTGCTCGCGACGTCGCCGCTGGCCGGATCGATGCGCCCGGCGAACTCGGAAAGGGTCGGATTGATGCCGCTGTCGACGATGCCGATCTTGATACCCTTGCCCGTTGCGCCCGCGTTGTAGGCGGCGATGGCATTGGAAACGACGGAATATTGCGAGTTCTGGTACTCGGTCGTGTTGTAGTTCGTCCCCGTCGGCGTGGGTGTCGGAGTCGGCGTAGGGGTCGGGGTCGGGGTCGGCGTGGGGGTTGGAGTCGGAGTCGGAGTCACCGGCGCGGAGGGAATCGGCGAAACACCGCCGCCCTCACCGCAAGCGCTCATTCCGAATGCCATGACGAGCATGCACGCGCTCGTCCCCAAAAGCCGCTGTTTCATCGTCCGCCTCCGCACAAGCCGTTGAAAAATCACGGCTTCCCGATCCTGCTTATGGTTTATGAATCCTTTCAATTTGCTTAAAGGTTTCAAAAGGCTACGCCGCGCGAGGCCCATGGACCCGCGCTTTTCCCATATCACCGATTGGATCTTCGATCTCGACAATTGCTTGTACCCGGCCGGCAGCCGGCTGTTCGAGCTGATCGACGAGCGGATGACCGCCTACATCGAGGAATTGCTGGGGGTCGATGCGGTCGAGGCGCGGCGGGTGCAGAAGATGCACTTCCACGGGTCCGGGACGACGCTTGCAGGCCTGATGAAGCACCACGACGTCGATCCGCATCATTTCATGGGCCAGGTGCACGACGTCCCGCTCGACCGTATCGCCCGCGACGACCGGCTGATCGGGGCTCTTACGCGGCTCCCGGGACGCAAGTTCATCCACACCAACGGCAATGCGGATTATGCCTGGAAGGTGCTCGATCGTCTCGGCATCGCGGCCGAAGTCGACCATTTGCACGACATCTTTGCCGCCGACCTGACGCCGAAACCCGAGCTCCATGGCTATCGCAAGCTGCTGGAGCAGTTCGCCATCGAGCCCGAGCGCGCGGTGATGGTCGAGGACATGGTCCGCAACCTTGCCCCCGCGAAGGAGCTGGGAATGACGACCGTGTGGGTCGACAACGGCTCGGAGCGCGGCAGTCATGGCTATGACGAGACCATCGTCGATATTCGGGTGACCGATGTCGGCGAATGGCTCGAATCCATTCTCGGAGAGACTGAATGAACGAACTTGAGCCGCTGATCGACGCGCTGTGGGAACGGCGGACCGAGCTCAGCCCGGAATCGGGCGGTGACAATCGCCTTACGGTCGAGCGGGCGATCGCCATGCTCGATGCCGGCGTGGCGCGCGTCGCCGAGCCGGCCGATGGCGAGTGGCGGGTCAACCAGTGGCTCAAGAAGGCGGTGCTGCTCTCGTTCCGCCTCAATTCGATGAAGATGATCCCCGGCGGCCCCGGAGGCGCGCACTGGTGGGACAAGGTGCCGTCGAAGTTCGCCGGCTGGAGCGACCGACAGTTCGCCGAGGCCGGCTTCCGCGCCGTGCCCGGCTCGATCGTCCGTCGCGGCGCCTTCATTGCCCCGGGCGCGGTGCTGATGCCGAGCTTCGTCAATATCGGCGCCTATGTCGGCGAGGACAGCATGATCGACACCTGGGCGACTGTCGGCAGTTGCGCGCAGATCGGCCGAAACGTCCATATCTCCGGCGGCGCTGGAATCGGCGGCGTCCTCGAGCCGCTCCAGGCCGGCCCGGTGATCATCGAGGACGATTGCTTCATCGGCGCGCGCTCCGAAGTCGCCGAGGGCGTGGTCGTCGAAAAGGGGTCGGTGCTGTCGATGGGCGTGTTCCTCGGCGCGTCGACCAAGATCGTCGACCGAGCGACGGGCGAGGTCCACTTCGGCAGAGTGCCGGCCTATTCGGTGGTCGTGCCGGGCACGATGCCGGGGAAGGACGGCGGCCCCGGCCTCGCCTGCGCGGTGATCGTCAAGCGCGTCGACGAACGCACGCGTTCCAAGACCAGCATTAATGAGCTCCTCAGGGACTAGATAAGCTGAGCTTATCGACTTCGGCCGGCCATTTGTTGGCGGCGCGAGGCGCGAATCCTTAAATCAGCCCCATGAAACGGGTCGAGCCTTCCGAGTTCGAGCGCAACTGCGCGGACGCCTCCGGCGCGCCGGACACCTACGTTGCGCCGATGATCCGAACGCAAATGAACGGCCGCGACTGGCTGATCCTCGGCACGCTCGCACTCATCTGGGGCGGCGCCTTCTTCTTCATCGGAGTCGCGGTGCGCCACGTGCCGCCGCTGACCTACGTCGGGCTGCGGCTGGGCATCGCCGCGGTCGCGATGTGGCTGTTCCTGAAGTTCAAGGGCCAGAGCCTCGGCCTGCCGCGCTCGGCATGGGGATCGATGCTGGTTCTCGCCTTCCTCAACAATGCTTTGCCCTTCACTCTGTTCGGCTGGGGCCAGACGCATATCGCCAGCGGGCTGGCTTCGATCCTCAACGCGACGACGCCGATCTGGGGCGTGGTGGTCGCGCACTTCCTGACCCACGACGAGCGTATGACCCCACGCAAGGTCGCCGGCGTCCTGCTCGGCTTCGGCGGCGTCGCGACGATGATCGGGCCGTCACTGCTGTCCAGCCTCGGCTCGAGCGCTCTCGCCCAGCTCGCCTGCGTCACCGCCTCGCTGAGCTATGCCCTGGCCGCCGTCTGGGCGCGCCGCTTCCGCAAGCAGGGCTTGTCGCCGCTGAGCGTCACGACCGGCCAGCTGACCTCCGGCGCGCTCATGATGCTGCCGCTGGCGATGCTGGTCGACCGGCCCTGGACCCATGTCTTCCCGCCGCTGACGGCGATCGGCGCGATCACGGCGCTGGCGCTGCTGTGCACCGCCTTCGGCTATGTGCTCTACTTCCGGCTGATCGAGACGTCGGGCGCGACCAATGCGCTGCTGGTGACGCTACTCGTGCCGCCGGTCGCAATCCTGCTCGGCGGGCTGTTCCTCGGCGAGACTCTGGCGCCGCAGGACTTCCTCGGGCTCGGCCTGATCGCGCTCGGCCTCGCCGCCATCGACGGGCGGGTGCTCAGCCTTTGGTCGCCGGCGCGCCCCCGCCGGCTTCCGAGAGAAGCTTAGCAGCCTCCGGGCTGGTCCAGTCGAGGTCGCCGACGTAGCGCCATACCTCCTTGCCGCTGGCATCGTAGAGGATCGTCGTCGGCAGCACCGTGTCCGGCCCGAGCGCGCCCGACAGCGCCATCTTGGGATCGTGATAGGCTGCCAGGTCCGTCACCTTCAGCTTCTTGAGGAAAGCATCGACCGAAGGCTGCGGCCCGTCGTCCTGGCTCACCGCAATCACGCCGAGCTGACCGTCGACCCGATGCGAAGCCGCCAACTTGTCCAGCGTCGGCAGCTCCTTGACGCATGGCGCGCACCAGGTCGCCCAGAGGTTCACCACCACCGGCACGCCATGGAAGCTGGCGAGGCTGATTGGCTTGCCGTCGGGATTGCTGAAGCTAGCGGCAGGCGCGGCATCGCCTTTGTGGCTACGGTCGACGCCCTTTTGCGGCCCCGCCTCGGCGGCGGGTGCGGTTTCATGAGTCTGTTGTGGCGCTGGCTTGTGGCAGGCGGCGAGCGCGAGGAGCGCGGCGGCAGTGACGATGAAGCGCATGTTCCGCCGCTAGCGGAAGCGGCAGCAGTGGGCTAGTCGATAGGGCATGAAGCGCTCGCGCCTCCTGCTGCTCACTGCCGCCCTCGGGCTGGCAGGCTGCGGCCGCGTGGCCGAGCTTAAGCCCGCGCCCGGTCACGCGCTGCCGGTTAAACCGGCGATGGCAAAGACGACTCCGACGGTCGAGCAACTGTTGACCCCGCCGACCTATGCGCGGCCCAGCCGCGTCGACGAGCTGGTCAAGAAATCTCAGCCGCGCGCCAACGATCCGTTCGACCTGCCCCCGCCGAGCGGCGGCGATGCGCCTTCGCTGCCCGCGGGCAGCAACCCCTCGACGGTTCCCGCCAACACCACGACCACTCCTCCAGGAGCCTGAATGCCCGCAAAAGTCCGCAAGGCGGTCTTTCCCGTTGCCGGCCTCGGCACCCGCCTCCTCCCCGCCACCAAGAGCATCCCTAAGGAGATGATCACGATCGTCGACCGGCCGTTGATCCAATACGCGGTCGACGAGGCGCGAGAGGCGGGGATCGAGCAGCTGATCTTCGTCACCGGCCGCGGCAAGTCGGCCTTGGTCGACTATTTCGACGTCGGCTTCGAGCTCGAGGAAACGCTCAAGGCCAAGGGCAAGAGCCTCGACGTTCTCGAATGCTCCAACGCGCGCTTCGGCGAGGTTGTCAGCGTCCGCCAGCAACAGCCGCTCGGCCTCGGCCACGCCGTCTGGTGCGCGCGCGACATCGTCGGCGACGAGCCCTTCGCGGTGCTGCTTCCTGACGAGCTGATGGTCGGCAATCCCGGCTGCCTCGCGCAGATGGTCGAGGCCTATGAAAAAGTCGGCGGCAACCTCGTCGCGGCGCTCGAAGTGCCGGTGAGCGAGACCCACAAATATGGCGTGGTCGATCCCGGCGCGACCGACGGCCGCCTGACCGAGATCAGAGGCCTGGTCGAAAAACCGCCGCAAGGGACGGCGCCGTCAAACCTGATGCTGCCCGGCCGCTACATCCTCCAGCCCGAGGTGATGCGGGCGCTGGATGCTCAGGAGAAAGGCGCGGGCGGCGAGATCCAGCTCACAGATGCCATGGCCAAGGTTATCGGCAGCCAGCCGTTCAATGCGTTCAGGTTCGAGGGCGAGCGCTACGACTGCGGCAGCGCTACGGGCTTCGTCATCGCCAATCTCGCGATGGCGATGAACCGCAGCGATGTTGGACCTGCCGTCGACCAGTTCATCTCGTCATTGCGAGCGTAGCGAAGCAATCCAGGCTGGATTGCCGCGTCGCCTGCGGCTCCTCGCAATGACGACTAAAGCGCGTGTGAGCCGCGGCGCACGACGCGCAGCTGCTCGCGGAGTTCGCCGACTTGGATTGCGCGTTCGACCACTCGGGCATCGAGCGTCGCATTGTCTGCCTGCAGCCGCCTGACCGAGCGTGCGCGGTCGATCCGCCGCTCGATCCGGGCGAACAAGACCTCGAAATGGAAGGGCTTCAGGATGACATCGTCGGCGCCGGCCTCATAGGCGCGAACCGCGCCCTTCGGCTCGGACTTGCCGGTGATCAGCATCACCGGGATGTCGTTCCATTGCACCTCGCCGCGGATCGCGCGGGCAAGCTCGGCGCCGCTCATTCGCGGCATGTCGAGCTCGGCGAGGACGAGATCGATCGATAGTCGGTAAAGCTCGGCGATTGCCGATGCGCCATTGTCCGCCGTGGTCACTCGGAAGCCCTGCTCCGACAGCCGCCGCGCCATCACGCCGAGGTTGGTGCGGTTGGGCTCGACGACGAGGATTCGCGGGCGCTCGTCGGGCGTGGCCGGGTAGCGGATGTCCATGCCGCCGACGCTAGGCGAAGATGGTTAACGGGGTGATAAGAGCTCGTGGCTTCACCTACGGAAAGCGCGAAAAATTCCATACGAAACAACGCCGATTGCAGCGCCAGCCACGCCTACCAGTAGGCTGATTACGACGTCGCCGGATTGAGCGGCCACGATGACAAGAATGATCACGCCGAAAAAGGCGAGCATCATCAGCCAAGCAAGATACCCGTCAGCGCTCACTTACGGCAGCAGCTCTACATCCCAGTAGAGATAGTCGCGCCAGCTTTCGTGCAGATAGTTCGGCGGGAAAGCCCGGCCATGCTCCTGCAGCTGCCAGCTGGTCGGGCGGATCGGCTCGCGCTGGATGTGCATGTGCGCTTCCATCGGCGTCCGCCCGCCTTTCCGGAGGTTGCACGGCGCGCAGGCGGTCGCGACATTCTCCCACATCGTCCGCCCGCCATGGGCGCGCGGGATCACATGGTCGAAGGTCAGTTCCTTGGGCGAACCGCAATAAACGCAGCGGAAGCGGTCGCGGAGGAACAGGTTGAATCGGGTGAATGCGGGATATTCGTTCGGCCGAACGAACTGGCGAAGCGCAATGACGCTCGGCAGCTTCAGCGCGATGCTGGGCGAGTGAACCTCTCGGTCATAATGGGCGACGACGTCGACGCGCTCCAGGAACATCGCCTTGATCGACGTCTGCCACGGCCATAGCGACAGCGGGTAATAGGATAGCGGCGTGTAGTCGGCGTTGAGCACCAGCGCCGGGCAGCTTTCGGGATGGCGGATGATTTCCGGATGATACATGCGACGCCCAGCAAAGCCTTTCGTTCGGTCGTTCCGAACTCCAGCTCCCCGGCCTCGTCGCACTCAAGGAGGAGAGGGCTTCGGCCCGTCTTCCCTTGTTGACCACCGGATGCCAACCCGGCGTGACATGCCTATGACAGCATTATCAATGACTCTCGGTCAAGAGTCCTTTCGGCAACACCACCAATGATAGTTACTCGTTTTGCGCCGTCGCCGTCGGGCCGCTTGCACTTGGGTCACGCTTACAGCGCCGCCATTGGCCACGCCCGAGCGCGCGAGACGGGCGGAAAGTTCCGCCTGCGTATCGAAGACCTCGACCAGACGCGCTGCCGGCGGGAGTTCGTCGAGGGCATCTATGATGACTTGGGCTGGCTTGGGCTCGACTGGGATGGGGCTGTGCTGGTGCAGTCGCAGCGGACGGTGGCGTACCAGGCGGCGCTCGAAGATCTGAAGGCGCGCGGGCTGACCTATGCCTGCTTTTGCACGCGGGCCGACATCGCCCAGTCGCTGACCGCGCCGCACGGCTATGCGGCGGCGTCATATCCCGGCACCTGCCGTGGCCTGCCCGACGATCCCGAGCGGCGCGCGGCGACGCCGCACAGCTGGCGGCTCGATTCAGCAAAGGCGCTGGAGATGGCGGGTCTGCCGCGCTGGACGGAGGCCGATGGCGCCACCTTCACCGCGAGCGCCAGCGACATCGGCGACGCGATCCTCGCCCGCAAGGACGCGCCGGCCTCCTATCACCTGTCCTGCGTGGTCGATGATGCGCAGAGCGGGGTGACGATGGTCGTCCGCGGCGCCGACCTCAGGCCCTCGACCCCGATCCAGCGACTGCTCCAGTCGCTGCTCGGTCTGGCAGAGCCCACCTACCTCCACCACGCGCTCGTTACCCACGAGGACGGCCGCCGCCTCGCCAAGCGCGACCTTGCGCCAACCCTCGTCGCGATGCGCGACAGAGGCGTCGACGGCCCCGAGCTCGCGGCGCAATTGCTGGACGGCCAAGTCCCCGCTGGCTTTCGACTGCAGGATGCCTAAATAGCCGCCATGCGCTATTTCCTGCTCGTCCTCCTGCTGCTGGCCATGGGCGCGACCGCCTACGTCCTTGTCCGCGGCGTCATCGCCATGGCGTCGGGCAAGGACATCTCCGGTGAGCAGCAGCAGAATTACATGCGTAAGCGCGTACTGTTCCAGGCGCTGGCGATCGTCGTCGTCATCCTGATCCTGATCGTCGCCGGCCAGACTCACTAGGCAAGACGCAGCTTGGTCAAGCTCAACAAGATCTACACGCGCACCGGCGACAAGGGCACGGCCGGGCTGGTCGACGGCAGCCGCGTCGCCAAGTCGAGCCTGCGCATGACCGCGATCGGCGAGGTCGACGAGGCCAATGCCGCGATCGGGGTCGCCATTGCCGCACTCGGCGACGGGCCGATCACCGACCAGCTGCTCGAAATCCAGAACGACCTGTTCGACCTAGGCGCCGACGTCGCGACTCCCGGCGAGGTCGAGGGCGCGTTGCGTATCGTCAAGTCGCAGGTCGAGCGACTGGAAGACGATATCGACGTGATGAACACCGGCCTGCCGCCGCTCGAAAGCTTCATCCTCCCCGGCGGTTCATCGAGCGTCGCCTCACTGCACCTTGCCCGCGCCATCGTCCGCCGCGCCGAGCGCGCAGCCGTCGCCTTGAACGAGGCTGAGCCGCTGAACGCGCACGTCCTCGCCTACCTCAACCGGCTGTCCGACCATCTGTTCGTGACCGCCCGCCATGTTGCGAGCCATGAGGGCGGCGACGTGCTGTGGAAGCCGGGCGCGACCCGGACCTAAGGTCAGGTTGGCGACTTTGCGGTGCTGATGCGTTACAGCGGCGATGATGGCCACCCAAGCCAGAGTTGAACCAGCCGGCGCGCAAAGCGAGCGTTTGTTCGCCGCCCGCAGGCTGACGCTCGACCTTGCCGCGCCGCTCTCCGACGCCGACGCGACGATCCAGCCTTTCCCGGACGCCTCGCCGGCCAAGTGGCACCTCGCGCACACGACCTGGTTCTTCGAGACCTTCGTGCTGCGCGACCATGTCCTCGGCTACACGCCCTTCCACGAACGCTACGCCTTCCTGTTCAACAGCTATTACGAGGCCGAAGGGCCGCGCCACGCCCGCCCGCGCCGAGGGATGCTGAGCCGCCCGTCACTGGACGAGGTCCGCGCCTATCGCGCTCATGTCGACGAGGCGCTCGAGCGCGCGCTGCCGCACCTCACCCAGGAGGCGCTGGACCTGGTCGAATTGGGACTGAACCACGAGCAACAACATCAAGAACTGTTCCTGACCGACATCCTCGCGACTTTGGCCGAGAACCCGCTGCAACCCGCTTACGGCGAGCTTCCCGCGCCGGCCTGCTTCGCGACCGAGCCGCTGAGCTGGCATCGCGGCCGCGAGGGCGTCGTCGAAATCGGAGCCGGGGACGGCGGCTTCGCTTTCGACAGCGAGCGGCCCCGCCACCGCGTTTTCCTCGGCGGGCACTATTTAGCGAGCCGCCGCGTCACCAATGGCGAATGGCGCGAGTTCATCGCCGACGACGGCTACCGCACACCAACCCTGTGGCTCAGCGAAGGCTGGGACTGGGTCCAGCGAGAGGGCATCGAGGCGCCGCTCTACTGGCACGACGACGGATCCGAGTTCACGCTGGCCGGGCCGCGCGAAATTGATGCTCCAGCGCCGGTCGCTCACGTCAGCTATTTTGAAGCCGACGCCTTCGCCCGCTGGTCCGGCGCGCGCCTTCCGACCGAGGCCGAGTGGGAGGATTTCGCCGCCTCCGCCGATCCGATGATCGGCAACCAGCTCGACCGGGCCGGCGCGGTCGCGTCGCGGCCCGGTGGCGGTTTGTTCGGCGACACCTGGGAGTGGACACGCAGCGCCTTCGATTCCTATCCCGGCTTCGAAACCGCGGCGGGCGCGGTCGGCGAGTACAATGGCAAGTTCATGTGCGGCCAGTTCGTGCTGAAGGGCGCGAGCTGCGCGACCCCGCGCGGACACAGCCGCGCCTCCTACCGCAACTTCTTCCCGCCCGCCGCGCGCTGGCAATTCACCGGGGTTCGCCTTGCTAAAGACGCTTGATACGCAATCCATCGCCTTCCGCGCCGACGTGCTCGCGGGACTGTCCGCGCCGATCCCGGCGATCCCAGCGCGCTGGCTCTATGACCATCGCGGGTCCGAATTGTTCGACGAGATCACCCGGCTGCCGTCTTACTATCCGACGCGGACCGAGACCGCGATCTTCCAACAGATCATGCCCGAGATCGCAGCGCGAGTGCCCAAGGCTGCCGCGGTCGTCGAGTTCGGCGCCGGCTCCCAGACCAAGACGCCGATCCTGCTCGAAGCGATTGCGCCCGCGGCCTATGTGCCCGTCGACATTTCCGGCGACTATCTCGAGCAAAGCGCGGCCGAACTTCAGCAACGTTTTCCGAAGGTCGAGGTGATCCCGGTGGTCGCCGACTTCGCTCGGCCGTTCACCCTTCCGGGCGGCATTGAGAATTGTCCCAAGCTCGGCTTCTTCCCCGGTTCGACCATCGGCAATTTCGTGCCGTCTAGCGGGGCCGACCTGCTACGGCAGTTCCGCACCTTGCTCGGGGCCGGCTCGCAACTGTTAATCGGCATGGATCGGGTCAAGCCGGTCGGGCGGCTGATCGCCGCCTACGACGATCCCGAAGGCGTGACCGCCCAGTTCACGCTTAACATCCTGACCCGCATCAATCGCGAGCTTGATGGCGACATCCCGGTCGACGCCTTTCGTCACGAAGCGCGTTGGAACGACATATTGTCGCGCATCGAAATCCACCTGGTCGCCACGCGCGATGTCGAATTCAGCGTTGCCGGTCGTCCTTTCTCCTTGGCTGCGGGCTCCTCGATCCACGTCGAGAACAGCCACAAGTACGGGCCGCGCGGCTCGCGCCTGCTGCTGCTCGCGGGCGGCTGGACGCCGGTTGCCGAGTGGAGCGACCCGGCCGGCGACTTCGCCATCGTCCTCGCCGAAGCGCAGCCAGAGAGGTTTGCGCCCTAAGATTCGTCCGGCTAAGCCGCGACCATGCTTATTGCCATCGTCGATATCGCGAACCTGCTGCTCAGCATCGTCACCTGGATCATCATCGGCCAGGTCATTCTCAGCTGGCTGTTCGCCTTCAACGTACTTAACACCAGCTCGCATGGCGTGCGAACCTTCGCCGTCGCGATCGACCGCGTCACCGCGCCGCTCTATCGCCCGATCCGCCGCATCCTGCCCGACTTCGGCGGGATCGACTTCTCGCCGCTGGTGATCCTCATCCTCATCCAGATCATCAAGAAGCTGCTCGCGGGCGTCGTGCTGCAATATTACGGGGTCGGATGACCGCCAAACGGATTGACGGAAAGGCCGCGGCGCAGGGCCTCCGCGACCGAATAGCCGACGAAGTCGTCCGCTTCCGCGAGGCGACGGGACGCGCGCCCGGGCTTGCAACCGTCCTGGTCGGCGACGACCCAGCGAGCGCGGTCTATGTCAGCTCGAAGAAGCGAGCGACGGCCGAAGCGGGCATGTTGAGCTTCGCTCACGACTTGCCCGCGACGACGACCCAGGACGAGCTGGTCGCGCTGGTCGATGCGCTCAATGCCGACCCGGCGGTCGACGGGATCCTAGTCCAGCTGCCGCTCCCGGCTCAGATTGACGAGCGGGTCATCATCGCCCGCATTTCTCCCGACAAGGACGTCGACGGGTTCAATCCTGTCAATGCCGGCAGACTGGCGATCGGGCTTCACGGCTTCGTTCCCTGCACCCCGCTCGGTTGCCTTCGACTGCTTCAGGGTGAGCTCGGCGATCTCAGTGGCCTCGAGGCCGTCGTCATCGGCCGCTCCAACATCGTCGGCAAGCCGATGGCTCAGCTGCTGCTGCGCGAAAGCTGCACCGTCACGGTCGCGCACAGCCGGACGCGCGACTTGCCCGAGGTCGTTCGCCGAGGGGATATCGTGGTCGCTGCTGTCGGACGACCTGAGATGGTCAAGGGAGACTGGTTGAAGCCCGGGGCGACTGTGATCGACGTCGGCATCAACCGCCTGCCGACCGAGGACGGGAAGAGCCGGCTGGTTGGAGATGTGGACTTCGCCTCCGCGTCGGAAGTAGCCGGCGCGATCACGCCCGTCCCCGGCGGCGTCGGGCCGATGACCATCGCCTGCCTTATCCGCAACACCTTCGTCTCTGCTGCACGGCGCGAAGGCTTCAGCTATGAGAAAAGCCTATGATCGCGGCGTTCCTGCTCGCTACTGCTCCCGTCACGAGCGCAATCAGTGTCGAGCGCGCCTTCGCCGCCGACGCGCAGAAGATCGGCCAGTGGACCGCCTTCCGCAAATATGCCGATCAGGACGCGGTGATGTTTGCGCCGCAGGCGGTCTGGGTTCGCGACTATCTCGCCAACCGCAAGGACCCGCCGAAGTCGGTCCGCTGGGCTCCGTCACATAGTTTTGTGTCCTGCGATGGGCGGACCGCGGTCAACACCGGACCATGGTGGGCCGCCGACGGTGTCCACCATGGCTATTTCACCACCGTCTGGCAGCGCGGCGCCCGCGGCTGGCGCTGGGTCTATGACGGTGGCGACGGGATGACCGGCCCGCCGCCGAAAGCGCCGCCAATCAAGGTTCACCCCTCCGCGTGCTCCACCAAGGCGCCGGGCCCGCCGATCATTCCGCCGCCGCCGCTCACCCCGAAACAGGCCCGAACTACGCCCGAAGACAGCGGCCGCGGTGAATCCGCCGACATGACCTTGGGCTGGGACTGGAAGGTCGAAAAGGACGGGGCGCGCAAGTTCCGCGTCTATCAGTGGACCGGCAGAAGCTACGCCCAGGTCCTGTACAACGACGTCCCGGCGCCGCCAGCCAAATGATCGAGCTGTTCGGGTCGGCCCTGGTCACCTTCCTGGTGATCATCGACCCGCCGGGCTGCGCGCCGATCTTCGCCAGCCTGACACGCGGCACGACGTCCGCGCACCGCCGGGCGATGGCGTTCAAGTCGTCGCTGATCGCCTGGGCCATCCTGATGTTCTTCGCGCTTCTCGGGCGGCCGATGCTTCATGCGCTCGGCATCAGCCTGGCGAGCTTCCGCATCGCCGGCGGAATCTTGTTGTTCTACATCGCGGTCGACATGGTCTTCGAGCGCCGCACCCAGCGTCGCGAGGACCGCGCCCATTCGATCGAGGGAACGCCGGAAGCCGAGGACATTAGCGTCTTCCCCATGGCAATCCCGATGATCGCCGGCCCTGGCTCTATCGCCAGCGCAATGCTGTGGGTCTCGCGCGCCGAAACGCCGGTGCACGTTGCCGTAGTCCTGGGTGCGATCACCGTCGTCATGATCCTGACCTTGCTCACCCTGCTCGCGGCAAACCCGCTGATGCGTCTGATGGGCGAGAAGGTCGAAGCGATGATCACCCGGATCCTCGGCGTGATCCTCGCGGCGCTCGCGGCACAATTCGTGATCGACGGGCTGAAGCAGAGCTTCCCGCACGTCCTCGCTTAGGCCGTCACCTTCCACATCCGGTATGGTGAGTTCGAGGGCAGCTGGACGGGTCTCAGCCAACCCGGAAGTTGGTTGCGCTGCAGCTGGACGTAGAAACCCTTCGGTGCCTCAGCGACGAAGATCGTGGTGGTTGAACTGTTGGGGCAGCTCAGCACGTAATTGACGCGATATTTGGCAGCTAGCGCATGCGCCTGCGTCTCCGACCCGCGCCAGAAATTCATCACGTCGGCGATCTGCTGGCCGTTGCGATGATAGGGACCGGTGATCGCATCATGGGGCGTCACGGTGATCAGTCTTGGCCCCAGGTCGACGAACGTCATCACCACGCCGCGAGGCTGCATGGCGACGGGGCGCAGGCCCCACATCGACCCGCACAGATTGTTCGCTTTGCCGATCTGCTTGTCGCGCGCAGTCGGCGCGGGCTCCGGGATGAAGCCGACCAGGATCGGCACCAGCATCCCTCCGCCAACTGCAACGACAAGGAAGGATCCGAGCACCACCGACAGGGTATTCTTTCCGCCCCAGAAACGGGGAAGGAGGAACCAAATGATGGCGCCCCCGCCGACGACGGCCATCATTTGAGCGGCCGGGCCAGTGCGGGTCTGCCATAGCAGCAGGAGACTCGCGACGATGCCGGGAAGCGCAGCGCCGATGACGCGCCGGCGCAAGTCGCGGTCGCCCCAGCTCTTCCACGTCAGCAGCCCCCAGCCGATCGCTCCCGTTATCGGCAGCGCGACGATCAAGGTCGCGATGCGCCAGCCGTGCATCCAGACCGGCCGCGCTTCCTTGACGTGACTCAGCCACAGCCGCTCGACCTCAGGCGACACGCCCTCGAGCCGCTGGATGCAGTGCGGCCAGGTCAGCGCGTGAAAGGCGGCGATTGCGAGCCCGGCGACCGCCGCCATGCCCAGCCGCCGCTTCCAATCCGCGGGCGAGAGCCAGGCAAGGGCAAGCATCAGGGCGCTGCCGAGCAATGCATCGGACAGCCAGACCGGCGACAAGGCATCGCACACGGGCGCCCGGTTGTCGTTCGATGCGAAAATGAGGAAGGAGAACGCGGTCGCGCCGCCGAGCGTCACCGCATAGGCTCGCAGCCGCTCGCGCTCGTCGACTTCGTCGACCCAGAAGAGGACCATCGCGACCCCAGCGAGGGCGAGGTAGATGATCATTTCCAGCCCGATCGCGAGCGACAAGGCGCTCGAGAGGCCGAGCATGATCCCGCCGCGCACCCGGTCCTTGTCGGCGATGCTCGAAATGCCAAGCGCGAGCAGGGCCAGCTGCCAGCCGTGGTGGTCGATCCGCTCCGGCGTGAACATGCCGTTGTTCGATCCAGCGAAGAACAAGGCAGTAAAGACGAGAATATAAGCGGTGGGCCCGAGGAACCTGCGCGCGGTCAGGGCCAGCGAGAAGAGCAGCAGGAGGAAGGGCAGCATCGGCGCGATTGCGACCGCCCATCGCTCGGCCGCCGCCCCGCCGAGAAACGGACGGAGCGTCAGGATCAGGCCCGCGATCGGCAGGTCGACTAGCCGCGACCAGTGGATGTTCGCGCCGAAAGGCGGGTTCAGCCGATATTGGCGAAGGTCGTACCAGCCCTGGCCGTGAAGCAGGGCGCGAACCTGCATGATCCGCATGTTGTCGTCGGTGTCGCCGAGGGCGAACCAGCGGATCTGGTTCCATCGGTCGAAGATCATCCAGATGCAGAAACCGACCCAGCAAGCGAAGGTGACGAGCTTCCAGTTGCGCCCGAGCCAGTCGAGCGCGCGCCTTTCGAAGTCCCCCTCCTTGCCTTCCACCATGTTTCCGGCTGTAGCTGCCCGACTTCAAACGGCAAGCAGCCGCGGCATGGCAACGAGATTAAACTTTCCTAACAAGACTTTTGGACAACTGGTCAGGTTCGCGATCGTCGGCTTCTCGCTGGCGGCGCTCTATTCGGCCATCTACTGGGTTCTCGCGACCTACGTGATGACGCCGGTACTGGCCGTCGTCGTCGCCTTCCTGGTCTCGGTCAGCATTGGCTTTGTCCTTCACAGCCGCTGGAGTTTCCGTGGTCATGGCGCAGCCGAGGATCACCGGCTGAAGGTCAAGTTCCTCGCCGTGCAATTCTCCGGCTTCCTGCTCAACGAGGCCTTCACCTGGGTGCTGACAGGCCCAATGCAGGGCCCGACCTGGTGGCCGCTGGTCCCGGCGATCTTCGTCACGCCGCTTGCCACCTTCGCGCTCAACAAGCAGTTGGTGTTCCGCTGATGGAACGCGTCGTCTACCAACAAATGGCCGAGCTCGATGATCGCCACTGGTGGTATCGCGCCCGCCGCCGCATCCTTGCCGAGCTCATCCGCCGCGAGGCCAGGCTTCCGGCGAAGGCGCGCATCCTCGAGATCGGTTGCGGCACCGGACACAATCTGGCGATGCTGGCGGGCTTCGGTCATGTTGACGGGCTCGAGCTCGACGAAGAAGCTGCGGCGCTCTCCGAGAAGCGATTGGGCCGCAAGGTCATGCGTTCGCCGCTACCCGAGCTCGACCAGGTGCCGGACAATTACGATCTTATCGGCGCATTCGACGTGATCGAGCATATCGAGGACGACCATGCCGCGCTTGCCGCGATCGCGACCAAGCTCAAGCCCGGCGGCAAGTTCATGATGACCGTGCCGGCGCATCCGTGGATGTGGACGGCGCATGACGTGGCCAACCATCACAAGCGGCGATACTCGAAGCGTGCGCTCCGTTCGCTGATCGAGAATTCGCCAATGAAGCTCGAGCGGCTGGGCTATTTCAACAGCCTGCTGTTCCCGGTCGCAATCGCCGAGCGCGCGGCATCGAAGCTGCGCGGCAAGGACAATGGCGATGTGTCATTACCTCCGGCGCCGCTTAACCGGGCGCTGGAGGCGGTGTTCGCGTCGGAACGTTATTTGGTCGGGCGCTTGCCTTTGCCGCCGGGCTTATCGCTCTTCGCGGTCGCATCCGCGAGATAGCCCAGCCGCGCCTTCTGCCCGTCGCCGCCGGCAATATCCTGTACAATGTAGAGCGGGCGGCCCTTCGCCTCATTGTAGAGACGGCCGATATATTCGCCCATCAGCGCAAGGACGAACATCTGGATCGCTCCGAGTATGACGACGACCAGCATCAGCGAGGTCCAGCCCTGGATGCTATGCCCGGAAGCCCACGCATAAGCGATGTACAGGACCAGCAGAACTGAACCCACAGATAAGCCAAGCCCGAAATGGCTGGCGAGCTTGAGCGGCGCCGAGGAGAATCCGGTCAGCGCGTCGAACGCGAAGCGCACCATCTTGCTCAGCGGATATTTGGTCTCACCGGCGAAACGCTCCTGCCGGTCGTAAGCAAATGGAACCTGCCTGAACCCGATCCATGCGACCATGCCGCGGATGAAGCGCGCCTGCTCGGGCATCGCCAGCAGCGCATCGAGCGCGCGCCGGCTCATCAGCCGGAAATCGCCGGCGTCGAGCGGGATATCGACCTCTGTCGCGCGCGACAGCAAGCGGTAGAAGCCGTGCGCCGTGGCGCGCTTGAACGCCGTCTCGCCGGCGCGGCTCTTGCGGACGCCATAGACCACGTCGGCATCCTGCTCGCGCATCGTCTCAAGCATCGGTCCGAGCAGTTCCGGCGGGTCCTGCAGGTCGGCGTCGATGATCAGAATCGTATCGCCACGGCTGAGGTCGAGGCCGGCGGTCAGCGCCAGCTGGTGGCCGTGATTCCGTGACAGGTTGATAGCCACGAGCTGGGGATCGGCAACCGCGAGCGCCCGCATTGCCGCCCAGCTTCCGTCGCGTGACCCGTCATTGACCAGCACCAGCTCATAATCCGTACCGACTGTTGCCTTGGCAGCGGTACTCAAGCGCTGATGCAGCTCTGCGAGGCACGCTTCCTCGTTGAAGCAGGGGACGACGATCGACAGTTTCATGGATGCGTTTTGTAGAGGATCGAGCCGGGGCCGCGCCAGACCGGCTGCATGTCGGCCACGGTCTGCGGGTCATAGTCCGGGGCGTCGATCAGCCAGACATAGTCGAAATCGCTGCGCGGAAGCCTTGTCAGGGAATCGTCGATCATCCGGTGAAGCGGGTCGCGGCAGCGATTCGGGCGAACCAACTGTGATGGGTCGGCGGCGTAATAGCCGGCCGCGCGATATTTGAGATCTAGGAGATTGACCCCCTCGAGCAGCCACTGGTCATTGGAGAAGCCGTCGCGGCGGACGATCACCATCGCGCCGAGATGCCCGTTGCGAAGCAGCGGCCAATATTCCTGACAGGTCATCCCAACGAGGCTGATAACGCGCGAACCCTGCGGCATCAGGTCGATCGCCTTCATCTTCGCCGATTGGTCATCCGCCGCCTTGGCCAGGCTGACCGTGTTGGCGACTGTGCGCGTCGCAAAGAACAGGAGGCCGACGATGGCCAGCACCTGCGCCATGGTCCGCGCCGGCGGCCCCCGGAACCGGATCGCGAGGAGCCCGACCGCCATCAGGTAAGGCACCAGCCGCATGTCGGCATAGGCCGAGCCGAAGATTATCCGCGGCAGGATCGCGAAGGAAACTGCCAGCACGATCGCCGAGAAGGCAAGGTTGCGGGACAGCTCCAGCTTGCGGCTAAACAGCGCGTATAGGAACGCGGCCGCAGGCACCACCAGCGAGGCGATGTCGAACCACTTCCAGCGGTCGCGCAGCGCCGAATAGATCCAGCGCCACTTCACCTTCCAGTTGAACCAGTCGACCGTCTGGCCGCCATGCGCTTCGCCGCGCCAGATCAGCATGACGAGCAGTGGAAGCGCCATGACCGACGTATGCAGCGCCGCCTCGATCCCCGCTCGCCACCAGCTGCGGCCGCGGTCGTGAAGCCGGACCGCATCTGCCGAAAAGCACATCAGGCCGAGCAGGCCCCAGCCATAGGTGTGGCAGAAGAAGATGATCAACGAGATCGGAACGAACAGGAAGCCACGCAGAGTCGTGCGCTCAAGCCGCCCGAGTCTTAACCACAAGCCGAAGGCGAGGAAGGCGAGCGCCACCGACAAGGTGAAGTTCACAAAACCGAACAGGAACGGGTAGCCATAGATGAACGGCAAGGCGAAAAAGACCGTCGGCGGCACGCGCCCATGCACCTCGCGCGCGACCCAGATGAAGCCGGCGGCTGTCAGCGGCGGGGTCAGCAAGACGATGATCTTCACTGCCGGTTCGAGCCCGACCA
>Ga0207644_10000991_pt1 | contig 18125 bp, 18 predicted proteins | sample KBSS73metaG_FD_184326 | JGI IMG/M metagenome (GOLD analysis project Ga0207644, IMG submission 184326) | Switchgrass rhizosphere microbial communities from Kellogg Biological Station, Michigan, USA - KBS S7-3 metaG (SPAdes) (version 2) | ecosystem: Host-associated > Plants > Roots > Rhizosphere... | reverse complement strand
TGCGCCGCCTTGCTGATGATGTCGAGGACGTCGCCGACGCGGTAGCCGAGCGGATCGACGAGGTGGAAGCAGCGCTGGTCGAGGTCGGTCTTGAGGTGGCTGATGTGGTCGAGCGCTGCGACGACGAAGTCGACCGGGACGATGTTGATCCGGCCCCCCTCGATGCCGATCGACGGCATCCACGGCGGCAGCAGCTGGCGCATGCGCTGGATCAGCTTGAAGAAGTAGTACGGACCGTCGATCTTGTCCATCTCGCCGGTCTGCGAGTCGCCGACGACGAGCGCGGGGCGATACACCGTCCACGGCACCTTCGACTCGGCGCGGACGATCTTCTCGCTCTCGTGCTTGGTCATGAAGTACGGGTGGTCGAGGCCGTCGGCCTCGTCGAACATGTCCTCGCGGAAGACGCCTTCGTAGAGGCCCGCGGCGGCGATCGAGCTGACGTGGTGGAGATGGCCGGCATCGATCGCCTTGGCGAACTCGACGACCGCGCGCGTGCCCTCGATGTTGACGGCGATCTGCGACTCGGCGTCGGCCGATAGGTCGTAGACGGCCGCCAGGTGATAGACGCTGTCGACCTGACCCTTCAGCTTCTTGATCGCGTCGGCCGAGACGCCGAGGCGCTTCGCGGTGAGGTCACCCGCGACGGCGACGACGCGCTTGGTGCCCGCCTCCTCGCCCCAGTAGTCGAGCAGCGCGGCGAGCTTGCCCTCGCTCTCCGGTCGAAGCAGGATGTGGACGACGGCACCGCGCCGCGCGAGCAGGGCCTTGACGAGCCGCTTGCCGATGAACCCCGTGGCCCCGGTGACGAAATAGCGCATTCGTGACTCCCTGACGGCGATGCGCAAACTGCGCCCGCGTTGAGAGGATTCTTGTGCAGACGATCGCGCCGGGCGCGCCGGGCAAACCCGGGTCGCCAAGGTCTGTCACTAGGTGGGCCGCTCTATCACTTTGGTGTGCCCTCCCCAGAGCAATTGCCTACATTGCCTTGAGCCGCTGCCGACGTGCAGCCGCCCACCACATCAGGAGAATCGACACATGGTCAAGAAACTCAAGGCGATGGCCGACAAGAAGAAGAACGCTTCGGCCAGCGGCCTGTTCGACAGCGCGCTCGCCAACTCGGTGAAGGAATCGGCGCAGCAGATCTGGCTCGCCGGAATGGGCGCGTTCGCGAAGGCGCAGGCCGAAGGCCGCCAAGTGTTCGATGCCCTCGTCAAGGAAGGCACGACGCTGCAGCGGAAGACGCAGAGCGCCGCCGAGGAGAAGTTCGGCGACGTCTCGAGCAGGATGTCGAGCATGGCCGACGACGTCACCGCCAAGGCCGGCAAGCAGTGGGACAAACTCGAGTCGATCTTCGAGGAGCGCACCGCCAAGGCGATGAAGAAGCTGGGCGTGCCGTCGTCGAAGGACGTCGACGCGCTGATGGCGCGAATCGATGCGCTCTCGGAGCAGGTCGCGAGAAGCGCCCGCTCGACGGCGAGGAAGACCGCCGCCGGCGCGAAGACCGCGACGCGCAAGGCCGTCAAGAAGGCGTCGCGCAAGAGCGCGGCCTGACCGCGGCCGCGAACGAAGGAGGACGCCGCGGCGTCCTCTTTTCGCTTGCGCGTCAGCGCGTGAATTCGCTTGCGCGTCAGCGCGTGAACTGGCCGGGGAAGAACCAGATGAGGCTGGCGGTCATCACGAAGTAGCGCCCGAACTTGCCGATCGTCATGTAGACGACGCACGGCCAGAACGGCAGCTTGAGCCAGCCGGCGACGGCGCAGAGCGGATCGCCGACGATCGGCAGCCACGAGAGCAGGCACGCCTTCGGGCCGAAGCGCCGCAGCCAGGTCAGGGCACGACCATCGGGATGCTTGTTCGTCAGGTGCTCGTAGGCGCGCTCGGCACCGTAGCCCATCCACCAGGTGAGCGCGCCGCCGAGCGTCGCTCCCAGCGTCGCGACGCCGATCGCGGGCCAGAACATTTCCGGGTTGAGCTTGACGAGGGCGAACACCGCCGGCTCGGAGCCGAGCGGGACCAGGGTCGAGGCGACGAACGCGATGAAGAACACCGTCGACAGACCCACCTCGGGCAACGCCATCGCGGCCATCAGCGCGTCGATCCAGGAACCCATCGGCGCGATTATCGAGCCCTGAAACACGGGGTTCTCACTGCGAATCGCGAGCAAATCGGGCCGCTATACTGCTGCCTCGTTTTTCAGCACTGCCTCCCCGCCCCTCATGCGCATCGGCCACATCACGCTGGCGAACCGGCTGTTTGCCGCGCCGATGGCGGGCGTCACCGACCGGCCGTTCCGCAAGCTCTGCAAGCGCCTCGGCGCGGGCTACGCGGTGAGCGAGATGGTGACTTCGCGCAAGGACCTGTGGGCGTCGCTGAAGACGAGCCGGCGCGCCGACCACGACGGCGAGACCGACCCCATCGCCGTGCAGATCGCCGGCACCGACGCGCCGATGATGGCCGATGCCGCCGCCTACAACGTCGCGCGCGGCGCGCAGATCATCGACATCAACATGGGCTGCCCGGCCAAGAAGGTGTGCACGAAGTGGGCTGGCTCGGCGCTGATGAAGGACGAGCCGCTCGCGCTGGCGATCGTCGACGCGGTCGTCGCCGCGTGCGCGCCGCACGGCGTGCCGGTGACGCTGAAGATGCGCACCGGCTGGTGCGAGAGCGAGAAGAACGCGGTCCGGATCGCGCGCGCCGCCGAGGACGCGGGCGTCGCGATGATCGCGGTCCATGGCCGCACGCGCGAACAGGGCTACAGGGGAAGCGCCGAGTACGAAACCATCGCCGCGGTCAAGCGCGCGCTGAAGATTCCGGTCGTCGCCAACGGCGACATCGATTCGCCCGCCAAGGCTCGCGCGGTCTTCGCCGCGACGGGCGCCGACGCGATCATGATCGGCCGCGCGGCGCAGGGTCGGCCCTGGATCTTCGCCGACATCGCCCATCACCTCGCCACCGGCGAAGCGGCGCCGCCTCCGCGCGTTGCCGACGTCAAGGGCTGGCTTCTCGAGCACCTCGACGACCACTACCGTCTCTACGGCGAATTCGCCGGCGTGCGAAGCGCGAGGAAGCACATCGGCTGGACGCTGAAGGGGCTGCCCGGCGGCGAGGCCTTCCGCGCCGAGATGAACACGATCGAGTCGTGCGACGCGCAGGCCCGCGCCGTCGCCGACTGGTTCGATCGCCTCGCCGACACGATGTCGCGGATGCCGATCGCCGCCGCCTCCTGTGGCACCGCCGCGCTCGTCGACGCGCCCCTTTCGCTCCATTGATCCCATGTCGACGAACAACAAGAAGCACATCGAGGAGTGCGTGCGCGAAAGCCTCGACTCCTACTTCCGCGACCTGCGCGGCGTCGAGCCGACGGCGATGTACGAGATGATCCTGCGCGTCGTCGAGCGGCCGCTGTTCGAGGTCGTGATGAAGGAAGCCGGCGGCAACCAGAGCCGCGCCGCCGAGTGGCTCGGCATCAACCGAAACACCTTGCGCCGCAAGCTGGTCGAGCACAAGCTGATCAAGTGAGCGCGCATACGCGCTCGCGAACACCCCTGGAGACTGCGATGCAGGCGCTGATATCCGTCTCCGACAAGACCGGCGTGGTCGAGCTGGCGCGCGAGCTCGCGGCGCTCGGCGTCAGGGTGCTTTCCACCGGCGGCACAGCGAAGCTGCTCGCCGACGCCGGCCTCGCCGTCACCGAGGTCGCCGAGCACACCGGCTTTCCCGAGATGCTCGACGGCCGCGTCAAGACGCTGCACCCGACGATCCACGGCGGCCTGCTTGCGCGCCGCGACAGCGCCGAGCACATGGCGGCGATCGATCGCCAGGGCATCTCGACGATCGACCTGCTGGTCGTCAACCTCTATCCGTTCGAATCCACCGTCGCCAGGGCCGATTGCACGCTCGCCGAGGCGATCGAGAACATCGACATCGGCGGTCCGGCGATGGTTCGCTCGGCGGCGAAGAACTGGAACGACGTCGCCGTCCTCACCGACTCGTCGCAGTACGCCGGCGTCGTCGCCGAGCTGAAGCGCGACGGCAAGGTCGGCGAGCAGATGCGCTTCGCGCTCGCGGTCGCCGCGTTCGACCGCATCGCCCAGTACGACGGCGCGATCAGCGATTACCTCTCGTCGCTCACCGGCCCCGGCACGGGCGTCCCCGAGCGGCGCGAGTTCCCGACGCAGGCGAACGGCCGCTTCGTCAAGCTGCAGGACCTGCGCTACGGCGAGAACCCGCACCAGCGCGCCGCGTTCTACCGCGACCTCGCTCCCGCGCCGGGATCGCTCGTCACGGCGAAGCAGTTGCAGGGCAAGGAGCTCTCGTACAACAACATCGCCGACGCCGACGCCGCCTGGGAATGCGTGAAGAGCTTCGCCGCGCCGGCGTGCGTGATCGTCAAGCACGCGAACCCGTGCGGCGTCGCCGTTGCCGATAGCGCGGCGGCAGCCTACGCGAAGGCGCTCAAGACCGATCCGACGTCGGCGTTCGGCGGCATCATCGCCTTCAACGGCGAGGTCGACCGCGCCTGCGCCGAGCATGTCGCCAGGCAGTTCGTCGAGGTGCTGATCGCGCCCTCGTACAGCAGCGAGGCGCTCGCCGTCTTCGCCGCCAAGGCGAACACCCGCGTCCTGCAGATCGACCTGCCGGCACCGGGCGCCGGCCGCAACACGCACGACCTGAAGCGGGTCGGCTCGGGCCTCCTGATCCAGACCGCCGACAACCACGACGTCGGCGAGAGCGACCTCCGGGTCGCGACGACGAGGAAGCCGACGCCTTCGCAGATGAAGGACCTGCTCTTCGCCTGGACCGTCGCGCGCTTCGTCAAGAGCAACGCCATCGTCTTCTGCGCCGACGGCATGACGCTCGGTGTCGGCGCCGGCCAGATGAGCCGGATCGACTCGGCGAAGATCGCCTCGATCAAGGCCGGGGCGGCGCAGCTGTCGCTCGCCGGCTCGGCGGTCGCGAGCGACGCGTTCTTTCCGTTCCGCGACGGCCTCGACGTCGTCGTCGACGCCGGCGCTGCGTGCGTGATCCAGCCGGGAGGATCGATGCGCGACGACGAGGTGATCGCGGCGGCGAACGAGCGCGGCATCGCGATGGTCTTCACCGGCATTCGGCATTTCCGCCATTAGGTGAACGGAGCCGCCACGCTGCCGGTGATCGCTGCCCCGCACGGGGGCGCCGGCGCCCATCGGGCGGCCCGGCGGCCGATGTCCGCGATCGACCTTTCGTGAAGCTTCCCGAAGCGGCCGGGCTCGCGCTGGCGTTCGTCGCCCGCCTCATCACCGGTGCCCAGGGCCATTGGCACGGCTCGACGCCGAAGGCCGAGCAGCGCATCTATTTCGCCAATCACCAGAGCCACTTCGACTGGGTGCTCATCTGGGCCGCGCTGCCGCACGACCTGCGCGCGGTAACGCGGCCGATCGCGGCGCGCGACTACTGGACGGCGAGTCCGCTCAAGCACTGGATCACGCGCGAGATCTTCAACGCCGTCTACGTCAGCCGGCAGCGCGCCGCCGACGGCAGCAGCGCCGACGAGGACCCGCTCGAGCCGCTCATGGAAGCGCTCCGCCACGGCGACTCGCTCGTCATCTTCCCGGAAGGAACTCGCGGCCATGGCGCCGACCCGGCGCCGTTCAAGTCCGGGCTGTTCGCGCTCGCCGAAGCCTTCCCCGAGGTCCAGCTGATCCCTGCCTGGATCGACAACGTCCAGCGCGTGATGCCCAAGGGCGAGGTCGTCCCGGTGCCGATCCTGTGCACCGTCGTCTTCGGCGCCCCCGTCTCGCTTCGTCCCGGCGAGGAACGGCGCGCCTTCCTCGATCGCGCCCGCGCCGCGGTCATGGCCTTGCGCGACGTCGCGTGATGGGCGCGCTGCGCAGACCTCCTATGGCCGCGTTGCGCGGCAACCTCTGATGGGCGCGCTGCGCGCTCTGAGCGTCAGCCAGCAGGTCGGCCTGCTCTTCGTCGCGCTGTTCGGCCTGCTCGCGCTGGCGACGCTGATCTCGTTCAGCCGCTCGCTCCAGGACGTCCCGGCCGAGCAGGCGGCATTGCGCGAGCGCTTCTCGCGCGAGCTGCGCGCCCTCTGGCTCGGCGCGCTCCTGTTCTGGATCGCCTGGGCGTCGGGCCCGCTCGGCTCGACGCTGCTGTTCGGCCTGGTCTCGTTCATCGCGCTGCGCGAGTTCGTCACCCTCACCCACACGCGCCGCGCAGACCACCGCGCGCTGCTGCTCGCCTTCTTCGTGATCCTGCCGGCGCAGTACGTGCTCGTCGGCACGGGCCTGATCAACGCCTTCACCGTCTTCATCCCGGTCTACGTCTTCTTTGCGATCCCGGTCATCAGCGCGCTCGCCAACGACCCGTTCCGCTTCCTCGAGCGGACCGCGAAGATCCAGTGGGGAATCACTGTCACCGTCTACGGCATGAGCCACGCGCCGGCGCTGCTCCTGCTCGACCCGCCGAACTACCGCGAGCGCGGCGCGTTCCTGGTCCTCTTTCTGGTCCTCGTCGTTGTCGCGGCGCAGCTCGGCCAGGAGGCGGCGAGCCGGCGCCTGCGCCGGCGACCGGTCGCGCGCGCGATCAGCCGGTCGTTCTCGTGGCGCGCCTTCGGCGCCGGCGCCGGTGCCGCGGCGCTGGTCGGCGTCCTGCTCTACTGGGTGACGCCGTTCAAGCCGCTCGCCGCGCTGGCGATGGCCGCGATCGCCGGCGCGGCGGGAATGCTCGGCGAGTTCGTGATGATGGCGCTCAAGCGCGACGCCGGCGTTCGCAACTTCCGCGGCGGCTCGTCGGTGACCGGCGCCGTCGGCCTGCTCGATCGCGTCGCGCCGCTCTGCTTCGCCGCGCCGGTCTTCTTCCACTCGGTGCGCTGGTATTTCGGGATCTGACGCGGCGCGGACGCGTCGATCGGCCCGGCGTTCGGTTCCAATGGCGGAATGCGCGTTCTCGGGATCGACCCCGGCCTTCGAACCACCGGCTTCGGCGTCGTCGAATGCGACGCCGGACGCCTGCGCTACGTCGCGAGCGGAACGATCCGCACCGCCGCAGTCGCCCTGAGCGACCTGCCCGGCCGCCTCAAGGTGATCTTCGACGGCGTGCGCGAGATCGCCGCGCGCTACGCGCCGACGTGCGCCTCGGTCGAGATCGTTTTCGTCAACGTCAATCCGCAGGCGACGCTCTTGCTCGGCCAGGCGCGCGGCGCCGCGCTCTCGGCCCTCGTCTCGCACGAGCTCACGGTCGCCGAGTACACGGCGCTGCAGATGAAGCGAGCCATCGTCGGCCACGGCCAGGCCAACAAGGAACAGGTGCAACAAATGGTGATGCGCCTGCTCGCGCTGCCCGGCGTGCCGGGGCCCGATGCCGCCGACGCGCTCGGCCTGGCGATCTGCCACGCCCACGCCGCCGGCAGCTTCGCCGCGATCGCGCGGAGCGTAACCCTCGCGCCGCGAACGTCGGGGCGCTACAAGAGCGGCAGAACCTACTGAAATTGCGCATCCGCGAGGGCCCGGGGCAGGCGCCGGAGACGGGTCCTCAGGCGACAATCGGCGCCCCATGAATGCCCTCTTCGAAGACGGCGGCAAGTTCCACGCCGGCCGGGTGATGAGCGAGACCGACGCCTCGCTGCAGATCGAGCTCGGCTCTGGCAAGCGCAGCAAGGTCAAGGCGGCCCACGTGCTGCTCCGCTTCGCCGCGCCCGAGCCCGAGGCGCTGCTCGCCGCGGCCGAGACGATCGCGCGCGAGATCGACCTCGACCTCGCCTGGGAATTCGCACCGGAAGGCGAGTTCGCGTTCGCCGAGCTGGCGCGCGACTACTTCGGCGCCAAGGCCGACGTGACGCAGGAAGCGGCCGCGCTGCTGCGGCTGTTCTCGGCGCCGCACTACTTTCGCCGCATCGGCAAGGGGCGCTTCCGCAAGGCGCCCGAAGAGATCGTCAAGGCGGCCTTGCTCGGCATCGAGAGGAAGCGCCTGGTCGCGCTGCAGGTCGACGCCTGGGCCGCCGAGCTCGTCGCCGGCGCGTGCCCGGCGCCGATTCGCGAGCAGCTCTACCGGATCCTCTTCAAGCCCGACAAGAACGCGCCCGAATACAAGGCGGTCGTCGAGGCGTCGCGACGCTCGGGCACAGCGCCGCTCGATCTGCTCAAGGCGGCGCACGCGATCGACTCGCCGTACGAATTCCACTGGCGCCGGTTCCTGTTCGAAGAGTTCCCGAGAGGTGTCGGCTTCGCCGAGACCGCCGTGCCGGAGATTCGCGAGACGCTCGCGCTCGCGCCGGCCGTCGCCTTCTCGATCGACGACTCGGCGACGACCGAGATCGACGACGCGCTCTCGGTCCAGGGGCTCGGCAGCGGCCGCGTCGTCGTCGGCATCCACATCGCCGCGCCGGCGCTGGCGTTCGACCCGGCCGCGCCGGTCGCCCAGATCGCCCGCGACCGCCTCTCGACCGTCTACATCCCGGGCCACAAGCTGACGATGCTGCCGGCGGCCGTCGTCGACGCGTTCACGCTCGCCGAAGGCCGCGACGCCGCCGTCGTCTCGCTCTACGTGACGATCGACGAGACGACGCTGGCGACGCTGGCGAGCGAGACGCGCCTCGAGCGGATCAGGATCGCCGCCAACCTGCGCCACGACGTCCTCGAGGCGCAGATTGACGACGCCGCGCTCGCCGCCGGCCTGCCCGCGTCGCTGCCGTTCGCCGCCGAGCTGACCTTCCTGCACGGGCTGGCGCGACACCTCAAGGCCGGGCGCGAGAAGGTTCGCGGCAAGCCCGAGAACTTCAACCGGCCCGACTACAGCTTCAAGCTCGACGTGGCGGAGGGCCGCGCGATCGCCGGCGACGAGCGCGTCGAGATCGTTCCGCGCAAGCGCGGCTCGCCGCTCGACCTGATCGTCGCCGAGGCGATGATCCTCGCCAACAGCACCTGGGGCGGCTGGCTCGCCGCGTGCGGCGTTCCCGGCATCTACCGCAGCCAGGCGAGCCTCGCGCCGGGCGTGAAGGTGCGGATGAGCACGCAGCCGGGCCCGCATGCCGGGATCGGCGTCGCGCAGTACGCGTGGGCGACGTCGCCGCTGCGCCGCTACGTCGACCTCGTCAATCAGTGGCAGATCGTCGCCTGCGCCCGCCACGGCCGCAGCGCCGGGCTGGTCGCGCCGTTCAAGCCGAAGGACGTGCAGCTGCTCGCCGCGATCGTCGACTTCGACGCGTCGTACGCCGCCTACAACGCGTTCCAGTCGCAGATCGAGCGCTACTGGTCGCTGCGCTGGCTGATGCAGAACAGCGTCGACGAGCTCGACGCGACGGTGCTGAAGGACGGCCTGGTCCGCGCCGACACGTTGCCGCTCGTCTTTCGCGCCGTCGGCGCCGAGCAGCTCGGCCGCGGCAGCGCGGTCCGCGTTCGAGTCGGCGGCGTCGATCTGCTGACGCTCGACGTCGCGGCTTCGGTGATCGCGCGCCTCGGCGCCGAGCCGGCGCGTGCAGGCACCGACAGCGCCGACGGCACCGCCGCCGGCGACGACGACGACGCCGACAGCGCCGGTCCGCTCGCGCTCGCGATCGACGTCGCCGCCGAGCCTGCGGTCGAGAGCGACCCGGTCGCCGCCGCGCCTGCGTGAGACTCGCGCTGCCGACCCGGATCTCGACGCTGCAGCTCGCGGTCGGCGTCTCGATCGCCTTCCACGGCGCGCTGCTCGGCGTCCGCTTCGTCGATCCCGAGGGCTTCAACCGGATGTTCGAGGACTCGCCGCTCGAGGTGATCCTCGTCAACTCGCGCTCGGGCGAGGCGCCCGAGAACGCGCAGGCGATCGCGCAGGCGAGCCTCGCCGGCGGCGGCGACGCGGCGACCGGCCGGGCGACGTCGCCGCTGCCACCGTCGGCGCTCACCGAGCTCGGCGACTCGTACGAGGAAGCGCGGAAGCAGATCGAGCAGATGCAGCAGAACCAGCAGCAGCTGCTGACGCAGCTGCGGCGCGAGCTCGCCCTCCTGCCGCCGACCGATCCGCTGCGCGAGCAGGGGACGCCCGACGAACGCGAGCAGGAAGAGCGGCGCCGCCAGCTAGTCGAGATGCTCGCCGAGATCGAAAAGCGGATCAACGAGGAGAACGCGCGGCCGAAGAAGCGCTACATCAGCCCGGCGACGCGCGAGGCCGTGTACGCGATCTATTACGACGCGCTGCGCCGGAAGATCGAGGACCGCGGCACGCGCAATTTCCCCGAGAACGCGGGCAAGAAGCTCTACGGCGAGCTGACGATCATCATCACCGTCGACGCGGAGGGCCGCGTCCTCGACACCGAGATCGTTCGCGGCTCGGGCAACCGGACGCTCGACCGCCGCGCCGTCGCGATCGTCCACGCCGCCGGCCCGTACGGCCGCTTCACGCCGGCGATGAGGAAGCAGGCCGACCAGTTGGCGATTCCCTCGCGCTTCCGCTTCACGCGTGAGGACGGCCTCGAGGCGACGCTGAGCGGCCGCTGATGAGAAGCGGGGTGATGAGCGTGACCGCGAGCCGCTATGCCGTCGTCGGCAACCCGGTCGCGCACAGCCAGTCGCCGTTCATCCACGCCGCGTTCGCCGCGCAGACCGGCGAGCCGGTCGCGTACGAGCGCGTGCTCTGCCCGCTCGACGGGTTCGCGCCGGCGCTGCGCGATTTCGTCGCCGGCGGCGCGAGCGGCTGCAACGTGACGATGCCGTTCAAGTTCGAGGCCTTCGGTCTGGTCGCGCGAACGACCGCGCGGGCACGCCTCGCCGGCGCGTGCAACACGATCCGCTTCGACGCCGAAGGGTGGGTGGGCGACAACACCGACGGCGCCGGCCTGGTTCGCGACATCGAGCGCAATGCCGGCGTCGCGCTGCGCGGTGCGCGCGTCCTGCTGATCGGCGCCGGCGGCGGCGCAGCGGGGGCGCTCGGCCCGCTCGTCGCGAGCGGCGCGAGCGAGATCGTCGTCGCCAACCGGAGCGTCGATCGCGCCGTCGCCCTCGTCGAGCGTCATCGGTCGGATCCGGCGCTCATAACGACGACGACCGCGCGGCTCGCCGCCGCGTCACTCGATTCCTGCGGCACCGGCTTCGACGTCGTCGTCAATGGCAGCGCGACGAGCGTCAGCGGCGCGGCGGTGCCGGTCGCGGCCGGCGTGCTGCGGCCGGGCGCCCTCGCCCTCGACATGATGTACGGCCCCGCCGCGGCCGGCTTCGTCGCCTGGGCCGATGCGCACGGCGCGCTCGGTCGCGACGGCCTCGGCATGCTCGTCGAGCAGGCCGCGGAGGCGTTCGCGTTCTGGCGCGGCGTCGCTCCCGACACCGGGCCCGTGCTGCGCGCGCTGCGATCACGCCTCGCCTCGCCGTGACCTCGCCGCGTGCGCTCTCGCTGCGCCGCTTCGCCGCGCTCGTCCTCGTCTGCGTGGTCGCGCTGCAGCTGTACTTCGTCGCGCGGATCGCCCTGATGGCGGTCGTCGACCCGCAGTCGACGACGTTCCAGCGCTCGGAAGCATGGCGGCTCGCGCTCGAGCCGCGCGACCATGCCTGGCACCAGCAGTGGATCGACTATCCGGCGATCTCGACGAGCCTGAAGCGCGCCGTGATCGCCGCCGAGGACAGCGGCTTCACCGAGCACAGCGGCGTCGAGTGGGACGCGCTCGAGAAGGCCTGGGACAAGAACGAGCGCGCCGACGCGGTCGCCGCACAAGCGGCCGAGCGGGTGCAACGGCGGGACGCCCGGCCCGGCGCAAAGGCGGCCGCGACGAACCGGCCGCCGCCCGCGGCCAAGGTCGTCGGCGGCTCGACGATCACGCAGCAGCTCGCCAAGAACCTGTTCCTGAGCGGCGAGCGCAATTTCCTGCGCAAGGGACAGGAGCTCGTCGTCTCGTATGCGCTCGAGGCGATCCTCGGCAAGCGCCGCATCCTCGAGATCTATTTGAACGACGTCGAGTGGGGCGAGGGCGTGTTCGGCGCCGAGGCGGCGGCGCGGCGCTACTTCGGCATCGGCGCCAGCACTCTCGCCGCGACGCAGGCGGCGCAGCTGGCGGTCATGCTGCCGGCGCCGAAGCGCTTCGAGAAGCGCCCAGGCTCGGCGTACGTCGTCGGCCGCGCGGCGACGATTGCGGCGAGGATGGCTCACGTCGACGTTCCCTAGCCATGCCGCTGCCTAGAATGCCGCGATGGCCAGCACCCACAGCGCCGCGATCGCCGTGGCAGCGGCACGGCTCATCGTCGAGGAAGGCATGGAGTACGGCCCGGCCAAGCGGCGCGCCGCCCGCGACCTCGGCGTCAACTCGCGCAACGGCGAGCTTCCCGGCAACGACGAGATCGAGGACGAGGTCCGCGCCCACCTCGATCTCTTCCATGCCGTCAGCCAGCCGGCCGAGCTCGCCGAGCTGCGCCGCATCGCCGCATCCTGGATGGAAAGGCTCGCCGCGTTCCGGCCGCACCTCACCGGCGCCGTCTGGCGCGGCACGGCGACGCGGCTGAACAGCATCTTCATCGACCTCTACTGCGACGATTCGAAGTCCGCCGAGATCGCGCTGATCGACATGCGGGTCGACTACGACGTCAGCAGCGTCGACGGGCCGCGCGGGCGCGTCCTCGACGTCCTCAACCTGCACGTGCCGAGCACGACGATCGCCGGCGGGGTCCACGTCGCGCTCACCGTTCGCGATTACGACGACCTGCGCGGCGCGCTCCATCGCGACGCGCGCGGGCGAAGCGACCGCGGCGACCTCGCGGCTCTGCGCAAGCGCGAAGCCGGCGACGAATGAACCGGCGCAACGTCGTCTTCGTCGCCGCCGCGCTCGCCGCCGTCGCCATCGGCGCCGGCACCGCGCTGCGGCGAGCTCGCGTCGACGACGATGACGATGGCCCGGTCGCGCCGGTCGACATCTGGTCGCTCACCTTCGACGGACTCGATGCCGGCGCGATCGCGCTCGCCGGCTGGCGCGGCCGGCCGCTCCTGCTCAACTTCTGGGCGACCTGGTGCGGGCCGTGCGTCGTCGAGATGCCGCTCCTCGACCGCTTCGCGAAGGAGCAGGGCGGCGCCGGCTGGCGAGTCCTGGCGCTGGCCGTCGACCAGGCCGACCCGGTGCGCCGGTTCGTCGCCGAGCGGGCGCTTCGCCTGCCGGTCGCCATCGCCGGCGGCATCGGTCTCGACCTGTCGCGCCAGCTCGGAAACCTCGGCGGCGGGCTGCCTTTCACGGCCGTATTCGACTCCTCGGGGGCCGCCGTCAAGCGTCATCTCGGCGCCGTCAGCCGCGACCTACTGGCCGGCTGGATGAAATCGATCCGCTAGCGACATACCCGCGATCTGCCGCCAAAAGGCGGCAAAGGCGCGTCAGCATCCTAGAATCTGCAGCTTTCGCGGCGGGCTCACCGGCTCGCGGCGCGCTACTCCGGATTGCCGATGGACCTTCGCAAACTGAAAACATTGATCGACCTGGTCTCGGAATCGAACATCTCTGAGCTCGAGATCGCCGAGGCCGACGGCAAGGTGCGGATCGTCAAGACGGCGGCGGCGGCCCCAGCCGCGACCGCCGCTCATTTCGCGCCACCTCCTTCTGCGGCGCTCACGATTGGCGCCCCAGCCGAGCGCGCCGTGCCCGAGCCGGAGCCCGAGCCGACGGGCAACGTCGTCAAGTCGCCGATGGTCGGGACGTTCTATCGCTCGGCGAGCCCGGGCTCCGAGGCCTTCGTCCAGGTCGGCAGCGTCGTCAAGATCGGCGATCCGATCTGCATCATCGAGGCGATGAAGATCATGAACGAGATCGAAGCCGACGCCGCCGGGACGATCCGCGAGATCCTGTGCGAGAACGGCCAGGCGGTGGAGTTCGGCCAGCCGCTCTTCGTCATCGAATGAGGCTCGCACCCGCGGCGGCAGCGGTGCCGCGCCGCCTCCGACGCGGCACGTGACGATGTTCAAGAAGATCCTGATCGCCAACCGGGGCGAGATCGCCCTGCGGATCCAGCGCGCGTGCCGCGAGATGGGCGTCAAGTCGGTGGTCGTTTACTCCGAAGCCGACCGCGACGCCAAGTATGTGAAGCTCGCCGACGAAGCGGTCTGCATCGGGCCGGCACCCTCGGCGCAGAGCTACCTCAACATGCCGGCGATCATCGCCACCGCCGAGGTCACTGACGCCGAGGCGATCCATCCTGGCTACGGCTTCCTCGCCGAGAACGCCGACTTCGCCGAGCGCGTCGAGCGCAGCGGCTTCACCTTCATCGGGCCGACGCCCGAGGCGATCCGGATCATGGGCGACAAGGTGTCGGCCAAGCAGGCGATGATCAAGTCGGGCGTGCCGTGCGTCCCGGGCTCCGAAGGTGCGCTGCCCGACGATCCGAAGGAGTCGATCAGGGCGGCGCGGGCGATCGGCTACCCGGTCATCATCAAGGCGGCGGGTGGCGGCGGCGGGCGCGGCATGCGCGTCGTCCACACCGAGGCGGCGCTGGTGTCGGCGGTCCAGATGACGCGCGCCGAAGCCGGCGCGGCGTTCGGCAACCCGGCCGTGTACATGGAGAAGTTCCTCCAGAACCCGCGCCACATCGAGATCCAGATCCTCGCCGACACTCACAAGAACGCGGTCTGGCTCGGCGAGCGCGACTGCTCGATGCAGCGGCGCCACCAGAAGATCATCGAGGAGGCGCCCGCGCCCGGGATCGCGCGCCGCGTGATCGAGCGGATCGGCGAGCGCTGCGTCGCCGCGTGCAAGAAGATCGGCTACCGCGGCGCCGGCACGTTCGAGTTCCTGTACGAGAACGGCGAATTCTTCTTCATCGAGATGAACACCCGGGTCCAGGTCGAGCATCCGGTCACCGAGTGGGTGACCGGGATCGACATCGTGCAGATGCAGATCAGGATCGCGGCGGGCGAGAAGCTGCCGTTCGCGCAGCGCCAGGTCGCCTGCCGCGGCCATGCGATCGAATGCCGGATCAACGCCGAGGATCCGTTCAAGTTCACGCCGTCGCCGGGACGCGTGACGATGTGGCATCCGCCCGGCGGCCCGGGCGTGCGGGTCGACTCGCATGCCTACACCAACTACGTCGTCCCGCCCAACTACGACTCGATGATCGGCAAGATCATCGTCCACGGCGACACCCGCGACCAGGCGCTGGCGCGGATGCGGACGGCGCTCTCGGAGACCGTCGTCGAGGGCATCCAGACCAACATCCCGCTGCACCGCGAGCTGATGGTCGATGCCAAGTTCATCGAGGGCGGAACGAGCATCCACTACCTGGAAGGCTGGCTCGATCAGCACAAGCGCTAGGGCCTGTTAACGCTATGCGAGGGCTCGCGTGACTCTGCAAGAAGGCGCCCGCAAGGCGCAAAGCGTAGCCGTAGCCGCAGCTACGGCGAGCATTTGCAACGCGGCGGGCGCCTTCTTGCAGAGATCACCCTGCGGGCAGGTGCGCCGCCGGCCGCCGGCGGTGCACCTGCGCGAGCCCTCGCATAGCGTTAACAGGCCCTAGGGCGCGGCGCGCAATGCACAACCTGACGATCCTCGTTCCGGCGTCGGACGTCGACGCGGTCTGCGACCTTCTCTGCGACGACCTCGATGCGCTCTCGGCATCGATCGAGGACGCCGACGCCGGCACCGCCGACGAGCAGCCGGTGTTCGACGAGCCGGGGCTTGGCGGCGATTCGGCGTGGCGGCATGCGCGCGTCAGCGCCCTCTTCGCCGACGAGTCCGCGGCGACGTCGGCAGCCGCCGGGCTCGCTGCCGCGAGCGTCTCCGCGACGTTGCGGATCGAGTCGATCGAAGAAGTCGGCGAGCAGGACTGGGTCCGCGTCACGCAGGCGCAGTTCGGCCCGTGCCGGATCACGCCCGGGTTCTGGATCGTCCCCACCTGGGCCGACATTCCTGCCGATGCGCGCCAGGTGATCCGGCTCGATCCCGGCCGCGCCTTCGGCACCGGGACGCATCCGACGACGCGGATGTGCCTGCGCTGGATCGCGGCGAACGGCAGCGACGACGAGGTCGGCGTCTGGCCGCGTGCCCTCGACTACGGCTGCGGCTCGGGCGTCCTCGCGATCGCCGCGCGCAAGTTCGGCGCGTCCCACGTCGACGCCGTCGACATCGACCCGGCAGCGATCGAGGCGACGCGCGCGAACGCGCTTGCCAACCGTGTCGAGATGGCGGCGGCGACGCCGGAGGCCGCAGCGGGTCCGTACCAGCTCGTCGTCGCCAACATCCTCGCCGCGCCGCTCAAGCTGCTCGCGCCGCTGCTGTCGGGGCTGCTCGACGACGGCGGCCAGCTCGTCCTCGCCGGCGTTCTCGCGCGCCAGGCCGACGCGCTCCGCGCGGCCTATTCGCCGTGGCTCGATCTCGACGTCGCCGACCAGGACGAGGGCTGGATCCTGCTCGTCGGCAGCCGTCCGCCCGGCGTTCGCATGGCATGATTTGGCGATGAGTCTGGCGACGCGCTGCACCTCTTGCGGGACTGCGTTTCGAGTCGTCCAGGATCAGCTCAAGGTCTCCGAAGGCTGGGTGCGATGCGGCCGCTGCAACGCGGTGTTCAGCGCGCTCGAGGGACTCTTCGATCTCGGCCGCGACGCGCCGCCCGGCTGGGAAGAGCCGGTTCAGGCGAGCGAACCCCGCGGAGCCGGCCCCGACGCGGCGCAGGTCGCAAGCAGCGCGGCAGCGGCGGTCAAGCGCGCGACGCGGCCTCCTGCCGACGAGATCGACGAAGACCTTGGCATCGCCCGCCCCGTCGAGGACAACGACAACGACAACAACAACGACGGCGATTCGACCGCCGATCTCGGCGAGCTGCTCGCCGACCCGATCGACGCCCATCTGTTCGGGCCGCGCAAGCGCACCGAAAGCGCACCCAAGCCCGCGGGCCAGCTCGGCCGACGCGACCGCGTCGAGTTCTCGGACGCGCGCTTCGACTCCGACCTCGACCCCGAGAACACCTCGGTCCCCGACACCGAGCTCGCCACCCTGGCGATCGAGAACGACACCCGGATGCTGGAAGGCACGGATCGACCCGAGTTCATTCGCCACGCCGATCGTCGCGCGCGCTGGCAGAGCACGTCGATGCGCGTCGTCCTCGGCCTGGCCTGCGCCGTCGCCACGCTCGCGCTCGTCGCCCAGGCGGCGAATCACTATCGAGACAGCGTCGCCGCGCAGTGGCCGGCGCTGCGGCCGGCGCTCGCCTCCTGGTGCCGCGTCGCGCAGTGCCGGATCGAGGCGCCACGGCGGCTCGAGGACATCATTCTCGAGAGCTCCGGGCTGACCCAGGCCGCGGCGCGGGACTCGTACGTCCTGTCGCTCACGCTGAAGAGCCGCAGCCCGCTGACGCTGGCGCTGCCGTCGATCGACCTGACGCTCACCGATGCCAACGGCCGCCTGGTCGCGCGCCGCGCGCTCGCGCCGCGCGACCTCGGCGCCGCCGACGTCATCGCGCCACATGCCGAGACCGCTCTGCAGGTGCTGCTCAGCGCCGGAACGCCGTCGGTCGTCGGCTACAACGTCGAAATCTTCTATCCCTGAAACGCTTTGCGTGGCGCGCCGCCACTTCACCGGAGAACGCATGCCCGCCCTCGTCTGTGGATCCCTCGCCTTCGACAGCATCGCCAATTTCGGCGGCCGCTTCGCCGATCAGATCCTGCCCAACCAGCTGCACGTTCTCAACGTGTCGTTCCTCGTGCCGACGCTGCGGCGCGAGTTCGGCGGCTGCGCCGGCAACATCGCCTACAACCTCGCCGCGCTCGGCGGCGAGCCGGTGGTCGTCGCCGCGGTCGGCGCCGACGGCAGCGATTACCTCGCGCGGCTCCGCTCGTGGGGAACGACGACCGATCACGTTCTGAGCGTCGCCGAGGCCTACACCGCGCAGGCCTTCATCATCACCGACCTCGACAACAACCAGATCACGGCGTTCCATCCCGGCGCGATGCAGTGGGCGCACAAAACGCCGGTGCCGGCGCGCTCCGACCTCCGGATCGCGATCGTCGCCCCCGACGGCCGCACCGCCATGCTCGACCACGCCCGCCAGCTCGCCGACGCTGGCGTTCCGTTCATCTTCGATCCCGGCCAGGGGCTGCCGATGTTCGATGGCGAGGAGCTGCGCGCGTTCGTGGACCGCGCCAGCTGGGTCGCCGTCAACGACTACGAAGCGCAGATGCTCGCCGAGCGCACCGGCCGGTCGATCGAGGCG
>Ga0207644_10000988_pt1 | contig 18163 bp, 17 predicted proteins | sample KBSS73metaG_FD_184326 | JGI IMG/M metagenome (GOLD analysis project Ga0207644, IMG submission 184326) | Switchgrass rhizosphere microbial communities from Kellogg Biological Station, Michigan, USA - KBS S7-3 metaG (SPAdes) (version 2) | ecosystem: Host-associated > Plants > Roots > Rhizosphere... | reverse complement strand
TGGTTCCTGGACCAGGTCCGGTCGCTGATCGCCGCAAGGCGGGCCAAGTGCCGGCAGGATATAGGCTTTGGGTGGGCGGAACTGCGCGGCGGCGTGACTGGCTACTTCGGCGAATACGACCGGTCACGCCGGCGCGTTGCTGCAATCCGAAAGGCGCAGGCTTGAGCGTGGCGCCGATGCAGGTTCTGGCAGTCGATCTCGCCGCTGGAATGGCATGGCCCGGCCATGCGTCAGCGCCGGCGCATGTCCTGTTCACCTGGGGTCGGCTGCCGCTGGGTGCGCGTAACTTCGCGACATCGCAATTGCCGCCATCGACTGCCACCATGCGGCAGATTGCCGCTGATTTCGGGGCGATGCAACTGGCCGCTCGCGATCGGGAGTGGGGGGCGATCCCGTCCGTGAAAAAAGATGGTGAGCTTTTGCGTCGCGCGCGGCCGATCGGCGGGGTCGACGCCGCGACCGCGCGCGAGCGTCTGGACTGCCTGGCTCGACCGGCTCAGGTGGATGGGGCGGCGTTCACGCTGATCGTATGCACGCGCGATCGGCTGGATGATCTCCCAACCTGTCTCGCGCAGATCGCCGCGCTTGACCCTGCGCCGGCCGAGACGATCATCGTCGACAACGCGCTCGATGGCACTGCGCGGTCGCTGGTGACGGCATACCCAGCTCTACGGTACGTGCACGAACCACGGCCGGGATTGAGCCGGGCGCGGAACGCGGGAATACGCGCGGCGCAAGGTTCGCTGATCGCGTTTACCGACGATGACGCCTGGCCGGCACAAGGCTGGATCGGCGAGCTTGCACGCGCGTTCGCCGATCACGATGTTGCTGCCGTCACCGGCCTGGTCGCCCCATCGGAACTCGAAACCGAGGCGCAGCAACTGTTCCAGTTCATGCTGGGTGGGTTCGGCCGTGTGTACGAGCCCACAGTGTTCGACCACGACTTCTATCTTGCCGGCCGACCCCATGGCGTCCCCGTCTGGCGGATCGGCGCCGGCGCCAACATGGCGTTTCGTCGCGAGGCATTCGAGGAGGTGGGTCTGTTCGACGAGCGGCTGGGTGCGGGCGCGTCGGGTTGTTCGGAGGACTCCGAACTCTGGTACCGGCTGCTCGCGGCGGGGGCACGCATCTTGTACGAACCGCGCGCGATCGTTCACCACCGGCACCGTCGCGACATCGCCGGATTGCGTCGCCAGGTTCGCGCTTACAGCCGCGGCCATGTCGCCGCGCTGATGGCGCAAGCCGATCGGTACGGCGACCGCGGCAACTTGCGTCGCATGTTTCGCCTGTTGCCGGCCTATTACCTCGGCACGTTCATCATTGCATTCGTCCAGTGGCAGCCACGGCGTCTGATGCTGGTGTGCGATGAAGCGCGTGGGTGGTTGACCGGCATCACTTACGTCCTGCGGCGGCGCTGGCGACGATCAGCAGACGTTCCCGTTCTACCGGAGGTGCATCATGGCTGAAGGCTCCACCGCCAAGTCCGCGCTCCGTTCGTTCCTGGCGCAGAACCCGTTTCCGCATCCGTTGACCGACGGTCTGTTCTATCGCGAGAAGATGCGCGCGATCCATCGAACCGCCCCATCCGCCATCTGCCAGCGCGGGCATCAGGCGACGTTGCTTGAGATCGGCGGCGGGCGCAGCGGTGTCGGCCAGCTACTGTTTCCAGGCGCGGCGGTCACCAACTGCGACATCGACCCGGCGTTCGCCCCAGATGCCGCGCGGGCAGGGGTTACCTTCGTGTGCGGCGATGCGCGCGCTCTGCCGTTTAACGACGCTTCGTTCGACGTGGTGACGATGTTCGATGTGCTCGAGCATATCGAGGACGATGCCGCGGCCGCGCGTGAGGCTCTCCGGGTGGTGCGCCCAGGTGGGGTGATCCTAGTATCCTGCCCTGACGCCGACTGGCGCTATCCACACCATCGCTTCTTGCGCCCGATCGCAGGTGATGAGGCGGTCTTGATGGCGGAATGGGGCCATGTGCGGCGCGGCTATACGCCTGATGATCTGGCGCGGCTTTTCGGCCGCCCTGCCGATGCGCGCGCGTCCTTCATCAATGCGCGCTCGGCGATTTATCACGACATCGCCTTCTCCCGGCTCGGTCGTTTGGCTAAGGTGGTGGGCTATGCGCTGGCAGCGCCGATCGCCTTGATCGGGTACCTGGCCGATCGCGGGACCGGCAAGGGCGCGGAAACCGCATATCGCTGGCACGCCTGAGATGGTGCGCACGGTCGCCTTGTTCGTGTGGGGAGACGTCATCGAGCGCTTTCTGGATCCGCTCGGACTGGACGCAGCTGATTTTGCCGAAAAGATGACGGGTGGCTGGCTGTTCGGCTATGCCGAGGCGCTGTGGTCGGCCGGCATAGAGCTGGTCATCATCGCACCGTCTTCTCAGGCCTCTGCCGTGACCACGATCAGGCACCGGCATTCGAATACCGACATTGTGTTCGTGCCGGGGCGCCGCGTCCCTTCGCTGTGGCCCAGCGCGCAGGCGGTCGGGCGGTGGGCGACCGAGCCTCTGCGCGCCTTTCGCGAGGTCATCTTGGCGCGAGGCGTGGACGCTCTGCTGTGCCAGGAGTATGAAGATGCGCGTTTTGATCGGCTGATTGGCCTCGGCAAGGCGCTGAACATTCCGGTTTACGCCACGTTCCAGGGGGGACACCTGACCCGGTCGATGGTCGAGCGACTGGTCCGGACGCGGACGATCGCGCAAGCGGCAGGGCTGATCGTCGCGTCTCAGGAGGAGCGTGAGCGACTTCGTGCCCGATATGCAGGCTCTCTGCCTACCACCGTCGATATCGCCAACCCACTGCGGACGGACGAATGGGTCGGCAGCGATCGCGCTGCTGCGCGTGCGATGCTGGGGCTGCCTGACAAAGGGCGGATCGCGATCTGTCATGGTCGGATCGAAATATGGCGCAAGGGGCTCGACACACTGATCGCCGCATGGGAACGCGTGAACCGTCGACCGGATGATCGTCTTGTCATCATCGGCACCGGGACCGACCACGATCCTTTCGCCAAGTTGCTAGCGGTTCGAAACCCGTCGGGGGTACAATGGATCGATCGCTACACGACAGACCGCGCGGAGATGAGGCAGTGGCTGTCTGCAGCCGATGTGTTCGTGTCGGCGTCGCGGGTCGAGGGGATGCCGGTCGCGCCGCTGGAGGCGATGGCCTGCGGGTTGCCCGTGGTCGGCACGGATGCGCAGGGCATGGGCGACATCGTGCTAGGCGGGGCGGAGCCTTGCGGGATGATCGTACCGCGCGTCGATGACACGGCGTTGGCGGCGGCGATCGATGCGGTATTCGGCGATCCGATGCTGCGTAAGAGGCTCTCGCTCGCGGCCCGCCGTCGCGTCGAGTCTCATTTCAGTGTGACGATGGTTGGCCAGGCACTGGCGACGTTCCTTCGTTCAGGAAGCTGAACGGCTTCTCACCGCACTCGACAAAGTCCGCCAGGGGTGTCGGTAGCCAGCGCCGCCCGGCGATAAAGCTCAGCGCCATTCGTGCACGCGCGGCATGAACGAGGCGCAAGTTGCGATTTCGCCACCACAAGGGATTGGCCAGATAGGCTCGCGCTCCTTGCCGCAACGCCGCCCCGAACAAGCGGTGGCGCAGGAAAGTGGGTAGAAGCCACGCAATCATCATCGTTCTGGCGTCGCGCAGCAGGGCGGGACTCGCATGAGGATGGGTGGCTCGCAGGTCGCCGATAACCGCCTCGATTCCCGCGAGTTGGCGGTCGGGTCTAGCCTGTGACATGCCGGCCCTGGTCAACCGGTACGCCACAAGCCTGCGTGGGATGAAAGCGGGCGTGTTTTGGGCAGCGACGTGGACGCACAATTTCCAGTCCTCCGCGCCTTGTGCGGCCCGCATCTTCAGCGTCTCGTCATATCCTCCTGCCGCTACCAGCGCGCTACGCCGGAATACGGCTGCGCTGCCGCTGCCAATCGAGTTGAGGCTGACGAGACCGGCAAAATCGTGGCGCGGGCTTTCGGCCAGGTCCAACGGTGCCAGCAATTGGTCGTTTTCATCGATACGATGCGACATGCAGAAGGCGAATGGCGCCGTTGCATGGTGGTCAAGCCCAGCGACGAGCTCAGTCAGGTAGTTTGGGTGCCAAAGATCATCTGCATCGATCGGCGCCACAAACTCGCCGACACTCTCGGCAATTCCGCGATTTCGTGCGCCGGCAAGCCCGCGATTGTCTTGGCGTACTATCCGTATCCGGTCATGAGCGCCCGGCACAGCGTCGAAGTATCGAACTGCGTCGTCGGCCGAACCGTCGTCAATCAGTATCACCTCGTAGTCTGTAAAGCGCTGAGCCAGAACCGATCTTAATGTCCGAGCGATTGACCATCCGGAATTGTAATAAGGGATAATCACCGAAACTCGTCGGCCCTCCCTCGCCGCCCGTGAAGTATCTAATGCTTTGACAATTGACATACTCAAGCTCCGGCTGGGTTAGTCGATAACAAGGAAATCGGCTCTGTCAAAACAAGTGCACCCGCTGGTAAGGGGCGGCGGGTAGGACGCTTTGATGCCTCGTCCTCGCAAGCCAGCCAATCCGTTTTGCCACTTCAACTCATCGCCGGAGGTGATCCGGTTGGTGGTGCTGATGTACGTTCGCTTTCCGCTCAGCTTGCGGACCGTGGAAGACCTGTCGTTCGAGCGCGGCATCGACATCTGCCATGAGGCGGTGAGATAGTGTACCTGTGGCGTGCGGTTGATCAGGAAGGTGAGATCCTGGAGAGCTTTGTCACCAAGACCCGCGACAAGCAGGCCGCGCTGACCTTCATGAAGAAGGCGCTCAAACGCCACGGATCGTCAGAGGCAATCACCACCGATGGTCTGCGGTCGTACGGGGCCGCCACGAACGAACTCGGCAACCGCAATAAGCAGGAGATCGGCCGCTGGGCAAACAACCGGGTGGAGAACTCGCACTTGCCGTTTCGACGACGAGAACGAGCAATGCTGCGCTTCAGGCAGATGAAGACCTTACAAAAATTGCCTCTGTCCACGCCAACATCTACAACCACTTCAGCTTGGAACGCCATCTAATCGATCGAGAGACCTACAAGGAACGCCGCTCAGCCGCCTTGGCCGAGTGGCAGATCCTCGCAAGCTAAGCTGCCATCTTCAAAGACCCAAGTGCATCTTGTGGAGAGCGGTTCGCATTGGACTGACAGCACCCTTTAAGCGGTTGGTCCGTTATTGACCAACTTGTCTTTGTCGCCTGGGCTGAATGTATGGCAGCTTCCGATCCGATCGCTCGAAGCCGGTAGCGGCGGCTCTGTCGGCGGATTCGGCTGTGAGGGTTGCCAGCCATCGACGGCGGCAAACTACGCAAATTGACTCGTGTCGACGTGGCCGCCTTGCTCGGCAGCGCGCGGGGCTACCATCCGATATTCACGGTGATAAGGACGGCGGATGGAAGACCTCTTTGCCCAACCCGTTCTGAAGCAGCTGACCCTTTCTAGAAGCGAGGTGGAAGCATTGGCGGGAACGCCGCACACAGTCGTGGAATGTGAACTCCTCGGGGTCGATCTTTCTGGTCTCGATCTGTCACAATGGTCGTTTGAAAAGTGCGACCTTCGGCGAGCCGATTTACACGGAGCGAACCTCCAACGCACCACATGGCGCGCATGTCGAGCAGCCTTTGCTTCGTTCGTCGGCTGCGATCTATGCGAAGCGTCATTCGCCAACAGCGATTTCAACAATGCCGCGCTCAAACGCACCAATCTCGACGGCGCGAAGATCGTCGGGTGCAAGTTCACGGGCGTAGACATGACTGACGTGCGGGCATTGGAAATCCGGTTCGAGGAAACCTTGCTCATCGATGCGAAGATGCCTGGCCGAGACTTTCGGAAAGCTACGTTGACGCGCCTGGATTTTTCACAAGCTGACCTTCGCAAATGTGACTTTCGCCACGCCACGTTCCAAGATTGCAGTTTGCGTGATGCGCTGCTCGACGCTGCTCGTTTTGACGGTGCGGACCTGCGCGGTGCGGACCTCGGCGGCGTGCGGCTTGGAGATGCATCACAGTTCCGCGGTGCGACAATTTCAAGCCACCAGGCAAGTCAGCTTCTGAGTGAGCTCGGATTGAAAGTTCGCTGATGCTTCAGATTATCTCCCCACGCGAGGCCGTGCGCGACCCGATATACCAAGCCTTGAAAGAGATGAACAATCGGCCGCTTTTGGGCAGCGTCAGAGCAGGTGGTAATGTCTCTTATTGGGGCGATTTCGCCCGAAGAGCTAGGTCGGCGAACTATAACCGGCGGCGGTAGCATGAGCAGCGATAAGCCAATCAATACTTCGTAGAAAATCATGTAACACCGGCGAAGGGTTGTCCTTCCGATACCCTACGGCGATTTCGATGACAGGAGTAGGTCCGGCAAGCGGCCTGCTCACGACGGACCGAGGCAGAAGCTTTTCGACATAGGCTGGCAAAAGCGTCAGTCCGCCGGTCGATGCCACCAGAGAAATTCCGGTCGCGAAGCTGTCGAGAAAGTGGCTGGATGAGACGCTCACGCCGCGCTCCCGCAGATAGCGCTCGACGATGCCGCGCAGGACGTGCGGGGTGTCGGTATAGCCGATGAACGGAAATTCGCCGAGTTCGGCCGGATCGATCTGGGTTCGGCGGGCGAGAGGATGGTCGCCCGCGAGGATAGCCACAATCGGCTCGGACGCGATCACTGCGTAGGTCACGTCGGGCTGTGGCTCGACGCGGGAGAAACCCAGGTCGATCTCGCCGCGCTGGACAGCCTCGGCAACAGCGGGCGAAAAGTCGCTCGAGATGCGGAAATCGATCTCCTTGAGCTGGTCGCGCAGGATCTGCGTCACGTTGGGCAGCCATTCCACTTCCTGCCCGGTCAGGAAACCGACCGAGAAGCTGGCCTTGGCCGGGCGGGATACGCGCCGCGCAGCGGCGACTGCCTCGGCAGCCTGGGCCAGGGCGAGCCGCGCATGATCGAGAAAGATCTGCCCCGCGGGTGTCAGCGTCACCCCGCGCGAGGTCCGGATGAGCAGCGGCGTGCCGACCTCCAGCTCCAGATCGCGAAGCTGGCGGCTGAGTGACGGCTGGGCTGTGTGCAGGCGCTTCTCGGCCGCGACAGTCAGGCTGCCTTCCTCGGCGACCGCGACAAAATAGCGCAGATGGCGAAGCTCCATAGGCCATGCCTAGCAGGTATGGCTGGCAAAGCTACAAAGTCTTTCTGCTACGCCTTTCTATCCGGCATTTAAGCACCAGCTGAAGAGCTCTGGCCCGTCAATATGCCGGTCAGGCATCGCCGACAAATTGAGATCATTCGCTGGGCCGCGGCACTGTGCCGGCCCTTGTGAGCACGCTTGTGCAGAAAGGAGCAGCCCCAATGTCCTACGATCCATTCTCCGCGCTGACCTTCATCACCGGGCCAGCGATCCTTACAAACGCCTGCGCAATTCTGCAGAACGGCGCGACCACGCGCTACAATCTCGCCGTCACGCAGTGGCGCGAGTTTCAGTCGTTCATCGCGGCGGACGAAGACAGGCTTTCCCTGCTCTATGTCGATCCCGACCGCGCCCTGTGGCTCGCCGAGCGGCGCATCCACCTGCAACTCCGGGCACTCGGCCTGCTGAATGCCGGCGTCGCGCTGTTCGGGGCGACCAGCATCTGCAGCCTGATCGGCGTCTTCCTCGTCCAGGCGCTCTCCGTGCCGTCCGGCGCCGTCAGCCTGTTCATGGCGGCGGCCGGCAGCGCTGCGCTTGCAGTCATGCTCGCGGCGATCAGCGCTCTGCTCATCGAGGGCGCGTGCGGCCGGGACATGGTGCGGCTGCACCATCGCTCGAGCACGTCCTCCGCACGGCGCCACACATCACTTCCCCCATACCGCCAAGGGCCGAATGGCCTGAAGCCTCACCACTGCCCCGTCGCCGGGCTGCCGACACATCAAGCACCACGAAAGGACTGACCAATGACCACTATTTCCATCGTTACCGGCGGCAGTCGTGGCCTTGGCCGCAATACCGCTATCAGCATCGCCCGCCATGGTGGCGACGTGATCTTCACCTACCGCAGCGGCGAGAGCCAAGCTCAGGCGGTCGTCGCAGAGATCGAAGCACTCGGCCGCAGAGCGGTCGCGCTGCAGCTCGACGTCGGTGACGTCGCTGCCCTGAAGCCCTTTGCCGACCGGGTTCGCACTACGCTTCAGTCCTGGGGCCGAGAGAGCTTCGATCATCTGGTCAACAATGCCGGCTATGGCGAGATGGCGAGCTTCGCCGAGACCAGCGAGGCGCAGTTCGACCAGCTCTTCAACGTGCATGTGAAGGGCGTGTTCTTCCTCACCCAGGCACTGCTGCCGCTGATCGTTGACGGCGGCCGGATCGTGAACTTCTCGTCGGGCCTGACCCGCGTCTCCTATCCCGGCTTCTCGGCCTATTCGGCCGCCAAGGGTGCGATCGAGATCCTCACGCTCTACATGGCCAAGGAACTCGGCAGTCGCGGCATCACCGCCAACGCGATCGCGCCGGGGGCGATCGAGACCGACTTCCTCGGCGGCGTAGTGCGCGACACGCCGGAATATAACGAAGCCTTCGCCAACATGATCGCACTTGGCCGGGTCGGCGTGCCCGACGACATCGGGCCCGCCATCGCTAGCCTGCTCGGCCCCGACAATCGCTGGATCACGGCCCAGCGGATCGAGGTCTCGGGCGGCCAGAACATCTGACCCCTTCCCATTCAATCAAGCCGTCGCGCACGCGACGACAAGCAGGAGATTTTCCATGACCAATATCCTCATCGTTCTCTCGGCCGCCGACAAATGGACCCGTGCCGATGGCTCCATCTATGAATCCGGCGTCTGGGCGCAGGAGTTCGTCGATCTCGACCAGGCCTTCGTGCGGGCCGGTTTCAAGGTCGATCTCGCCAGCCCCGGCGGCGTCGTGCCGACGATGGACAAGCGCAGCCTAGATCCAGACATCGTCGGCGAGCAGATTGCTGAACACGCGCGCGCCTATCTCGACGAGAATGCCACGCGGATCAAAAAGCCGCTGGTGCTCGCCGAGATCGACACCAGCAGATATGACGCCATCGTCGTCCCCGGCGGTCATGGCCCGGTCGAGGATCTCTACAAGGACCGCGATATGGGCCGAGTACTGATCGAGGCCGATCGCGCCTCTAAGGTCATTGCTGCCGTGTGCCATGGTCCTGCGGCACTGCTGGCGGCGCGGGACGAGAACGGCCTCTGGCCGTTCGCCGGTCGCAAGATGACCTCGCTCAGTGACGAGGAGGAGATCGAGTTCGGAACGGCGGAGAATGCACCCTGGCTGCTGGCCGGCACGCTACGCAAGCAAGGCGCCAACTTCGAGCAGGGCCCCAGCTGGCACGCCTATGTCGTCAAGGACGGCAACCTGCTCACTGGTCAGAACCCGCAATCCTCGACACCTTTGGCAGAAGTGGTGATCGCGGCGCTGCGGTAATAGACCGAGGGCAGCAGTACCCGACGGTCCGCGCTATCACGGGCTGCCCGATGGGCATGAGTGCACCGCGGCCCGTCAAACCTCGATGAACAAACGACAAATATCGGGACGATTTTCGCGAAGTCGGAAAGTCCGACTTGGGACGACTCCGGCCGCAGCGACAGCCTGGCCCAACCCAGGACGTTCGTCCGCATCAGAGCGAACGTCAGGCCCCGCTGAAATCTGCCGTTGGCACATGTCGGTGCATTCCGACAGAGGGCGCCTCTATTCTTGTTGTTCCATTGCCTGGACAAGTTCGTCATGACCCGCCAACCATTCATTGGAAACAGCGGTGTAAGAATCGACGGAATTTGTGGCAGTCCCATCGTCGACTCTTTGGCGCGGCATTACCAAGACAAGCGTACACTCATGGCGGCATTGATGCCCTCCCCAATGTTGGTTTGGGTCCAGTATTTTGCGTTCAGCAGATTGTTGAGGTTGCCGATGAAGGTCACCTTGCGCCCGCCCACCAGCGTGTCGAACTGAAAGCCTGCGTTGGCCGTGGTATAGGCTGGGACGAACAGGGTGTTACTGTCGCTGATCGGGGCCTTGCCGGTATAGCGGATATTGCCGTGCAGGGTGAGACCGGGCATGGCGGGTATTTGATATTCTGCATTACCGGTGATTTGCCATTTGGCAGCCCCTTCTGGCACATTGCCGCGTAGATCTTCGTTGCCGGCTGACACATTGCGGATGCTCGGATCGAGATAGACCGCTCCGGCCCCCAGCTTCAGATCATCGCTGAGCCGATAGGTCCCAATCGCCTCGGCTCCCTTGTAGAGCGTCAGGCCATCCTGCGTCAGGCGGCGCGCACCATCGACGAACCGGTCGATCGTGTTGGCGCGCTCAATGCGGAAGGCGGCTAGGGTCAGGCTCAACCTCTGATGCTCGTACTTGGCGCCGATTTCATATTGGCGGCTCAGCGTCGCTTTGAGCACCTCGCCGACATTGGCATATTCGCCGCTAACCCGGCTGCCTGGCTCCATCGCCTCGACATAGCTGCCGTAGATCGAGACATAAGGTGCAGGCTTGTAGATGAGCGCGAGCGTGGGCGTCACCGCCGAGGTGCGATAGCCGGAATGAACCGACGGGTTCCCGTCGAGGTCGGACAGCTTATATTGCGTATAGCGCGCACCGAGCATGGCCTGGAGATGCTCGCCAAGGTGCAGCGTGTCACTGAGGAACAAGGCTTTCTGCCGTTCCCGCGTCGGCGATCCGTCGGTGCCGAAACTGATGTCGCGCGTCACTAGAAATGGCTGATCACGATAGATATTACCGTTAAAATCGTTTCCCCAATAGTAATCCTTGTCGTTATAGCCAAAGGCGCTGTCGGTGATCTGGAAGGACGCTCCGGCCACGATCTCATGCCGGATCGGTCCGGTGACGACATCACCCTGCACCATGGCCTGGACGAAATGGTTCTTGTCCAGCTCGGCGAAATTATAGGCGAAGCCTTCATAGTCGCCGGCCTGGTTGCGCATGTAGACGAACATCTTGTTCGAGCGATGAAGCTTGCTGGTGTAGCCATAGGTCAGGCGAGCGGACCAGCCATCAGCAAAGGCCCAGTCCAGCCCGGTGGCCGTGGCCAACGTCCTGCCCTTGTAATAGCTATTCGCCACGTTGAGCTTGTCATAGTCATAGGTCGGGCGGGGCAAGGCAGTCCCGACATAATCTGCCCAGTAGAACTGGAATGGCTCGTGCTGAAGATTGTTGTCCTCATATGTCGCGGTGGCGTACCATTTAAGGTTAGGATTGAAGGCGTATTCGAGCGCCAGTGACCCGACCATGCGGTTAACGCCGGCCTCATTATAGGCGGTGCCCTTTTCTCCCGCCAGATTGACACGATAGCCAAGCTTGGCGTCGCGGGTGAGCGGCCCGCCCGCATCGGCACGAGCATAGAACACGCTATTGGTGCGATAGCCGATCTCCGTCGTCAGCATCGGTTCGGCGGTCGGCCGCTTCGTGCGGTAGCTGATCACGCCGCCCGGTGCGCCGAAGCCGTACATGAAGCCGGTCAGGCCCTTCAGGGCGGTAACGCTCTCGATCGGCTCAAGCGGAAAGTCGCCGCCCCAGTAGAGCAGCAATGGTACATCATCGATATAATAGTTGCGCACGCCCAGCCCCCGGATCTGGGTGCCCCACCAATTGGTCGAACCGGATGGCGCAGAGGAATAGACAGACGGATCGTTGGCGAAAATCTGCGCTATGCTGTTGGCGTGGCGCCGGGCGATATCATCTGCATCGACGACCCTCACCGAATAGGGTGTGTCCAGCAAGGCTTTGGCGCCCAAAGCGCCGCCCTCGCTGACCTTGTTCTGGCCCTCGTCGGGCCTCAGGCCGGTGACGATGATCTCCGCATCGGCACGCCTCGCGCCCTCTGACGAATCGGCTTCCCGTGCCGAGGCAGCGGAGCCAACGGCAATTTTTGTCAGCACAGTGACGCACAACAGCGACCGGACAAATTTGCGCGTCATGAATGCTCCCCTTTTTCAGCAGGGCGAGCCCCTATTAACAATGCTATTGCGAGTCAATCGCATTAATGGCTATAGCGCCCCGACTGTGCAGCAGGGGCGAATGATGAAGCGGATGCGTTTGAAGAGGCTGATCAATGCATTGGTCAGTGTTTCCTGCCTCACGATTTCGGCAGTGACGAACGCGCAGCAGGCAGCGGAAACCAGCGACGGACGGGGCGACATCATCGTCACCGGGGTCAAGAATTCGGATGTCGCGATGGCATCGAAGGCCGATATCCCGGCGCTGGAAAACGCGCAGGCGATATCGATCGTCACGCAGCAGATGCTGATCGATCGAGGCGTGATACGGCTTGGCGATGCGCTGGCAGGCGTTGCCGGGGTGTCGCGCAACAATACCTACGGCTTTTTTGACGGCTTCAACATTCGCGGGTTCAATGCCTCGTCCGGTGCGACCTATCTCGATGGGCTGCTTGACGACACCGGCTATGGCACGTCGGAGATGAGCGGGCTGGAACGTGTCGAAGTGGTGAAGGGGCCAGCCTCGGGCCTGTTCGGCCAGGGGCCGCTATCGGGCATCGTCAATCTGGTTAGCAAACGGCCACGGGATGATGCGTTTCTCGATCTCGGTTTCAGCGCTGGCTCCTATGATCTGGTCGAGGTTCGCGCCGATGCGAATGGCCCGCTGACGGCGGACGGCATCCTGACAGCGCGTCTGGCGGCCGTCTATCGCGACCAGGATTTCTTCGTCCATTCCTCGGGGCAGAAGCGGGTTTTTCTTTCCCCCTCGATCAGTTGGCAAATGGGGAGTCGAACCAACCTGACCCTGCTCGGTCGCTATCAGAAGGACGATATCCGTCCCTGGTCGCCGACCACCGCCTATGGCACCGCGCTGCCCAATCCCAACGGGTCGCTGCCGATCAGCTTGTCCATCAACGACACCGTCTATCCCGCCGTCCAGAAGAATGATTACTGGAACCTGGGTTATGCGTTCGATCATCAGGTCAATGATGCCATCGCGATCCACCAGTCGCTGCGCTATCAGGATTTCCACAATAGCTGGGACAACTGGCTGTTCGTCACCGGGATCAATACGCAGGATATTCCAGCAACTGCGACCAGCCCGCTCATTCCCGCCTATAGCCGAGTCAGTCGCGCCTTTTATGGTCCGTTCGACGAGAACGGCACCTATTTCCGCGTCGACACCAACGCCAGCGCCCGTTTCGATACCGGGCCACTGAACCACTATCTGCTTGCCGGAGTCGATTATGGCCGCCGCCGATCGGATAACAGCAATCTCTACGACACCAGCAATCCTTATTATCTCAATCTCTATGCTCCGGTCTACGGGACGGTCAGCACGCATAATCCGGCGGTCCCCTTTTCAACGGCGGGTAGCCGGACACGTCAACTGGGCTTCTACGTCCAGGACCATATCAAGCTGGGCGGTGCCCTGACCGTTACGCTCGGCGGGCGATGGGACGATGCCTCGGCGACCAATCTGAGCGGCGGAGTGGCAAGTCCGCAGACCACCGCCAAAGCGTTCAGCCCGCGTGCGGGGGCTACGCTTGCCCTCAATGAGTGGGCCTCGCTCTATGTGAACTATTCCAAATCATTCACGCCTCAGTTCAGCTATCGCGACGTCAACCAAAGGGTCCTGCCGCCCGAACGCGGGGTCAATTACGAAGGCGGGGTGAAGATTGCCCGCGGTGATGGCCGGCTGAACGGGATGGTAACGCTCTTCTCGCTGACCCGCGCCAATGTCGCCACCGCCGACGCCGTGCTACCCAATGTCTATGTGCTGACGGGCGAACAACGCACGCGCGGCGTCGAGGCGGAAATGGCCTGGCGTCCAGTCAGCGGCGTCGAACTGACGGGGGCCTACACCTATCTCGATGCCAAGGTAACCGCCGACAACCGGCTGCTCGTCGGTTCGCGCCTGGGCAGCGTGCCCCGCCATATCGTCGACGTGTGGGCGCGCTATACGATTCCATCAGGGCCGCTTGCCAACCTGGGCGCGGGGGCAGGGCTTCATCATGAAAGCGACCGTGCGGCCAGTACGGCGTCAGCGGTCGCGGGGGCGACGCAGCCTTTCATCCTCGACGGCTATGTGCTCGTGGACGGGACAATCTTCTACCGGTCCGATGACTGGTCGATCCAGGCGAACATCCGCAACATCTTCAACGAACGGTATTTCCCTACCGCCTCCCTGACCCGCACGACGCCGGGCGAACCGCGGACCTTCATGGTCACGCTCCAGCGGCATTTCTGACGCCATGGCCGTTCACCCGAACAAAGCAGGCGTCCGCCGTCACCGCCTGCATGTGCTGGCCCGTGCGATCGCCGCGATCATCGGCGGCTATGTCGTCACGGGGCTAGCCGTCGCATCTCTGGCCCGTCTGCTGCCCATGCGGGCGGCCGAGGCGAGCATCGCGGCCACACTGGCTTCATTCGCCATCTATGCCGGCATCGTCGTCACGGTCTTTTCGACCAAGTCGATGCTGCGCGTCTGGATAGGCCTTGGCGGCGCGCTGTTGCTGCTCGGCGCGGGACTGTATTTGTTGATCCTGACGGGAGGGCGGCTGTGAAGGAGAGTTTTCGGCAGTCGATGGCGTGGCTCCATACGTGGACCGGGCTGTTGTTCGGATGGCTGTTGTTCGCGATGTTCGTGACCGGCACGGCGGCCTATTTCCAACACGAAATCAGCCGATGGATGCGGCCGGAACTGGTGGCCACCGCCGATCCCGTCAGCGCAACGCAGGCCGCCATAACCTATCTTCGGACAAGGGAGCCGGACGCGGAAAGCTGGTTCATCACGCCGCCTTCCGCGCGCAATCCGGTGACCGAGGTCTTCTGGCAACCGAAAAAGGTGGAGGGTCAGCCGCCGACCCGGCGCAAACGAGAGGAAACCAGCGCAACGCTGGATGGGCATGGACATCCCGTGACGGTTCGCGAAACGCGCGGCGGCTACTTCCTCTACCGCTTCCATTTCGATCTTCACTATATGCCGGTCATGTGGGCGCGCTACCTCGTCGGCGCGGCGGCGATGTTCATGCTCGTCGCGATCGTGTCGGGGATCATCACGCATAAGAAAATCTTTGCGGACTTCTTCATGCTGCGTTTCGGCAAGGGGCAGCGAAGCTGGCTGGACGCGCACAATGTTACGGCGGTGTTCGCGCTGCCTTTTTATCTGATGATCACCTATACCGGGCTCGTCACGCTGGCGACGCAATACATGCCCTGGGGTGTCATGGCGAACTATGCCTCTACGGACACATTCTTCGAAGAGGTGTTTCCCGGTCGTGCGGATGTTCCCCGCAGCGGCGTGGCCGCGCCGCTGGTCCCTGTCAGCTCGCTCATGGCGATGGCGAGCCGGTCATGGGGCGGCGCGGGGGTCGGATTTGTCAAAGTCGCCAATCCAGGTGACAACACAGCCACCATCACCATCACCCGCGCCGCCGACACTGCCATCGCTGCGCGGGGTGAAAGCATGGTCTTTGCCGGGCCGAGCGGCACGCTGCTGGACCGGCACGTGCCGGAGGGCGGTGCGCTAGCGACGCAGAGTGTCATGGTTGGACTTCATGCCGGGCGCTACGCCGGCTGGGGCTTGCGCTGGCTCTATTTCCTCTCGGGCATCGGCGGCACGATCATGGTTGGCAGCGGGCTGGTGCTCTGGACCGTGAAGCGGCGAGCAAAACTTCCCGATCCCGCGCATCCCCATTTCGGGTTCCGTCTGGTGGAGCGGCTCAATATCGCCGCGATCGCCGGCCTTCCCGCAGGGCTTGCGGCCTATTTCCTGGCCAACCGTCTGCTGCCCGACGCCATGGATAATCGCGCGGAATGGGAGATCAATAGCCTGTTCCTCATCTGGGCGGGCGTCCTCCTCTGGGCCTGCTTCCGGCCCCAGCGGCGCGCATGGGTCGAAAGCCTGTCGTTCGCCGCCGCCCTGTTCGCGGCCGTGCCAATTGTGAACGCCCTTACAGTCTCGCGTAACATGCTGACCGGCCTCGTGACTGGTGACTGGCTGTTCGTTGCCTTCGACATGGCGATGGTGACCCTGTCCTTTGCCTTGGGCTGGGCGGCGCGCAAAGCGGCACGAGTCGAGCTGAAAGCCACCCGCTCAGCCCGCCAGAAGAGCAAGGAACTGACCACGGCATGATCCATATAGTGGCAATATGCGCCGCCATTCTGGGGTTCGGATGCCTCTGTGCCGCAATGGCGCGACATCAGACGGATATGCTGGGCCGTAAACTGCCCTCCCCAGTACAGCAGCAGTTTCGCAGGGCGGGTGGTGCTCTTCTGCTTGTCGCGCTGGCCATCGACATGGCAGGCTTGGGCATCGCCTATGGCGCAATCGCGTGGTTCGGCCATCTGACAACAGGAGCTGTGATGGTGCTAGCGATTCTGAAATGGAAGACAGCCTGACGAAGCGGACATCGTTCTTTGCCCAATCCCGATACGCCGAGGCGAGTGCTTCACGGCAGCGAGGCTACGACTCAATTGAGCAGCATCCGCTTTGCCTTTTTCGTTTCGAAAGCGGCCCGTTCGGACCGGTCCACAGATTTAGATCCGGACGCAGGAGAGAGCGGTTCGCGGCCCGACGAACGGCCGGTATCAGCCTAGCCGGACGTTCCGGGCCGCGGCGTCGACCGGCGGCAAAGTCCCACGAAGTGGCATTCGGCTTCCGCCAGCACGCGACCAGTATACGCCCGCCCTTCCGGCGCCATGCCGCGAATGTCTTCTGTGGATGGCTCCCGCATTGCAAGAGCAAAATGCGATGTATTGGCGCTCGGTCGGGTGCAGACTTCTGTCCGGCCTGTTGATGCAGCCCTAAAGAAGACCGCTGGCCCTGATGGTGTCCGCGAACCGGGTCCCGCACTGCTAGTCAGGCTATGACGCCTTGGACATTCGCTGGGTTGTCCCGGTTCCCGGTCTGACCGGTTCGCCATCATCTCGCTTTGCTCTCACAACTCCTGAAGCTGGCTTTCGCTTCTGTTCCGCTGCCTCTACGCCGCCAACGCCGGCACGTGACGTTCACGGTAGACCTCGCCGCGCGCCATGATGGCCCAGACGATTCTGGCCGTCTTATTTGCCAAAGCGACGGTCACAACCCGCGCAGGCTTCCGCGCTAGCAGGGCGAGAACGTTGGGATCGACCGCCTCTGGCTTTCTCTTCGCATTGCGCACGACTGCCGTCATGCCGACCACGAGAAGCTTACGAAGGTACCTATCTCCCATCTTCGAGATGTGGCCGAGCCGCTCCTTGCCACCGCTGGACTTCTGCAACGGCGTCAGCCCCAGCCAGGCAGCAAACTGCCGGCCCGAGCGGAACTCGGATGGATCGTTGACCGACGCTGCCAGTGCGGTCGCTCCGATCGGGCCAATGCCCGGGATCGTCATGAGGCGGGTGGCAACGTCACTTTGGCGCTGCCACTCGATCAGATCACGTTCGATCTCGCGCACCTGGGCGTGGATATCGAGAGCTTGCTGGGACAGCCGCTGCACGATGCGTACAGCATCGATCGGCACGTCGGGCGCTTCTCCATCAACGATCGCGCGTGCCTTCTCCAGAGCTCGATTGACGCCTTGCGGGATGTCGATGCCGAACTCGGCCAGCAGCCCTCGCATCATGTTGATCAGCTGGGTGCGCTGCTTGACGAACAGATCTCGCGTGCGGTGCATCGACAGAACCGCCTGCTGGTCCTCTGACTTCACCGGCACGAACCGCATCGTAGGGCGCGTAACAGCTTCGCAGATCGCTTCCGCGTCGGCTGCATCGGTCTTGCCCCGCTTGACGTATGGCTTGACGTAAGCCGGCGGCATCAGCCGGACCTCGTGCCCAAACTTGAGCAGCTCCCGAGCCCAATAGTGCGACGTGTCGCACGCTTCGATGCCCACCAAACAAGGCTGCAGCTTCTCGAAAAACGGGAGCATCTGCGAGCGCCGTAACGCCTTGCGGATGACTGCTTTGCCCTTCGCATCTACGCCGTGAATCTGGAAAACGTTCTTGGCCAAATCCAGGCCGATCGTGCTAATCTCCATCTGGGTGGCTCCCATATGCTCGTGAATACCTGACGGTCTTCACACCTTGGCACCTAGGCCGTGAACCCATAAACGCCTGTCACGGGTAGGCATTGGGAATGTGCTGCTCAATCGAGGCGACTGTAGAAGTCCTCGTTGGCGGCAACATGGCTTTCGA
>Ga0207644_10000985_pt1 | contig 18179 bp, 13 predicted proteins | sample KBSS73metaG_FD_184326 | JGI IMG/M metagenome (GOLD analysis project Ga0207644, IMG submission 184326) | Switchgrass rhizosphere microbial communities from Kellogg Biological Station, Michigan, USA - KBS S7-3 metaG (SPAdes) (version 2) | ecosystem: Host-associated > Plants > Roots > Rhizosphere... | reverse complement strand
GCTGCAGGAGTTGCAACCACCGGCGTTGCCGGCGGAGCAACCACTGGCTTCGGCACCGGCACAACTGGAACGGCAGCTACAGCCGGCCGCTCGTGGGCAGGGGGCGCAGGCGCTGGGTGTGCAGCAGCCGCAGGAGGACGCGCAATCACCGGTCCCGCCGGGACCTTGCTGGCAATGGCAGGTGCTGCGGCCGGAGGAGCCACGATGTTAGCACCCTGGCGCGGCTGGGGGACGATCTTACGCGGTCCCTGCGCCGCCGCGGCAGCTTGAGGTGTGTTCGCCACAGCGGCCACATTCGGCAGCGTCGTTGGCTTCGGTGCGGCAGGAGGGGCCACATGAGCAGCGGACGGCGGAACCACTACCGCCGGACGAGTTGCTACCGGAGGCGCTGCCTTCGCTGCGGCCTCAGCCTGCTTGCGCTCGAGAATTGCCTTGAGGGCATCGCCCGGCTTCGACACCTTCGACAGGTCAAACTTCGGCCTGTTGTCGGCCGCCGGTCTCGACGAACTCGCGCTGCGCGATCCGCCGGTCAGATATGCCCGTACTTTCTCCGCCTCATCGAATTCGATGGAACTGGAGTGTGTTTTTTTCTCCGTGACGCCCACCGCTGTAAGAGCGTCCAGAATGGACTTGCTCTTTACTTCCAGTTCGCGTGCCAGATCGTTGATTCGAACTTTGCTCATCCGTCCCTTTTCGCTTCCCTAGCGCCCTTAGCTGCTCATATCGGCCTCTTCGAGGTAGGTATCGTTATAAGTATTATCTCTGAAACTGAAGCGTTCGCGATCTCGCGAACGCCATATGGCGCGGCTAGCCACGGTCGCGTCCATCGTCAATGCCTTCGTCTGAGACCTCTTGCGCCTCATCCACCAGCGTGTCAACTGTGTCGTTATCCAGCTCGATCCGCTCCTCGCGAGCATCTGCATCGCTGAAGGCGTCCGAATCCGACTCGCGCTCCTCGGCCGCTTCAATGTCCTCGGTCGAAAGCCCGCCAACCTCCTGCGCTCGGCCGTTTCCAGCCTCGCCCGCAAGAATCTCCTCAGGTGTCTTCTCCATCGAGCTCTCCTCTCCGACCGCTTCCGCCGCATCGGCAACCGCCGCGGGCGCCGGACGCTCTTCGCCCTCTTCGTACTGACCGAAGTAGTGGCGAACCGCGACCGAGATCTTCTCGACCGTCTTCTCTCCAATGCCCGGAACCTCTTCCAGCTGCTCCGGCGTCATATCCGCCAGCGCCTCGACAGTCGTGATTCCGGCAGCGATCAGCTTCTCCAGAATGCCTTCGCCGAGCTCCGTTACCTGCTCAATGGGAGTCGTGGGTCCACCACCCATCGCGGTCATCTGCTGCTCGACCTCCTGGCGCTTCTCTTCTTCGCTCTTGATGTCGATCTTCCACTGCAGGAGCTTGGCTGCAAGGCGAACGTTCTGCCCCTTCTTGCCGATGGCAAGCGAGAGCTGCGTGTCGTCCACGATTACCTCAAGCTGCTTCTCGCCCAGGTCCGTAATTGAAACGCGAGATACCTTCGCAGGCTGCAGCGCCTTCTCGGCGAACGTCGTGATCTCTTCCGAGAACTCGATGATGTCGATCTTCTCGCCGCGAAGCTCGCGGATGATCGACTGCACGCGCATGCCCTTCATGCCAACGCATGCGCCCACCGGGTCAACGTCCTTGTCGCGGCTCTGGACCGCGATCTTGGTACGCTCACCGGCCTCGCGCGCGATGGCCTTGATGCTCACCGTGTTGTCGTAGATCTCGGGAACTTCGCTCTGGAAAAGGTTCGACACCAGCACTGGTGAGGCGCGCGACACGATTACCTGCGGTCCCTTGGCTGCGCGGTCCACGCGTAGCAGAACTACGCGTACGCGCTCGCCCACAGCAAACTGCTCCAGGCGCGACTGCTCGCGCTTAGGCATCCTCGCCTCGGCCTTGCCCAGGTCGAAGATCACATCCATCGGCTCCAGCCGCTTCACCGTCGCGTTCAACACCTCGCCGGCGCGGTGGTTGTACTCGTTGAACACGGTGTCGCGCTCGGCCTCGCGGACCTTCTGGAAAATCACCTGTTTCGCCATCTGCGCGGCGATGCGGCCCAGCGGAGTCGTGTCCTTGTAGAAGCGCAGCTCTCCGCCGATCTCGACCTCGGGGGCCAGTTCGCGAGCCTGCTCCAGCGTCAGCTGGTTTACTTCGTCTTCAACCTGCTCCGGGCCTTCGACGACGGTCTTGAACACATACGCGCGAATCTCGCCGGTGTCGCGGTCCATCTCGGCGCGCATGTTCTCCTGCGTCTTGTAGTACTTCCTCGTCGCCAGCGCGATCGCGTCCTCGACGGCGCCAACAACTATGCCCGGCTCGATTCCCTTATCGCGGCTCAACATCTCAATCGACTGATACAAAGCGCTTGCCATCGTTATTCGTCCTTCATCCTGGTGGAGATATTCTCCCCAGGGCATTTAAACTTGCTCTTTCTTGCTTCTGATGCAGACAGCGGGCTAGAACTCCGCCACCAACTGCGCCTTCTCCACATTCGCCAGCGGTATCTCGACCACCGGGGCTGTGACCGCCTTCTTCGCCTTGCCCTTCTGCTTCACGGCCGAAAGGTCCAGCGTCAGCACGTTTCCTTCAAAACTCGTCAGCCGTCCCTGCCAGTGCCGGTTTTCGTTCACCGGGGTAAAGGTCTGCACCTTTACCAGGCTTCCCTTGAACCGGGTGTAGTCTTCCGGGCGGTACAGCTTTCTCTCCAAACCCGGGCTTGAAACCTCAAGCGTGTACTCCGTGCCCGGAATCAGGTCTTCTACATCCAGCACCGTTCCGAAGTCCTGCGCAAACGTGGCGCAGTCCTCATGGGTTACGCCTGAGAGCATCTCCACGGGAACGCCCTTGGGCAGCGTCTGCTCCGCGTCTTCGGCGGCTGCCTTGGCCGCCAGCTTTGCCCGCTCCTCGGCGTTCTTCTCCAGAAAAATCCTCAACGTCCGGAACTTCGTGCCGCCAGTGAACTCCAGGTCCACCACATCCATGTGGTGGGAGGCGGCAACACGCTCCGCCGTAGCCCGTATTGTGTCCAGATTCAGCGCCATAACTCTAGATCTTGCTGCCTGTGTCGTACCCTCGGCGCTGCTTCTCCGAAGGCCTTTTTCAGAGCAAATAAAAAGTGGGCTGTAGCCCACTCATCTCTTCCGTCCTTTACCGGTGCGTTCACGGCCTCTTGCGGACAACGGAAAAAACGCTGCAATCCGTATGATACATCCACTTCAGTCGCATTTCAAATAAGCGAAATCGGTGTTATCCGAATTATGGTTGCTGAAAATTGCCATGCACGGTCAAAAGAAAAGACGTAAACGTTCATTGGATGGCTCGCTCGTTTTAGAGGGCTCGACCTTCAATTGGCTACTCATTAGCGAGCCGCAGTGGTCCACGGAGCACGGCTATAAAGGCCTCTGTATCTCTGTTCGAACGGGAGATAAAGGCCATCGGGAACTGGTCATTCAATATCCGTACCCGACAACAAAATCCGGTAGCCCGTTACCTCTCCCTCAACGGCCGCAATTCTCGGTAACAATGATCGAAAAAGACATTCAGCAAGCCATGGCCGCAGGCTGGGTTCCGACTTCCCGTGGAAAAACGTTCACTTATTGCCCCACAACCTAAGACCGGCGTCTGCATTTCGATTCTGAGATGTGGTTCATTCGCATGAAGCGCGAACTGGCTCTTTTCACCGGCCTAACCCTGTCATCCCGACCGGAGCGCAGTAAAGCGGAGAGATCTGCTTCTCTACCTAAACTTCCGCATACCACCCAATTCATCCTCAAAAACCCCAATAAAAACCCTTGTCAAGTCCCAAAACCACGTAACTCAATCAAAACAAAAGAAATATAATGTGCCGATTAATTACCTTCGATTCGCTAAAATAATAGTAGGTAGAGAAAGGAAGAGAAAAGAGCGGTGGATGTACACCCCGATCTTCTTTAGAATCAATATTCTGGTATTTAACTCCTTTGCTTCCAATATCTTGCCCCGCTTAAATTGCATAAGCGCCAGAGATAAAAGAAGTTACAGCGGGGGATAGGGAGGGGGGGACCCCTCCAGGTCAAAAGCCGCACCCGCTCACGACCTTACCCAGAATGTGGTCTCATACCAGTCCAGGTGAGCCTAACTTCGGTTGGTATACTTGGAGATTGTCCGAGAGATCGTTAGAGTCTCCCTGATGCGGTAGAGCGCGCAGGACCAGGATCTGGAATGAGCGGGATTTTAAAGAAGATTAAATCGCCAGCCGACGTAAAGGGTCTGTCGATGGTGGAGTTGGAGCGTCTCGCTGAAGAGATTCGCGAGCGGCTCATTATCAGTGTCGCCAAAACCGGCGGACACATCGGCCCAAACCTCGGCGTCGTCGAACTTACCATCGCGATGCACTACGTTTTCGACACGCCGCAAGACAGCTTTGTCTTCGACGTCAGCCATCAGGCTTACGTTCACAAGCTGCTCACCGGCCGAGAAAAGCAGTTCCACACCATTCGTCAGCCCGGTGGACTCAACGGCTTCATGCTCCGCACCGAGAGCGAGCACGACAGTTACGGTGCAGGACACGCCGGAACCGCACTGAGCGCAGCGCTGGGAATGGCCGTCGCGCGCGACCTCGCAGGCGGAACGGAGAACATCGTCGCACTCGCGGGCGATGCTGCCTTTACCAACGGAATCTCGTTCGAGGCGCTCAACAACATCGCAGCGCAGACGCGCCGCCTGATCATCGTCCTCAACGACAACGACTGGTCGATCGATAAGAACGTCGGGGCCATCGCCGAGTACTTCCACAAGCTCACCGCGAACCCGACCTACTCGAACCTGCACGACAAGGCCGCAGGCCTGATCGAACGATTCGGCGGCAAGGCCGCGCGTCACGTCGCCCGCAAGGCCGAGGAGGCCGCAAAGGGCCTCATCGGTCCCGGCATGCTCTTCGAGGAGTTTGGCCTCAGCTACTACGGCCCGATCGACGGCCACAATATGCCGCTGCTGATCGAGACCTTCAAGTTCCTCAAGCAAAAGAACAAGCCAGTCGTCCTGCACGCCATCACGCAAAAGGGCAAGGGCTTCCAGCCGGCGATGGAGAAGCAGAAGAAGTTCCATGGCCTTGGACCCTACGATCCCGAGTCCGGCGAGACCAAGTCAGCCGGCCAGAAAACCTACTCGGAGATATTCGCCGAGAGTCTCACCAAGCTCGCAGACCAGAACGATAAGGTCGTCGCAATTACAGCTGCGATGCCCAACGGAACTGCACTCGATCTCTATCGTCCGCATCATCCGACCCGCTACTTCGACGTAGGTATTGCCGAGGAGCACGCTGTTATCTTCGCCGCCGGAATGGCGACGAAAGGCTACAAGCCCTTCTGCGCGATCTACTCAACCTTCCTGCAGCGCGCCTTCGACCCGGTCGTTCACGACGTCTGCCTGCAGAATCTTCCCGTCGTCTTCTGCATGGATCGTGGCGGATTGAGCGGCGACGACGGACCGACGCACCACGGCCTCTTCGACATCAGCTACCTGCGCAGCGTTCCCAATCTCATCCACATGGTCCCCAAAGACGAGGACGAATTGCAGGACATGATGTACACGGCGATGCTGCACGAAGGCCCTTCCGCGATCCGCTATCCACGCGGAACCGGACCTGGAGTTGCGGTAAAGGACAAGCCTGTCGCACTCGAGATCGGCAAGGCTGAGGTGATCACGAATCCCAGCCGTGCAGATGTTGCCATCCTCGGTCTCGGCGCGATGCTTCCCGAGGCTCTTCGCCTCAGCGAGATGCTCGAGCGCGAAGGCTTCCATGCTGCTGTCATAAACCCGCGCTTCGCCAAGCCTGTCGATCGCGACTGCGTGGCGGACTTCGGCTCACGCGCCGGCCTGATCATCACTCTCGAAGACCACGTGCTCGCCGGAGGCTTTGGTTCAGCCGTCATGGAGACACTGAACGAGCTGGACTTGAGCATTCCCATAGTCCGCATCGGCTGGCCCGACGAGTTCATCGAGCACGGCAAGGTCGAGGCGCTGCGGGCGAAGTACGGACTTACCGCCGAGGCTGCTCTTGAGAAGGCGAGGCCACACCTCAACCGGCTAATGGAGCAGGTTCTGGCGAAGCATTCTTAGAGTGAAAGCAAAAAGAGGGGGCAGGAAGCTTGAGTCATTGCTCCCTCTTCTTCTCTGCTTCGCCGAACTAATCGTTGGCGGAAAACATTCCACGGTCTTCGCAAAAAAGGCGGCCCGAAGGCCGCCGGTAATACGCCCGCAAGATTAGTTCGGCATGAGAACTGCGTCGACAACGTGGATGACGCCGTTGGATTGAAATACATCGGCGGTTGTAACAGTTGACATCCCGCCCTTTGTATCGGTGAGAACAACTTTGTCGTCGGACAGGGTGGCCGTAAGAGGTTCTCCCTGAACGGTCTTCAGCTCAGCCTTACCTCCACCCTTGTTGATCATGGCCACTAACTGTTTTGAGCCAATGCGACCCGGAACGACGTGGTAGGTAAGGATCTTGTCGAGGGTCTCTTTGTTTTCCGGTTTCACCAAGGTATCCACCGTTCCCGCCGGAAGCTTGGCGAAGGCATCATCAGTAGGAGCGAAGACGGTGAAAGGTCCTCTGCCATTGAGCGTATCCACGAGTCCGCCTGCCTTTACAGCCGCAACGAGTGTCTTGTGGACGGGTGAGTTTGACGCGTTTTCAACGATCGTCTTCGTGGGATACATCGCGGCTCCACCGATGTCGGGATCCTTCATCTGAGAGGAGGTAAAAACAGAGAGCGCCGCCAATGATGCAGCAACAAGCGTTACAGAGAATGTCCTTTTCATGGGTAGATCGTCCTTTCGTTTCTCCGACTGCAAAGTGTGGGTGGATCTTTTGAGCGCTCACCAGCTACTACGCGGCTAATCAGCTAACGGATTGGACGCGGCCTCTTTGACCAAGAATGGCAGTCATTTGTGTAGGTAAGAACATGAATTGTGTGGGAGGAAAGATTTACCTGACTTTGTTGATCAGGTTGTAAAACCGTATGACCCGTAGGGGGCGTTGACAATTGCCCGGGAAGCCCGTCAACTGAGAATCACGATGGAGAGCGATTTCACCACTGGCCAGGATTGGATCCAGCTTAAGGCGGAGGAGGAGAGCGTGGACGCGCAGCACCGGCATCGCGATCGCGGTTTGCTTGCGATCGGCCTGTTCAAGCTTGGCAAGGCGATCCTCTTCTTCGCGCTTGGCGTCGGCGCAATCCATCTTCTCCATAAGGATCTGGGTGACGAGATTGTGCGCCTAGCGAAGGAGCTGAAGTTCGACCCCGAAAGCAAGATCGTGGCCCTTGTGCTGGATAAGGTCGACCTGATTGACGACCATCGTCTGAAGCTGATCAGTTTTGGGACCTTTGCCTACTCGGCGCTGGCTCTGACCGAAGGAATCGGCCTAATGCTGGAAAAGGTCTGGGCCGAATACCTGACGCTGATCCTGACGATGTCGTTTCTTCCGTGGGAGCTGTACGAGCTGGCTCGTCACCCCAACTGGTATCGCCTGAGCCTTCTGTTGATTAACCTGGCTGTGCTCTGGTACCTGGTATGGCTTCTGCGAAAAAAGAAGACCAGCGCGGAGAGCCAGCAGGTTTTAGAGAACGTGCGGCAATAGTTCTTTTCTGAAGAAATGCTGAAAATTCTTTAAATGCAGGCGCACGTTCCTCCCGCGTTTTCGCCTTTACTTCGCCTATCAGAGTCGATTCAGCTCGACAAGTGACTGAGTTGTCATGAACCAACTGTGGCAACACTACATGTAGTAGGTATCTTCTTGAATTCCCCAATTTGCTGGTTTATCCACAGTCCATTGTGGGAATGACACCTAAGTATCACAATTTACCGCTTTACACCGCCATCTGTGTGGGTGACTATGTGGACGGAAGTGGTCAAAAGTGGAGTAAAGAGGACTAACTCAAGCGAGATTTGAGAGAAGTCTACCCCTCCCCAGCCAATTCCAACGAATCGAGTGGAAGCGGGTATCGAGGTTGTCATGTTTCGGGGAAATCACCCAACGCGCGTGGACGAGAAGGGCCGGCTGAAGCTTCCGGCCGAGTTCAAGCGCAGGGTCGATGAGCTGTACGGGCCTCAGTTCTACATCACCAGCAAGGACGGGAAGCGGGCTGAGATTTATCCGCTGAAGGAGTGGGAAAAGATCGAGGAGAAATTGGCCACGATCCCCTCCATGAACCCGGCGAAGAAGAAGTTTCTGGACGTGACGAACTATTACGGCCAGATGGCAGAGATGGACGCGCAGGGACGGCTACTGATGCCTCAACTGCTGCGGGAGTCGGCAAAGGTGGCGGGGGATGTGGTTGTTCTGGGAGTCCAGACGTTTCTCGAGGTTGTGAACCACGATTCGTTCAAGGCGGAGCTTGAGGCTCAGCCGATGACCGAGGCCGAACAGATGGCGTTGTCAGAGTTTGGTTTGTAGGAAGTTGGCCCCCAGGGGCAGCACAGAAGGCGGGAAGAGATGAGCAAACCGCAGCATGTGCCGGTTCTTTTAGATGAAGTAATGGAGTACTTGAATGTGCGGCCAGGCGGAGTGGTGGCTGATGCCACGCTCGGACTCGCTGGGCACTCCTCGGAGATTGCGAGGAGGCTGGGGCCAAAGGGAACGCTGATCGCGTTTGATCGCGACCCGGAGGCGATGAAGCTGGCGAAAGCAAGGCTCGATGAGCTTGCTGCGGAGCTGGGTTCCGAGATGCCTACGGTGAAGTTGGTACCAAAGGCGTTCTCCGAGGCGGCGAATGAGATAGATCCAGGAAGCCTGGACGGTCTGCTTGCAGATATAGGAGTGAGCAGTCTGCAACTGGATGAGGCGCACAGAGGATTCAGTTTTCGGTCGGATGGACCCCTCGATATGCGGATGGATACGCGCACGGGGGAGACGGCCGAGCAAGTGGTAAATCAGGAAGACGAAAACGAACTCGCCGACCTGATTTACGAATTCGGAGAGGAAAGGAGGTCGCGGAGAATCGCCAGAGCCATTGTGAGGGCCCGGCCGATTACGACGACGGCGGAGTTAGCCAGAGTGGTATCGGCCGTGGCCCCATCAATGAAAGGCGACAAGATTCATCCGGCGACCAGGACCTTTCAAGCACTTCGAATTCGAGTGAATAACGAGTTGGGAGAGATCAAGACGCTGCTTGAGAGCGCGCCATCTCTTCTGAAGCGGGGGGGGAGGCTGGTAGTGATCAGCTTCCACTCGCTGGAGGACCGGATTGTGAAGGATGCATTCCGGGACGCAGGACGCAACAAAATCTTTGAGGTTTTGACGAAGAAACCGGTTATAGCCGGCGAAGAAGAAGAGAGACGGAACCCGCGATCGAGAAGCGCAAAGTTGCGGGCGGCAATGAAGGTTTGATTTGCAGTACTTGGTTCTGAATGGTTTTGAAGTCGATGGAGACAAGTGATCGGACCGGGGTTGTCCTACCGTGCTTTCAGGCGAAAGACAACCAGTAATACAAAGTCCCTTCCTTCTATAGCAACCCCGGTCCGGTTTCGCTTAAGAGGAGAGGCAAAGAAGACGAGAAGAGTGAGAGGTGCACGATGGCAACGTCGGCAATGGCAGGACAAGAGATAGGGATGATGGGGGCAGCGGTGAAGCCGCAGCGGCGTACAGAGTCGCTGGCTGAGCGTAACCGCGCACTGTTTGAGACGCAGCGCAAGGCGCGCCGGGGCCCCACGCCTGAGGTCTTCTTCGCCAAGCATATCGACAACACTCGACTGGTGAAGGCTGACGATCCGGAGCGTCGTCGCGAGATGCGGCACTTTGCTGGCGTGATGAGCATGCTGTTCGTACTGGTGATGGTCTACGTGTGGCAGCACTTCCTGGCGATCGAGATTGGCTACAAGGTCGAGTCGCAGAAGCAGCAGGTAGAGCAATTGCGCGAAGAGAATCGCCAGCTTCGTCTTTCGGAGGCCCAACTGACCGACCCGGAGAGGATCGACAAGATGGCAAAGCAGCTCGGTCTCGACGCACCGCAGCCTGGCCAGGTTGTACGGCCGGATGGAATCGAGTCGCACACGAACGGTCCTGTATGGGCAGAGGCAAATGCTCCGGCGCTAGTGGCCCGGTAGTGTGCAGATTCGCGAAAATAGTTAGCAAGTCAACGAAGACGGGATTGAGATGAACAAGGCGCCACGGCAGACGTTAACCGCTCCGATCAGGAGAATCCGGTTCGTCTATGTGGCGCTCTTTTTTTGTTTCTGGACTACGGCAATCGGCCTGCGGCTCGTATGGCTTCAGGTTGTTCGGCATGGAGATTTTGTAGAGCGTGCAGCTCGTCAGCAGCAAAGAACGTTCGAAGTGGCGCCACGTCGTGGTGTTCTGTATGACCGCAACCTGAAAGAACTGGCGATGACGGTGCTCGTCGACAGCGTGTACGCGGTTCCGAGCGAACTGGGGGAGAATAGGGCATCCACGGCTGAGATTCTGGCGAAGATCGTTCACGCGGATGCAGGTGACAACTTTACTTCGCAGCAGCAGATGATGGCGCGCTTCAATGCTTCGCGTAACTTTGCATGGGTGGCACGGCGGGTGGACGCAGAGACGGCGACGCGAGTCCGCGAGTTGAATCTGAAAGGCGTCTACTTCCAGAAAGAGTTCAAGCGGTTCTATCCGAATAACGATCTTGCAGCGCAGGTGCTTGGCTATGTTGGCACCGACGATACGGGCCTCGGTGGTCTGGAGCGGCAGTTCGACGACGAGATGCATGGCACTCCCGGCCACGTACTGACAGCACTTGATGCCAAGCGTCACGTGCTGGGCAGCGAAGAGAGCCAACCGATGCCGGGTGAGAACCTCGTGCTCTCCATCGACGCCAACATCCAATACATCGCGGAGCGCGCGCTGGATGCTCAGATGGAGAAGATGAAGGCGGCACACGGAACCGTCGTCGTGCAGGACCCGCACACGGGTCAGATTCTTGCGCTGGCGATCGCTCCCCGCTTCAACCCGAACGACCAACGGCACATGGACGCCAGCGTACTGAAGAATCTCGCGGTGAGCGATGTCTATGAGCCGGGCTCGACCTTCAAGCTTGTAACTTACGCAGCCGCATTGGACGCGGCCGGGGTAAAGCCCACTGACCTCGTCGACTGCCAGAACGGTGCAATGACGATGTACGGACGAACACTGCACGACGATAGATCCGACCACTTCGGAGTCGTCACGGTGCAGTACGCGCTTGAGCATTCCAGCGACGTCGGTGCGGCCAAGATGGCGCTGAAGCTCGGCAATCAGAAGTTTTACGACTACATGAAGGCTTTCGGATTCGGCGACCGTTCGGGGATTGAGCTCCCCAGTGAGACCCGCGGCCTGCTGCGCAATCCGCATAAGTGGGACGCGACCAGCATTCTGTCGCTTGCCATCGGTCAGGAGATCGGCGTGACGCCGGTACAGCTCGTGACGATGGTCAGCACTCTCGCCAACGGTGGTGTTTACATGCCCCCGCACGTTCTGCTTGAATCCACCGATCAGATGAAAGGCGATCCGCGCCTGATGCCCGCTGCCTTCCGTCCTGTAAATCAGCTTCCGACGCAACTCCCTGACGGAGCGCATCGTGTCATCACGGAGATGAGCTCCGCGAAGATGCGCAGCATGATGCAGGGTATTGTGACCGAGGGAACGGGCAGGCGAGCACAACTCAACGGATATAGTGCAGCAGGCAAGACCGGAACCGCGCAGAAGATTGATCCCGCGACGCACACCTATTCGCATACCAAGCTTGTCGCCAGCTTCGCCGGCTTTGCTCCGGTCAGCAATCCAGCCATCTCGGTCGCCGTCGTTATCGATACGCCTACGGTAGGAACGCGCTACGGCGCCGAGACCAGCGCACCGGTCTTCGCTGAAGTCGCGCAACAGGTGCTTGAGTATCTTGGCGTACCTCACGACTTGCCTTTGAAGACTAAGGCGGAGCAGATGCAACTCGCCAAAAACGTTGAGGTTGATGACTCGCTCAGCGATAACGGCGCGAACCTGGATCAGATGTTTGCTGACATCAACAATCTTCCAGCGGACGATCCGTTGCGGGCGCCGGCTGCCGCGGGAGCCGGACTCAACGAGAAGACTGTGGCGGACGCCAAGACTTCACCTTCCATCAGCGCGAAGGCGACGGACAGCCGGTCACGCGTGCAGGATAGTCTTCCAGCAAAGATGGTCGCAGCCCTCCATTCAAGCGAAGATTCGCACTCCCGGGGAGAAACTACATCCGCTGTTCTGGAGAAACCAAAGATTGTCCCGACAGTCCAGGCGCGTAGCGACGGCGGGGTAGTGATCGACGCCTCTCGACGAGTCGCCGTGCCTTCGTTTATGGGGTACTCGCTACGCACCTCAGTCGAAAAGGCAGACAATGCTGGCCTTCGCGTTCAGCCGATCGGGAACGGATTGGCAAAGGATCAGGCGCCTGCGGCGGGCGCGTTGGTTCCCGCGGGGACTGAGGTTGTGATCCGCTTCGCGCGGTAGTTCGCTTCGCTCGGCAGCTTAGAATCGAAAAATATGGATTGGAACGATGTGCTGCATGAGGTGACGACGCTGGCGCGCGCTGAGGCTCCAGTAGCGGTCTCAGGTGTGCAGTACGACTCTAGGCGTGTGCGGCATGGAGACCTGTTTATCGCGATGCGGGGCGGCAGTTCCGATGGCAACAGATACATCGATGCTGCGGTAGCCCAGGGCGCTTCGGCGGTTATCACTGATTCGCGCGAGATGTTCGAGAAACTGAAAGGCGAACATGCGAACGCCGGGGCGGCGCTCGTCGAGCATGGAAGGCGCGCGCTGGCAGAGGCGAGTTCGGCGGTCTTTGGACAGCCGCAAAAGCATCTGGCGCTAAACGCAGTGACCGGAACGAACGGAAAGACGACAACGGCGTTCCTGCTCGAGGCAATATTGCGAAGCGTCGGGCGCAAGTGCGTGCTGATTGGAACAATTGAGGTTCATGTAGCTGGTCAAGTGCGCGAATCGCCGCATACTACGCCGGAGTCGCGCGACGTTCTTGAATTGTTTGCAGAGGGCGTCGCGGCAGGTGCCACCGAAGCAGTGATGGAGATGTCGAGCCACGCGCTGGAGCAGGAGCGTGTGTGGGGGCTTCCCGTGGAGATCGCAATCTTCACCAATCTCACGCAGGATCATCTCGACTACCACGGCACGATGGAGCAATACTTCGCGGCGAAGGCGCGTCTGTTCGATGGTGTGGGTACTTCGCCTCCGCGCATTGCCGTACTGAATGCAGACGATGACTATGGCGCAAGGCTCGCATCTGGACTTGAGCGACCCCAGGTGATTCGGTACGGGTTGAGCGAGACGGCGGACTTCCGCGCCGACGACGTAACGATGCGTGCCGGTGAGACCCGTTTTCGGATGAGGACTCCAGTCGGTACTGTAGAGGTTCGGTCTCCCCTGACCGGGCGTGTGAACGTGTATAACCTGCTGGCGGCGAGCGCAGCGGCATGGGCGCGTGGGCTGAGCCTCGATGAGATTATTCGCGCGGCCGATGCCGGCGCACAGGTTCCAGGCCGCTTCGAGGTTGTGCCTTCGACAAACGGTGTGACCGTAGTGGTGGACTACGCGCACACGGACGATGCTCTGCGAAATCTGATTGGTCTAGCGCGTGAGTTGGTGCGCGAAAGTGGTGGCCGCGTAATTACTCTGTTTGGCTGTGGAGGCGATCGCGATCGCACCAAGCGGCCGCGAATGGGACGCGCCGCGGGTGAGGGGAGCGACCTTGTGGTCCTGACGAGTGATAATCCGCGAAGTGAAGCTCCCGGAGCGATCATTGCAGAGGCTTTGGCAGGTGTGAAGGAAACTCAGGCCCGGTGCATCGTTGAAGAAGATCGCGCAAAAGCGATTGCGATCGCAATCCAGGCAGCTGAGGTTGGAGATATTGTGCTGATTGCGGGCAAGGGCCACGAGAAAGTGCAAGTGTTGAAAGGTGGCGCGGTGCCTTTCGATGATGTTGCAGTGGCCGCCGGCGTGTTGAAGGAGATTGGATGAAGCTGACGTTAGGCCAGGTAGCTGACTGGATTCACGCTGAAGGAGATTTCAACACTTCCGCCGAGGCGTTGGGTTACTCGATCGACTCGCGCACGATTGGTGCAGGCGACCTGTTTTTCGCAGTAAAAGGCGAGCGGTTGGACGGACACGATTATGTCGCTGCTGCGTTAGCCGACGGTGCGGTTGCGGCGGTCGTCAGCAACCGCTGGCTGGTTCCGGCAGACGTGGACGAGACAAAGTTGCTGCGCGTGGCAGATTGTGAAGACTGTGTCCTTGGCGCGTTGCAGCAGCTTGCGCATGCTGTGCGGCGCAGATGGGGCGGACGCGTGATCGGCGTGACCGGGTCGGCGGGCAAGACGACCACCAAAGAAGCAGTAGCGCAGGTCCTGAGCGCGAGTTTTCGCGTGCTGAAATCCGCGGGGAATCTGAACAATGCCTTCGGAGTTCCGCTGCAACTGCTGCGGATTGAGCCAGAACACGAAGTCGCAGTGATCGAGATGGGAATGAACCACACAGGCGAGATCGCTGCGCTGGCACGGATCGCAGAGCCCAACTGGGCTGTAGTTTCAAATGTTGCGCCGGTCCACATGGAATTCTTTCCTGATGGCTTGGCGGGAATCGCGCGGGCGAAGTATGAGCTGGTGGAAGCACTGCCGCCGGACGGCATCGCTGTACTGAACCTCGACGACGTGTTTGTTAAGGAGTTTGGGCGCGGCATGGGCGATCGCGCTGTCTTCTATGGAACGGAGGTCGGAGCCAAGGTGCGGGCCGAGAGGATAGAAGAGGCCGGACTCGATGGCATGCGGTTCGACGTGGTGGTCGCCGGAGATCGCGAGCCGGTACAGTTGAGGTTGCTGGGACGTCACAACGTACTGAACGCGCTGGCGTCAATCGCAGTTGGTCTGAACAGCGGAATGAGCCTGAAGACGTGTGCGACGGCGTTGCGCGGCCTTGAGCCGGGAGATAAGCGAGGCGAAGTCCTTCGATGGCATGGCGTGACGCTGATAAACGACTCCTATAACTCCAACCCGCGGGCACTGGACGCAATGGTAGATGCGCTGATGGCGATGCCGGGAGAGCGGCACATTGTGATTGCGGGCGAGATGCTGGAGCTAGGCCCAGATGCCACAGCCCTGCACGCCGCGTGTGGACAAAGAATGGCGGAGCGCGGAGTCTCATTCGTCTTGGGAGTGCGGGGTTCTGCTGCAGACATGGTTGATGCTGCCCGAACGGGTGGCGTCGATGCTCTGTTTGTGGCGACTCCCGAGGAGGCCGGCAAGTGGATGGCGGCCAGTCTTCGAGCAGGTGATGTCGTTTTGTTAAAGGCCTCGCGTGGGGTGCGCCTGGAACACGCCCTCAAGTCTCTCGGCGACTAATTGGCCCGGAGGATGGAGTTTGGTTCGTGGTTGAAAATGCTGTCGGGCTGACTCGCCGAGCCTGTTAATATACGTCTAGCCTGCGGCCTGCCTAGCGGATGGCAGCCGCCTTATCCCCCGGACCCTATCGAAGGCGGAACGTTTTGCTCTATTGGCTGCTGTACCAAAAGCTGTTTCCCTACTTTCGCCTGTTTCGCATCTTTCGCTACCTCACGTTTCGCACGGTTTTTGCGAGCCTGACGGCGCTGCTGATCGGCCTGCTGATCGGCCCATACGTTATTGAGCGTTTGCGTGAGTTTCAGATCGGCCAATACATTCGTGAAGAGGGCCCTCAGTCGCACCAGAAGAAGAGCGGTACGCCGACGATGGGTGGTGTGCTGATCTGTATCTCCATTCTGGTACCTACGCTGCTGTGGTCCGATCTTTCGAATCCATATGTATGGCTGGTGATGCTGTCGACACTCGCCTTCGGCGCAATCGGGTTTGCCGACGACTACATCAAAGTTGTGCATCGCCGGAACCTTGGCCTGACTGCACGTGCGAAGCTCAGCCTGCAGTTGTTGGCAAGCGCAGGTGTGGCAATCACACTTCTGCGCATGGAGGTGCATGGCGGCTACTCGACAAAGCTGATGTTCCCTTTCCTCAAGCGCTTCCGTCCTGACCTGGTGTGGGAGTGGCTGGGGCAGATTCCGCACCTGCACTGGCTGGCATTTCTACCATTCATCATCTTTGTGATGCTGGTGATTGCCGGAGCCAGCAACGCGGTAAACCTCACCGATGGTCTCGACGGCTTGGCGATCGGCTGCACGATTATCGCGGCGGCCGCACTTACCGTGCTGACCTATGTGAGCGGACATGTGGTCTTCTCCGATTATCTCGAACTGCAGCGAATGCCAATGGTCAGCGAGCTGACCGTGTTCTGCGGCGCGATGGTCGGGGCGAGCATCGGTTTCCTTTGGTACAACGCGCATCCGGCGGAGATTTTTATGGGCGACGTCGGCAGTCTGGCACTCGGAGGCGCAATTGGCACGGTTGCGGTGGTCATCAAGCAGGAGCTTTTGCTGCCGTTTATCGGAGGCGTTTTCATCCTGGAGGCATTGAGCGTGATGCTTCAGGTGGGAAGCTACAAGCTTCGGAATGGCAAAAGAATCTTCAAGATGGCTCCGCTGCATCATCACTTCGAGTTGATGGGCTGGTCTGAATCGAAGGTAATTGCGCGTTTCTGGATTCTGGCGCTGATCTTTGCCCTGTTGGCGCTGACGACATTGAAGCTGCGCTAGCACCTGTGGTCTGATTGGGAACTGTTATGGAACTGAAGAATAAGCGGGTCTTGGTTGTCGGGTTAGGCAAGTCGGGTATCTCGGCTGCGATGTTTCTGCGTAAGCGAGGCGCACGTGTGACGGTAAGCGATGCCCGTAGTGCAGTAGCACTGGCGAAAGAGATTCCTTCGCTGCTCGATGCGGGCATCATGGTCGAGAGTGGCGGGCATGGGCTGCTGACGTTCCGTCGCCAGGACCTGATCGTCGTCTCGCCGGGCGTTCCGATGGATACACCCGAAGTTAAGCAGGTGATTGGGTATGGAATGCCTGTGATCGGCGAACTGGAGTTGGCGAGCCGGTTCCTGAATGGGCGCGTAGTCGCGATTACGGGATCGAACGGCAAGACGACCACGACGACGCTGGTTGGGAAGATCCTGAAGGAGACTGGACTTCCGACGCTGGTTGGAGGAAACATTGGCTTGCCGGTGATCGATCTGGTACCTGAGAGCACGGATGACAGCGTGAGCGTTCTGGAGGTCTCGAGCTTTCAGTTGGAGACGATTGAGCACTTTCATCCCTGGATCTCTGTCGTGCTGAACATTACGCCGGATCACCTTGATCGGCATGGAAGTTTTGACAACTACGCGGCAATGAAGGCGCGGATTACAGAAAATCAGACGGCAGAAGATTTCCTGGTGCTAAACGCTGAGGACAAGCCGACGCAGATGGTTGCGGCAAAGACAAGGGCACAGATCTTCTGGTTCAGCACGCGGCGTCCGATCAAGCAGGGTGCGTTCGTTCATGGCGAGAGCATCGTCTTTCTTCCGCGCGAGGGTGCGAAGACCGAGCCTATTATGCCGGTTGAGGAGATTCCGCTGAAGGGCGCGCACAACGTGGAGAACGTGCTGGCTGCGGCTTGCGCGGCGCGGCTTGCGGGCGCTGCTGCGGAGAAAATTCGGGCTTCGGTTCGGAGCTTCAAGGCGGTTGAACATCGGCTGGAGTTTGTCAGGACGGTTCAGGGAGTTGAGTATTTCAACGACTCGAAGGCGACGAATGTCGATGCTGCGATGAAAGCGGTCTCATCTTTTCCGAGTGGAATTCACCTTATCCTTGGAGGGAAAGATAAGGATTCGGATTACACGGTGCTGAGTCCGCTGCTGCGCGAACGGGTAAAGGCTGTTTATACGATTGGTTCAGCCGCAGAAAAGATTGAGCGTGAGCTTCACGGAGTCGTGAAGATGGTGGGAGCGGGAACGATAGACGTAGCCGTACGCGAAGCGAGAAGTGCTGCTGTTCCCGGCGATGTCGTGTTGCTGGCTCCGGCTTGCTCGAGCTTCGATCAATTTGAGAACTACGAGCATCGCGGGCGGACCTTCCGGCAGATTGTGAACGAGCTGAGCTAAGCAGCGGGAAGCGGATGAGATGGCGAAGAGAGTTGGGGTGGACAAGTGGCTCTTCGGAGTGGTGCTCCTGCTGGTGTTGTTTGGGCTGGTGATGGTCTTTTCGGCCTCGGCGGTTGTCGC
>Ga0207644_10000983_pt1 | contig 18207 bp, 18 predicted proteins | sample KBSS73metaG_FD_184326 | JGI IMG/M metagenome (GOLD analysis project Ga0207644, IMG submission 184326) | Switchgrass rhizosphere microbial communities from Kellogg Biological Station, Michigan, USA - KBS S7-3 metaG (SPAdes) (version 2) | ecosystem: Host-associated > Plants > Roots > Rhizosphere... | reverse complement strand
GCGTCCTTAACGTGGTCGCTAAACCACCGGCTCTTGCCGTCGAGCGCGTGGAACGTTCCGAAGATGTAAACCGTGGTGTCTGCGTCGCGGACGACAAACATCGCCGGCTCAGCGGTTGGCGCCTCAGTCATTCCTGCGACGGGTGAGGAGAAAGGTGCAGTGGATGGCATTGCGGCGGCCAGTGCGGCAGCGGCGAGCAAGTGCATCATCCATCACCCTCCTACGAACGGGCGATAGGGAAAGCGATTTGCGAACGGAGTCAGCAATTGGCCCGATTAAACCCTCGGACGCAACCTAATGCAGGCGAGAAAAATCCTCGCTTCTCACTCACTTCGCGCATCAGACCCCCCAGCCCGATACCCGGAGAGAATGGTCATCGACCTGTTAAGAAATGTCTAGCAAATTTGCGTGAAACGTGAATTTTTATCGGTAGATAGCGGCGATCGCCGTCCCTGGTCGACGCTATTGCAGCCGGCGGACCGAATAACCGTCCTTCTTGAGCATCGCGAGGACCGAATCCTTGCCGGCGAGGTGGCCGGCTCCGACCGCGATCATGACGGCTCCGGGCTGCTCCATTCGCCGTTCGATCCACTTGCTCCAATTGGCATTGCGCTGGCGTATCAGGGCCTGCTGAAGCGCCGGAGAGGTCGAAAGGTCGCGGTCGAACGTCCTGGCAATTCCCTCGACATCGCCGCGAGACCAGGCCTTCAGCATTCCAGCGAATTCTTCGTGGACGGAGCTTCCCTGGTCGATCGCCCCTTGAAGAAGGATGCGCTGAGAGGCCTCGGGCAACCGGTCGAAGAAGCCCAGTTGCTCGAGATTTGTCTCAAGCTCGCCGATCGGCTTGCCCGACCCCGAGAAGTCGGTTCGAAGCGCGGATTCGACGCCTTCGCCGCCCTTCAGGCCCAGCTCCCGGAACTGCGTGCCAAGCAGGATGAAGGCCGCCGCCCACGTTTTCATCTGGTCGAGCGCCTGCGGGGGAAAGCCGCTCTTCTTGATCGCAGTATCGAGGTTCGCGCGCTCGGCGGCGGGGACACGCTCGCGAAGCGGGGGCAATCCCTTCGCAAATCCCAGGTTCGCCATTGCCGACATGAGCTTGGTCGGATCCTTATCGTCGACAATCGTTTCGACCATCAACTGTTGCGAACCTGAGACAGCTTCATTGAACTTGGCCGTACGCCATTGAAAATTCTGGGGAAGCAGGTGGATCGTACCGAACAGATAGATCGTCGTGTCGGCGTCGGAAACCGACCACAGGGCAGGGCGGCCGGACTCCGGCGCGCGGGCTTGGGCGGGAACCGCTCCGACCAGGAGTGACAGGCCAAGCGCGGCGCCAAGACGCTGCACGAACTGTTTCAGCATATATTGAAATCCTCCCGACCGCAGGGGTTCGCATGGCGAGGTAATCGCGGCAAGCTGAACGCTCACTTGCCCCTGTGCGATGCATCCGCCAAAGCGCCGGGTAGCAGCACTTACGGGGCATTCGCTTGAGCCTGAGCTTCCAGGACCTGATCCTCACCCTTCACCATTACTGGGCAGCGCAGGGCTGCGTGATCCTTCAGCCCTATGACATGGAGATGGGCGCTGGGACTTTCCACCCGGCGACAGTGCTTCGTGCGCTCGGACCCAAGGAGTGGAAGGCGGCCTATGTCCAGCCGTGTCGGCGTCCGACCGACGGCCGTTATGGCGAGAACCCGAACCGGCTCGGCCATTATTACCAATACCAGGTCGTGCTGAAGCCGAGCCCTGACAATCTCCAGGAGCTTTATCTTGGAAGTCTGACGGAGATGGGGATTGACCCGCTGAAACACGACATTCGCTTCGTCGAGGACGATTGGGAGAGTCCGACGCTAGGTGCCTGGGGACTGGGCTGGGAAGTCTGGTGCGACGGAATGGAAGTGACCCAGTTCACCTATTTCCAGCAGGTAGGCGGGCTCGAATGCCGCCCCGTGACGGGTGAGCTGACCTACGGTCTCGAGCGCCTCGCGATGTACATCCAGGGCGTCGACAATGTCTTCGACCTTCGGTTCAACGAAGACGGCGTGACTTATGGCGAAGTGTTCCTGGAGAATGAGAAACAGGCGTCCGAATATAATTTCGAGGTCGCGAACACCGACCGCCTGTTCCAGGGGTTTCGCGAGGCCGTCGAGGAATGCGAGCTGTGCATTAGCCGCCAGCTTCCGATCCCGGCCTATGAGCAGGCGATCAAGGCGAGCCACATCTTCAACACCCTGCAGGCGCGCGGCGTGATCAGCGTCGCGGAGCGGCAGGCCTACATCGGGCGCGTTCGCGACCTGGCGAAGGCGGCATGCGGATCGTGGCTGGAGACGGCCAAGGGAAGAAACAGCTGATGGCTGACTTCCTGCTCGAACTGCTGTCGGAGGAAATTCCGGCACGCATGCAGGCAAAGGCGCGCAACGACCTGGCGCGCGTCTTCGCGGAGTGTACCAGCGAAGCAGGGCTGAAAACCGGCGCGATCGACGTCCATTCGACGCCGCGGCGGCTTGTGCTGATCGCGAGAGAGGTCGCCAGCGCAACCGAGGCGGCACGCGAGGAAGTGAAGGGACCACGTTCGTCCGCTCCGGCGCAAGCTCTTGAGGGCTTTCTTCGCAAAACCGGCCTGACTCAGGACCAATTGGAAGAACGCGACGGCGTCTATTTCGCAGTGATCGAGCGGGCAGGGCGTGCTGCATCTGAAATCCTTGCCGAGACAGTCAAACGGATCATCGCCGATTTTCCCTGGCCGAAATCAATGCGTTGGGGTGACAGGAGCCTGCGCTGGGTGCGCCCGCTGCATGGCATCGTCGCGATTCTGGGAGAGGATATCGTTCCGGTCGAAGTGGACGGCATCTCTTCCGGCGCATGTACCGTCGGCCACCGTTTCCACCACCCCGGCCCAATTACGATCGGTGGTGCTGCCGACTATGTCGAGAAGCTGCGTGCCTGCCACGTAATCGTCGACCAGGACGAGCGCGAGCGGATCGTCCGGGAGGGCGCGGAAGCAGCAACGAACGAGATCGGCCTGAGCCTTTTGCCTGACGAGGGGCTGGTGGTTGAGAACGCCGGCCTCACCGAATGGCCGGTGCCCCTGGTCGGAAGCTTCGAGTCCGATTTCCTCGATGTGCCGCGCGAGGTGATCGTCCTCACCATGCGCACGAACCAGAAATATTTTGCCGTTGCGAACGACGAGGGGCTCCTCGCCCCGGTGTTCGTCTGCGTCGCGAATGTCGCGGCGAAGGATGGCGGCGAAGCAATCGTCGAGGGCAACCGCAGGGTGCTCGCCGCGCGATTGGCGGACGCCCGCTTCTTCTGGGAACAGGATCTCAAGGTCCCCCTCGAAGAACAGGCACAGAAGCTGAGCGGAATCGTTTTTCACGAGAAGCTTGGGACGATCGCCGACAAGGTCGAGCGTGTCGCCAAGCTCGCTCGGTGGCTGGTCGAAAGCGGTGTTATCAAGGCCGACGCCGATCAGGTCGAACGGGCCGCTCGACTGGCCAAGGCCGATCTCGTCACTGGCATGGTCGGCGAATTCCCCGAATTGCAAGGCGTGATCGGCGGTTACCTTGCCGAAGCGCAGGGCGAACCGATAGCCGTCGCCGACGCCATTCGCGATCATTATGGCACTCCCGGCAACCCAGCCTCAGCCGCCGTGGCCCTCGCCGACAAACTCGACACCATCTGCGCATTCTTCGCGATCGACCAGAAGCCCACTGGCTCCAAGGATCCTTTTGCGCTTCGGCGGGCAGCAATCGGCTCGATCGAGATCATCGTCAGGAACGGCCTCCGGCTTTCACTAACCGAAGTGATCCGCGGGAGCCTCGCAAACCGTGTCGGACAGAGTGCCGACGCCACGCCGGCGCATCGGCTCGACAGGACGGCGCCGGAAATTCTCGAATTCTTTGCCGACCGGCTGAAGGTCCAGCAGCGCGAGGCTGGTGTTCGGCATGACCTCATTGATGCCGTGTTCGCCCTCGGCGGCGAAGACGACCTGGTCCGGCTGCTCGCCCGAGTGCAGGCGCTGCAGCACTTCATCGGCACCGAGGACGGCTCGGACCTTCTCACCGGCTACAAGCGAGCCGCTAACATCCTGAAAAAGGAGAATTGGGAAGGAACGGGGACTTCGGGTGGCGCCAACCTCGAGCCGCAGGAAAATTCTCTGGTCTCAGCGCTCGACGCTGCGGAGTCCAAGGCTTCGGCGGCGGTCGAAGCGGAGGATTTTACCGGCGCCATGGCGGCCCTGGCTTCGCTCCGCCGACCGATCGACGATTTCTTCGACCATGTGACGGTCAACGACCCGGATCCGGCCAAGCGCGAGCGCCGTCTGAATCTCTTGATGCGCTTCAGGGATGCGGTGAATCGCGTCGCCGACTTCTCGCGGATCGAAGGCTAGTTACAGCGGCCGGTCATCCGGTGGATTCTTGACTGCAGCTCCACGCAGGCTGTCGCGTTCGCGCCATTCTTTCTCACGCGTTTCAAAATCACGCGCTCGTTCCTCATGGGCTTTCTCGAGCTCGCGTCGGCGCTCCACCTCGCTGTTGTAGCGCGTCCTCCACTTGCGGCGGCCACCAGCGGTCAGGAACACGCCGATAAGGAGGCCGAGCAGGAAGACGAGGGCGCAGATCGCCCACAGGTTCGGGTCGGTCGTGATGTTCATGTCGCGTCCCCAACGAAAATGGTTACGCGGCGACTACGCGTGAGCGTGCCGCCGCGTTCCAATCCTGGGTCGCTTGCTTACTTCCCGTGCAGGAAGCTGTCGTTGATCGAGCAGCTCGCCGGGCCGAGAATGACCACGAACAGGGTCGGAAGAATGAACAGGATCAGCGGCACGGTCATGATCGCCGGCAGCCGCGCCGCTTTTTCTTCCGCGCGCATCATGCGCTGGTGACGGAACTCGGCCGACAGCACGCGGAGAGCGCTGGCCAGTGGAGTGCCGTATTTCTCGGTCTGGATCATGGTGGTGACCACGCCGCGCACCGCTTCCAGGTCGACGCGGTTGGCGAGGTTTTCGAACGCCTGGCGGCGCTCGCTAAGGAAGCCCAGCTCGATAGCCGTCAGTCCGAATTCGTCACCCAGCTCCGGATAAGCCTTGCCGAGCTCGCGGGAGACGCGGCCGAACGCTGCGTCCACGGTGAGACCGGCTTCCGCGCAGATGACCAGCAGATCGAGCGCGTCGGGCAGGCCCTTGCGGATCGCATGGCTACGCTTGTTGACCTTGTTCTTCAGCCAGATGTCGGGAGCCTTGTAGCTGCCCACCAGAAGTCCGGCGACCGTCGCGTAGCGGCGGAACCAGGACCAGTCGGGGAAATAGCCGAAGGCGTAGAGGGCGAGCACCGCTGCGACGCCGATCACCACGGGCAGGATGAAGCGTGCAAAGATGATGAAGAAGGCGAGGTCCTTGGTGCGGATGCCGGCCTGCATCAGGCGCATCTGCGTCTTCTGGACCTGGTCGTCCTGAAGCATCTTGAACTGCGACAGGAGCTGGCGAACGTTGTCCGCCGCCTGGTTGCGGTTGGTCAGCTTCTTGCGCTTGTTGGTCGAGGCGACGATGCCCGCCTTGAGCTGCTCGCGCCGCTCGTTAAGCGCTTTCACGCGGCGCGCCATCGGGTCCTTGACCGTGGTCGCGGCATAGATGGCGAGCATCACTGCCATGGTCGCGACGGCGCTGAGCATCGTCGCAATCCAGATGACGTCGAAGCCGAGGATTGTCGGGCCTGAAGGAGGCGCAGCTTGCATGGTCTAAATCGCCTCCCTTAGATTTCGAAATTGACCATCTTGGCCATGATACCGGCGCCGATGCCCATCCAGACCATGCCGCCAAGGCCGGCCACCATCAGTCGCTGATCGGTGAAGAAGCCCTGCATGTAATGCGGGTTGATCATCCAGACGAGCGTGAAGACGATGAAGGGCAGCGAGCCGACGATGTAGGCAGAAGCCTTCGATTCCGAGCTCATCGCGCGGATCTTGAGCTTCATCTGGGCGCGCTTGCGCAGCACGTCCGCAAGGTTCGACAATGTCTCGGCAAGGTTGCCGCCGGTCTCGCGCTGGATCGCCAGCGTGATGACGAAGAACTGGAATTCCGCAGTTCCGAGGCGGTCCGCGGTTTCCTGCAGAGCGGCTTCCATCGTGCGGCCGATCTTCATCTTGTCTGCAACCATGCGGAACTCGACCCCAACCGGGCCGGGGATTTCGCCGGCGACAATGCCGAGCGTCTCCGTGATCGGCAGACCCGAGCGCAGACCGCGCACCATTAGCTCGATCGCATCCGGGAAGTTCGAATTGAACTTGGCGACGCGGCGCTTGATCATCTTTCCAATGACGAAGTGCGGTCCGCCGATGCCGAAGAGCATTCCAAGCAGGATAGATAGGATGAACGGCGCGCCGCGCATCGTTAGAAGGAGCGCGAGGACGGCCGTTATGCCGATGCAGACCATCGCATATTTGCCGAGCGAGATTTCCTTGCCGGTCATCTCGAGGCGCTTGCGAAGCAATGCCGGCTTGGGGATCAGGCTCGAGGCATAGCCTTCGATCTTGCCCGCGCGCTCGGCGAACAATTTCCGTATCTGCGCCTGGGCGTTACCCGCGATCACGTCGCCATGGCGCTCCTTGATCAGCTCCATTCGCCGCTTGAGCGTCTTCGATGCCGAGGGACCGCGCATGCCCATGAAAGCGAGGGAAACCGCTCCGACACCGCCGATGATGAGTAGCCACAAGAGCATACTTGCCTTCGCCTCTCACTTCATATGTCCGGCGCCGAGGGGCGCCGGCACAACTTCAAGCCTTACGCGGCCTTGTCTTTCGGCTTCGACAGCATCGACTTCAGATTGTCGACCAGTCCCTTGGACTGGCTGCCTGCCGAAGCGTCCGGAGCCGAGCCTTCCTCGCTGGCGTGGTTCAGGACCATCCCGGCGAGAGTGTTGAACGGAGCGGCGAGCTTGCCGCTCGCAACTTCGGCCATTGGCTTGCCGAGCTTTGCAGCCTGGGCGGCAACCTTGGCATCGAACGGGAAGACGACGTCAACCGAGCGTTCGATCGACTGTTCGAAGTCCTTGCGGCTGATCTCAAGCGCGCCGCCCGAGGGGACGCCGTTCGCGACGACGACCACCTTGGTCTGGGGCGCATTCGACTTCAGCCAGGCGAGGATGCGGATCGTGTCGCGCGTTGCAGCGAGCGTGAGCTCGGCAACGACGACGGCGACATGCGCATCGTGCACCAGGTGCGGATACTGGATCAGCATATGGCGCGGCAGGTCGAGCACGGTGGACTCGAACGCGTTGCGCATTTCTTCCTGAAGCTGGAAGAACGCGGTTCCGTCCGTCACCAGCGGTTGGTGGATCGGGGCCTCGGCCGAAAGGACCGACAGGCGCTCGTTCGCACGAACCATCGCGCGCTCGATGAACAGACCGTCGATGCGGCTCGGATTCTCGATCGCGTCGGTGAGGCCGCGGCCAGGCTCGAGGTCGAGCGCGAGCGCACCGGTACCGAAGTGCACGTCGAGGTCGAGCAACGCCGTAGAGCGGTGCGACTTCTCGCCGAACAGCCATGCCAGCGACGTTGCGATCGTGGAGGCGCCTACGCCGCCGCGAACGCCGACGACCGCTGCCATGACGTGCGGCTTGTCAGCCTGGGCTTCGCCGCGCGGGCCCGACAGGATCATCTGCGCATGAGCGAAGCTGTCCCGCAGCTGGTCGACCGTGAAGGGCTTCAGCAGATAGTCGTGGATGCCGCTTGCAACGAGGTCGCGATACAGGCGTACGTCGTTGACGGTGCCCGAAGCGATGACGATCGTGCCCGGCTCGCAGACTTCCGCAAGCGCGTTGATGTCGTTCAGCGGATCAGCGGACTCGGACAGATCCACGAACAGGATGTTCGGGCTCGCCGAAACCGACAGTGACTGAACGGCATTGCGAAGACCGCCCTTGTTGACCTTTTCCGGAGACCAGCCGTGCTCGACCGCCACCGGCCGCAGCATGTCGGCCGTCGCGTCGTCGCAGACGAAGGCGGTAAAGGGATCGCGCAAACCCGCGCGTGCCTGGAACGGAGCATTCATCACTTGCTTCCCTTCGCGCTGATGTCCTGGAGAGCGCCCTGGCCGGTCGGCGCCTTGCTGCGGTACATCTCGACCGCGCGGGTTGCAGTCCGCGTGTCGGTTACCGTTGCGCCTTCGCGTCCGTGCAGCAGGTCTTCCGGATTGGCGACCTGGGCTGCGAGGTTCGAGTTCACGCCGCAGCCGAAGTTGGACATCGAGGAGTTATTCCAGTCGGGCTGGGACGACCTGCTCCAATTCGGGCAGTTCGGCACGTCCGCGCGGCGGCGTGCGACGACAACCCGAGCGGAGTTGGGCGGGACCATGCCGGCGGTGACGGGCGCCCCCGGCGTGACCAGCATGCCATAGCGCCCGGCGATGGCGGCGACCTGCGACCGGGTCTCGGGCGAAGCGCCGTCGACATAGACCGTATCGCCGTAGCCGAGGCCCAGGCCGTGGAACCAGCCGTCCAGGCGCTGGCCCTCACCCGGAGCGAGAGCGCCACCCGGTGCCGCAGCATCGAACACATAGTCGGTGCTGGTGACGACCGGCACGTTGACCGCGGCGACGCCCTTGCTGGGCGCGTCGGGCATCGTGTTGCAGCCTGCGAGGGCAGAGCCGAGAGCGATGAGGAGAAACTTCGAACGCATCGTCGAATCCTTCCTGAAGAAGCTGCGCATCACATTTTGAACCCAGGAGCCGCAGCGCCACTACCTGCCGGCGCGGCCGGAACAGTTGCGGGTACTGCGTTGGGCTGGCGGTTGCCGCTGACGCCCGTGAAGCTCTGCCCGCCGAAATCGCGCTCGATGTCGTTGGGCACGCGATAGCCATCGATCGGCGTCGCCATCTGACCCGAAACCGGGCGAACCAGATAGGGCGTGACGATCACGACCAGCTCCGTCTCTTCGCGACGGAAGTTGGTGGAGCGGAACAGCGAGCCCAGGATCGGCAGGTCGCCGAGGAACGGCGCCTTGTCGATATTGTTGCTCGCGGTGTTGCGCAGCAGGCCGGCGATCATGAAGGACTGGCCAGAGCCAAGCTCCACGGTCGTTTCGGCGCGGCGAGTGGTCAGAGCCGGGACGGTAAACCCGTTGAGGGTCACTGCACCCGAATTGGACAGCTCGCTGACTTCCGGGCGGACCCGCATCGAGATCCGTCCGTCGCTGAGGACGATCGGAGTGAAGGCGAGGCCGACACCATATTGCTTGTACTCGATCGTGACCGAGCCAAGTGCCTGGCTGACCGGAACCGGGAACTCGCCGCCGGCGAGGAAGCTCGCCGTTTCACCCGAAAGAGCCGTCAGGTTAGGCTCTGCGAGAACCGAAACCAGGCCGTCCTGGGCCGCGATATCGAGCGAGGTGAGCAGGTTGAGCCCCAGGAACTTGGTGGCGGCCGACAAGGTCGTGCCGATTTCGCTGCGGATCACGTGCGGCGGGGTGCTGACGGCGCTTCCGACAGCCGGGAGACTGATCCCCTGGCCCTGCGCAATGCCGAACTGGAACCCGCTTGTGGGATCGCTCGCGAGGAGGTTGATGCCCCACTTCTTGAGCAGAGTGCGGTTGATCTCGGCAATGCGGACCTTCAGCGTGACCTGCAGCGGTGTCGCGGATTTCAGGCGGGCAACCACCTGCGTACCTTCGCCGACATATGCCTGGGTCAGGCGCTGTGCTTCGGCGACGTCATCCGGACTGGCGACCGTGCCGGTGAGCAACACGAGGTTGTTCATCGGAGTCGCCTGGATGCTGGCATCCGGCATGGCGAGGTGAAGCATTTCGCTTACCGAGCCCACGTTGTTTCCGACACGGACGTTCGCCGCATAGACCACGCGTCCGCCCTTCGACGTTGCGTAGATCGTCGTTTCGCCAGCGGTCTTGCCGAAGAGGTAGAGCTGGGTCGACGAGCGTACCTGGACGTCTGCGATCGAGTCGTTGGCGACGAACACATCGCTCATCGGCTCCGACAGGCGGACCAGGGTGCCCGTGCCCTTGCTGAGGTTCAGCGTCTCGGCCGGCTTGGCGGCGGTCGGCTGGGCAAGGGCAGGAGCCGCGGCGCCCACGCTTCCTAGTGCAATCGCCAGCGCGGCCATTGCGGTGCCGAGGCGGGCCCGGCGGGTGATGGCTTGAGTCTTCATCTTAGCGAGCTCCCACCGGAACAACGGTGACATTATTGCCGCGGGCGACACGGACGACGGGACCATTCCCCTCGCCACCGGGCTGGCCGGTGATCGCCTGGCCGAGACCCTTGCCAAAGCTGTTCATCGCCTTCGCAAGTACTTCTGCCTTGTCCTGCGGCCGGGCGGGCACGGTGCGGCGCTGGAAGCGCGACACATCGCCGCCGGTCGAGAAGGTGGTGTTGCCGTCGATCGGCCGGTTGGCCATCGCGAGCAGCATCTGCTTCTCATCCGCGGGGTTGGTACCAGTCGGGACCTTGATGTCGCCGGCCGCAACTGCACGCTCCAGGTCAGCCGTGTTGTCGGCAATCGAGCGGAGCGACAGCGACAGCGTGCCCAGGCTCTGCGCAACGGCGATCTTCTCGGCGATGCGCGGAGTGACTTCGAGGGTGACGTTGGAGAATGTCTTCACCTGCGTCTTGCCGTCGTCGTCCTTGTCCGTGACACGCTGGTCGGTCGCGAGAACGCGGAGGTTGCGGATGATCGTTTCGGAAACCTTCAGCGAAGGACCGTCGCCACCGCCCTCGACCTGCTGGGTCAGGACCATGTCGACATGGTCGCCCGGGAACACGAAGCCGGCGACGCCCGATGAAACGTTCACGGGCACCGTGATGGCGCGCATTCCGGGGCCAAGCGCTGCAGCTAGGAAACCACGGTCCTGCGGTCCGACGAGCGAACCGCGAGTAACGGGTTGGCCGGCGGTGATGTTGTAGCGCACGACCGTTCCGAGCAGTTTCTTGGGATCCCCGTCCGGCTGGCCCTCAACGTAATAGGCGCTCTGCATGAGCTCCTTCGGCCAGGGCTGGAAGGTGAAGCTGTCGGGATCGATGATCGTGCCGACAGGCAGCGCCTTCTTCGCGACGAGGACTTTGGGTCCGAGCGGGACGGCTTGGGCGGCAGCAGCCTGCTGCGACCCGGCCCCGGCGAACATGTTCTTGGCCATGACCGCGGTGACCACCGCGATGACCAGCGCTCCAACGAGCAGCGCGAGCTTCTTTACATCCATGGCGAGATCGCCTCCCCCAAACGGGCCACTTGAACAGCCTCAGAAATCAGACAAATTGGTTAAGAAACCGTTGGGTGAGAATCGCGAGGCCGCCGAAGGCGATCGCCACACCATACGGAATTTCGGGACGGCCCTCTCGGCGCTGCGCTCGATGCCAGGCGAGAATGCCCAAAGTAAGCACTCCTCCGGCGAGCGACATCAGCACCAGGAACTTCAGGGTTCCTGAGGGTGAAAACCATAGCGCAAGGGCTGCTGCGAGCTTGACGTCACCGCCGCCCATCATTCCGGCGTAGAAGGCGCCGGCGAGAAGACCGAAGACGATTCCACCGGCTGCAAGCTGGATCGCCATTCCTGGCCAGGGGGCCAGGGCTATCGATAGCCAGTACAACGGTGCTCCAAGTGCAACAGTTGCGTTGAGTCGGTTCGAAATGGTGAAGGTGCGCACATCGATGATCGCCGCCACGACCAGGATCGCGGCAAGCGCCAGAAGCAGCAGATCGGTAAACGCACCGTTGAACATGACCGACACCACTAGACGGCACGGCTTTCCAATTCGTAACCAGCGCATCCAATGAGCGATTTCGACGTCATCATCGTGGGCGGAGGCATTGGCGGAGCCAGCCTCGGATCGGAGATTGCGGCGAAGCGCCGGACCCTCATCATCGAGGCCGAACGCCATTGCGGCTATCATTCGACCGGCCGGTCGGCGGCCTTTTTCCTCGAGAGCTACGGTGGCCCCGAAGTCGCAAAGCTCAGCACGGCGTCACGGGATTTCCTGCTGAATCCGCCTGCGAACTTTTCTGAGCACAGCTTCCTCAGAAGCCGCGGCGACCTTCACATCATGAAGGGCGAACTGCCCGAGCTTCCGGCGTCGATCGAGACCCGAATCGTCGAGCGGGAGGAACTCGAACGCACGATTCCCGGCATCAAGCCGGAATGGCACCGCGCCCTATTCGAGCCGGGGTGCGCCGACATCGACGTTGCAGCACTCCACGCCGCTTTTCTCCGGGCGTTCCGGCGCGCCGGAGGAACGATCCGGACCGATTCGCGCCTTCATTCGGCCAGCCGAATCGGAGACGAGTGGCACCTGGAGCTCGAGGATGGGTCCGAGCTCACCGCGGGCATCATTGTGAACGCTGCCGGCGCATGGGCAGACAATGTTGCTGTTGCGGTTGGAGCACAGTCCTTGGGAATCGAGCCCAAGCGCCGCACGATGGTCCAGCTGCGCATGGGACGCTCGGGCCTCCGCGACCTGCCGCTGGTCGATGACGCGGACGGCACTTTCTATTTCAAAGGGGAGGGCGACCGCACCCTCTGGCTGAGCCCGCATGATGAAATTCCGACGGACCCATGCGACGCAGCCCCCGAAGAAATCGACATTGCGATCGCGATCGATCGCTTCGAAAGCGTCGTCGACTGGCCAATCGAGCGGGTCGAACGAAGCTGGGCCGGTCTCAGGAGCTTCGCCCCGGACCGCCTTCCGGTCTATGGTTTCGACGCGGACGTACCGGGCTTCTTCTGGTGCGCGGGACAGGGCGGATTCGGGATCCAGACTTCGCCTGCGGCAGCGAAAATGGCCGCGGCACTGCTCCTCGATGAAGATCCCGACCCGATGGTCGCGACGATCGATCCTGAGGTCTTCTCGCCTCGGCGTTTCAAATCCTGAGGGACAATAAACTGGGGAGGCGCGGGTCACGCCTCCCCTCACCAACTTTCCAACAGGGGAACGAGAGAGTCGGTGACGGGCGCCTAATTAAACCCGCGAATCGGCCAACCAAAGTGAACTTGCGTTCATTCAAAGCCGGTGATGGCGGCGCTGATCGTCGGCTTCCGCGCACGCCAGGGCATCGACTCGGTCATTTTCCGGGTGCCCGCTGTGACCCTTTACCCAGTGCCATTCGACTTGGTGCGGCGTCGAGGCTTCGAGCAATTCCTGCCATAGCTCGGCATTCTTGACCGGCTTTTTGTCGGACGTTCGCCAGCCGTTGCGTTGCCAGTTGTGGATCCAGCGGGTGATTCCGTCGCGGACATAGATACTGTCAGTGTGCAGCATCACCCGGCACGGCCGCTTCAGCGCCTCCAGGCCCTTGATGGCCGCAAGCAGCTCCATTCGGTTGTTGGTGGTAAGCGGTTCGCCGCCCGAGAGCTCTCGCTCCTTGTCTCCCATTCGCAGCAAGACGCCCCAGCCACCAGGGCCCGGGTTTCCGCGGCATGCGCCGTCGGTGAACATCTCGACCAGGGGAAGTTCAGTCATTCCTCGCCGTCATTGCGAGGAGCACCGCGACGAAGCAATCCAGCAATTGCATTTGTTTTATGGATTGCTTCGCTTCGCTCGCAATGACGCCCTATGCCACCAGCTCGCGAGGAAGCTTGAAGATCATGCGTTCGGGGCTGTGGTCGGCCACTTCCTCCGAAACGTGAAAACGCGCCCGGAGCGCATCGACGACCTCACGGACCAGGACTTCCGGCGCCGACGCGCCGGCGGTGATGCCGACGGTTTGCGGCTGCCCGAGCCAATCCCAATCGATGTCGGCGCCGCGCTCGATCAGCCGTGAAGGAACCCCCAGCCGCTCCGCAACCTCGGCCAGGCGAAGCGAATTGCTACTGTTTGGAGCGCCGATCACGAGCATCCGATCGCATTCCGCCGCGATCTCCTTCACCGCCGCCTGACGGTTGGAGGTCGCGTAGCAAATGTCCTCGCTGCGCGGCGCCTTCATGCTCGGGAATCGCTCCATCAGCGCTTTCACGATGGCCGCGGTGTCATCCACTGAAAGCGTCGTCTGCGTGAGGAAGGCGAGGTTCCCGGCATCGGCAACGGCGACATTTCGCGCGTCTTCGACCGTTTCGATCAGGGTGATGGAACCCGGCGGCACCTGGCCAAAGGTGCCGATCACCTCGGGGTGGCCCGCATGACCGATGAACAGGATGTGGCGCCCTTCCTCGATCAGCCGTTGAGCCTGTCGATGCACTTTGGAGACAAGCGGGCAGGTGGCGTCGACATAGGTTAGTCCACGGGTCTGCGCGGCCGCCGGAACCGACTTGGGCACTCCGTGCGCTGAAAAGACTACCGGCCGGTCATCGGGCACTTCGTCCAGCTCGTCGACGAAGATCGCGCCCAGCGCCCGAAGCCGATCCACCACGAAGCGATTGTGGACGATCTCATGGCGGACATAGACGGGCGCTCCGAAGCGCTCGAGTGCAAGCTCGACGATCTGGATCGCCCGGTCGACGCCTGCGCAAAAGCCGCGAGGGGCGGCAATCAATACTCGAAGAGGGGGAAATTCATTCACGGTGCAGGCCATGTAAGGCATCGCTTGCAGCCATAGAAGGCCCTTCCTATGAACGCGGGCCTGTATGCCGTTTAAGGAATTTCGCCACGTGAAGCTTCGTCTCGCCGCTTTAACTGCCCTGACGCTGCTCGGCGCGTGCCGCCACGCTGGCGACATCACCGACGAAAATGGCGGCGGGGTCTATGCCGTGCGCAGCGACTGCCCGGTCCCGGGCATTCCGGCCGGCACCGGCGACATCACCTTGTTCAACCCCGAGGGGAGCACGGATTCGCGCGCGATCGACGTTTCGGCTGCGATGACCCAGCTCCGGGCGACCTGCCAGGACGCCGGCAACGATGTTGTTTCAACGGTGACGTTTACTGTCGTGGGCCTGCGGAGAGACGCGGGCCCCGCGAGGCAGGTGATTCTGCCTTACTTCGATGTCGCCCTCCGCGGCGGAGCGACGATTGCCGCCAAGCAGGTGGGCGCGGTTGCGCTCAATTTTGCGGCCGGGAGCCAGCATGCGACCACGCGCGGCCAGGCAACCATTCGCGTGAACCGGGGAGCCGCGGCGCTGCCGGCCAATGTCCGTGCGATTCTCACGCGGCCCCGCAAGGCTGGCCAGGCGGACGCCGCCATCGATCCGATGTCCGATCCGGCAGTTCGTTCGGCGGTCGCCAATGCGACGTTCGAACATCTGGTCGGCTTCCAGCTGACCCAGGACCAGCTGAAGTATAACGCGACGCGCTAGATTCTCACCGCAACTCGCGTTGACTCGCGCGCGCGGGCCAGCCAAGGCACGCCGCGTCACCGGAAGCTTGCTTCCGGAAGGCCGCGCGGGAGAGTTTTGTCGTCACCTCTGGGTGATGGCGGACGCCGAAGGAGCAACCGCCCCCGGAATCTCTCAGGCACCAAGGACCGCGCGCGCCTGACAGTCTGGAAAGAGCCTCGGAGTGGGGCCGCCGAAGGGGCAAAGCTCTCAGGCGCTAAAGACAGACGGGGGCGGCTGGCAAAGCTCGAGGCGAGCCTTGTCCGTCGCACCCTTTGCCGGAGCGCGAAATGAGCAGGGAAGTCCACAACGGCCCGACCGACGAAACCCAGGCGCGGGGCACGCCGTACAGCGGCGATCCTTCGGGCGGGGAGGGCACGCGGCCTCAGCCGCTCAACAAGCTTCCACTCGATGCGTGGCATCGTGCGCGCGGCGGCCGGATGGTGCCGTTCGCCGGCTACGAAATGCCCGTCCAGTATGAAGGCATCATGGCTGAGCATCTCTGGACTCGCGAGAATGCCGGGCTGTTCGATGTCAGCCATATGGGCCAGCTGCTGGTTCACGGCACGAACGCCGCGTCGGCGCTCGAAAAGCTGATGCCGGGCGATTTCCAGGCGGCCGTCGACATGAAGCCCAAATATTCGCTCCTGCTCGATGACGATGGCGGGATTATCGACGACCTCATGGCGACGCGCCGGGGCGAGGATTTCTACGTGGTCGTCAATGGCGCCACCAAGCACGGCGATATCGAAGTCATGGAAAAACGCCTGCCAGGCAATGTTGTCCTCGATCATATGACGAGCCAGGCGCTGCTGGCGCTGCAAGGCCCGCGGGCTGCGGAAGTTCTCGAGACGATCGTCCCTGGTGTCAGCGAGCTGAGCTTCATGCAGGGCGGCCCATTCAGCTGGCAGGGCAACAGTCTGTGGATCAGCCGTTCGGGCTACACCGGGGAGGACGGTTTCGAGATTTCCGTCCCAGCAACGGCTGCGGCCGCGCTTGCGGACGCGATTACCGCCCATGAGCTGGCGAAACCGATCGGACTGGGCGCTCGGGATTCGCTGCGGCTGGAGGCGGGGCTCCCGCTATACGGCCACGATCTCGATACAGGTACGACCCCGGTCATGGCCGGGCTGACCTTTGCCATCAACAAGCGGCGTCGGGCCGAAGGTGGCTTTCCGGGCGCGCTTCGGATCCTTGCGGAGATGGAAGGCGGGCCACCGCAGAAGCGAGTCGGCCTCGAAGTTGAAGGCCGCCAGCCGGTTCGCGAAGGTGCGCTGATTCTTGACGCCGAAGGCAATGAGGTTGGCAAGATTACCAGCGGCGGTTTCTCGCCCTCGCTCCAGCGCCCGATCGCCATGGGCTATGTTGCCAGCCATCTCGCCGAAAACGGCACGGCCCTGAAGCTCGAGCAGCGCGGCAAGCTGTTCGATGCCCGGGTCACTGCCATGCCTTTCGTTCCGCACCGCTATCACCGCAAGGGAGCTTCCGTATGAGTCTCTTTTTCACGAAGGAACACGAATGGATCCGAGTCGAGGGTGACACCGCGACGATCGGCATCTCCAACCACGCGCAGGAGCAGCTGGGCGACATCGTCTTCGCGGAAGTGCCCGAAGCGGGCCGCCGCGTGAACAAGGGCCAGGAAGCGGCTGTGGTCGAGTCGGTCAAGGCCGCCTCGGACGTCTATGCGCCTGTCAGCGGCGAAGTGATTGAGGGCAATCAAGCGGTCGCCGACGATCCCTCGCTGATCAACAGCGATCCGGAAGGCCAGGGCTGGTTCTTCAAGCTGAAGCTCGACAATTCGGGTGAGCTCGACGGGCTGATGGATGAGGACGCCTATCGCGAATGGATCAAGACGCTTTGAACCAGGCCGCGGAATCAACCAGCAAATGGAACGCGGGCGACTATGCCCGCGTCGGTGCGTTCGTCGCCGAGCTCGGCGGAGCGGCGCTAGACCTGCTCGACCCGAAACGCGGAGAGCGGATTCTCGACGTCGGCTGCGGCGAGGGAACACTGACTCGCAAGATCATCGAGCGGGGGGCGACCGTTCTCGGGGTCGACAATTCGGCGGAGATGATTGCCGCAGCCCGCAGCAACGGCGTCGACGCGCTCTTGCTCGCTGCGGAGGACATGCAGTTCTTTGCCGAATTCGATGCGGCCTTCTCCAACGCCACGCTGCATTGGGTGCTTCACAAGGAGCAGGCTGCGCGCGCAATTTTTCGCGCGCTTAAGCCCGGCGGCCGCTTTGCCGGCGAAATGGGCGGAGAGGGGAATCTCAACCGGCTGCGCGAGGCGCTCGACGAGGAACTGATCATTCGCGGCTATGTCCCGCCGGTCGAGGCGAGCAACTGGTACGCCTCTCCGGAAGAATTCGCCTCGGTCTACGAGGCTGCCGGATTCCGCGAGGTAGATGCTCGGCTGATCGAGCGTCCAACGGCGATTGAGCACGGCGTCGCTGAATGGGTGACGACCTTTCGCCGCGGCTGGCTAGATCGCGCCGGCGTTCCCGAGGGCGAGCGCGCCGAGATCGGCGCTGCCGTGGCCGACCGTGTGGGATCAAACGTCGCTGACTATGTCCGACTTCGCTTCATCATGAGGAAGCCAAACTGATGCGTTACCTGCCGCTGAGCGATCCCGACCGCAGCGAAATGCTGCGAGTCATCGGCGCCGGCTCGATCGATGAATTGTTCCGCGATGTGCCTCAGGAAGCGCGCCTGACGGGGCCCATCGAGGGTCTGCCGATGCATGCGTCCGAAATGGCCGTTGAGCGGCACATGACCGCGCTCTCGCGCAAGAACATGGTTGCCGGCGACGTGCCCTTCTTCCTTGGCTGCGGTGCCTACAGGCATCACGTTCCGGCGAGCGCAGACCATATCATCCAGCGCGGCGAGTTCCTGACGAGCTACACCCCCTATCAGCCGGAAATTGCCCAGGGCACGCTTCAGATGCTGTTCGAATTCCAGACGCAGGTCG
>Ga0207644_10000979_pt1 | contig 18243 bp, 19 predicted proteins | sample KBSS73metaG_FD_184326 | JGI IMG/M metagenome (GOLD analysis project Ga0207644, IMG submission 184326) | Switchgrass rhizosphere microbial communities from Kellogg Biological Station, Michigan, USA - KBS S7-3 metaG (SPAdes) (version 2) | ecosystem: Host-associated > Plants > Roots > Rhizosphere... | reverse complement strand
TCGATCGTCTTGGCGCCGAGAAACGCGTCGTAGTGGTCGGGAAGGGCCGCGATCAGGTCGAGAAGGCGCTGAATGACCACGATGTCAGCATCGCGCATCAGGCCGAGCAAAAGGGCACTGCACATGCGGTGCAGCAGGCCAAGGACGCGCTTGCCGGATACGATGGCGCGGTACTCATCCTCTACGGCGACACGCCTTTCGTGGAGCCCGAGACACTCAAAAGGATGCTGGAGCGTCTCAATGGTGACGGCGGACCTGGCGTCGTGGTTCTCGCGTCAACCCCAGCCGATCCGCTGAACTACGGCCGCATCATCCTCGGCGAGGGCGATCACATTGCGAAGATGGTCGAGTATAAGGACGCGACGGAGGAAGAGCGCGCCGTGCGCCTCTGCAACAGCGGCATGATGGCGGTGCGCGCGAAAGATCTATTCCGCTGGCTCGACAAGGTCGGCAACGACAATGCTGCCGGCGAATATTATCTGCCGGATGTCGTGAATATTGCCGCGGCCGAAGGGCGCGAAGCGGTCGTTATCGAGGGCGACCCTTATGAGACGGCCGGCGTGAACAGCCGTGCCGAGCTCGCCCATCTCGAGCTCGACTGGCAGCGCCGCCGCCGTGAAGAGGCCCTGCAAGAGGGCGCAACTTTGATCGACCCGGAAAGTGTCTGGTTCGCCGCGGACACGAAGCTCGGGCGTGACGTGACGGTCGAGCCGCACGTCGTTTTCGGACCCGGCGTCGAAGTCGCAGACGGCGCGACCATCAAGGCGTTCAGCCACATCGAAGGCGCCACAATCGCGACGAAGGCGGTGATCGGTCCGTTCGCTAGGCTTCGGCCCGGTGCGAAGATCGGAGCGAACGCCAAGGTCGGGAACTTCGTCGAGGTGAAGAAAGCCAGCCTCGGCCCCGGCGCCAAGGCCAACCACCTTTCCTACATTGGCGATGCCGAGGTTGGAGCGAACGCCAACATCGGCGCCGGTACGATCACCTGCAATTACGACGGGTTCGGCAAGTATGGCACGGTGATCGGCGAGGGCGCTTTCATCGGATCAAACACCGCCCTTGTGGCACCGGTGGCAGTCGGTGCGGGCGCGATCGTGGGTGCCGGTTCGGTCATCACGAAGGACGTCGCAGCCGATAGCCTTGCGGTCGAACGCAGCGAGCAGAAGGGCGTCGCCGGCTGGGCCAAGCGCTTCCGCGAGCGGATGACCCGGAAGACCGCCGAATAGCTATTTGAACTTGGCCAGGAAGCGCGTCAGTCCGGCAAAGTAGGCCTGCTGATCATCGTACATGGCCATATGGCCGCCGTTGGTTGCAACGAGCTCACCGTGCGGCAGCTGCTTGGCCATTTGCGCCATGTAGGCTGGGTCCATCGTGTCGTACTTGCCCGAGATGACCAACGTCGGAATCTGGATCCGCTTCAGGTCGGCAAAACGGTCCCAGTTCACGAGACGGCCGCTCGCACCCATCTCGCTCGGTCCCTGCATCGTCACGTAGAATTGGCGGTTCATATTGGAAGCAGCGCGGATCACAGGTTCGGGCCATTGGTCGCCCGGCCTGCGCAGGATGTGCTGTTCGTACCAATTGGGCATCAACAGTCCCATGTACTGAGGCTGCTCCGTCTTGCCGGAAGCTTCCATGGCGAGGATCTGCTTTAGAGCCGCCTGGTTCACCTGCGGCTCCAGGACATTCTTCGCATATGCGTTGTACGCGGGGATCGACGCCATCATGTTCGAGATGACGAGGCACTTCATCTGGTCCTGATGGGCCAAGGCATATTCCATCGCGAGCATCCCGCCCCAGCTGTGGCCGAGCAGGCAGAAATTGTCCTTGGCCCCGCCGATGGCTTTGCGAACCTGGTCGACCTCGTCAACGTAGCGCGCCAGCGTCCAGAGATCGGGATCGTTCGGCCGATCGCTCTCGCCAGTCTCCAGCTGGTCGTAATGATAATATTCCACGCCTTCGGCAGGCAGGAAGCTGTCCATCACCTCCAGATAAGCGTGCGACAATCCCGGGCCGCCCGTGAGCAGTAGAAGCTTTAGCTTCGGATTGTTGCCGATCCGCTTGATCCAGACTTGATGCGGCCCCTTCGGCGTAGAGATGCTGATCTTCCGCGCACCGCCGGTCCAGCCGTCCGGATGGCCGCTGTTATCGTAATAGGAGGGAGGCGGCGCTTCGCCCGAGGAGGCCCTGTCGCGGCTTTGCTGCTGATAACATCCGGCGGTAAGAAGCAATCCGGCGCCGGCCAGCGCCAACATCGTGCGTGACATCGCTTTCCCCCTCTGCTCACTGCTGTGCAGCGTCGCTGCCTTCGTGCATAGCGCCGCTCGGTCAGCGTTCAAAGGAAGTGCCGCTGCATGTGTGGAATTGTTGGAATCGTCGGAAAGACCGAGGTCTCCCAGCGCCTGTTCGACGGCCTCAAACGCCTTGAGTATCGCGGCTATGATAGTGCCGGCATCTGCACCATCGATCATGGCGAGCTTGTTCGCCGCCGCGCGGAAGGCAAGCTCGACAATCTTGCGCGCGAGCTAAGCCAGGAGCCGCTCGGCGGAACGATCGGGATCGCGCACACGCGCTGGGCGACGCACGGCGCTCCGACGGTCGGCAACGCCCATCCGCACATCGTCGGTCCGGTCGCCATCGTCCACAATGGTATCATCGAGAACTTCAAGCCGCTGCGGGAAGAGCTCATCGCGGACGGGCGGAAGTTCGAGAGCGAGACCGATACGGAAGTCGTTGCCCATCTTGTCGCTCGCGAGGTCGAGAAGGGTGCTTCACCGCAGGACGCGGTTGCAACCGTGCTCCCACGTCTGCAGGGCGCATTCGCCATTGCTTTCCTCTTCCGCGATCATCCCGACCTCATCATCGGCGCTCGCATGGGCGCTCCGCTGACGGTCGGTTACGGCGAGGGGGAGAATTATCTCGGCTCCGACGCGCTCGCCGTCGCGCCATGGACCCAGCGGATCGCCTACCTCGACGAGGGCGACTGGGCCGTGGTGCGCCGGGAAGATATCCAGATCTTCGATCGCGACAACGGGCCTGTCGAGCGCGAGATCGTCGAGTCCGGCGCGTCGTCTGCTCCCGTCGAGAAAGGCAATTACCGCCACTACATGCAGAAGGAGATCTTCGAGCAACCGGTCGTCGTGGCCCAGACTCTCCAGAGTTACGTTCGACGCTTGGAGGGCAAGGTCGCGCTACCAACCGGCGATCTCGATCTTTCGGCGGTCAAGCGCGTTACGATCGTCGCCTGTGGCACCAGCTTCTATGCGGGCATGGTTGCGAAGTATTGGATCGAGCAATTCGCCCGGGTCCCGGTCGATATCGATGTGGCGAGCGAGTTCCGTTACCGCCAGCCGGTGCTGGAGCCGGGTGGCCTGGCATTATTCATCAGCCAGTCGGGCGAGACGGCGGACACGCTTGCGGCCCTTCGTCATGCTCGAAGCGAGCAGCAGCGCATCGCGGTCGTCGTGAATGTGCCGACCAGCTCGATGGCGCGCGAAGCGGACCTTCTCCTTCCGACGCATGCAGGACCGGAAATCGGAGTCGCTTCGACCAAGGCCTTCACCTGCCAGCTTGCAGTGCTTGCCGCACTTTCGGCGAACCTGGCGCGCGCGAAGGGGCGCCTCAGTGCCGAGGAAGAGCAGGAGATTGTACAGCATCTCCAGGAGGCTCCGGCCGCGCTCAACGCAGCGCTCAACCATGATGAGGACATTGCCGGAATGGCGCACCTCATCGCGCCCGCGCGGGACGTTCTCTACCTTGGTCGCGGACCGGATTACCCGCTGGCCCTCGAGGGCGCGCTGAAGCTGAAGGAGATCAGCTACATCCATGCCGAGGGTTATGCGGCTGGTGAGATGAAGCACGGTCCCATCGCGCTGATCGACGAGCATGTGCCGGTAATCGTTCTCGCGCCTTCCGGCCCGTTATTCGAGAAGACCGTCAGCAATATGCAGGAAGTGCGCGCCCGAGGCGGCAAGATCGTGCTGATCAGCGACGCAAAGGGCCTCGAGGAAGCGGGCGAGGGCTGCATCGCGACTATCGAGATGCCCGCGGTTCATCCGCTGATCGCGCCGCTGGTTTACGCAGTGCCCGTCCAGCTGCTGGCCTACCATACGGCAGTGCTGAAAGGCACGGATGTCGACCAGCCGCGCAACCTCGCGAAGAGCGTGACTGTCGAATAACGGTTAGGCGGCTGCGACGGCTTCCGTCGCGCGCTTTACCTCGAGCTGGAGAACGTGTCGGCTTAACCGCTCGTAGAGGAAATCGATAACGGCACGGACCCGAGGCGTGTGACGGCATCGCTCATGGGTGAACAGCCACAGGATGCGTCCGTGGCCATCGCGCGCCGGCACGCAGCGAACGAGGTCCGGGTCCGCTTCCGCGACGATGCAGGGAAGGACCGCGATCCCGAAACCTGAGCGAACTCCGGATAGAAGACCGCCCGACGTCGCATGATGCATGGCGACCTGATCCTCGAGACCAAGAGACTGGAGCCACGCCTGGTAATGGATCCAGAGGTTTCCGCCGCCGCCGCCGATGAAAGCGTGCTTCTTCATCTGGGCGCGAGTCCTCGGCACGCCGTGCCGCGCGGCATAGTCGCGGCTACAGTAGAGCGCCCAGTCGTCGACGCAGAGCTGGCGCCCGACGAGCCCTGCGGCGAGCTGCGTTGTCGTCTTTGTGCTTCGCAGCGAAATGTCCGCCTCGCCGGCGCCGAGGTCCCGAACCTCCTGGCTCGTGTCCAGATCGAAGACGATATCCGGAAACTTCTCATGCAGCTCGCGCAGCAGGGGCGTCAGGAGGGTGATCGCATAGATCTCTTCGGTGGTGATCTTCACCGAACCGCTCACGTCTCGCGACTGCGCCGAGGCGGCGTCGGCGAAGCCCGTAGCGGCATGTTCCACCTGCTCGGCGCGCTGAAGGAGGTCCTGGCCCGCAGGGGTCAGCGCATATCCTGCTTGGCGCTTTTCGAAGAGAGGAAAGCCTATCGCCGCTTCAAGCGCGGCAATTCGTCTCGCCACCGTCGTCTGGCTGACGCGCAGCGCTTTAGCTGCCGCAAGGGTGCTCCCCTCGCGGGCGACGGAAAGAAAGTATCGAAGGTCGTTCCAGTCGAGCATCTGCGGCCAATACTAGCGCCTTTGGGCGCTATCTCCGTTCTGCAATTTTGCAGAATCATAGCACGAACTCGTTGCTCCCGCGAACCGGCTTGCGGGACTAGATGAACGGTCGCGCCGGAAAACCCGGCCCCGAAACAAGGGGAAGCGACATGAAGAGCCCATATGTTATCGCACTCGTCTCCGGACTGATCACTGCCGCGGGTATCAAGGCTGCTCCTGCACTGGCCGAGACCCCATCGACCAACGTCGAGACGCGCGTTAGCTATGTGCGGACGGCGGATCTCGACCTTTCCAACAAGGATGGGCAGCGCACGCTGGACTTGCGGATCGCCCAGGCCGCCCGCGAGGTTTGTGGCGTTCCTTCGGATTCGGACCTCGTTGGTCAGAACAAGGCCCGCGAATGCCGCCAGGATGTCATCTCCCGGGCATCCGGCAGCCGTGACGCGCTGTTTGCCGCAGCCGATCGTGGAGCGACCATCGCGATCGCCAGTCGCTAACTTCCGGACAACTCCCAAGAAGGGCGCCTTCGCTCCCCGGAGGCGCCCTTCGCCTTGTCCGGCGCGGTTGATCCACTTACGGCTCAACCATGATCCATCTCACCGGAGGCTGTCATTGCGGTGCCGTGCGCTTTTCGGCGAAGCTGCCTGATGCGCCCGTGCCGGCACTCGATTGCAATTGCTCGATCTGCAGGATGACCGGCTTCCTGCACGTCATGGTCCCGCACGAGGATTTTGATCTGGTTGCCGGCCGGCATGCACTCTCCAGCTACAGGTTCGGCAGTGGGGCGGCGAACCACCTCTTCTGTTCGAACTGCGGAGTGAAGAGCTTCTACCAGCCGCGATCTCATCCCGACTCCTGGAGCCTTAACGCCAACTGCTTCGACGTACCTGTCGAACTGTCCGTCGAGAAGTTCGATGGGCGGCATTGGGACGAGGCCAAGGCGCGGCTCGACGCGTCCAACTGACGTCTCTATCGCCGCCGAATGCATCACCCCCTCCGATTGACGATCGACAGCAGTGCGCTGGTCCACAATTGGCACTGGCTGCAGGAGCGCGCGGGCGTTCCGGCGGGTGCTGCGATCAAGGCCGATGGCTACGGACTCGGCGCGCGAGAGGTGATGCAGGCGCTTCATGCTGCAGGCTGCCGGGACTTCTTCGTATCGACCTGGAGCGAGGCAGAGGAACTCGGTGGGGTACCGGAAGGCGCAAGCCTCGTCGTGCTGCACGGCGTGGGACCGAACGACGTTCAGGCGGCGCACGCATCGGGGGCACGTCCGGTCCTTAATAGCGTCGATCAGGTTGAGCGCTGGAAGCAGGTCGGCCGGGATCGTCCCTGTGACGTGATGATCGACACGGGCATGAACCGGCTGGGGCTGCGGCCGGACGAAATTGCGTCGCTCGGCGGCCTCGCGATCGATACGCTGCACAGTCACCTCGCGTGCGCGGACGAGGATCACGATCTCAACGCGAAGCAGCTCGATCGCTTCCGCGAAGTGGCAGCCGCCGTTCCAGCCAAGCGCTACAGCTTTGCGAACTCCGCCGGCATCTGCCTCGGCCGCGACTATAGCTTTGAACTCGTTAGACCGGGGCTTGCGCTCTATGGCGGCATTCCGCGTCGCGAGGCGGCGGGTAACATACGGCAGGTCGCTCGCGTCGAAGCGCAAATCGTGCAGCGCCGGACGATCCGCGCCGGGGAAAGCTCCGGCTACGGAGCGACTTTCCTGGCCGATACCGACACCGAGGCCGCGATTCTCAACATTGGATATGCCGACGGATACCTGCGCGGCTTCTCTTCCAAAGGCGCGGCATTCGCCGGTGAGTTCGCCTTGCCGGTTCTGGGCCGAGTCTCGATGGACCTGATCGCGGTAGGCTGCGATGCTGCGCCGGAACTCAGGGAAGGCGAGTGGGTCGAGCTCGATTACGATTTGCCGACGGCGTCTGAGTCTTCGGGACTTTCGCAGTACGAGTTGCTGACTTGCCTCGGCTCCCGGTTCGAGCGGCGCTGGATTTAGCCTTCGCCCGTTCTTCGGGCGGGAGCGTCTTGGGCTTGTAGCGGCAAAGATCGATCACCGGACAGCGCCAGCATTCGGGCAGCCGCGCCTTGCAGATGTAGCGGCCGTGCAGGATCAACCAGTGGTGTGCGTTCAGCCGGAAAGGCTGGGGAACCGCTGCCTCCAGCTTCAACTCGACCTGAAGAACGTCCTTGCCCGGCGCGAGGCCCGTCCGGTTGCACACGCGAAAGATGTGCGTGTCGACTGCGAACGTCTCCTGGCCGAATGCCGTGTTGAGAACGACGTTGGCGGTCTTGCGGCCGACTCCTGGCAGCTTCTCCAGCTCCTCGCGGGTCCGCGGGACCTCGCTTCGGTGCTCACGGATCAGGTCTTCTGAAAGTGCGATGACGTTCTTCGCCTTGGTGTTGAAGAGGCCGATCGTCTTAATCGCGTCGCGCAGGCGCTCTTCGCCTAGATCAACCATCTGTTCCGGGGTTTTCACATGCTCGAATAAAGGCCTCGTCGCGATGTTGACGCTGGCGTCCGTCGCTTGGGCCGACAAAACCACAGCAACGAGTAATGTGTAGGGGTTTTCAAACTCGAGCTCGGTGGTCGGCGAGGGGTTTTCCTCCGCGAGCCGCCGAAAGAACTCGAAGATCTGCTCGCGCTTCATCGAAGGTCGTCCAAGGCCAAGCCGAGGCGGTTCAGACCCTCTGCCAGCGTCTCCGACGGGCATCCGAGGCCGACGCGGAAGAAATCGTCCATTTCGAACCAGCGGCCGGGCACGACGGCGGTGTCGTAATGTTGGCGTAAATGTGCATCCAACGGTACGGTGTCGCCGCCGCGCCAGCGCGGAAAAACGGTGATGCCGTGCTCGGCCGGAACGCATTCAAGATCGTCGCGACCAGAGGCGAAATCATTCCAAATCGCGCGGTTCGCTGCGAGCGTCTCGCGATTGCCGTCCATGATCTCGTTGAGATGCTCGAAGGCGATGCAGGCCAGTCGTTCCGCCTGATGCGCCTGATTGACGCCAAGCAGATCGTTCAGGCGCCACATGCGCTCGGCGAGTTCTGCCTCGGCGATGATCCACCCGCAGCGCAATCCGCTGAGACCGTAGACCTTAGTTAGACTGCTCGTGCAGACGAACTGAGGCCCCAGATGCGCAGCACTCCTGCGAGGCGGTACCGCAGCGTCCAGATAGACTTCATCGATCAGGATCCGCGCATTCTGTTGTGCAGCGAGTGAACCAATCTCACACAGCGCGTCTTCTTCAATCAGCGCGCCGCTCGGATTGTGGAGGTTTGTCAGAATGATCAGTCGCGTCCCTGGGGTCATCGCCCGCTCGACTTCGCCGATGTCGAGACGGAAGGCATCCTCCGGCTTGCGCTCAAAGCGGCTGATTTGGCCGCCGAGGAAGCTAGCTGTCCCGAGCAGGGGTTCGTAGGTCGGATGTTCCACAAGCACTTCGTCGCCGGGCTCGATCAGGGCTGCCATGGCGAGGAAGTTCGCCATGGACGTACCGTCAGCGGCGACAATCCGATCGGTGGCGATCCCGTAGCGCCTGGCGATGACCTCGCGCAGCGGGGCGTAGCGGGGATGGCTCGCGCCATCCATGTCCAGGTCGGCAATACCGAAGTCCAGCTGGTCCATGCGAAAGTGCGGCACTTCGCTGGAGGTCAGCTGAAAGCGCACGGGGGGCTTGAACTTCGCCCAGTGCATGTAGTCCGACTGTATGGCGCGCGACCTGCTCATGCGTCGGCCCGACGGTTCCTGATCTGCCAATAGCGGCATGCCGGGATGCCGAGCAGCAGGATGGCATAGCCGATAAGGCTGTTCATCAGATTGTTCGCCACGGTCGTCACGACGATCAGGAAGCAGGCGATCACGAAAATGCCCGTCGTGACCGGGTGGCCGGGAGCGCTGAAGCCAGGCGCACGGGGATTGCGTCGGCGGAACACGAAAAGAGCTGCTCCGGTCAACCCGAAGAAGAGGAAGTCGACGGAGACGACGTAAGCTAGAATCTGGCCGTACGTGCCGGATAAAGCGATGACTGCAGCTGCTATTCCCTGGAGGACGATCGCGAGAATCGGCACACGGCTTTGCTCGTTCACTTTCGTCAGAGCGCGGAAGAAGACGCCGTCCTCGGCCATTGCGAAATAGACGCGCGGCGCGGTCAGCATGCCCTGGCTGAGGAAGCCTAGCGCGGAAATGGCGATCCCGAACGCGATAAAGGTCGCGCCCTTCTCGCCCAACGCAAGCCGCATGACGTCGCTTGCCGGAGTCTTGGATTCGGCCAGGGCCTGGGGGCCCAGTGCCGCGACGCAAACGAACGCCACGGCGGTATAGAGGATGATCACACCTGCAACGCCCAGAAGCAAACCGCGCGCTAGGTCGCGCTGAGGATTGCGCATCTCGCCTGCGACGAAGCTCGACGTCTGCCATCCGCCATAGGAGAACATGACCGCCGTCATTGCCGCGCCTACGTCTGCGAGGACGGACGCCGATTCTGTGCGAGCCGTCGCAGGTTGGCCGCTCGTGGGCGCAAACCAGAGGCCAGCGAGGACCAGCGCGGCTATCGCTCCGATCTTCAGCACCATCAGCGTGTTCTGCGTATTGCCGCCTGAGCGTACGCCGAAGCAGTTGATGATCGTCAGGAGCGCGAGCGCCATCACGGCAACCACGCCATCCGAAAGGGGCAAGGCAGTCAGATCGTTGAAGTAACGAGCGAACGTGATCGCCACGGCGGCCATGCCACCGGACTGAATGACGAGCAGCAGTGACCATCCGTAAAGGAACGCGGGTGTCTGGCCATAGGCGTCGCGCAGATATGCATATTGGCCGCCGACATCGGGGCGGCGGGCGGCCAGCTCGGCGTAAACCAGCGCTCCGGCGAGCGCGATGAGGCCGCCGAGAAACCAGACGCCAAGCATCAGGCCGGGAGAATGAACGTGTCGCGCGACCTCGGCCGGATTGACGAAAATTCCCGAGCCAATGATCCCGCCCATGACTAGCATGGTCGCGTCGAAAAGGCCGAGGCGGCGGACGAGGCCGTGCGTGTAAACCGGGCCTTCAGCGGCCTCGTTCAAATTTCGTCGGCTCCGATGACGTCGCGCATCGAATAAAGGCCCGGGGGCTTTCCAATGAGAAAGCGCACTGCGGCGAGCGCGCCCCGTGCGAAGATCATCCTATTCTCGGCGCGATGCGACAGGATCAACCGCTCCTCGGGCCCGGCGAACACGACATCATGATCGCCGGCGACGGTCCCGCCGCGAAGTGATGCGAAGCCAATCGCGCCTTCCTCCCGCTTCAGGTTCGTGCCGTCGCGTCCGCGCTCAGCTTTCATCTTCGTCTCGCGGCCTCGAGCAGCGGAATTGCCGAGCGTCAAAGCTGTGCCCGATGGCGCGTCCGCCTTCTGGCGATGATGCATCTCGACAATCTCGATGTCCCACTCAGGCCCGAGGACGCTCGCAGCGCGCTCGACAAGGTCGGAGAGCAAAGCAACACCTAGCGAGGTGTTTGCTGCGCGAAGAACGGCAACGTCTTCCGCAGCAGTCGCCAGTCGCCGGCTTGCGAAGTCGTCGAGCCCGGTCGTTCCGACGAGGATCGGAATTCCAGCGCTCACTGCGCGGTCGAGACTGGCTTGAAGCGCGGACGGCGCGGAGAAGTCGACGAGCACATCGCCGTGCTCCTGGTCGATCACGAAAACCGGGTTTTCGGCGACGGCCGCCGCAATTGCCTGACCCATTCGTCCCTTCGGAGCAAAAAGGCTGATGCGGATCGGCTGATCGTCTGTGCGCATCAGCGGGTCATGGCGAAACGGGGAGCGCCGCGCAATCGTGCGGCGCTCCCAAAAACCTCAACGTGACCAGAGCATTTCCTGGAGCAACATGTCGCCCGCAAGATGGCGATATGTGGCGCGCTGGCCGCTTCCGGCCATGCCTTGGCGTGTGGACTGCTGGAGGAAAGCGTTGACCTCCTTTTCGCGCTGAATGTCCTCGGCCGGCGTCGGAACATGGTCGAAGATCGTCACCAAATAGAGATCCGGCTCGTCTGCGCGTGCGTTCACATTCGAAAGGATATGATAGCCCTTGATCCAGCCTTTTGATTTGGCGAATTCGTTCTGCTTGCGGAACTGGCCGGCAAGGAAGTCGGCGTAGTCGCCGAAGTGTCCATCGTCGATCTTGATTGCGCCAACATCCCAATAATCACCCGACTTGAGCGGAAGCTCCTGGGCAGGCGCGGCGGTGGTAAACAGCAAGGTCGCCGCGCCCAGCGCGGCCAGAGTCAACTTATGCATGAGTCGTTCCCCCTATGCCGAAAGCCCGAGCGCTCCCGGTTCAATGAGGAACGGCGTCGCCCCCCGACGACAGTAGACCCCACCGCAGCAGCGTCGTTCCGTGCGGGGGCATACACTACAATAATGCAGCCTGCTAACTTATCCTAAGTTTAGGCGGGTCTGCAGCGCCTGAGCTGCCGCGGGTGCTCTCACTTTAGCGCCGTTGATCATGAAGACGAACGCGTCCCGCCCCGACGACGCCGTTGTGCGAGCCTTCTGCGCAAAACCGTCGAGGGATGCGTCGTCGTAGCCAGTGAGGACGTCCTCGTTCATCCGCTGCAGCCGAGCGTAGGTGAAATCGGCCGTATCCGCCTCGATCGTCGGATAGTCGTCAGAGTCCTCAAGCACGATTGCAACATTGCGCTCACGGCACAGCTCGAAGAATTTCTCGTCGCGAAAGCTCTCGTTCCTCGGCTCAAGCGCATGTCGCAGCTTGATCCCGTCAAGCTCGGCCGGGAGTAGGTCGAGGAACCCGGCAATATCGTCGCGGTCGAACTTCCGATAATGAGTGAATTGCCAGAGGATCGGTCCCAGCTTCGGTCCGAGGCATGCAAACCCCTGGGCGAAGAATCCGGCCAGTCCCTCCTGAGCTTCGGCAAGCTTCGACTTCATCACGCAGTAGCGAGAGCCCTTCACGGCGAACTGGAAGCCGTCCGGAACGATCTTTTCCCAGTTTCCCCAGCTTGCCGGCTTCTGCCGCCCGTAAAAGGTCGCATTGATCTCGATCGCGGTGAGTGCACGCGATGCGAACTCGAGCTCCTTCGATTGAGCGAGCCCCTGCGGGTAGAAGACGCCGCGCCACGGTGGGAAGGTCCAACCGCCGACACCTACCCGGATTTTCCCCTCGCTCATGACAACAGTAACGACCGCGTGACTATTTTGCTGCAGCCGGTGCCGGCCCGGGCGTCACGAAATCCTCGACTGCCTTCCAGCTGCCGTCGGACTGTTTGCGATAAACGGTCAGGTAGCTTCCATTTCCTTCGACGGGTTCCTTGGATTCCGGATCTGTGAAGGTCATCGTGTAGTGTCCACGGGAGGAGGCAAGATCGGCGGAAGACGCGACCTCGATCCGATCGGATGAGAATTGGATCTTCATTGCCGGGTCGGCAACGAATTTGCTGATGCCCTGGCGCCGCGCCTCGGAGTCTGTCGCCAGGGTTGAGCCGGGATTGGCGAGGGCTGCGTCGTCCGTATAGTGGCCTGCAAGAGCCTCGACGTCTTTGGAATCGTAATCCTTGCCCCATTGCGTCTCGAGATCGCGTATCTGCTTCTCGATTGCTGCGCTGTCCGCAGTCGCTTCCGCCTTGTGGTTGCAACCTGCGAGCGCGAATGCCCATAGTGCGAGTATCGTCGCCGATTTGCTGATCATCGCATGCCTCCCCTTGGATCACGCGAACAGGAACCCGGACTCAATCCAGTTTCGGGATGACTAGTCTATGCGTCGTACCGCGCTCAGTCGATACAACCTCGTGATGGGCGCCAAGCTGCCTGACGAAGCTCTCAACGAGCTTGGTACCGAGGCCGCTGCCGTCTTTTTTTCTGGTTGAACTGATGCCGCGTCCGTCATCCTCGACGATCAGCTCAAACTTATCGCCAGCTTTGCCGCGTACCCATACGCTTCCGGAACCCTCGCCATTAAACGCATGCTTGATTGCGTTCGTCACCAGCTCGTTGACGATGATGGAGATGGATGTGGCCGCATCCGGGCTCGCGGTGACGACATCCACCTGGCACTCGACTTCGATACCGTCGCGGGCCATCCCGCGTTCGATCTGCTCGACGAGTTCGCAAAGATGTTCCTGCAGTCGAATTTGGTCGAGGTTGCCGCTACGTAGAGCCAGGCGATCCGAGGCACGTGCGATGGCTTGAATGCGATCGCCAACCTGCTGGAGAGCGGACTTTACCTTGCTGTCCTGTGCGCGCTGGGCCTGCAGCTGAATGAGGGCGAGGACGGTGGAATAGTTATTCCGGGTGCGGTGATCGATTTCGTTCAGCGCGTGGTCCAGCAGCTGCACACGGCGCTCGCGCTCCTCGACGCCTTTGGCGACCTCGCGTTGATAAAGGGCGATGATCAGCAGGATCAGCGCTTGCGAAATGGTCGAGATGACCAGCCCGCCGATCATGTCCGAGCCCTCCGCTGCGAACGTCCACTGTGGCTGGACGATCGCAAACCAAGCTAGCAGTTGAGACAGAAGGAGCGCGACGAGACCGCTCCTCCAACCCGCAACCACTGCTGCCAGCACGATTCCTAGGAAATTGAGCGCGTAAGGTGCGCGCGGTCCGATGAGGTCGGCAATTGCGATGCGCAGCGTGACCATTGAAGCTGCGGCGGCGATCGCTACGGCGACCTCGACAACGAGCGGCGGAACATGGTGCGCCCACCGCTGCGGCAATCGCGAATGAAGGATCTTGCGGATACGCCCCCCCTTGAACTCGGCCGGTTCCCCAAACCGGGCCGCGACGAACAGGTTACATGAGACTTAAGATACTGTCATCGCCGAACGATGCCCCCTTGGCGTGTTCCGCGCTTTATACTCTGTTAGTGGGCCGCCATGACTCATCTCGAGATCAGGAACATCGTCATTCTGACCGGCGCGGGCGTCTCTGCAGAGAGCGGCTTAGCGACTTTTCGTGGGCCTGATGGGCTTTGGGAGGGACATCGCATCGATGATGTGTGCACGCCTGAGGCTTACCGCCGTGACCCGGCGCTTGTGCATACATTCTATGACGAACGCCGGGCAAAGCTCGGGACCGTCGAGCCCAACGCAGCGCACAAGGCGCTGGGACTGCTCGATGCGGAATGGGGCGGCGAGCTTCTACTGATCACGCAGAACGTGGACGACTTGCATGAACGCGCCGGCTCGAAGCGCCTCCTGCACATGCACGGCGAGCTTAGGAGCGGCTGGTGCCTCGCATGTGACGAGCGCTTCGGATGGGAAGGGCCGATGGGAAAGGGGGCCGAATGTCTGGCCTGCGGGGTTTCAGGGCAAGTGCGGCCGGACATCGTCTGGTTCGGCGAAATGCCTTACGACATGGAGCTGATCGACGAGGCTCTGCAGCACGCCGACCTGTTCGTCTCCATCGGGACGTCGGGGGCGGTCTATCCGGCAGCCGGCTTCGTCCAGACCGCGCGTTACTGCGGGGCCAAGACTCTCGAGATGAATCTCGAACCGAGCATGGGCAGCATTTTCTTCGACGAAAGCCGGACTGGGCCCGCGGGCAAGCTCGTACCCGAGTGGGTCGAGGAGGTACTAAGGCTTCAGTCGGACCACTCCAGGCCGATCTCCCGGTAGATCGAGCGGTCCTCATCCCAGCGCGGATTGACCTTTACGTGGAGGTAGAGATGCACCTTGCGGCCAAGGTGGTGCGCAATCTCCTCCCGCGCAGCCGCGCCGATACTCTTTAGACGTGAGCCGCCCTTGCCGATCACGATCGCTTTCTGACTGTCTCGCTCAACGAGGATCTGCTGGCGAATCTCGGTCGAGCCGTCCGGGCGATCTTCCCAAGTCTCCGTCTCAACCACGGTGGCGTAGGGCAGTTCCTGATGGAGCTGGTTCACGACCTGCTCGCGCGTGAGTTCCGCGGCGATCATCCGGTCGGTCGCGTCGGAAACGTCGTCCTCCGGATAGAGCCACGGGCCATCCGGCATCGCCGCGGCCAGGGCCGACTTGAGATCAGGCACGCCGTCGCCTTGCGACGCGCTGATCATGAACACCTTGTCTGGATTGAGCCGCTCGGTCAGCTGGACTGAGAGGCCGAGAAGCTTCTCCTTCTTCACGAGATCGACCTTGTTGAGGACGATCCAAAGCGGGTGCTCGCGCTCGCTCAAGCCCTCGAGAATTCGCTCAGCAGCGCGGTTGATTCCGGCGTCGGCGTCGATGACCAGAAGGATCAAGTCCGCATCGCCTGCTCCACCCCATGCGGCTGCGACCATTGCGCGGTCGAGGCGACGGCGAGGCTCAAAAATGCCGGGCGTGTCGACAAGGAGGATTTGTGCCGCGTCCTCGAGAGCAATGCCCATCAGGCGGGCGCGCGTGGTCTGGGCCTTTGGGCTGACGATGGCGACCTTCTGCCCGACGAGCGCATTGACTAGTGTCGATTTACCAGCGTTCGGTGCGCCGATTACGGCGACGAAGCCTGCCCGGGCGGTTTTTTCGGTCATTTCACTTGCTTCAACAGCGCATCCGCCGCGGCGGTTTCCGCTTCCTGCTTGCTGGAGCCCTCGGCGGTTGCCTCGCCAATGCCCTTCACCGACACTCGTACGGTAAAGCGCGGTGCGTGGTGCGCCCCGCTCTTTCGCTCCAGCTCATACTCGGGTGTCGTCAGATTGCGCGCCGCGGCGAGTTCTTGGAGAGCGGATTTGGGATGCTTGGGTGCATGGCCCTGCGATTCCACATAAGCACCCCACGCCCGGCGGATGAACCGGTCAGCTGCATCCAGGCCGGCGTCGAGGAACAGAGCACCAACGAGCGATTCGACGACGTCGCCGACGACATTGTCGCTCCAGTTAGCGCCGTCTTCCCGCGCCTGCTTCCCAAGACGGATCATGGCAGGCAGCCCAAGCTCGCGACCGATCTCCCCGCACGTTTCTCGCGCGACGAGGACATTGTAGCGCCGTGACAGCTTGCCTTCGGGCTCACCGGGGAAGCGCTCGTACAGCCAGCGTGCAATGACTAGGCCAATCACTCTGTCACCGAGAAACTCTAGCCGTTCATAACTCTCGCGGGTCGCGCTTGAATGCGTCAGAGCGCGCTCGAAAAGTGCGACGTCGCGTGTTGAATGCTCCAGCTCATCCCGAATAAAGTCGGTAACTTCGCTCACCGCTCTGTCCCACTGAAGGTATCGGTGATCCGGTCCGTTCGAAGGGCAGTGAACCAGGTCCAAGGCTTGAGATATTCTGCCGAGCCATCTGTCGAGAAGAAGATAATTGTTGCTCGGCCGATTACATTCTCGATCGGCACGAAACCGATACCGCCGTCCGCGCTCGAAAATCGGCTGTCCAGGCTGTCGTCGCGATTGTCGCCCATCAGGAATAATCTCCCCTCCGGAACCCTTGTCTGGGGAAAATCGTCGGCCCGGGGATTATCGACCTGGTCGATCACCCGGTACGAGTGGCCGTCGGGAAGGCTCTCGCGATAGACTGGATAGAGGCAAGCAGGCTCGCCGCTGTCGGTTTGACCCGTCATCGCCAGAGCTCCGCCGACGACGCGGCACGGGCTATTGTTCGAGATGGGCATCGCGAACGTAGCCTCTGACTGCCGAGGAACCGGCCTGCCGTTCACGACGAGCATCCCGTCTTGAACGGCCACGGTGTCGCCGGGCAGTCCGACGACCCGCTTCACGAAGTCCTCGTCGGTTCCGGGAACGCGGAAGACGACGACGTCGCCACGCTTCGGCAGGCTCCCGAAAATTCGGCCTTCCAAGGATGGAAAACCCCAGGGGAAGCTGAATCGGGAATAGCCATATGGCCATTTCGCAACGAGCACGTAATCGCCGATGAAAAGGGCGGGGAGCATCGATCCGGACGGGATGTTGAACGGCGCGAAGATCAGGCTCCGGATCACCCACGCGATCAAAGCGACTTCGATGACAAGGCGCAGCAGCCCGCCGCGGCGCTCCTTGCTTCCCTCACGTGCGCCAGGCCGGCGAGCATATCTGAATGCCATCGGGGCGCTTCTCCAGAGGCGAGTGGGGCGCGTCAAGCGGGGATGGTTTTTGCGGCGGCGCTCAGTATGACGCGCGGCATGTCAGGAGACGCCTGGGACGCGATCGACGCGTACGAAGTGAAGCCACTCCGCGAGCTCTTCGCAGCGGAAAAGGAAAGGCTTTCCCGCCTGACCTTCGAAATTGGTGGGATCGCCTTCGATTTTTCCAAGACGCATCTCGATGCCGATTTGCTGCGTGAGTTCGTGCGGATCGCGGAGGCACAGGACTTCGCCAGTGCTCGCGAGGCTCTTTTCGCGGGAGACATCGTCAATCCGACCGAGGACAGGCCGGCGGAGCATGTCGCCGAACGAGGTACCGGATCGGCAGACGCCGTCGAGCTCGCCGCGGCGCGCCGGGGCCGCATGCGCGCAATGGTCGACGCCATCGAGGCGGGTGCATTCGGCGACATCAGCGGTGTTCTCCATATCGGCATTGGTGGCTCTGTCCTTGGTCCGGCATTGCTCGTCGACGCTCTTGGCCGGAACCTGGAACGGATCGAGGTCCGCTACCTCTCGAATATAGACGGAGAAGCCTTCGACGACGCTGTGAGCACGCTCGACCCAGCGGAAACGCTCGTGGTCGTTGCCTCGAAGACTTTCACGACTGCCGAGACGATGGCCAATATGAACGCCGCGCTGGAATGGCTGCGCGAAGGCGGCGTCGAGGACCCATTCGGGCAGGTGATAGCGATCACCGCACGGCCCGAGGCAGCCGTCGAAGCGGGCGTTGACGAAAGCCGGATACTGCAGTTTTCGGAGGGCGTTGGAGGGCGCTACTCTCTCTGGAGCGCTGTGGGCCTGTCTGCGGCGCTTGGCCTTGGCTGGAGCTCTTTCGAAGAGTTGCTCGAAGGTGCAGCCGAGATGGATCGGCACTTCCGCTATACGGAACCGGCGCGGAATCTGCCGCTTGTCGCTGCATTCGCTGACCGGCTCTACGTCAGGAAGTTCGGCTGCCAGTCTCGAGGCGTCTTTGCCTATGACGAGCGGCTGCGGCTTCTGCCGTCCTACCTTCAGCAGCTGGAGATGGAATCGAATGGCAAGTCGGTGAAGGTCGACGGCTCGCCCGTCGGTCAGCCGACCGCACCCATCACTTGGGGCGGC
>Ga0207644_10000978_pt1 | contig 18260 bp, 20 predicted proteins | sample KBSS73metaG_FD_184326 | JGI IMG/M metagenome (GOLD analysis project Ga0207644, IMG submission 184326) | Switchgrass rhizosphere microbial communities from Kellogg Biological Station, Michigan, USA - KBS S7-3 metaG (SPAdes) (version 2) | ecosystem: Host-associated > Plants > Roots > Rhizosphere... | reverse complement strand
TCTGGAGCTCGACTACGACCTTAGCGACGTGATGTTCGTCACGACGGCGAACTCGCTCGACATGCCGCAGCCGCTGCTCGACCGCATGGAGATCATCCGGCTCGAGGGCTACACCGAGGACGAGAAAGTCGAGATCGCCAAGCGCCATCTCATCCCGAAGCAGATGGATGCCCATGGTCTGAAGGCCGAGGAACTTATCTACACCGACGAGGCGCTTCGGGCGATGATCCGCCATTATACTCGTGAAGCGGGTGTCCGTACGCTTGAGCGCGAGCTGGCCAAGGTCGCGCGCAAGTCGCTCCGGCAGATCCTGGAATCGAAGGTGGAGCGGGTCGAGCTGACCCCGGAAAATCTCGGCGATTTCCTCGGCGTCCGGAAGTTCCGTTACGGCATCGGCGAGGAAGAGGACCAGATCGGTGCCGTAACCGGCCTCGCCTGGACCGAAGTTGGCGGCGAATTGCTGACGATCGAAGCGGTCACCGTTCCCGGCAAGGGGCAGATCAAGACGACCGGGAAGCTCGGCGAAGTCATGCAGGAGTCGATCCAGGCCGCAATGAGCTTCGTGAAGGCTCGTGCTCCCGCTTATGGCGTGAAGCCATCGATCTTTGCCCGCAAGGACATCCACGTCCACTTGCCCGAAGGCGCGGTACCCAAGGACGGGCCGTCCGCCGGCATCGGCATGGTCACGGCGATGATTTCGACGCTCACCGGCATTGCCGTGCGGCGCGACATCGCAATGACCGGCGAGGTGACCTTGCGCGGGCGGGTGCTTCCGATCGGGGGCCTCAAGGAAAAGCTTCTTGCAGCCCTTCGCGGCGGGATGCGTACTGTCCTCATTCCCGCGGAGAATGAGAAGGACCTGACCGAGCTGCCGGCGACGGTAAAGGAAGCGCTCGAGATCATCCCCGTCGATCATGTCGACGAGGTCCTGTCCCGAGCACTCGTGGAACCCCTGCAGGCGATCGAGTGGACCGAAAACGACGAGCACGCGGCTGAGCCGCATGCTCACGGGCCCGGTTCAGCAGGCGATCCGGCGATCCGGCACTAAGCCTTCCGGCTAGTCTCGCGGGATGTCGCGCGCGTCACGAATGACGCGCGTGACCATGCCGTATTCGATCGCTTCGTCGGCAGCCATCCAGTGATTGCGGTGGATGTCTTTGTTGATCCGCTCGATCGGCTGCCCGGTCTCCTCGGAAATGATGCGGACCAGGCGTTCGCGCATCCGCAGGATTTCCTTGGCTTCGATTTCGATATCGGCGGCCATTCCGCGGGTGCCGCCGGCGGGTTGGTGAAGAAGGAAGCGGGTGTTCGGCAGGCAGAACCGCCGATCCTTCGCTCCCGCCAGAAAGATGTGCGCGCCTGCGCTCGCCACCCAGCCAGTCCCGATCATGTTGATCGGCACTTCGTTGCGGATGAACCGCACCATGTCGTGGATGGTATCGCCAGATTCGACATGGCCGCCGGGCGAGTTGATGAAGATGTCGATCGGCGCGCTGGTATCGCGATCGGCAAGCAGCAGCAGGCGCGAGCAGATATCGCGAGCGAGCCTGTCGTTGATATCGCCGAAGATCAGCACCTTGCGGTGACTGAGGAGCTCAGTTTCGATCCGGCCTACATAATCTCCGGAAGAAGTCGGTTGTTGTTCCGGCGCATCGTTCTGCATGGCGACTCCTGAGTGCTCGAGAGCCTCAACATATAGGCGGCAGTTGCGCCAATCCCCAGAGTCCCGCGACGAGACGTTGGTTTCGGGTTTTGAGCCACTGGACAGGGGCGCGGAGTCTTGCCTTAAGGGCCAACGGTCCGTGCGTGCGAGTCTTGTCGCGCCGGTGAGGGAGAGCTTGGGGCATGAACAAGCAGGAACTGATCGGTCATGTCGCCGATCGCTCCGGGCTAAATCGTAACGACGCGACGCGCGCGGTCGAAACGATGCTGGAAGTCATCACATCGACGTTGAAGCGCGGCGATGAAGTCCGCTTGGTCGGTTTCGGGAATTTTTCAGTAACCCGTCGAAAGGCCTCGACCGGCCGCAACCCGCGCACCGGCGAGCCGATGCAGATCAAGGCCAGCTCGCAGCCGAAGTTCCGGCCCGGCAAGGTTCTCAAGGACGCGGTCCAGTAAGCAAGCGAACATGGGCTGCTAGACAGTTTCGCGCGGGTGACTATATCCGCGCTTCCGCAGCCATCGGGTCCCATCAAAGTACCACTTTGACGGGTTTATGGGGCGGGCGCGTAGCTCAGCGGTAGAGCACACCCTTCACACGGGTGGGGTCACAGGTTCAATCCCTGTCGCGCCCACCACGCCCTCAAGAGGCGTGGCGACCTTCAGATTTCGAGATATGCAGGCTGGAAGCTCGCGACGCGGCGCATTTCGCTCCAGTCCGTAAATTCGATCTCGCGGCCTTTTCGCCTGATCAGGCCCTGCCGCTCCATGTCGGCAAGTACGCGATTCACATTGACCGACGTCTGGCCCGTAATGTCGGCGATCTGTTGCTGGGTGAACGGATTGAGCATCCGCTCTTCATTCGCGCGCATTCGCACCGCGGTCTCGCAAAGGAGATGCGCAACGCGCGCCGTGGAATCGCGCCGTCCGCAATTGACCAGCCATTCGTACCCGATCTGCTCGTTGCGCTGCACGAGCCTCCAGAAGAAGCGTTGCATTTCCGGATGCGCATCGACAATCGGGTCGAAGTCCTTGGCCTTGCCGATCATCACCTCGGATCGAATGATCGCCTGCACTCCATATTGCGCGGCGCCTTCGCGTGGCAGGATCCCCTCGCCGGGGAAGCGGAGCGCAACGATCTGGCGCCGGCCTGAGGCATCGGTCTTGAATTTCGACAATATGCCTGAACGGACGAACATCACTTCGTCGCGTGGTGCGCCAGGCTCGCGGAATGGTCTTCGGGCATCGACCTGAATGACTCGATGCGGCATCTTGTCGAGCAGATCGGCAAGATCAGGCTCCAATCCCGCCGAAATCAGCGTCTCACGTAATGACACGCTTTCGGTGGGCGATTTCGCGCGGCGACTCGCCATGCGCCTTCTCCCCGATGGACGATGCGCTTGCGTAACGTCCGGCGCAAGCAATTACCGCATGTGACTTATTTGAGTTAGTTATCGAAAGTGGGCTGCTAGTTCAGCCACCAAAGTTGAGATTTGGTTGCCATCGAGCTTCACGGCCGCGTCGAGCCGCGTAGGTCCCGGCCATCCGGCATCTTCGAACTCGATGGTTCGCCAATGTCGCGGCGCCGAGTAGCGTGGGATGACATGGAAGTGCACGTTCGGGTCGATCATCATGAGCATGAGATAGTTGATGCGCTCGTAAGCGGTGAAGGCTGAGAGCGCACGCTCGATCGCAGCAATTGCGTCAGCCTGTTCGGCGAACGCGTCGCGTGGAAGATCTGCGAAGGCAGTCGCATCGCTTTTCGCCGCGAGCACCAGGCTGCCGAGAGTGACTTGCGCCGGCCGCAACAGCACCACCCAATGGTCGAACTCTTTGATCAGGGTCGACGGATAGCCGAACTTTTCGATAGTCGGGTTCATCGCGGCTCCCGCTCGCTTGCCTTCCGCACATCCCAACCCTAAGTGGCGCCGGCGCCAAAGGAAACCGCAGGAGAGGGTGGATTCCGGGAGGCGTTCCTGTGGCGATCGTAGCTCAGCTGGTTAGAGCATCGGTTTGTGGTACCGAGGGTCGGGGGTTCAAGTCCCCTCGATCGCCCCATTTTTTCAACTTCGGATCACCGGACCGTTAGCGCACATGACCACGCCCTGGGGCTTGCCCGATTTCGACGCGCATGAGGAAATCCACTTCGTCACCGACGAGAAAAGTGGCCTCAAGGCGATCATTGCCGTTCACTCGACGCACCTCGGCCCTGCCGGCGGCGGCGCCCGCTTCTGGCATTATGCCAAGGACGAGGAGGCGCTGACCGACGCGCTGCGCCTGTCGCGCGGCATGAGCTACAAGAATGCGATGGCCGGGCTGCCGCTCGGCGGCGGAAAGTCAGTCCTGCTTGCGGATTCGAACCGCACCAAGACGCCCGAGATGCTGCACGCGTTCGGCAAGGCCGTGGACGGCCTCGGCGGACGTTATGTGACTGCCGAAGATGTCGGTATCAGCGTTGCCGACATGATCGAGATCGCGCGCTCGACGAAGTTCGTTGCCGGCCTTCCCAACAGCGGCGGTGATGTCGGCGGCGATCCCGGACCGCACACGTCGCTCGGCGTCTTCCTTGGCATCAAGGCAGCCGTGAAATGGGCGCTCGGCAAGGATAGCCTGAGCGGTCTCCACATCGCCCTGCAAGGCGCGGGTAGCGTGGCCACCGGCGTGGCGCTTCACGCCTGTGCCGAAGGGGCCAGGATCACCATCGCCGACGTCGACCAGGCCAAGGCGCAGAAGCTCGCCGACCGGGCTGGCGGAAAGGTCGTTTCGCCCGACGAGATCCTTGGCCTCGAAGCCGATGTCTTGAGCCCGTGCGCGCTGGGCGCGATTTTTACGGAAGAGACGATTTCGCAGCTCAAGGTGCCGATCGTCGCCGGTGGAGCGAACAACCAGCTGGCGACTCCCCAGGATGGCGAGCGCCTGCATGCGCGCGGCATCCTCTACGCGCCCGATTATGTGATCAACGCCGGCGGCATCATCAACGTCTGCACGGAGTATCTCGGCGACGGCGATGCGACGCTCGTGCGTCGGCGCATCGAAGGCATTCCGGTCCGGCTCGAGCAGATCTGGTCCGAAGGCGCCGAGACCGGCCGCGATCCTGCCGCGGTTGCGGACGCTATGGCGCAGCGCCTCATCGGAAGGGCATAAGCGGCGGCGCAATGCACGCGCTCGCGAATCCTGCACGCTTCCTCCGCTTCGCCCGGCCAGCCACCAGCTGGCTGCTGTTGATCGGTCTTGCTCTTGCGATCGCCGGCGTCGCCGCCGGACTGGTCCTGACGCCGCCCGATTACCTTCAGGGCGAGACGGTTCGCATTCTCTATATCCACGTGCCTTCCGCCTGGCTCGGAATGGCTGGCTGGATGGGGATTGCGACAGCGTCGGTGAGCCAACTTGTCTGGCGTCATCCGCTGGCGGCCATCGGCGGCCGTGCCGTGGCTCCGGCTGGCGCGACCTTCGCGGCGATTTGCCTCATCACCGGTTCGATCTGGGGGCGTCCGACCTGGGGTACGTGGTGGGAGTGGGACGGGCGGCTGACCTCGATGCTCGTTCTCTTCTTCCTTTACCTCGGCTACATCGCGCTTTCCTCGGCTGAGCGCGAGCGGGGCGGGGAAGGGCGTATCGCAGCGATCTACGGCCTCGTTGGCGCGATCAACCTGCCGATCATCCATTATTCTGTTCTTTGGTGGCGCACGCTTCATCAGGGCGAGAGCATCGGCATCACCGGATCCAGCATCGACAGCTCGATCCTCTGGCCGTTGCCGTTGACCATGATCGGGTTCACCTGCCTGTTCGGTGCCGCCACCCTGATGCGCATGCGCGCGGAGCTTGCGGAGGCGAAGGTCGAAGCGCGGATGCGGAGGATGGGTTCGTGAACCCCTGGCCGTTCGTGGTCGCCGCTTATGGCGTTGCCTTCGCGCTGACGATTGCGCTGCTGCTGTGGGCGTTCGCGTCGATGCGTCGTGCGGAAGCTTCGGCCGACGCGCTCAAGCGCAAATGAAGCCGAAGAACCAGCGCCTCCTGCTGGTCGCCGCAGCCGTCGTTGCGGTGCTCGTCGCCGTGCTTCTGGGAATGTGGGGCCTGCGGGGTCAGGCATCCTTCTTCTACACGCCCGCCGACATCGCTTCGGGCAAAGCGATCGACGGACGGCCATCGCGCCTCGGCGGAATGGTTGAGAAAGGCTCGATCCAGCGGGCTGCAGACGGCGTGACGATCCACTTCCTCGTAACCGACGGGAAGGCGCAAACGCCTGTAGTCTATCGCGGCATCGTCCCGGACCTGTTCCGCGAAGGCAGCGGCGCGGTCGCCGAAGGGCACCTGCAAGGCGGCACGTTCGTCGCCGACACGATCCTTGCCAAACATGACGAGCGCTACATGCCGCCGGAGCTCGGCAACCTTGCCGCGGAGCACAAGGTGGGGAAGACGCTCGAGAAATGATCGCCGAGGCCGGCCTTGCGGCGCTCTGGCTCGCAGCCGGGCTCGCCGGGTTTCAGTTCCTGCTGATGATCATGGCGCTTCGGAGCGCGGTGGACGTGACACGAACGATGCGCGCTGTTGGCGTCGTCCAGGGCGTCCTGACCTTGGTCGCTTTCTCGATGCTGCTGTTGGTATTCGCGCGGAGCGACATGTCGGTCGCGTTAGTCTTCGCGAACAGCAACAGCGCGAAGCCCTTCATCTACAAGGTGGCTGGAGCCTGGGGGAACCACGAGGGCTCGATGCTCATGTGGGTCACGATTCTGGCGGTTGCCGGCGCGTTCCTGGCTCTATTCTCAAAGCGTACCACGGAGCGGACGTTGATCGCGGGCCTCGGCAGTCAGTCCGTGCTGGCGCTAGGCTTTTATGCGTTCCTGCTGCTCGCTTCGAACCCGTTCAATCGCCTGTCACCGGCGCCAGCAGACGGGCAGGGGCTCAACCCGCTGCTTCAGGACCCCGGCTTGGCATTCCATCCACCGACCCTTTACCTCGGCTATGTCGGGCTTTCGGTGGCCTTCTCGCTAGCGGTCGGCGCTTTGCTGACGGGCGAGGTAGACAGCCGCCTTGCGAGGGCGATGCGGCCATGGGTGCTCGGCGCCTGGATCCTCCTGACATTGGGCATCACCGCCGGCAGCTACTGGGCCTATTATGAGCTTGGCTGGGGCGGTTACTGGTTCTGGGACCCGGTCGAGAATGCGTCATTGATGCCGTGGCTCGCGGCAACGGCATTGCTGCATTCGCTGAACGTGCTTGCCGCGCGCGGGGCGCTCAAGGCGTGGACGATGATGCTCGCCGTCATCGCCTTCTCCATGTCGATGGTGGGCACCTTCCTCGTCCGGTCCGGAATCCTCACTTCCGTCCATGCGTTTGCCATCGATCCCGAACGCGGCGCGTTCCTGCTCGTCCTGCTGGCGATCTATGTCGGCGCGGCCTTCGTCCTCTTTGCGGTCCGCGGTGCCACGTTGAAGGAGGGCGCACCGTTCGAGCTGGTCAGCCGGGAAACGGGACTCGTCATCAACAACTTGCTGCTGAGCGTCATCCTCGGCATCGTCTTTCTCGGCACCCTGTACCCGCTGCTGGTCGAGGCAGTGAGCGGCGAAAAGCTCTCCGTCGGCGCACCTTATTTCAATGCGGTCGCCGGCCCCTTGGCGCTGATGCTCGCGGTCCTGGTCGGCGTCGGGCCGCTGCTCAGCTGGCGGCGCGAGAAGCGACCAGTCTGGAAGCAGCTTCGCATCCCGGCACTTCTCGGCGCGACTGCGCTGGCAATCACGATCATCCTCTGGCCCTCCATCGGAATCCTGCCGCGCCTTGGATTTGCGGTTGCGGCCTTTCTTGCCGGCGCTGGTGTACTGCCGCTTGTCGGGCGAAATCCATTTCGAACACCGCTTGCAACCTGGGGCATGGTGGTCGCGCACGCCGGTATCGCGGTCGCAATATCCGGCATGGCCGCGAACGGCGCGTTCACCAGCGAACGGCTTGCTGTCGCAAATACAGGCCAGACTCTGAGCGTTGGTCCGTGGCTGGTCCAACTCCAGGACGTGACTCCGACTGCCGGAAAGAACTGGACCGCCATCGAGGCCGAACTTCGCGCGAGCCGTGGGGCCGGGCCGGTCTTCCTGAAGCCGCAAACCCGTTACTTCACCGATCCGCCGACGGAGACCAACGAGGCAGCGATCCAGACCTTCTGGAACGGGCAGCTCTACACTGTGGTGGGGAAGGCCGATCCCGGAGGCGGATGGCAGCTCCGGCTCTGGTGGAAACCGTTCGTGACGTTGATCTGGCTCGGCGGCGCCCTGATTGCCCTCGGCGGCGCACTAGCATTGTTGGGGCGACTCGTTCGCCTTCGCCGAGGCGGTAGAGCAACCCGGGACTGGCGCAGGGTAGGCTACGCATGAGCCGCGGTCTCCGCCTTATCCCGATCATCCTCCTGCTTTGGCTGGTCGCAGGGTTCGCATGGCGGATCGTGCGCCCCCCGGATCCGGCCGTGCCGTCACAGCTCATCAGTCGCCCGGTGCCGCAGTTCGCGCTGCCCGCCGCACTGCCGGCGAAGCCGGGTCTCGAGTCAGCCGATCTGGCGACCGGCGAGCCCAAGCTTCTCAACGTCTTTGCGAGCTGGTGCATACCGTGCGCGTCGGAAGCGGACGTGCTCAGCGAATTGCGTCGGCGAGGCGTGAAGATCGACGCCATTGCGATCCGCGACACGCCGATGGCCATCAGCGCTTTCCTGGCGAGGCACGGCGATCCCTATGATCGCATCGGCGCTGACGAGCGAAGCAGCGTCCAGATCTCGCTCGGGTCGTCGGGTGTTCCGGAGACCTTCGTGATCGACGGTCACGGCGTCATGCGTCACCAATATCTGGGGCCGCTCACGAAGGCGAACATCCCCGGCGTTCTCCAGCAGCTGGATGAAGCGCGATGAGGCGAGTCATGTTCATTGCGCTGGCCATTCTCACGCAGCCGTTGCTGGCCGACAGCAACCTGCCGCCCGCTTATTGGGCCAACCGCCAGCTTCCCGATGCTGCCCAGGAAGCGAAGGCGCGGGCCTTGATGGAGGAGCTTCGTTGCCTCGTCTGCCAAGGCCAGTCGATCGCCGACTCGGACGCCGAGCTTGCAGGCGACATGCGCGACCTCGTTCGGCGCCGCATTGCCGCGGGCGAGAAGCCGAGCGCCATCAGGGCGTGGCTGATCCAGCGTTACGGAACGTGGGTGAGCTACAAGCCCACGGCGGAGGCGGCAGCTTGGCCGCTCTGGCTCGCGCCGCTGGCGCTGATCATGATCGGCGTGTGGATGATCCGCCGTCGCATCAGGTTGAAGGCACGGCGCTGATGGGCTGGCTCGCTCTAATGGCGCTTGTGGCGATCAGCATCGCGCTGCTTTGGTGGCTCGGCGTGCGCGGCGGCTTTCTGACGGCGAGCGCGGCTGCCCTGATGTTCGGCGCTTCGGGCTATGCGATTCAAGGCAGGCCGAGCCTGGCCGGCGCACCCGCGATCAGCGACGATGCGCGCGACATCTTTCCGCTCACCGATGCGCGCCATGCTTTCTTCGGTCACTTCACGCCAGCCGAAAGCTGGCTTCGCATCTCCGAAGCGCTCGCGCGCGACGGCAAGAGCGAGGATGCCGTTGGGATTTTACAGAATGCGGCCAAAAGATATCCCGGCGACCCGCAGCTGTGGATCGGACTCGGAAATGCACTGGTTGATCATTCGCGCGGCCTGACGCCGCCGGCGGAGCTCGCCTATCAACGGGCGGCCGAGCTCGTTCCGGGTCACCCGGCGGCTCCCTTCTTTTACGGGCTTGCACTCGCGCGATCGGGCGATCGTCAGTCGGCGGTCGCGATCTGGCGGCGGATTCTCATGAATGCGCCGAAGGACGCCGAGTGGCGCCCTTTGGTCGAGCAAGGAGTTGCGGCGCTCAGCCGGCAGCCGAGCGCCGCGAAACGTTAGGCAGGCACGAACTCGAGATCGAGCGCCTCGGCCACGGCCTGGTGACGGATCTTGCCGCCGGACACATTGAGGCCGTTTGCCAGATGCTCGTCCTGCCGCATGGCCTCCTCGGCGCCGAGATTGGCAATCTTTAGCGCAAAGGGCAGGGTCGCGTTGTTCAGCGCGAATGCGCTGGTCCGAGCGACCGCGCCGGGCATGTTCGCGACGCAATAATGGATGATCCCGTCGACTTCGTAGACGGGGTCGGCGTGCGTGGTCGCATGGGAAGTTTCGAAGCAACCGCCCTGGTCGATCGCAATGTCGACCAGCACCGAACCGCGCTTCATGGTCTTCAGCATGTCGCGAGTGACGAGCTTGGGTGCGGCGGCGCCCGGCACCAGCACGGCGCCGATCACCAATTCCGCTTCCTTGACCGCATTTGCGATCGCTGAGCGTGACGCATAGGCCGTCTTGATCTGGCTCGAGAAGAACATGTCGAGCTCGGCCAATCGGTCGTTATTGATGTCGTAGATGGTGACGTCGGCGCGCATGCCGGTCGCCATCTGCGCCGCGTTGACGCCCGAAACGCCGCCGCCAAGGATCGCGACCTTCGCCGGCGCGACGCCGGGAACGCCGCCAAGCAGCACGCCGCGGCCACCCTGTTCCTTCTCGAGATAATGAGCGCCGACCTGGACCGACATGCGGCCCGCGACTTCGCTCATCGGCTTCAACAGCGGCAATGAGCCGTTGCGGGCTGTGACGGTCTCATAGGCGATGCAGAGCGCACCCGACTTCATCAGGCCGATGGCCTGGTCCTTGTCGGCGGCGAGGTGGAGGTAAGTGAAAAGGATCTGATCCTTGCGCAGCAGCTCGATTTCCTGAGGCTGCGGCTCTTTCACCTTCACGATCATGTCCGCGGCATCGAAGACCGCTTTCGCGTCCGGCAGGATCTTGGCTCCCGCTTTCTCGTAAGCGGAATCCGGACAATCGATTCCGTTGCCGGCCTTGGTCTCGACGAACAGCTCATGTCCGTGCGCGACCAGCTCGGCCACCGATGCGGGCGTCAGTCCAACGCGATATTCGTGGACCTTGATCTCTTTTGGCACCCCAATGCGCATTTAATCGTTAGCTCCGGTCATGTTGTTTGCGCGGGCCTATAGACGGGCTTTTCATCGCTGTCCCGTCCGATTGCGGGGTCGATACGGCAGTGCTACGAAGCGCCGTCCGTTACCGAGCACCTGGTACACGGCACAGGGAATGCGAATTCGCAGTCTGTCGGGTTTGAACCTCAACGCATGAACATCACCGCGACAGGCGGCGCCGTCACCGAAGCTCCGCAGGATAGCACGCACGGTCACGCGCAGGGCCCACTCTACAAGCTCGTCATCGGGGCTATCGGCATCGTCTATGGCGATATCGGTACGTCGCCGATCTACGCTTTCCGCGAAACCTTCGCGGGCCACCATGAGCTGAAGGTCGATCAGCTTCACATCTTCGGTGTGCTGAGCCTGATCTTCTGGTCGATGATGATCATCGTGACCTTGAAATATGTCACGATCATCATGCGCGCCGACAACAAAGGGGAGGGCGGAAGCCTTGCTCTCCTGGCGCTCATCAACCGGACGTTGAGCGGAAAGAAGAAGTGGACGAGCGGCGTCATCATGCTCGGCGTCTTCGCGACCGCGCTTTTCTACGGCGACTCGATGATCACCCCTGCGATCTCCGTGCTCTCGGCGGTCGAGGGCATAACGACGGTGAACGCTGCGCTCGAACCGTTCGTCGTACCGATCGCCGTCGGCATTCTCGTCGGATTGTTCGCGATTCAGTCGCGCGGGACCGCGCGCGTGGGACTGATGTTCGGGCCGGTGATGCTTCTTTACTTCGTGACCATCGCAGTGCTCGGGGTCATGCACATCGTCGATTATCCCTCGATCATCCTGGCGATGCTGAACCCGCTCAACGCGGTGCATTTCTTCACGGCGGATTTTGTACGCGCCTTTATCGCGATGGGCTCCGTCATCCTGGCCGTTACCGGTGCCGAGGCGCTCTACGCCGACATGGGCCATTTCGGACGCCGGCCGATCAAGATCTCCTGGATCTATTTCGTGCTGCCGGCCCTGCTCCTCAATTATCTCGGCCAGGGCGCGATGCTCTTGTCCGCTGACCCGGCGACAGCGTTGACGAAGGTTCGCGATCCCTTCTTCTATCTCGCGCCGGATCAGCTCCGCGCCCCCCTCGTCGGGCTGGCCACGGCGGCGACAATCATCGCCAGCCAGGCGGTGATTTCAGGCGCCTTCTCGGTGACCCAGCAGGCCATCCAGCTCGGCTTCGTGCCGCGGCTCCGCATCACTCACACCAGCGAAGCGGCCGCGGGTCAGATCTACATTCCGATCGTCAATTGGGCGCTGATGACCATGGTCATCCTGCTTGTGCTGACGTTCCGCAGCTCGTCCAACCTAGCCGCTGCCTATGGCATTGCGGTGACGGGCGCGATGCTGATCGACAGCGTCCTCATCACGGTCGTCCTCCGGCAGATGTGGAACTGGAACCGCTACGTGGTTGCCGGACTGCTGGTGCTCTTCTTCGCGGTCGACTTCACTTATCTCTCCGCGAACCTCCTCAAGATCCCGGCCGGAGGCTGGTTCCCGCTGCTGGTCGGAGCGCTCGCATTCACCTTGCTGACGACCTGGGCAAAGGGCCGGCAGCTGATGATCAGCCGCATGAACGAAGCCAGCCTGCCAATGGAGATCTTCATCAAGTCGGCGGCCCCCAGCGCGGCGCGAGTCCCGGGAACCGCGGTGTTCATGACGAGCTCCGCGAGCGGCGTCCCCCATGCGCTGCTGCACAATCTCAAGCATAACAAGGTGCTCCACGAGCGCGTGATCCTGTTGACGGTCAGGATCGAAGACGTGCCCTACGTGACGTTCCAGAAGAGGCTCGAAACGAAGGACTATGGCTCCGGCTTCTACCGAGTTGTCCTTCGCTACGGGTTCATGGAGGAAATCGACGTGCCCGCGGCGCTGGCGCAGCTGAAAGACATCGGCAACCAGTGCCGCATGATGGACACGAGCTTCTTCCTCGCTCGGCAGACCCTTTTGGCGTCGTCGCGACCCGGAATGGCGATCTGGCGCGAGAAGCTGTTTGCCTGGATGCTGCGCAACGCGGAAAGCGCGATGGAATTCTTCAAACTCCCGACCAATCGCGTCGTCGAGCTCGGCAGCCAGGTGGAAATCTGAACCTCCGGAGCGCCCGCGCATTGCGGCGCCATGGCTGACAATATTTCCTGGATCGCGACGGTCGCGACAATCATTGCCGCCTCGATGACGGCGGCGAATCTTGGCTCGCGGATCACCGGTTACGGCTTCTGCGTTTTCCTGGTCGGATCCTTGTCCTGGTTGGCAGCGGGGTTGCTGACGGGCCAGCCCGCGCTCACCTGGACAAACGTCGTCCTGACAATGCTCAACATATTCGGAATCTGGCGCTGGCTGGGCAGGCAGACGAAGGTGGAGGAGGGTGCCCGCGCCGCCTCGGAAGCGAGTGAACATACGCCGGGCGAAGCGCTCTTCCCCGTGTCGCTCCTGTCCAGCGCGCCGGTTGTGACGGGCAAGCGCGAGCTCGGACGTTGCGTCGATGCCATGGCCGGATGCTCAAGTGGACGGCTGAGCTACATCGTCGTTTCGGAAGGCGGAGTGGCCGGGGTGGGCGAGACGCTGCGCCGGCTTCCGTGGGTCAATGCCTCGGTCGATGAGGCGCGGGTGGTGACAGAGGTGAATGCCGAACAGTTCGAGCGGCTCGAGACGCTGCAGCGGGATCAATGGCCGGCGCGCTGATCGTCACTGCCGAGATCGCTCCAAGCGATCTCGCCTGGCTCGATCGGCTTCGCCAGGCTTGCTACCCGGTCGAGCGCAACCATTTGCGGGCTCATCTTACCCTGTTCCACGCGCTCCCGCCGTCAGCGGAAGGGGAGGCGCGCTCTGTGCTTTCGCGGCTCGGTGCTGGTGCGCCTCCCCGAGCATCGATCGAAGGGTTGATGGATCTCGGGGGCGGAGTGGCGTTCCGGGTCGTGTCACCTGACCTGGACCGAATTCGTGCGGAGCTTTCCAAAGACCTCCACGGGCTGCTGGGCGCGCAGGATTCGGGTGGTTGGCGCCCTCATGTGACGATCCAGAACAAGGTGCCGGTCAAGGAAGCGAATCGCCTGCTCGAACGGTTGCGAGGGGAATTCCAGCCGAGGCCATTGGGCATCCAAGGGCTTGGGCTGCACCGCTATCTCGGCGGGCCTTGGGAGACGCTTGCCGTGACGGCGTTTCGCGGCCGCTAGGAGAGGTCGCCAATTCCGTTGCAGCTGAGATCGAACGCCGCCATCCCCGACTCCAGCACCGAGGCGAGCATCGGCTGTTCCATCAGCTCGTTGATCGCTTCGCTAGCGCTTTGGGTCACGAGGTCCTGGGCCTCTTGCTGCGCTTCGTCCCAGTCGGAGGCTTCGTAGGTTCCCTGGCCGACCCAGCAGAGGGCAATGACCTCCGCCAATTGATCTTCGCCGAGATCTTCGAACGCGGCCTTCAGCTCGATCTCGACGCTGTCGTTGATGTCGTCCTCGAGGACCGACAGCGCGCCCTCCTGCTCGTCATCGACATTGTCGGGATCTTCGCCGCGATCGTAATCGCTGGCGGTTTGCGCCTCGTATTCCCGCGCCCTCAGGATGATTCGGCACAATGTGTCGAGCGGAGTTAAAGGGTCCATCAAAACCTCTTCTTTGCTCCTCGCTCAACGAGAGCAGCCGTAAGCGGTTCCTCGCGTTGACCACCTTGGAAGCCGCACCTATATGCCGCGCCTCCAGCGCCCTCAACAGGAGGGCTTTTCAGGATCGGGGCGGAGTAGCTCAGCTGGTTAGAGCAGCGGAATCATAATCCGCGTGTCGGGGGTTCAAGTCCCTCCTCCGCTACCATCTTCATTGCAGATCGCCTCGCTCCATCACATGGGGCGGCATGACCGACAAGAATCGATACACCGGCGGTTGCCTCTGCGGCGACGTAAAGTTCGTCGCGACAGGTAGCCCTTATCGGGTCGGGATTTGTCACTGCCTCGACTGCCGCAAGCATCATGGTGCGCTTTTCCATGCATCGGCGATATTTCCGGAGGAGGCCGTAACGGTTGTCGGCGTGACTCGGGAGTATGCAGGCCGGCATTTCTGTCCTCGCTGCGGTTCTTCCGTCTTTGGCCGAAGCGGCGATGAGGTCGAGGTCAACCTCGGGGCTTTCGATGCGCCGGACCAGCTGACCCCTACATATGAGCTTTGGACGGTCCGGCGCGAATCGTGGTTGCCGCCATTTCCCCTCAGACGGAGCTACGAGCGTGACCGCGACGGCAAGAGCAGATTTGAACGCTAGTCGCAGGCGAAACGTCGTGTTTCGCTTGGGATTTATCCCCAAAAATCGCGACGTTGGCCCATTGTCGGAAACTTCTTCAGCAGTAGAAGGTTAACGCAGAGATAACCACGTCAGGGACTGGGCTGACGCTTGATCTGCGTAACACATTCATTCGCCGCCGTTGCGGCGACTAGACTCAACGTAGCCTTGGACAGGCGCTGCTAGTGGCCGCGACCGTGGCCGGTCCTGCGGCTAGCGCTGCATCGGCTTCGAGCGGCGCGGCCGCGTGGTTCGCGGCTCGTTGGCGACTGCTCGTGGCACTCGCATTGATCACCGCCGTTGCGGTCGCTCTCGGGATCGCGGCCAATCGATCCGGATGGCTCCCGCAGCGTGCAGGTGATGCTGCCGATCGCATGGCGCAGAAGCTTGCGGAGGGGGCAAGCACTGTCGCCGGGCTTTTCAACCTCCGGTCGCCGGGTGAGCGCGCGAACGGGGCACTCGTCAGCCTGAAGGTGAAACTACCGCTGCTGCACGAGCGTGCTTTGCCAAAGGTGCGCCGACCGATTTCCCCCCTTGCCGGCGTCGCCGCGGCGTCGCCCGCTCCTCCAGCTTCCTCGGTACCTTTGTACAACATCGTGGGACCAACGAAGTCGCCGCTTCCGGGTTTGCCTGTTGCGCTCACTCCATCAGGCGGAACGCCAGGCGGCTTTTTCCCCGCGATCACGCCGATTCCCGGTGGAGGAGTCGTCATCCCACCGCCGGCAATCACCCCGCCACCGCCGGACGTGCCTGTTGTAGTGCCCACAGGCCCCGGCTCACCCGTCACACCCGGCGTTCCGGAACCGACAACCTGGGCAATGATGCTGCTGGGATTCGGGATGATCGGCTGCGCGTTTCGGCGTGGGTCCGCGCTCCTTTCCTCGATGAGCTAGCCGATGAAGCCGGGGGGCGTGTTGATTGTCGGCCTGTTGTTTGCCGGTGCCGCAGCTACCGTCGTTATGCTCGCTACGCCGAAGGCACGCCAGCAAAGCCCTTCGCCTGTACTGAAACCTGCGGCGGTCCAGGCGCCGACTCTGCCGGCGGGGGCAATGAATGGCAGGCACAGCCTTAGCGAGGCGCAGCAGTCGCAAGCGGTTGCGAGCGGAACCCTCGACAGGCCGGTCCAATCCCTGCTCGATGTCCGAACGCCGCTCCATTTCGGCGAGTATGAGTGGAATGACCGTGGTATTCCGGCAGGTCCTACCTGGGTGCGCATTGATGTCGGCGCGCAGATCATCTCCGTTTTTCGGGCCGGTCACGAGATCGGCACGTCTGTCATCGTTTACGGCGGGGAAAATAAGGAGACACCGCGCGGCAAGTTCCACATCCTCGCCAAGGACCGCGATCATCGCTCGTCCATTTACGATGCGGAGATGCCCTACACGCTCCAGCTGACGGGCGACGGCGTGGCCATTCACGGAAGTACGGTCCGTTCGGGAGCCGCAACGCACGGTTGCATCGGCGTGCCGCTCGAATTCGCAAGGCGACTGTTCGACCAGGCCAGGGTCGGAGACGAAGTGGTGATCCTTCCAGCGATCGTGAACGACCGGTCACAGCACAGGGTGTAACCGACGCGTTAACTGTATCCAGTAACGGGCGGGGAAGCGCGCTGACCGTACGGAGGGCCTCGAAAGAGGCGTAACGTGCAGTCAGGACATCGCTACATTGCGGCTATCGCACTGCTTCTTGGCAGTCCGCTGCTGATCGGCGGCACCTCCACGCGCGCCGATTTTAACCAGCGCCTGTTGGTCGCCCACAACGAGGCTCGCGCCAGGGTTGGCGTTCCGGAGCTAAGCTGGAATAAGGATTTGGCCGCCGACGCGCAGGTATGGGCGAAGGAAATGGCCGCGACTGGCCGTTTCGAACATTCACCCGACGCCCCGGGCCAGGAGCCGCAGGGCGAGAATCTGTGGGCCGGAACTCCGCGTGCTTTTTCACCTGAAGCCATGGTTGGCCTGTGGACCGCAGAGAAGCGCGACTATCGCCCCGGCATATTCCCGAACAACAGCCGGTCAGGCGATGTCGAGAGTGTCGGCCATTATACGCAGATGATCTGGCGCCAGAGCCGCCAGGTCGGCTGCGCGACAGCGGTCGGACGGGACGAGGAATTCCTCGTTTGCAGGTACAGCACCGCCGGCAACGTTTACGGTCAGCGCCCAGCCTGATCGAACGCGGCCGCAAGGTCGCCAATCAAATCGTCCGGATCCTCTAGGCCGATATGCAATCGGACCAGGTCGCTCGCGGGCGGCTTGCCGGTCGTACGGTAGGGATCGGCGGGCAAAACGAGGCTTTCATAGCCGCCCCAGCTGTAACCGATCCCGAAAAGCTTGAGGCTATCGACGAACGAAACTCGCATCTCCTTGCTCGCGCCTTTGAACTCGAATGCGAACAGGCCGGACGAGCCCTTGAAATCGCGCTTCCAGTGTTCGTGGCCGGGGCAATCGGGAAGGGCAGGGTGAAGCACAAGGCCAACGTCTGCGCGTGCCTTCAGCCAGTGGGCGATCTTGAGCGCCCCTTCCTCATGCTGTCGAAGTCGCAATCCCATGGTCCTTAGGCCACGCGATCCCAGCCACGCATCGTCGGCCGACACAGCGAGACCGAGGTCCCAGGTGGCCGTCTGGAGGCGATTGAAATATTCAGCCGTCGCTGTCGCCGCGCCGAGCATGACGTCCGCATGGCCCCCCACATATTTGGTCGCGGCTATCACGGTGATGTCTACTCCGGCAGCGATCGCCGGGAAGAAGAGTGGGGTTGCCCAGGTATTGTCCAGCAAAGTGAAAATGCCGCGAGCGCGCGCAACCGCGCAGATCGCCGGCACGTCCTGCACCTCCATGGTCAGCGAACCGGGGCTTTCGAGGAGGATGCCGCGGGTGCGTTCCCCGATCAGATCCGCGATTCCCGCGCCGATCATCGGTTCGTAATAGCGCGTCTTGATGGACAGGCGTTTGAGGATCGTGTCGCAGAACCGTCGCGTCGGGCCGTAGATATTGTCCGGCACCAGCAACTCATCGCCGGGCTTCAGGAACGCCAATAGCGGCGTTGTGATTGCGGCCAGCCCGGAGGGATAGAGCGCAGTACCAGCTGCGCCCGGCTCCAGCTCCGTCAGTGCTTCCGACAGCGCCCAGTGCGTCGCCGTACCCTGCAGGCCATATCGATAGGCGCCGAGGCCGGGGCGGCTTCCGTGGAGATCGTCGACACTGTCGAACAGGATTGTCGAAGCGCGCTCGACCGGTACGTTTACCAGCCGTCCACGCCACTCCTTCCGGCGCCCGCCTTCGACGAGCCTGGTGGAGTCGCCCTGTTT
>Ga0207644_10000975_pt1 | contig 18281 bp, 25 predicted proteins | sample KBSS73metaG_FD_184326 | JGI IMG/M metagenome (GOLD analysis project Ga0207644, IMG submission 184326) | Switchgrass rhizosphere microbial communities from Kellogg Biological Station, Michigan, USA - KBS S7-3 metaG (SPAdes) (version 2) | ecosystem: Host-associated > Plants > Roots > Rhizosphere... | reverse complement strand
CATCACGCAACTGACGAACGAGCTTCTGCGCAAGGTCGAAGCCGCCGAGCCGGTGCGCACCGGCACATTGCGGGCGCAGACCCACGCCTATGTCGACGAAGGCCCGACTTGGATACGCGGGCGGGTGCGGGTGCTGCGCAACGGGCGGCGGAACTACGGTGCCATAGCCGGCGCGCTCGAATATGGCGGGCCCGGCACGAAGCGCCGCGGCCTGGTCAGAGTGCGGGCCTATCGGCGCGACGGCGCCACGGTCCGCGCCTACCAGCGGCGGCAACCGCACATCAAGGCGATGCGCTTTCTGCGCGGCCCGGCATCGGCGCAACTGCCGCGGGCTCGCGCGCTGATCCGCGCCGCCATCGGCGATCTATTGCAAGAGAACAAACCAACTTAACGGAGTGCAGCTATGGCAGCCGGCACGTTCAACATCTTCGCCAAAAGCGAAATCATCGGCAAAGTAAAGTTCGTCGGCGCCAATGACATCGGCCCGCAGATCACGATGGAATTGACCAAAGTCATGTTCAGGCCGGGCGCTGCCATCGGCATGATACAGGACGAGTGGGGCCAGCTTCAGCTAACGGGCGAGGTGCTGGTGGACGACACCGGAGTGTTCGGCACGCTGACCCATCCCGATACCGGGGCGGTCTCGCCGCTGGTCGATATGTACTATATCGGCAAGGGCGTCGTTTCGATTCAGCTTGAGGGCGACATTGCCTATCGCGACATCGGCAATGTACCGACATTCGAGTTCACGCCTGATATCACGACGCTGCCGCACTTCTCGTCACGGTATGGCGTGCGCGCGAAGGATTTAGAGGTCGTGACGGAAAAGAATGCGTCGCTGAACATCGTCATGGATGAGTTCACTTACGATAACCTGATGCTGACCCTGATGGGCGAGGCGGTCGGCGGCGTGACCTGATGGTGTCACTGGTCGATATCGTCCCGCAGACCAGGCCGGTGACGCTCTCCATCGGCACCGTGGAGTTGCGCGGGCTCGGCCTGCGCCATATCGCAGACCTGCTGGTGCGGTTCCCGGAGTTGCGCAAGCTGTGGGCCGGCGGCGCGCCCGCGCTCGATGTCGACACGCTGATCGAGGCGGCGCCGGATGCGGTTGGTGCCATCATCGCGATTGCCGCCAGCCAGCCGGAAGCGGCCGAAACCATCGGCGACGCGCTCTCGATTGACGATGCCGCCGAGTGCCTCATTGCCATACGCGAGCTCACAATGCCGGGCGGTGTGGACCCTTTCGTCGAAAAGCTCGCGCGCCTGCTCGGCGCCGACGCGCTCCCCTCTGGCAAGGAAGCGGATACGAATACGCCGCCGCCGCCGAGCAACTCATCGCATGCGGCCACGGCGCCAGCGACGTGATGGGCTACACGCCGCGGCAGATCGGCGCCTTCCTCACCATCGCGCAGCACCGCCGCCGCCGCGAGCTCGCCGAGCAACTGCACATCGCCACGCTGGGCGCGCAGGGCGAGGGCAAGGCGATCAAAGAGACACTCAAAGAATTGAGCGACGATGCCCGATAACCTGACCATCAACATATCGGCCAATACGAACCAAGCCGAAGTCAATATCGCCAAGGTCGAGGCGAAGCTGCGCTCGCTTACTCGGGAGCGGCGGAAGGCCGCCGACGAGTTCGAGAAAACCGGCGACGACAAGCGGCTGGCAGCGGTCATTCCGCAGATCTCGGCGACCGAGCGGCAACTTGCCTCCCTGCGCAGAGAGGTCGGCCGCACCGGCTCGGCGCTAGATGTGCTGGCGACGAAATCATTCCGCCGGCTGCTGACGCAGTTCGATGATGTCGGCAAAAGCGCCCAAAACATCGCAATGGTGATGGGCGGCGTCAGCGGCAGTTTTGCCGGTGGCTTTCTCGCCGCATCCGTCTTCAAGGGCATCAGCGTGCTCATCGGGCAACTGGATGCCGTCAACGAGCGACTTCTGAAGCTTCGAGATACCGCGCAGCAAACCGGGCAGCGACCCGCCGCCATCGAGGCGGCGCAGCGAATTGCGCGGTTGCAAGGTCGGTCGGCAGAAGACGCCGACAAGATCATGACCGGCACCGCGAAAGCCTTTGCTGACCTAAAGACTGAAGCCGGCAAGCCGATCTCCACGACTGGCGTAAAAGACCTTACGCAGCGGACTGCGGCGGCGGGCGAGGCCGCGAAGGAAGCGACGACCGAATTTCAGCGGGGCGTGCTGACGCAGCGAGGAGCCTCCCAGCTTACCCTTGATTTGGCGCAAGCCTACAAAACGATCGGCATCAACATAAAGGACTACAAAGACGACGCCGCCGGCTTGGCGAAGTTTCAGAGGGATGTAAACCTGCGGTTCGTTGAGTTTACCAAGACATCGAAATTGGGGCAGAGCGCGCTAAACGAGCTCTCCAAAAAACTATTCGACGGCCTGCCGGCAGACGCGGCGATCAAGCTGGCGCCGGATTTGATCGCCAACCTCGAAACTCAAATAAAAAAGCTTGCGGAGACGCAAGCCAGGATTGATGCGGCGCAGGAGGTGGAAAAACAAAGGGCGAAGGTTCAGTTGATATTTGAGGACTTGTTTAACAAGCTGAACGATTGGGGGAATAGTCTAAGCGCCGCCTTCAATAAGTGGGAAGGCAATTTCCTTGAAACGACGCTGCCGGATTTCGTTAAACGGTTTACGCAAGGCATCACGGATATGTGGAACAGCCTGCCATTCGGGCAGGATTGGATGGACCGGACAAAGGCCGCATTTAACCAGATGTGGGAGGATATGAAGGCCACGGCTACAGCGGCGGCTGACGCTATTGCGAGTGCGTGGAATGCGATGAAGCAGACGCTCTCCACCAGCTTCCCAGGCGATCCCGGCGGCATGCCGGCGGCGATACCCGGCAATGCCGCGGGCGGCATGATCCGCGGGCCGGGCAGCGGCACCAGCGACAGCATCCTGGCGCGGCTCTCGAACGGCGAGTTCGTCATGCGCGCTGCCGCCGTCAGCAAGTGGGGGCCGCGCTTTATGGCGGCACTCAACGGCATGCAAAACCCGTTCGGCTATGCCGGCGGCGGGCTGGTGCGGCAGCGCTTTGCGACGGGCGGCATGGTGACGGCGCGAACCGCGGATGGCGTCACGGTCAATCTCAGCTTCCCCGGCGGCACATTCGCCTTGCGTGGCGATGCCGAGATCGTCGGCGGGCTGACGCGCGAAGCACGCCGCGCCGGCATGCTCTCGGCCGGGCGCCTGGCGGCGGCGATCAACTGATGGCGGACGGCACGCTTCTAGAGATTAGCGGGCCGGGCATTGCCAGCTACACGGCGCGCGGCGCGACGCAGACGCTCGACCCGATCGATGCGAGCAGCGTCACGGCGCGCACCGTCAACGGCGCGCTGATCGATCTGTCGCCGAGCCAGATGCGCAAGTACAAGAGCACGATCAGTTGCAACGACACCGAGACGCCTGCGCTCGACGGCGTGTGGCCCGGCATGGTGCTGACCGTCGATTGCATCGCCGAGCTTGGATACAAGACTGCCGGCGGCACGCCCGCGCGCACCGTCGTCACCGGCTCGGCGCGCGTCAATTCCAACTGGACCTATTACCGTCCGCAGTTATCGATGCGCGTTATCCAGTACAGCGTCAGCCGCGACGAATATGGCGCAATGACGGAATGGAGCTTGGATTTGGAGGAGGCATGACGCCGATCACGCGGGATGAGGCCAAAGCACGAGGATTGACTCGATACTTCACTGGCACCCCATGCGCGCGGGGGCATGTATGCGAGCGCATGGTGAGCAATGTCTCATGCGTCGGATGCCTGCGGGACAATAGCCGAAAGGCGTATATTGAGAACGGCAATGTACTACGGGCAAAATCTAGAGTGCGAATGAATGCGCTCTATCAGGAAGATCCCGAGCGCTTTCGCGAACGCAGCCGAAAGAACTACGCCGCAAACCCCGACGCATGGAAGGCACGCATCCGCGCTTACGTTGCCGCCCATCCAGAATGGGAGCGCGCGCGGCAATCCTTAAAGAAACGCCCACATTTGCCGGGCAAGTTTTCGGCCGACGATCTGATAGCAAAATTCGATGCGCAACAGGGCAGATGTGTTTGTGGCGCCGATCTTACGACTGCTTGGCAAATAGATCATATTGTTCCGGCCTGTCGCGGCGGCACTCACTGGCCTGACAACATTCAAATCCTTTGTCCCGATTGTAATAGGGATAAGGGCATAAAAACAATGGCCGAGTGGCGGGGCGCGGCATAGTGTTCTACTTCGCGTATGCCGACGAAGGCGAACCCTTCGACCCCGTGATCCACAACCGCGAAGACGAAGCGATAACCTCGCTGAGCTTGTCGCAGAGCGAGGGCGATTTCGCCGGGCTCAACATCACGGTTCTAAACCCGTGGTCAGGGCTGCTCGCGGCGGGCCGGCAACAATGGTGCTGGCTGAGTTGGGACGACGGCACCGACATCGTGCCACTGTTTTTCGGGCGTATCGCCGCGGTGCCAGAGAGCGTTGATGGCGAGACGGTGCGGCTTCTGTTCGCCGCCCGGCCGGTTGGGTTTGACGCGCTCAAGGCCGGCTACGCCGAGACGCTGAAGGCGCTGCCGTACTACGACCCGGTGTGGATCTCGGGCGATCTCTCGGACCCGGACGCGGTGCTGACCGGCTACGGCACGCGCTGGCACATCGACCGCACGACGCTGGAGCTATCGCACAGCGACGAGCTTATCGGCGAGGACGGCACGCTGACCATCGGCGAGGCCGACCACCTCTATGACGATTTCAGCGTTTCCTACGGCGAGCCGCCGCTCGACCGGGTGAACATCGAGGGCACGCTGGCGTGGACGCAGGGCGGCATCGGCGAGATCGACCTGACCTGGCGCATTCAAAGCATATTCGACCAGCACAAGAGCATCTATGCTCGCGGCCTGCACGGCGTCGTCGGCCGCCCGCAATCGGGCGTCATCTCGTCGCTGACCGGCGATGGCTTGATGAGCGACTGGCCGAAGCCGCTGGCAGAGGTTAGCGGCGGCTGGAAGGTTGGGGCGAACACCTACATCGAGGAAGCGCCCAAGAGCTTCCGGCGCTACGACTACCACGTCGAGTATCGGCAACTGGTGCCGCCGGAAGAACCCGCGTCTACCGGCGACCCGCTGCTCGACGCCAACAACGCATTCATGCAGCGCTACGGCACCGCCTATCATTACTTCGATGCCTACACCGACTACAAAGTCGACTTCCCGATAGCCGCGCTGAAGCAACGGACCTATTTCGATTGGGCGGCAGATCGCCCGCGCACCGAGATCGTGCGCTGCACGCTCGCGGCTGACATCCAGCCGCTGCTCGCCGAGCCCGAACTCGAATCTAACGCCGCGACAATCTCGGTGAGTGCGCAAGACACCGTGACCGAGCCTGACGGCACGGGCGCCATGCCGATCGGCGACGTGCGGCGGGCGAGCTATCTCAACACCGATCGCGGCACCTTGAGCATGCAGTACCTTTTGCTGCTCGGGCGCACCGAGCTTCGGCGCCGGGCGCGAGCGGTCGAAGTATCCTGCCGGGTGCCGTGGGCGCTCGGCATCGCCGCGACGCTGCGGCACAACGCGCACGTCGTCGACTACCGCCTACCGGGCGGCGAGTGCTTCGGCAAGATCACCTCATACAGCTTCGACGCATCCGGCGAGGGCGATTTCGGCGTGTCGCTGACCATCGGCTGCGCCATAGGGCACGGCGGTACGGTATTGGCGGCGGCCGGCACGCTGACCTATGTCGACGCCGGGTATGTCGCCGCGGGCTATCAGCAGGCAACGGGCGCCGAGATCACGCTGCCGACCGGTGACCTCGTGTACGAGACGCTCGATGACTTCGCGATTAGCGACGACGGCACCAACCTGCTGGCAATGGACGAGTATACCGCGGTCGACTCGCTCACTCTCTCGGGCGGCATGGACGATCAGACGACGGTTGTCGCCAGCGTCTCCGACCCCATCGACGCACTGCGCCAGTACCCGAGCCGGGTGTGCGTGCAGCTTCGCGCCGTTGCCGGGATGAATTTCGAGACGGTGTACACGCCCGCGGTGGACCCGCTGCCGATCCCGCGGCTGATCGATCTCGAGGCAGCGGCGCCGGGGAGGCTCGCCGCCTGATGCCCGGCGCGCCGGGGCTGCCGACATGGATGAGCTACAAGCGGCAGCTTCAGTTGCTGCCGCCGCTCTCGACCGCGCGGGACAGCTTCGGTGGCAAACGCATCCCGCGGCTGCCGCCGGTCGAGGAAGGCGACACGCCGCCAGGGCGCATCTGCTGGGGCACCGTGGGCGACCTGCCGTCGCCCGAGGCGCTGCCGACCGTCAATTTCAACGTTGGCGGCGAGGAGTTTCGGGAATGGGGGCGTAAGAGTGAGCGGGTGCGGATCGAGAACCCGGACGACCCGTCGCAGTACATCATGGACAACCGGCCGAAGAGCGTGGATTTCGATAAGACGACCGGCGCCAAGTCGGCGCCGAACACCTCGGCAGAGGTGCCGCCCGGCATCGACAGCTACGCAAACACAGACTCGTTTAAGAATAACGACGGGCAAAGCCGCACGAAGGTGCGCATGCACTACGTCACGCAGTCGTAATGTCCGACATCTCCACCGAGGGCTCGGTAGCGAAACCGTATCGCGAGAACCCGCCGACGCGGTTTGTCGAGGTGCATTGGCGCGACGCCGGCCTGATCATTGTCGACAGCGGACCCGTGCCGCCATACACGAGGGAGCCTTTTATGGCGTACTCTGCCGATGGTCACGCGGTCGCCGCCGGCACCGCGGAGTCGGTTGACTCGTGGATCACCCACCAAGCCGTGCCGGCATCGTTCTATCAACTCACATGGGAGGGAGGCATCGAGCCGGTGCACCACAACGGCTATCCGCTGGCCGGTTCCGCGTATGGGTCGAACCCCAACAACGCAGCGGGCGGGCGCAGCTATGCGACGCAAGTGTTCTTCTATGTCTCAGCCTGAGATTGTCGATTAGATGGCGATGATCTACCGCACTGACGGCGCCTGGGGCACCGGCCAGGGGACCAACCTCGCGCCCGCCCAGGTGGACGGCAATTTCTACGACATCGACACGCGGGTTACTTTCATCGAGGACAACCCGGTCGAGCCAATCGCCCCGATCGCCATCAACATCGAGGGCCAAGCCCTCACGATGGGGTTGAGCAACGGCGAGACCCTCGGGCCGATAGCCGTCACCTACCCGATGCCGACGTGGCGTGGCGCCTGGAACCCCGGCATTGCCTACAACGAAATGGATTTCTTTACCTCGCCGGACAACGGGCTCGGCGCGGTGATGATCCCGCACACATCGGCCGCCACCTTCGATTGGGGCGCGCTCGATACCGGCGGCACCGGCTTGCCGGTGTACCGGCAACTGATCGGCGGCAGCGGCACCACCAGCGGCATCTCGGACCTGACCGACGTTGCGCTCGGCACGCAGGCCGACAACGACATGCTGGTGTGGGACGGGCCGGCGAGCCTGTGGCGCAACGAGGCGCCCGCGGTGGTCGTGGGCATCCTGCCGGCGTTCAGCGGCTCCACCGGCTCCGTACCGGGAGCCAAGGGCATCGTCCCGGCGCCGGCAGCGGGCGACAACACGGCGGGCAAGTTTTTGTCAGCCGGCGGCACATGGGCGGTGCCTGCAACCGGCAGCGGCGGCAGCACGAGCCTGGCCGGGCTGACCGACGTTGCGATCGCATCGCCGGCCAACAACAACCTGCTTCAGTATCGCGCCTCGGATGGCAAGTGGCACAACGCGCCGCTTGCCACCATCGGCGGCACCGTGACCAGCGTCGACAGCGGCAGCGGCTTGCAGGGCGGCCCGATCACCACGACGGGCAGCCTCTCTCTCGCGCCCATCGGTACGCTGAACCTGCTCGCCAACACGACCGGCGCCAGCGCGATCCCGGCCGGCGTATCGCTCTCGGTGCTGCTCGATGCCGCCATCGGCTCGGCGCGGGGCAGCATCCTGCGCCGCGGCGCGAGCACCTGGGCTGTGCTGACGCCCGGCACGGCCGGGACTTACCTCAAATCCGGCGGCTCGGCAGCGGACCTGTCATGGGATGCGCCGGCCGGCTCAGGCACGGTGACGAGCATCGCCACGGCCGGCGGCGTAACCGGCGGGCCGATCACCGGCAGCGGCACGATCTCGCTCGACCCGATTGCAACCAGCAGGGTGCTGGCGAACATCAGCGGCTCGACGGCTGCGCCGACGCCAGTCAGCGTGGCGTTACTGCTCGACGATGCGCTGGGCACAACGCAGGGCGCGATCCTGTACCGCAGTGCTGCGGCGTGGGTGGCGCTGGCGCCTGGCACGGCGGGGCAAGTTCTGGCGACGGGTGGCGCGGCGGCGAACCCCTCGTGGTCGTCCGCTGGCGGCGGCGGCATCACGCAACTGACCGGCGACGTTACGGCGGGGCCGGGCAGCGGCAGCCAGGCCGCGACACTCGCCAACACCGCCGTCGCACCGGGAAGCTACACCAGCGCCAATATCTCGGTCGATGGCAAAGGCCGCATTACGGCTGCGGCAAACGGCGCGGCCGGCGCCAGCATCAGCGCCAGCGATACGGCGCCTGCCGGTGCCGCCGACAATTCGCTGTGGTTTGATTCCGCTGCCGGGCAGACGTACCTCCGCTACAACGACGGAAACTCTACCCAGTGGGTTCCCGTCACAAACCAGGGCGGCATCACCGTGCCGCTGCCGGTTGCGCAGGGCGGCACCAACAGCACGACGGCGGCAGCGGCTTTGACCAGCCTGGGTGCGATGCCTGCGGCTGGCGGCACGATGACCGGGGCGCTGACGGTGCAGGGCACGGCATCGGCCTATAACTTCGTGATATCGGATCAATCGACATCAGCTGCCGGAGTATTGGGTTTTACCAACACCAATGGCCCCGGAATTATGTGCTGGGGAAACACAACCGGGAATGCCGGCGCATTGCTGGTTACGGCCAGCGGCGTCGAGCGGGTGCGGATTGCTAACAGTGGCGGCGTGCAGATCGGAACGCCGACTGGTGGCGACAAAGGCGCCGGCACTCTTAACGCCACGGCAGTATACGCCGCCGGCACGCTGCTAACATCTGATGCCGCTTTCAAAACCGACATTGAGAAATTGCCGGCGCTATGCTTGCCGCTTATTGCAGCGGTGGAGCCGAAAACATTTCGCTGGCTGGAACCGGACGACCCCGAGCGAGCGGGGTGGGCGGATACTCGGCACACGGGCTTCGTAGCGCAAGATTTGGCTGATGCGGCGGGCGAGTTGCCCGGCATCGTTGACGGCAAACCCGGCGACATGGCCGTCGATGTCGGCGCGATGCTGGCGGTTTTGTGGCAGGCGGTTCGCGAACTCTCGGCCAAGGTTGAAACCTTGGAGGCCGCGAAATAATGGCAATTGACTTCCCGTCCGCCGGTTTGACAGTCGGCCAGATATTTACGTCAGGCGCGCTGAGTTGGCAGTGGGACGGCACAAAATGGATCGCGACAGGCGCGACGGGCACTGTTGTTGGCCCAGGCAGTGCGGTCAGCGGCAATGTCGCGACCTACAGCGGCACCACCGGCAAGCTCATTGCCGATGGCGGCGCCAGCATTGCCGATCTGAAAAAGCAGGCGATACAGGTTGCCGTTTCCGACGAGACGACGAACCTGACGACGGGCACGGCGAAGCTCACGTTTCGTATGCCGTTTGCCATGACATTGACGGCGGTGCGCTCCAGCCTCTCGACGGTATCGTCGTCGGGGCTCGTGACGGTGGACATCAAGAAAAGCGGCACCACTATCCTCTCGACCGCGCTCTCGATTGACGCCACCGAGAAGACCAGCACGACGGCGGCAACGCCCGCGGTGATCTCGGATGCCGCGCTCGCCGACGACGCCGAGATCACCATCGACATCACCGCCGCGGGCACCGGGGCAAGGGGGCTTAAGGTGTCGCTGATCGGCACCGCATGACGGCGCTGGTCAACCCGTTCTGGTATACGGCGGCGGCGGCGACCGACCCGAATTTCGCCAGCGTTGTACTGCTGCTGCATTTCGATGGCGCGAACGGGGCGACCTCGTTTATCGACAGTTCGCTGGCTGCCCACACCGTCACCGGCTCTGCGTCGGACGCGCTGACCACGGCGCAGCAGAAGTTCGGCACCGCGTCGTTAAATCCAACGAGCCTCGGAGCGAGTTCGGCTGACAGCGCCGATTGGGCGTTCGGTGCCGGGCGCTTTACAATCGAGGCGTGGGTTCGCGCCACCACAGCGCCATCCGGTTTTGCCGGGATCGTGGCGCAGTATGGCTCCAGCATCGGCTGGTATTTGGGCTTCAACGGCGGCAGCGCAGTATTCTACTACAGCGCAAACGGGGCAACCCCTTTGCTTGGGGTGAGCGCCCTATACACATTCACGCTGAACACCTGGGTGCACATAGCGGTTGATCGGGATGCGTCAAACGTCGTGCGCGTCTATGCGGACGGTGCCGTCATCGGCTCGGCGACGATAGCCACCACGTTCTTCGACGCGACAAACGCCCTCGTAATTGGCAACGACGGCCTCGCCAGCGCGGGGAGACGGTGGCCCGGGCAGATAGACGAGGTGCGGATCACTAAGGGCGTCGCGCGCTATGCCGGCGCATTCACGCCGCCCACAGCGCCGTTCCCCGACGCGTGATCGCGATGCACTGCTGATCGCCGCACTCTCATGGGTACCCTTATTTTCTTTTATTCCCTTGATGGATCAACCAATTCCAGCATCACGGCTTCCTACACGTTGCCGCTCAATACTTGGGTGCATATCGCGGTAGATCGAAACTTATTCGGCGTAACCCGTATCTATGCCAACGGCGTTGTAATTGCTTCCGGGACCAACACGGCGGCGCTGTTCGCCAGCACCGAACCGCTGCGTATTGGCAATGACCCGACAACTGCGCGGCGGTTTCCTGGGCAAATAGACGATCTCCGCATAACCAAAGGGGCCGCGAGATACGAAGGGGCATTCACACCGCCGGCAGTGGTGTTCCCTGACGGCGATCATTTTTCCGACTTTCGCGCATGCGGGCTCGCCCGCGAAACCATCGGTGCCAGCGACGGCGTGGTGTATGCGCGCGGGTTGGTGCGGGAGAGCGTGGTTGTCGGCGCGGCACCATTGCATCAAGTGCTGGTGTCGGGGCTGGTGCGTGAGGCGGTGTACTCCCTTCCTGTTGTTTCGACCGCCCGCCAGTACGCGGTCACCGTGATCGGATGATTGACGGGCATGATCGGTTGCTCTGGGCTGCGTTCAGTATGGTTGCGGTATTGATGGCGATAGCTGGGCTTCTGGTATTTGGCAGTTTGTTTTTTTCGCCGGGCGTCGACACGACAGTTCGGAGCATGATCGAAGGGCGCATCGTCCAGCGCTCGGTAGTGCTGTTCCTGATCGTGCCGACCGTCGCGATCCTTTGTATGCAGGACAAGATCAGCGGCGAAGCCGCACTCGCGGCGCTGTCGGCGATTGCCGGGTATGTTCTCGGCGGGATGAATGGGGGCGGGCAATGATCGTCATGTTGAGCTTTACGAACCGCCTGCCTCTCATGGGCTGTCGATGTGTGACCATTCGAGATCCTCGCGGCGAGTTGCGGCGCTAGTGCAACCGCTGTAACGCACAAAGACGTAATCGGTATTGAATGATGTTATGTAGCCTTCTTCGATCTTTCCGCCGCCGAGAGCGCGGTAAATTACTTGGCGACCAATATCGGTTGCGGTTGGTTCGATCATTTGCGTTTCTTCGGCTTTGGGTGCTGGAAATGACCTTTGAATTGCAGGACGACGGCGACGGCGTCGGGGATCTGGTGCTGATCTGCGAGCCGGGGAGGGTGGTCACATGATCTTGGAAATCTTATTCATTATGGTGATGTTCCTCTGGCTCATCACCATATTGCCGCTGCCGCAAATACAGCCATTCTCATCATCGAGTGTGTTCTTCGCCTTCGTGTCCGTGTTGTTGTTGGGCTTGTATTTATTCCTGCCGGCGTTGCGCGGCTAAGATCACGCCGGCACCTTCTGCCACTGATCGGCGATCAGCTTCTCCATTTCATCCAGTTCGGCTTTCGCCAGCGAGCCCGCCGCGCGTGCGCCTTCGAGGTTCCGCTCATTGGCGCCCAGCAGGTCCGCGAGGTCATTGCTGCTGGCGCACCGCCTGACCTTGGGTGCCAGCAGTGCCCGCGCCCAGGTCGACCAATCTTCCTTGCCGTTCTTCTTGGGCACCGCGATTTCCAGCTTGGGGGTTGGCGCGGCTCGGCGCGGCGGCTCCGCTGGCGGCGGCGGTTCCGGCGGGATGAAATGTTCGGGCTCCTCCTCGGGCGCCGGCACCAGCGATCCGACGTAGCCGTCCTCCTCGATCATCCGGGGTACTTTGCGTGGCGCAGGCTTCGCCTTGCGCTCCTCGTAGGCGCGGGTCACTTCGTCGGCGGCCTGCCGGAACCCGGCGGCCCGCAGGAACTCCACCGCACTCCGGTTGTCCTCCCACCAACCTTCCACCCGATCGGGGCCGATCAGCGCGGCCTCGTCGAGGCAGACCTGCATGGCCGCGCCCGCTAGGCCGGCGTTGCCGTATAGGTGCTCGACGCCGTCGAGATCCACCACCGCGAACTCGGGGCCGCTGTCTTCCGCCTCGATCCGGGGCATCACACGCGGCTCTTGAAGGGCCGCGTTTTGTTTGGCGATGCCGGGGTGCAGGTCCGGGCCGATCTCGGGCTCCTCCTCATCACGATCCAGCACCCGGCGCATCTCGGAGCTGAACGGGGCCTGCTTCGCCGCCCGTCTCAAGACGGTCTTCTTCGCCCCCTCCCAGTAGAACTCCGTCCACATCAGCGATTTGTCCGCGCCCCGTCCTTTTTTGCGGGCCGCCTCGATGGTGTCGCGGTCCATCACGTCGCGGATCACCTCGCCGTTGCGCAGGCGGATGATCGCGTAGGCGCCCACCACCTTACCGCGTGGCACGCCCAGCGCCGGCGGCTCGTGCTGAATGTAGGGTTCGTCGCCCAGGCGGTAGGAGAAGCGGTCGTTCTCAAACACCGCCTCAGCCGTGGCGCTGGCGACCTCACCGGATTTCCGCATCCGCTCGCGCAGTCCCGCCACCATAGGCATGTACTGGACGGCGTCGATCTTGCGCCAGTGATCCAGGCCGGTGTTCGGGTCGCGCTGTTTAACGTCCGTGCGGAACACCACCAGCGCCGCCAGCCGGCCGTCCGGGATCAGCCCGTCGACGGCGCACTTCACGGCCGCGTTGAACAGCGTGCGCCGGTCGGCGTACAGCAGCTCCGGGTTCTGGCTGACCGCCGTGACCAGCACGCGCTTGAAGCGCTCCACCGGGATGTCGGCCGGCAGCGCGTCTCGCAGGTTGGGCGTGTAGGTTTCCAAGTCATCGTAGAACACGTCCGCTGCGGTCTGGCGCGGCTTGGTGGCGACTTCTGTTGTCATGGCGGTTCTCCTAAGGGGGCCGGTCGCGAGGTTGAAAGTGGACGTCCTCCACCGGCTGACGGGGTTTTTCGCGATGCCCGGCACTCACCGTCTAATCCGGGTCCGGCTCCTCCCTTTTAAGGGACGACCCCACCGGCTGGGGATGCCGTCTTGCGTTCAGCGTCTGACACTGACCCCTCCGTCCTCGACCCAGGCGCGCACGCCCACGATCTGCACACCGTCCTCGACGGCGGCGACGCCGAGATCGCGCAGCTCATGCTCGGTGAGCTTGTGGACGAGCTGCTCGACCTGCGCCCGGCGCGGCGAACGCATGATGTCCACCAGCCGCGCCGCGAAGTCCTGAATCTCAAATCGGATCTGCTTGCGCCGGGTCGTCTGCCCGAGCTGTGAGCGGGTCGGCTCGTGGCGGATCGCCTCGGCCCGGCGCGCTAGCCGCTCGGCTTCGTCGGCCTTCCTCAGCGCGTCGATCTCGGCGGCGGGATCGACGCCCTTCATCTTGGGCAGCGCAGCCCGCGCGGCGTCGGCTTCCTCCTGGCGCTTGCGGGCCTCCTCGGCCATACGGCGGCGATCGTCTTCGACTTGGGCGCGCTGCTTGTCGTCCCACTGGGTGAGCATCTTGCGGCCGCCGTCGATCGCGACGGCCAGCCGCACCTTCAGGACGTCGTAGCGGTGGTTGATCAGCTTCACCGCATCGCGATAGGGCTCGGTGCGCGCGAGGCGCACCTTGTCGGTATCGTCATGCAGTGCTTTCAGTTGGCTCGTCCAGTCGATCACCTTGGCCGCCGATGTTTCGTCGATGATGACCGGCGTCGCGGCCAGGAGCTGATCGGCGCGGGCCCGGCGCGGCGCTAACTCCTCATCGAGCGCTTCGGCCAATGGTGGACGGTTGTGGCCGATGCCGGGGGCGCGTGCTCGGATTGCCGCTATGGCGCGAAGTTGGTCCTCGGACCCCTCGGGCCAGTGCGCCGCCGCGAGGCAAATGTCGGTGATCGACATCCCGAAATACTCGTCGATGTCGGGCAGCGCCTGGGCCTCGGCGACAAGTTGGTTCGTCATTACGAGGAACCTTCAGGAAACGTCTTGGCTGCGCGGGCAAGGGCTTCATCTGCCAAGCGCGCATGAAACCGCATACATTGACGTAACCGTATGAGCCCGGCGAAATCGCGCTCTTTTTCAGCATCATCGATGATATCGGCCAGCAGATCGTTAACAGTCGCACAATAGGACGATAGTTCTTCCTTACTGCCATTTTCGTTACGGAGAACAAAAGGTAAGTCTTCGCTACTGCTTATGTCGATGTATATCGAGAACACCTCGGGTTCTGTATCGTCAATCACAGCAGCGCCTCCTCCCGGCTGAAATCAGGCACCTCGACGTCCTCGCCGGTGAGCCGCTGGCGGGTCCGCAGCACCGGGTCGTTCGGGTTGCGCTCCTCGGTGCGGCGCAATGCGTCGAAGCGCCAGCGGTACTCCTCCGGGCTGATCGGCTTGGTGTAGGCCCAGTGTCCCAAGGGGCGCGGGGCGAGCCGCTTAGGATCGGCCAGCGCCGGCAGCACCTCGGATGGCAACGAGCCGCTGTCGCCGCGCCGCCGGAACCCCAGGCGGTCCAGCAATATGTCGGGGTCGCTTTCCACGCCGCCGATGTCGGCGCGCGGGTAGAGCGACAGGCGGCCGCGATCGAGGCGGTTCTCAGGCGGATCGTCTGGGCCGTGGTCGCACCAGTAGAGGCGGGCCGGCACGAGCGGGCCGTAGCGGGTGACGCGCATCAGGAAGTGCCGCGCCTTCATAGCGGATCGATCCCCAGGCGCTCGGCGCGACTGAGCCAATCGCTGATAGCGGCCCGGCTGGTCAGGCCATCGACGTCGCGGCGCAATAGGGCCGCGCCAGCCCAATGCGGAGCCTCGATCCACTGTCGCAGGTAGGCGCGCATCGCCGCGATCTGCGCGTCGGTCATCGGTTCATCGTGCAGATATGCTTCGACAGCAGGCCGCAGCACGCCGCTCGTCTCGTGCATCCAATAGCCGGGCCCGCTCATGCCAACTGGTCCGCAACGGAGCGCAGGTCCGCAGCGCGCCGCGTGAGGGCCCGCTGACGGGTGCTGCCCGGCTTAGCTACCCTTGCCTGTGCCTCTAGCGTGTGCACCGCGTGATAGAGCTCCTGCCGCAGCAGCAGCCGGCGCTCGGCGGTCAGATGCAGCACCACGGTGTCGCCAGGGACATCGGATTTTATAATTCCTTGCGCCTTCGCGTTCGTAATGATGCGCTCTCCAATGCTGCCAAGCCGTTCGCGCAGTCGCGGCGCCCACGGATAGACGGTTGGGTTTGGGTCGATCATCGCCCTGATTATCTCGTCGGCGATCCGCACTCCGACGGTGTGCGCCGGATGACGCGCCCCGCGTTCAGCGGCAATCAGTGCGTCCAGCATTTCGCTCATATCGCCAGCGCCCACGCGAGCCCAACCAGCAGCAACCCCAGCAGGAACGCCTCGATGCGGGACGTCATCATCAGGCGTCCTCCCAGGACACGGTGAGTTTCGGTTCCTTGCGGATCACGAGGCCGCGGACTTCCGGCGGCTCGCGCACGACGCAGGTCACGTCGCGGCCCTCGTCGAGCGCCGTCGCGATCGGCTGGTTGGTATGCCGCGGGATGTAGCCGACCGGGATACCGCGGTAGACGCAGGCAACGGCGAGCGGGTCGTGCGGGTTGTTGGGCTCGCGCACGAGCTCGACCTCATCGCCGGGCCGCATCAGGGCGATGGCGGTCTTGGCGGCGATGCCTTTGAAGAATGTGCCGACGATAACCGTGGGGATCGCGATGGTCATGGCTGCACGCCGCTTTCGGTGGTTGTGGTCGGCACGCCCTTGATCCACTGGCGGGCGATCGTCGCGCAGCGATGCCGCTCGTCTTGAATGGCCCTATCTACAAGCTCCAGCCACCCGGCGCGTTCGCGCGCGATGTCGCCGCTCATGGGCGGCCTCCATCAATCGGGTGCTTGGGACAGTTATACCCGGCGATGCAGCCCTCGCCCGGCGCGAAGGCCGAGCCGCGCTCGCAGCGCATCGCGGCCGGCGGGTCGTCGGCCAGCCAACGGCCGGCGGCGATGGCGTCGCGGGCCGCCTCACAGGTGGCGCGGCTGGTGGCGGCGACCGTCTCCTGGCGCTCGGCCGACCAGGACAGCAGCAAGACGTGCGGGTCGAAGGCGAGGGCGACGGCGAGGAACAGGGTGGGACAGTGCTCCCAAAAGCCCCGCAGTTTGTCTAGAGGCCCATTAGCTGGGTGGGACCGAACAAGCCGCTGTTTTAATTCGGAACGTGCAGTTCGGCCGGGGTCGCCACCCTGTAGCTGTTTGTTCATGATTTCAATGCCTTACGGCAGGGTGGGACAGCCTTTTCCGGCAGGGTGGGACTTTTTCTGTTCACGCCTCGTCCTCCCCGACCAACCGTAGCGGGGTTTTTACTGGCGGGTCGATCTGTGCGTAGGCAGCCGCGGCCAGCTTCTCTTGCGCTGCCGCGCGGGTGTAAAGGCGGATCAGCGCCAAGCTGTCGTGCCCGGTGATGGCGGCGATCTGGTGCTCGGAGCAGCCCGCTTCGGCCAGCCGCCGGCACTGTGCTTTTCTCAACCCGTGCGCGGTGCAGTGCGGCAACCCCGCCTCGTTGCAGCGGTCGCGGAACCAGTTGCCGAAGCCGGCTTGAGAAAATGGCGCACCGGCTTCGGTCACCAGATAGGAGAGATGCCCGGTCGGCGTCGCCGCCAATATCCGCGCCAGTTCCGAATGCAGCGGAATGAGCAGCGTCTTCGCGGTGGTGCGCTCGGTCTTTTGCGGCCGCACCGTGATCGTGTTGCCGGTGATGTGCTGCGGCCCCAACCGCACGATGTCGGCCCGGCGCTGCGCGGTGTAGAGCAAGAGCGCCAGCGCCAGACGGGCACGACTGCCCACCGGGTGGTGCGCTTCGTATTGCGCGATCTCGCCTTCCGACCAGCTATGAAACCCGGTCGAGGCTTTGGCTTTGGCGCGTTTGATGTTGACGGTCGGGTCTTCGGCCAGGAGCTCGACCTCGACGGCAAAGGTCATGAGGCCGCGCAGGGTCTTTAGCCAGTTGTGCGCGGCATAGGGTTTCATCTTGCCGAGCAGCACCGCGATGTGCCTGCGCTCAAGTCCGGCCAGGGGTTTGTCACCGTGATCGTTGCGCAGCCGCTCCAGGATCGCCCGGCGCATCGCCTGGGTCGACGGCGCCAAGCCGTGGATAAAAGAATTGTGCTGGTAATAGGCGGCAATGGCGCCCGCCACCGTGCCGTCCGGCGAGCGCCCTTTGCCCCGTTTTGGCGGCTCTATCAGGAAGGCCGCTTTGGCGGCGTGATATGCTTCAAGGAAGAGGGGTGAATTGGGGTTGTCCGGCAGCCGGATCTTCGGCCGGCCGGGGCGGCGGTAGTAATAGCGCATCCGCCCGTGCCGCGATTTGTCGGCGACGACGTGGGGAAAATTAAGGTTCATCGGGTCAGGACTTCGTCCCAAGGGTTGGCGGGGACTGCTGGCGGCTGGCCAGCCGGTGTCCCGATCTCAACTTCGATGTCGCCGTCGTGTGAAATCTTGACCCGCCGCACCGGATGCCCGGCGGCCTCGACTGCCTTCACCGCGGCGGTAACGTCGCGTTGGCGGAACTTGGAGGGAGCGCGCGACATCATTCTTTCGCGCGTTGTGCTTTGAGCCACGCGTCGTGCCGCCTTGCCTCGCGCCGCTTCTTGGCAAGCGCAGCCTCGCGTTTGGCGGCGAACATGGGAGCAGTCCGGGCGAGTGCCTCTTCAAAGCTGACGACGTCCCCGACGGTGGA